>Ga0114129_10009965_pt1 | contig 13544 bp, 14 predicted proteins | sample RhiMetdeltSRZDD1_FD_80071 | JGI IMG/M metagenome (GOLD analysis project Ga0114129, IMG submission 80071) | Populus rhizosphere microbial communities from Tennessee, USA - Rhizosphere MetaG P. deltoides SRZDD1 (version 2) (version 2) | ecosystem: Host-associated > Plants > Roots > Rhizosphere >...
CTCCGTCCGCGGTGCTGTTGTGCGCGATTGCCGGTGCGGCTCCCGACGTCGATTTCCTGTGGGGTCGTCACAACCAGGAAACACATAGCCTGTTCGCCGCCGTCGTGGCCGGCCTGATCGTCTTCGCGTGGAAGCGCAACGCGAGGCTCGCGACCGCCGTCACGTTGTCATGGCTCTCGCACGTGTTGTTCGATTGGCTGGGATCGGATACCACACCGCCGCTTGGCGTGATGGCGCTGTGGCCGTTCTCGTCGGCGTATTACTTCTCGAACGCGTTTTTCTTCGAGGCGATCTCGCGGCGATACTGGCTCGACAACTTCATCACGCACAATGTGTGGGCCGTGACCAAAGAGATCCTGATCCTGGGCCCACCGCTGGCGTTACTCATGGCATTTCGATGGCGAGCGCAACGCCGTTCCCGCCGCCCAGGCACAGCGTAGCGATACCGCGTTTCTTCCCGCGATCCTTCAACGCGTAGATCAGCGTCGTCAGGATGCGCGCGCCTGATGCGCCGATGGGATGGCCGAGCGCCACCGCGCCGCCATTGACGTTGACCTTCGACATGTCGAGGCCGAGCTCGTGGCCCACGGCCACCGCCTGCACGGCGAACGCTTCGTTGAGCTCGAGCAGGTCCACGTCGTTGAGCGACCAGCCCGCCTTCTTCAGGACTTTGCGCGTGGCTTCGACCGGCGTCATCAGCAGCATCTTCGGCGCGAGGCCGCTGGTGGCCTGTGCCACGATGCGCGCGATCGGCTTCTTGTTGAGACTCTTCACCTTGTCGGCCGACATCACCACCAGCGCGGCGGCGCCGTCGTTGACCGGCGGCGCGTTGCCCGCGGTCACGGTGCCGTCCTTCTTGAACGCCGGCTTGAGGGCGCGCAGCAGGTCCGCTGTCGTCTCTGCGCGAACCGATTCATCTTTGGCAAAGAGAATGGGATCGCCTTTCTTCTGCGGAATCGGCACCGGTAGGATTTCGTCGGTGAACTTGCCGCTGCTTTGCGCCGCTGCCGCCTTGCGATGGCTGTCGGCTGAATAGGTGTCCTGCTGTTCGCGCGTGACTTTGTAGGTGTCGGCCACGCATTCGCCGGCATTGCCCATGTGCCAGTTTTCGAACGGGCACCACAGGCCGTCGTGGATCATCAGATCGATCACCGTGCCGTTGCCCATCCGCAATCCTTCGCGGACCTTCGGGATGATGTACGGGCAGTTGCTCATCGACTCCATGCCGCCGGCCACGGCAATCTCGATGTCGCCGGTCTGGATGGCCTGGTGGGCAAGCATGACGGCTTTCAATCCCGAGCCGCACACTTTGTTGATGGTCAGTGCCGCGACGTGGTCGGCGAGGCCGCCCTTGAGCGCCGCCTGGCGCGCCGGCGCCTGGCCGACGCCGCCCGAAACGACGTTGCCCATGATGCATTCGTCGACGCTCGCGGGATCGATCCCGGCTCGCTTGACCGATTCCCGAACCACCATGGCGCCGAGCTCCGGCGCGGTGATGTCTTTGAGGGCGCCGAGGAATTTTCCGGTCGGAATGCGTACGGCACTGACGATGAATGCATCTCTCATATCAACGATCTATCTTAATCGGATCCAACGAGCGAGCAGAGATCGTTGACGATACCTGCAGCGGTCACGGCGGCGCCGGCGCCCGGACCGCTGACGACGAGCGGGACGTCCTTGTAGCGTTTCGATCGGAACACGATGATGTTGCTCGTGCCCCTGGCCATGCCCATCGGGTTGTCGCGGGGCACGGCTTTCAATCCGGCGGTGACGCGACGAGGCGAAGCCGACACGACATAACGGAACACAAGGCCCTTCGCCGCGGCGCGCGCGACCTTGTCGCGCCACGAGGCGTCCAGCTCCGGCAGCCGGCGCATGAAGTCGGGCAGCTTCAATCCGGCGTACTGGCGCGGCACCAGGTCTTCGGCGGCGGGAGGCGGCCCCTGATACCCGAGCATGCGCCCGAGGATGAGTCCTTTTCGCGCGGCATCTCGGCCCGACAGGTCTTCGCGCGGGTCAGGTTCGGCGTAGCCGCGGTCCACCGCCTCACCAACGGCCTCTGAAAACGGCCGGCCTTCGGAGACCGCCGACAACACGTGCATCAGCGTGCCGCTGACGCAGCCTTCGATGCTCAATACGCGATCGCCCGCTTCGTCGAGCTTCTTGAAGGTGTCGATGATCGGCAGGCCCGCGCCGACGGTCGCCTCGAACTTGATCGCGCGTCCGTACTCGCGCGCGATTTGCCACAAATGTCGATGGCTTGCCCACGGTCCCGCGAGCGGTTTCTTGTTGGCCAGCACGACGTCGAAGCCGCTGACCAGCGCCGACTCGATGATCGATCCCGTCTCCTCGCTGGTGACGTCGACGACGATCGGATCCGAGACGGCATGTGAGGCGACGGTCGAGAGCGCCTCAATCGCCGGCGCCTTGTGGCCGCCGAGTTGTGAGAGCAGCGCGCCCTTGTCTTTCTCGCTGGCCAGCTTCATCAATCGCGCGCGGGACAGGCCCTTCGGATTGAACACATAGCCCGAGCGATCGAGCAGCGCGACGATGCGGATTTCCGCATCCGCCTTCGCTTCGCTACGGCGAGACAGGCTCGTTCGCGCAGCGATCTGATCGGTGAGCTCGCGGCCGACACGGCCGAACCCGAGCAGCACCACGTCGGTATGCGTCACCAGGTCGCCGCGCCCGCCGCCGATCTTCGACAGCTGAAACTCGGTGTGCACGCGCCTGGTGGCGTCGGCGGCATCGGCCGCCGACACGACGAACGAAATGTTGCGCTCCGACGACCCCTGCGCGATGGCGACGATGTTGATGCGGCCGCGGGCGAGCGCGCCGAAGACGCGCGCCGAAATGCCCGGCGTCCCCACCATGCCGTCGCCGACCACCGCGATCACGGCCATCTCGCGCCTGGCGCTCACGCCATCGATCAGCCGCTGTTCGAGCTCGCGCTGAAAGGCCTTGCGCAGCGCATGCACGGCGCGGTCGGCGTCGCCTTCGGGAACGGTGAACCCGATCGAGCTTTCAGACGAGGCCTGGAAGATGGTCGACACCGACAGGCCCGCCGCATCCACGGCGGCGAACGTCTTGGCGGCCACGCCATGCACGCCGATCATGCCTTTGCCGGCCACCGTTACCACGGCCTGTGCGGGCAGCACCGCGATCGCCTTGACGGGGTAGCCCTCGAGCGACTTGCGGCCGCTGACGATCGTGCCCGGCGACACCGGGTTGATGAACGAGCGCACGTGCAGCGTGGCGCGGGTCTCGGCGATTGGAATCAGCGCGCGCGGGTGCAACACTTTCGCGCCGTAATGCGCGAGCTCGCCGGCTTCGCGATGATGCAGCTCCGGGATCACGCGGGCGTCGGGCACCATGCGCGGGTCGGCGGTCAGGATGCCGGGCACGTCCTTCCACAGCTGGACTTGCCGCGCGGCAAGCGATCGCCCGAGCAGGGTCGCGGTGAGATCGGATCCTCCGCGGCCCAGCGTGGTGACACTGCCGTCCGGCGCCTGGCCGATGAAACCGGGAACGATCGCAACGATGCGCTTGGAGAGCAGCGGGCGAAGAATCTTGCGCGCCAGCACGGACGAGGCATCCAGGCGCGGGGTGGCGCCGGCGTGCTGCGCATCGGTCCTGACGATCTCGATCGCGTCGACGTATTTGGTCTGGCGTCCCGCCCTGGCGACGGCGGCGGCCAGCAGCCGGGCCGAGAGGCGCTCGCCGCGCGCGACGAGAACATCCTGCGTGCGCGGATCGAGATGTGCGAGCACGGCCACGCCCGAACACAGATGCTCGTATTCATTCGCGGCGTCGTCGATCGCTGCGCTGAGGTCCGCCTTCGCTCGCTTCGCGAGCGTCGGCGGATCGTGCAGGATGTCGCGTAGTGCCCGCGCGTGCATCTGCCGGAAAGTCTTGGCGGCTCGGGCCGATTGAGCGGTGCGTCCGAACGCCGCATCGGTGGCGCCCTGCAGCAGCAGGTCGGTGACGCCGGCGAGGGCCGAGGCGACCACCACCAGCGGGCCGCGATGGCCGGCGATCTGATCCGCGGCGCGCAGGATCGCCTTGCCGTCGGCAAGGGAGGCGCCGCCGAACTTCCAGACTTCGACGTCCAGCCGCCGATTAGACACAGATTCAGACACTGATTTCTTCAATCGGTGTTCAATCGGTGCCAATCGGTGGCCGGTAAGAGATCTGGGTAACGGCGTTGTCGCCCAGGTAATGCGCGAGCCGGGAGCGAATGAGACCGGCCGATTTCATGACCGCGTCGATCCAGGCCGGCGATTCCGCCGACACGTGCAGCGTGCCGTTGGAGCCCAGGCGCACGGTCGTGGCCTTGTCCACGGCCGGGCCCACCGCCAGCCGCCACGCGAACGCGACCTTCTCATCGGTGAGCGGCGCCTTGCGGATCACTTCCGCGAGCACGGCGGGCATGACTTTGTTGGCCTGGATCACGGCAAGGCAGGATAGCATTTCGCACGGGAGATTCGTATGCGCCGGACCATGGGATTCATCGCCGTCATTGCCCTCATGACGATCACCGGCCGCGGGCAATCCGCCGCGCCGTGGAATCTGATCGAACACACGGTCGGCACCGACTTGCGTGGCGGGTATCACGTCACCGCCGCCGACTTCAACAAGGACGGGCGCACGGATCTCCTCGCGGTCGCCACCGGACCGAAAGTCGATCTCGTGTGGTTTGAGAATCCCGTGTCCTCCGAAGCGCGAAGCGCGAAGGAGGAGACGTGGACGCGGCACGTGATGGCGTCAGGGTTCCCCGGCATGATCAACGCCGACGCGTTCGACGTGGATGGCGACGGCTATCCCGAAGTGGTGTTGCAGAGCGGCTTCGTCACGACGCCGGCGAAAGGTGACGGCCGGATGATCCTGCTCACGAAGGGCGCGGACGTGAACGCGCCGTGGAACGCGAAGGAATTCGATCGCATGCCGTCGGTGCATCGCGTGCGGTGGATCGATGCCCACGGCAACGGCCGCAAGATCGTCGTCAACGCGCCGCTTGGCGGCGTGAACGGCGCGCCGCCTGACTACAAGGACAAGGTCAGCATCTACGCCTACGATCCGAAGAACGACTACAAGCGCGAGACGATCACCGATGCCGACGAAGGCGTGCTGCACGGCATCTACGTCGTCGATTGGGACGGCAAGGGCCGCGAGGCATTGTTGAGCGCGAGCTTCCTCGGCATTCACCTGCATCGCTTCAACAACGGCACGTGGGCGCGCACGCGCCTCTCACCGGGGAATGCCGATCCGTGGCCAAAGAACGGATCGAGCGACGTCGCTGTCCTGCGCACCAGGGCCGGCCGCCAGCTCGCGGCGATCGAGCCCTGGCACGGCAACCAGGTGGTGGTCTATCGCGGCAAGGGCGAGAAGTGGGACGACCGGGCGGTGATCGACGACACGCTCAACGATGGCCACACGCTCGTGGCCGGCGATCTCGATGGCGATGGCGTTGATGAAATCGTCGCCGGCTATCGGGGCGGCGGCGGCGGCGTGAACATCTACAAGCTTGGCGCCACCAACCCCTCGACTTCGCTCGGGGCAAGCGCGTGGACGAAATTCGCGGTCGCCACTCCGGATCAGAAGAGCATGGCCGCGGCCGGATGCGCGCTGGCGCATTTGAACGGCGACAAGCGCCTCGATCTGGCGTGCATCGGCACCTCGACCGCGAACCTGAAGTGGTACGAGAACCAGCCGGCAAAATAATCCTCGCCAGCCGCTCGCCGCGCCGCGCGGAGCTGCTGAGCACCGCCGGCATTCAATTCGAGGTGCTTGCCGCCGACGTCGACGAAACGCCGCGGCCCGGCGAGGATCCCGCGGCGTACGTCGAGCGTCTCGCGATCGACAAGGCGAAGGCCGTGCTCGCGCTGCGGCCCGGCGCGCGCGTGCTGGGCGCCGACACCACCGTCACCATCGATGGTGAGATTCTCGGCAAGCCGAGCGATGCCGCCGACGCCACGCGCATGCTGCGGCTCCTCAGCGGGCGGCCGCACCTGGTGCACACCGGCGTGGCCGTGGCGAGCGATCGCGGCATCCAATCAGGAGTGGCCACGACGCGCGTCTGGTTTGACGCGATGACAGACGAAGACATCTCGTGGTACGTCGCGACAGGCGAGCCCGTGGATCGCGCCGGCGCCTATGCAATTCAGGGGTTTGCGTCGCGATTCATCCCGCGGATCGACGGCTCGTACAGTAACGTTGTGGGGTTGCCGGTGGCGATGGTCTCTAGTATCCTGAAGAGGGGCTAAGTCCCACATTATGAAGAACAAAGCGGTCAAGATCGGTCTCACGAGTCTCGTTCTGGCGATGACCTTCGGCGCGTTGTTGTACACGACGATGGCCGAGGGCACCGAGTACTACAAGCACGTCGACGAGGTGATGGCGCAGCCCGATCAGTGGTACGGCAAAAAGCTGCAGCTGCATGGCTTCGTCGTACCGAATTCGATCCACCGCAAGAACCTCGACTACTGGTTCCAGGTGCAGAGCAACGGCAAGATCGTGTCCGCGACCTACACCGGCGTCGTGCCCGACACGTTCAAGAGTGATTCGGAAGTCGTGCTGAAGGGCCTGCTGTCGGCCGAGGGCTTCACCGTGGCGCCGAACGGCGTGATGGCGAAGTGCCCGTCGAAGTACGAAGCCAAACCGGGCGGCCCCACGTCCGGCACGTACTAAGGGCCGCCATGGCCTCACTCGGTGCGTTCCTTCTTCTTCTCGCATTCGTCACGGCGGCATACGCGGTGTCGGCCTCGGTGGCCGGCGCGCGCCGCCGCAACCCGCGGCTGATCGAAAGCGGCATCGGCGCGTTCTACACCGTCGCCGCGATCATGACCGTGGCGTCGGGCGTGATCGTCTACGCCTTCGTCTCGGGTGATTATTCGATTCGCTACGTCCAGCGCTACTCCGACAGCTTCCAGCCGCTCTTCTACAAGATCACGTCGTACTGGGGCGGCCTCGACGGCTCGGTGATGTTCTGGGTGTTCCTGCTGTCGGTGTTCGGCACCGTGGCGGTGAAAGTGAATCGCGAGCGCAACCGCGAGCTGATTCCGTACGTGGTCGCGGTCATCGGCGCCGTGGAAATGTTCTTCCTGTTCCTGATGGTCATTCACAACAATCCGTTCGCGACCTTCCTCACCGAATCGCCGACGGACGGCAAGGGATTGAATCCGCTGCTGCAGAACTTCTACATGGCCATCCACCCGCCGACGATGTACCTCGGCTTCGTGGGACTGACCATTCCCTTCGCGTTCGGCATGGCGGCGCTGTTCACGGGCCACCTCGATGATTCGTGGCTGCGCGCGGTGCGGCGCTGGACGATGTTCTCGTGGTTCTTCCTGTCGCTCGGTCTCACGCTCGGGATGATCTGGGCGTACGAAGAGCTCGGCTGGGGCGGCTACTGGGGCTGGGATCCGGTGGAGAACGCCGGCATGCTGCCGTGGTTCACCGCCACCGCGTTCCTGCATTCGGTGCACGTGCAGGAGCGGCGCGGCATGCTGCGGGTGTGGAACGTATCGCTCGTCATCATCACGTTCCTGCTCACCATCGTCGGCACCTTCCTGACTCGCTCCGGCGTCGTGCAGTCGATCCACGCGTTCGGTGAAGATCCGGAGCTGGCGCGCTATTTCGTCGTGTTCATGATCACGACCGTGATCTTCTGCTTTGGCTGGGTGATCTACCGGCTGCCGTTGTTGAAGGGCCGTCACGAGCTCGACTCGTGGATGTCGCGCGAAGCCGCGTTCCTCGCCAACAACTGGATTCTGTTGTTCTCGGCGCTGTTCATTCTGTTCGCGACATTGTTCCCGACCATCACCGAGGCGATCAACGGCGAGCGGTTGACCGTGGGCCCGCCGTTCTTCAATCGCTGGATGGTGCCGATTGGCCTCGTGCTGCTGCTCCTGACCGGCACCGGCCCCCTGCTCGCCTGGCGCAAGTCGAGCGTCGAGAACCTCAAGAATCAGTTCATGTGGCCTGTGCTCGCGGGCCTCGTCACCGGCGCGGTCGTGGTTGCGCTCGGCGTGCGCGTGTGGAGCTCGGGCATCTGCTTCGCGCTGGCGGCATACGTCACGGGCACGCTCGCGCAGGAGTTCATTCGCGGCGCCAACGTGCGCCGGGGCATGACCGGCACCGATGTGATCACCGCGATGATTGGTCTGGTCGACCGCAACAAGCGCCGCTACGGCGGCTACATCGTCCACATCGGCGTGGTGTTGATCTTCCTCGGCTTCGCGGGTGAGGGCTTCAGCCGCGATCAGCAGCTGCTGCTCAAGCCGGGCCAGGAATCGGTGGTGGGCGATTACACCATCCACCTTGATGCGATCCGCGTCACCGACGATGGCCAGAAGCAGATGATCACGGGCCACATCACCGTGAAAGACGCGAGCGGTACAGTGCTCGAGCAGATGCGGCCGGCCAAGTGGTTCTTCCGCAAACACGAGCAGGAGCCAACCACGGAAGTGGCCATCCGCCGCACCTTCGCCGAGGACCTCTACATCGTGATGCCTGCCTTCGAGATCGAAGAGCAGACGGCCAGCGTGGAAGTGCACATCAATCCGCTCGTGAACTGGGTGTGGTTCGGGTTTGGCATTCTCGCGCTCGGCACGGGCATCGCGCTGCTGCCGGAGGCGTCGATCAGCTTCGCGGTGGCAAAGGTTCCCGCGGAAGCGGTGACGGCGACGATGCTGTTGTTGTCGCTGCTGCTGTCGAGCGGCTCGGCGTTCGCCCAGCATGTGGAAACCGGGCAAGATCCGCGGCTGCAGCTGACGACGCCTGAAGCACGCGCGGTGGCGCACAAGCTGGCCTGCTGGTGCGGCGGCTGTTCGCGGTTGCCAGTGGGGCAGTGTTCGTGCGCGCATTGCGCGATCGAGCGCGGCAAGATCGACGTGATGCTGAAGGAAGGCAAGACGCCCGACCAGATCGTCGATTCCTACGTGGCGACCTACGGCGGCGCGCAGGTTCTCAGCGAGCCGCCCAACCGCGGCTCGGGCCGCGTGGCGTGGGCCATGCCCGTGGTGACGGGCGTCGGCGGTCTGCTGGCCATGGCGTTCTTCGCCTTCCGCTGGTCGCGCCGCCCGCAGCTGGCGGGAATGCCGGCAGGGGTCGAAGATCCTGAGATGGCGGCAAGGCTGGACGACGAGCTCCGGAATCTCGATTGATGACGGTGGAAATCGACAAACCTGAAGGTTTGTCGCCGCAAGACTCGGAACCATGGCTTCAACCGTGGCAGTTCTTTCTGCTTGGTGGCATGCTCGCCGCCACCGCCACGGTGATCGTCGCGACGGGTCAGTCTCCCGCAAACATCATCATTCTTAGCCTCACCGTGGTGAGCGTGAGCTTTGTCGGCCTCGGCGCCTATCGCGTGTTGCTGCCGCTGGTGACGAAAGACCTCGAGCAGCCGTCGATGTTTGCCGGCCGCACGCGCGTGGCGCTCGAGCGCGAGAAGACCCTGGTGCTGCGATCGATCAAGGAACTCGAGTTCGATTATGCGATGGGCAAGGTGGCGAAGGCCGATTTCGATGAGATGTCGGCGCGCCTGCGAGCGCGGGCTGCGGGGCTGATTCGTCAACTTGATGCCGGTGGCGGATACAAGGAGCAAGTCGCCAAAGAGATCGAGCAGCGACTCAATCGTTCGGAGGGCGATGGCTTTAGCCATCGCCAGCACGACGAGCCAGCGCCGGCTTCCGCCTTCGCGCAGGGCGCTTCGGCGGACAAGAAAGCCGTCGCTCTCCGAACGGGCGAATGCAGTCAGTGCGGAACGATCAACGACGAAGACGCGAAGTTCTGCAAGAACTGCGGAGCGAAGCTGTGACGCGCCATTTGTTGTTCGTGATTTGTTCTTTGTTATTGCTTCGCGCGAGTGAAGCGGGCGCGCAAGTCAACATGCCGGATCCAAGTGCGATTGCCGGTGTTCCGCTTCCCGCGCCGGACTTGCCGAACGCGACCGTCAGCGTACGCGTGGTGCGCGAGCGGATGGGGAACAACGTGGCGAAGCAGGAGGTCACGCTCACCGTCGGCAGCACCCTGCGTAAGGCCACGACCGATGAGCAGGGACGCGCGCAGTTCGCCGGCATCCTGCCCGGCACCATCGTCCAGACCACGACGACCGTGGATGGCGAGGTGCTGACGTCCCAGCAGTTTTCGGTTCCGGCCACCGGCGGCGTGCGCGTCGCGCTGATTGCCGGCATTGCCACCGCCGCCGCGCGCGAGAAGGCCGCGGCCGAAGCGGCCGCCCGCGAACCGGCGCGCCCGGGCATCGTCGAGCTGGGCCCCGAGTCCCGCGTCGTCGTCGAGTTCCAGGACGACATGCTCACGGTGTTCTACCTGCTCGAAGTCGTCAACAGCGCCCGCACGCCGATCGATACCGGCGGGCCGTTGCTGATGGAGCTGCCAACCGGCGCCGCGGGCGCGTCGGTGCTGCAGGGCTCGTCGCCCAACGTCAGCGTGCGGGGCGACATGCTGACCATCACCGGACCGTTCCCGCCGGGGAAGACCGTGGCGCAGGTGGGGTTCACGCTCCCGCAGGCCGGCGAGTCGATAGCGATCCGGCAGCAGTGGCCGGCCGCGATGGCCCAGGTGTTCGTAGGTGTGGAGAAGATTGGCCGCGTGCAGATGTCGTCGCCGCAGCTCACCGACACGCGCGAGATGACCACGGAGCAGGGCGCGGTGTTCATCATGGGCACCGGCGGCCGCATCAACCCCGGCCAGGAACTGGTCATCAACCTGTCGGGCCTGCCGGCCCATCCCAGGACGTCGCGGAATGCGGCGCTGGCGCTCGCGGTGCTGATCTTCGCGGCCGGCGCGTGGTTCGCATTCACGCCGGCGAAGGCCCACGCGGCGCTAGACCAGAAGCTGCGCGCCAGACGAGAGAAGCTGATGAACGAGGTGGTGGCGCTCGAGAGGAAGCGCCGTCAGAAACCGCTGTCGCCGTCGGAAGCAACGAAACTGCAGAAGGCGACCGCGGAACTCGAGCGCGTCACCGCCGAGCTCGACCGCACCGACACAGGCACCGCTGCGTGAACCGGCTGCAGGTGGTCGACGTCGCCCGCTATTTCGGACGCCGCAAGGCGCTATCGCAAGTCACTTTCACGTGTGAGGCCGGCGAGATCGTCGGCCTGCTCGGTCCCAACGGCGCCGGCAAGTCAACGCTGCTCAACATCCTCGCCACATTGCTGGGCCCTTCGAAGGGCAGCGTGATCTATGGCGATCGAACCGCGGCGGACGGCGGTGCTGCCATCCGCGCGCAGATCGGCATGCTCGGTCACGACCTGTTTCTCTATCCGGAGTTGACCGCTCGAGAGAACCTCACGTTCTTCGGCGAGCTCTATGGATTGCCCGATGTCCCGCGGGTGGTCGCGGCCGCGCTCGACCAGTCCGGTCTCGCGTCGCGCGCCGACGATTTTGTCGCGGGATTCTCGCGCGGCATGCGGCAGCGCGTGGCGCTCGAGCGCGCGCTGTTGCACCACCCCAGGCTGATTCTGCTCGACGAGCCGTTTACCGGCCTCGATCAGGCATCGGCCACGGCGCTGGTGTCGCGGCTCTACGATCAGCAGCGGGCGGGCTGCTTGATTGTCCTGGCCACGCACGACCTCGACATCGCCGACACGCTGCTGACCAGGCCGGTGTTCCTGATCGACGGCAAACCCGTGGCCGATACCGGCCGCGGCTCGACGCTGCGAGAACGCTATCAATCCGCCGTGCGGTCGGCCGGCCGGGGTGGCTCGTCATGAGCGCCTTCTTCAGGGTGGCGTGGATCGTGATGAAGAAGGATCTCACGGTCGAAGTGCGCAGCCTCGAGATCGTGTCGACGACGGTGTTCTTCGCCGTCACCGTGGTGCTGATGTTTTCGTTCGGCCTGGTGGTGGAGGGACGCGCGGTGCGCGATGTGGCGCCGGCGATCCTGTGGATCGCGAGCGCGTTTTCGGCGACGCTGGCGCTGGGCCGCACGTTCGAGCGCGAACGGCTCAACGACACCGTGCTCGCACTGCTGCTGGCGCCGTCCGATCGCCCGGCGCTCTACGTCGGCAAGCTGGCCGGCATCCTGTTGTTGCTCGCGCTCGTCGAGCTGTTCCTGGTGCCGCTGGTCGGGTTGCTGTTCAACGCGCCGATCTTTGCGCACGCGGGCCGCTTGTTTCTCCTGCTGGCGGGCGGCAGTCTCGGCTTCTGCGCGGTGGGCACGCTGTTCGCGGCGATGCTGCTGCGCGCGCGCAGCCGCGACGTGCTGCTGCCGATCATGTTGTATCCGATGACCGTTCCGGTAATGATTGCCGGAGTGCGCGGCACCGCGGCGCTGCTGCAGCCCGCGCCGGATCTCGCGATGGCGCAATTCTGGCTCGGCCTGCTTGGCGCGTTTGATGTCGTGTTCGTCGTGCTGGCGCTGTGGACGTTTGAACCGGTGATGACGGACTGAAACAACAAGAACGAATAACGAATAACGAATAACAAAAATGAGTCGTTCGACTTGGTACCTGTTGGCGCTGGCGGCGGGCATGTTCGCCGTGGCGCCGTGGATCATCAACGCCGCGCCGAACGAGGCCACCATGGGCCTCGTCTACAAGATCTATTTCTTTCACATGCCGTCGGCATGGATGTTCCTGGTATCGGCGATCGTCGCCGGCGTGGCCAGCATCCGTTTTCTGTTCTTCAGGAAGCCGACCGCGGATCACTGGGCCGTGGCAGCGGCGGAGCTCACCGTGTTGTTCGGCGCGTTCACGCTGGTCAGCGGACCGCTCTGGGCGCGGAAGGCCTGGGGCGTGTGGTGGCAATGGGATCCGCGGCTCACCTCGAGCCTGGTCCTGTTCCTGATGTTCATCGCCTACAACCTGCTGCGGCGCTACGGCGGGCCCGGCTCCGACAAGCTGGGCGCGGGCATGGCGATCTTCGCGATGTTCAACGTCGTCTTCGTGTGGGTGTCGGTGAACTACTGGCGCACGATCCATCCGCCGACCTCGGTCGTGCCGTCGTTGCCCGTCGCGATGGGGATTCCGCTGTGGTTCTGCGTGACCGCGTTCACGCTGCTCTTCATCGTCTTGTTGCGCATGCGCGCGCGGCTCGAGCACCAGCGCGCGCGGGTGGAAGCGTTATATCTGGCAGAGGAATCATGAGAATGGCGACCGGCCGCCTGAAGGCGGCCTCTATCTGTCTCTGTATGCTCCTGAGCGGGCCGGCGTTTGCGCAGCCGCAGCCGCCGAAGGATTTCGTGGCGGTGGATGAATCGCAGCCCGGCGAACAGATCCCGGCGCTGCCGCTGATGGCCGGCGCGTATGGATTCATCTGGGTCGTCCTGCTCGGTTACGTCTGGTCGGTCGGGCGCCGCCTGCAGAAAGTGGAAGGCGAGCTGGCCGAGCTCGAAGCGCGGAGGAAGTAAATGGAGATCGGCATCCCCAGTTCATCGCACTTCATCTTCATTCCCACGGTGCTGTTGATCGGGATGGTGATTGGGTGGATTCTGGGATCGAAAGCGGCACAGGACGCCTATGCGTCCGAACTCAGGAAGCGCGACGCGAAACGCAATCAGAAATCTGAGATCTGAGATCTGA
>Ga0114129_10009966_pt1 | contig 13544 bp, 12 predicted proteins | sample RhiMetdeltSRZDD1_FD_80071 | JGI IMG/M metagenome (GOLD analysis project Ga0114129, IMG submission 80071) | Populus rhizosphere microbial communities from Tennessee, USA - Rhizosphere MetaG P. deltoides SRZDD1 (version 2) (version 2) | ecosystem: Host-associated > Plants > Roots > Rhizosphere >...
CCTGCATCAGGAGCACGTCGGGCTTGGCCCGCTCGAGCCACCAGGCGACCTTGTCCAGCCGCGCCTTGAGCGAGTTGACGTTCCAGGTCGCGATGCGCATCCCGACGACGTCTACTTCGCGTACTTGCCGCTGAGCTGGGGTGTCGTCCCCTCCTGGCCCTTCTGCTGCCGGTCCAGCCGCGTCTCGCGCGACCACGTGCGCTTGAGGTCGTCGCGGACGTTGAAGCGCAGGCGACCCAGGCGCTCCGTCTCGAGCTCGACGACGTCGCCGTTCATGAACGCGCTCAGCCCGCGGTGGTTGGTGCCGGTGGCCAGGATATCGCCCGGCTCGAGGGTGTGGATGGAGGTCACCCACTCGATGCAGCGCGGGATCTTGTGCGCCATGTCGTCGGTGTTGAAGTTCTGCTTCACGGTGCCGTTCACCGACAGCGTGATCTGCAGCCGATGGGGGTCCGGGACCTCGTCGGCGGTGACCAGCGCGGGCCCGATGGGAGCGAACGTGTCGCGCGACTTCATCTGATAGAACGTGTTGCCGGTCGGCAGCAGCCCCCGCGCCGAGCCGTCGATGAAGTTCGTATAGCCGAAGACGTAGCTCATGGCCTCGGCGGCGCTCACGTGAGAGGCGCGGCGGCCGATGACGACGGCCACCTCCGCCTCACCCTCGAAGATGGTGGCCGGCACGTCGGGCAGGACCATGGTGTCCCCGTCGCCGATGATGGCGCCGGGCGACTTCATGAAGGCGTTGATGGGCGCCGGCTCGCTGCGGGTGCCATCCTCCATGTAGTTCACGGCCATGCACACGATGTTGGTCGGCTTCGGCAGCGGCGGCCGGATCCGGACGCGTGCGAGCGGAACGGCGGAGCCGCGGCGGGCGGCATCCTCGAGCCGCGGGCGATAGTCCGCGAAGCGCGCGATCAGCCCGTTGATGACGTCGTGGGCGCCGACGTGCGGGACGTCGCGCACGGCCTCGGACACGTCGACCACGCCGTCGCCCTGGAGCACGCCCAGCCGAAAATCATCGAAGAAGACGAGTCGCATAAGGGCCTCCTGGTGAGTGCGCCGAGTATACCGCCGCTCAGAAGACGGCGAGCGGGTTGGCCGGTGACCCGGTGCCGCCGATGACCTTGAGCGGCGCGATGACCAGCATGAACTCGTCGCGACCTTCCTGCACGCACGCCTGGGCCAGCGGCTCCAGCAGGGCGTTGTCGAGGAGCGCCACCCCGTACGCGAAGAGGGCGGCGTGCACGGCCCAGGGGATGTCGTAGCCGATCGGCAGGTGGTCCAGCATGTCCCAGACCAGCAGGCTCACGTCGTGATCGCGCAGGAACGGCAGGCACGACACGTGAAGACCCGGGCGCTCCTGTGGCCCGGGGCCGAACGGTCGCCCGTACGGCGTGTCCGGCCGCTGCGCCTGCCACGCCTCGCGGCCGGCGTACACGCAGATCGCATCGCCGGGCTCGAGACGAATGCTGCGCTTCGTCAGGATGTCCTCCAGCTCCCAGCCGTGGATCGGAGTCTCGTGGGTCACGCACGGCACCCCGCGATGGCGGGGGACGTCCAGCATCACGCCGCGCGTGATGATGCCTTCGGACCAGTGCTCGATCCCGCCGAAGCGCGTGCCGTCGAAGGTGATCTCCACGCGTGGATCGCGGCCGTTCCACATGGCCTCGTCGTCCCAGGTGTGGCAGAGGGCGTCGATGTGGGTGGAGGCGATGCCGTGGTAGTAGATGCCGTAGAAGTCGGCGGCGAAGCCGCCGGCGCCGCGCGGATGCGTCTTCATCCAGTGCTGGGCGGGAAACGCGTTGTTGATGCCGGGCTCCTTGGGGAAGGGGCGGCTCAGCGAGACGCTGCGACCGCTCTTCACCAGCCGCGTGGCGGCGACCCGCTTGGCGGGCGTGACCAGGTTCATGGCGCCGAGCTGGTCGTCGTTTCCCCAGCGGCCCCAGTTGCGGCGGGCGCGGATGTAGTCCTTCACTTCCTTCTCGGTCGGCAGCGGACGGGCGGGCATATGCGTTCCTCCGATCAGCGAATTCCGGCGCGCATGAACGACTGGACGAACTGTCGCTGGAACAGCACGAAGGCGACGAGCAGCGGGCCGGAGGTGAGCAGCGTGGCGGCGGTGATGATGGACCAGTCGACGCCCTGGTCGGTCGACGAGAACACTTGCAACCCCACCGTGAGCGGGCGCGAGGTGACGGAGTTGGTCACGATCAGCGGCCACAGGAAGTTATTCCAGTGATAGGACACGGACACGAGCGCAAAGGCGATGTACACGGGCCGCGCCAGAGGGACGTAGACCCGCCACAGGGTGCCGAGCACGCCGGTGCCCTCCACGCGCGCGGCGTCGTCCAGCTCGCGCGGGACCGTCTTGAACGTCTGGCGGAGGAGGAAGATCCCGAAGGCCGAGGCCATGTAGGGCAGGCCGATGGCCACGATGGTGTCCAGCACGCCGAGGCGGCTCATCGTGCGGTAGTTCTCCACGATCAGGATGTCCGGCATGATCATCAGCTGGATCAGCACGAGCATGAAGGCGAGGTCGCGGCCGACGAACTCGAAGCGCGCGAAGGCGTAGGCGGCCAGCGTGCACAGGACGAGCTGCGCGATCAGGATCAGGGTGACCAGCGCCACCGTGTTGACGAGGTAGCGGGCGAACGGCGCCGCCTGCCAGGCTTCCACGAAGTTGTGGAGCGTGAGCGGCGCCGTCAGCACGAACCGCGCGGAGTACTCCTTGGGATGGAAGGCCGTCCAGACGGCGTAGGCGAGCGGCAGGATCCACAGCACCCCGAGCAGCCACGCCGCCAGCGTCTCGGGCGCGCGTCTCATCGGTAGTGAATTCGTCGATCGAGCAGCGTGAACTGGCCGATGGCCAGGGAGGCGAGGATCACCAGGAGCGCCATCGTGAGCGCCGCCGCGTACCCGGTGTCCCAGAACTTGAAGCCGACGTCGTAGATGTAATAGAGGAGGAGGGACGACGCGTTGTCGGGGCCGCCCCGCGTCATCACCACGACGTGGTCGACGAGGCGGAAGGAATTGATGACGGCGTTGACGAGGACGAACAGCGTGGTGGGCATGAGCAGCGGAAACGTTACCCGGCGAAAGAAGTACCAGCGCCCTGCCCCTTCGATGGAGGCCGCCTCGCTCAGCACCGGGGCGATGGCTTGCAGCGCGGCCAGGTAGAAGATCATGAAGAACCCGGCTTCCTTCCAGACGGTCACGACGACCAGGCAGCCCAGCGCCGTGTCGCGGCTGCCGAGCCAGTTGTGGCTCGGCAGACCGAGCCGTCCCGTCACCTGCTCGAGGAGCCCGTACCCGGGCGTGTAGAAGAAGAGCCAGATGTTTGCCACTGCAATCATCGGCAGGATGGTCGGGGTGAAGTAGGCCAGCCGCACGACGGCGCGGCCGCGAAGCTTGCCGTTGACGAGCAGGGCCATGGCCAGCGCCAGCGCGATCGACGTCGGAATGGTGCCGAGGGCGAAGAGGGCGTTGTTGCGGAGCGACTGCCAGAAGACCGGATCGGCCAGCATCGCCTGATAGTTCTCGGCGCCGATCCACACGGACGGTCGCCCCGCTTTCGGCGTCGAGAAGAGCGAGTGATAGAGCGTGGCCAGCGCGGGATAGTGGGTGAAGGCCGCCAGCAGCACCGCCGCCGGCAAGAGCAACAGCCAGGCCACGATCCCGCGCTGCTGCATCAGCGGCGGTACGGCCGGAGGATTCGCTCGGCCTCCGCTTGCGCGTCCTTCATGGCCTGGGCGGGCGACTTGGCGCCGGTGAGCGCGGCCTGCAGTCCGTCGTTGAGGGCTTTGGTCACCCGCTGGTTCTCGTGGGTCGAGAGCTCGGCCACCGCGTACTGGAGCTGATCGCGCGCGACGGCGGCGGCGGGGAACCCGTCCACGTACTTCTTCATCGCCGGCGTCTGCCAGGCGTCCGGGCGCACGGCCACGTAGCCGGTGTCGATACCCCACTGGGCGGCGCGCTCCGGCGAGGTCATCCACTTCGCGAGCTTCACGGCCGCCTGCTGCTGCGCCGGCGCCGCCTTCTTGAAGACGTAGAAATTGCCGCCGCCCGTGGGCGATCCGCGGTGCTTGCCGGCCGGCAGCATGGCCACGCCGAAGTCGAACTTGGCGTTGTTGCGGACGTTGGTGAGGTTGCCGGTGGTGGTCCACATCATGGCCGTCTTGCGCTCGAAGAAGTCCTTCGGCGTCGTGCCCCACTCGATCACGCCCGGTGCCATGACCTTGTGCTTCTGACTGAGATCCACCCAGTACTGCAGCGACTCGACGACGGCCGGCTTGTCGTAGAACGTCTGGTTGCCCGCCTCGTTCATCAGCAGGACGTCGTTCTGCGTGGTGAAGCCCTGGAAGAGCCAGTAGGGGAAGCCGGAGGAGGGCACCTGCACGCCCCACTGGCTGACGTTGCCGCCCGCGTCGCGCTTGGTGAGCTTCCTCGCGAACTCCACCTGCTCGGCCCAGGTCGTGGGCGGCTTGTTCGGATCGAGCCCCACCTCCTTGAACGCTTCCTTGTTCCAGTAGAGGACGATGGTGGACCGCTGGAACGGGATGCCCCAGGTCTTGCCGCCCGTCTGGCTGTTCTTCATGAAGGCGGGGAAGAAGGACTTCATCCACGCCTGATCGTCGGCGGCCCTGGCCAGGTCCTCCCAGGGAACGATCGCGTCCTCGTCGATCAGCGTGAACATGTCGGTGGAGAGCAGGATGGCCGTCGTGGGCGGCTCGTTGCTCTTGTGGGCGGTGAGCGCCTTCACGATGCTCTCCTGGTACGTCCCCGTGTAGACCGGCTTCACCTTGATATCCGGATGCTCGCGGCCGAACTGCTCCGCATAGCCGTCGATGATCTTGGTGATGGGCCCGCCGACCGCGATCGGATAGTAGAACGTGATCTCGGTGGCCTGCTGCGCGATGGCTCCGGCGCCCAGCATGGCCAGCACGAGCGTCGAGGCTGCTCCCACCACTCTCGCGAGTCTCATGAGTCCTCCTCGGGGTTCCCGGCTCAGCGCGCCAGCCGCGCGCCGGTGGCCGAGTCGAACACGTGCTGGGCGTCGACCGCCCAGGTGAGATGCGTCGTCTTTCCTTCGGCAAGCTCGATGCGGCCCGGCGCGCGCACGGCCACGGTATCTCCGCCGGCCGCGCACGTCACCACGGTGTCCGGACCGAGGAATTCGACTGCCAGCACGCGGGCCGGCATGCCCGTGTCCGCGAGCCTCACGTCCTCGGGACGCACGCCGATCAGGCGCCCGCGCACCTCGTCGAGGTGGAGCAGGTTCATCGGCGGCGTGCCCACGAAGCGCGCGGCAAAGGCGGTGGCCGGCCGCGCGTAGAGCTCCGCGGGTGGGGCGTCCTGCTCGACGCGACCGTTCTTGAGCAGGATCACCCGGTCGGCCATGGTCATGGCCTCGGTCTGATCGTGGGTGACGTAGACCATCGTCATGCCGAGCTTCTGCTGGAGCGCGCGGATCTCGCGCCGCATCTCGGCCCGGAGCTGCGCATCCAGATTCGACAGTGGCTCGTCCATCAGGCACACGGGCTTCTCCGCGATGATGGCCCGGCCGAGGGCGACACGCTGCTGCTGGCCGCCGGAGAGCTGCGACGGCTTGCGCGCGAGCAGGTCGCCCAGACCGAGGAGCTCGGCCACCCGGTCGAGGCGCGCGGCGCGCTCGGCGGCGGCGACGCGCCGGACCTTCAGGCCGAAGACGATGTTCTCGGCGACGGTGAGGTGCGGAAACAGGGCGTACGACTGGAACACCATCGCGATGTTCCGCCGGACGGGCGGCAGCGCGGTCACGTCGCGCCCGCCGATGAGGATCTGGCCCGTGCTGGCCGCTTCCAGTCCCGCGATCAGGCGCAGCGTGGTCGACTTGCCGCACCCGGAGGGGCCGAGCAGCACCGCCAGCGTGCCCTCGGCGACGTCGAACGACACGTCGTCCACCGCACGGCTCGCGCCCCAGGCCTTGCTGATGTGGCGAACGGCGATGGCGGACACGGGGGGAGGCTAGTCGACCGTCGCCCGCGGCGTCAAGGCGCCGAAGCGCTACGCGGGCGCCAGCGCCTTCAGCATCGCGCGGCTCTCGGCGCCGCGCGCGTCGGGGTCGGCTTCCAGGTTCATGAAGTTCAGGATCGGCACCGTCACGCCATTGGCGACGTAGCGCTGGAGCTGCGCGCGACACTCGTCCGGCGTGCCGAACACGGCGAGCTCGTCGAGCGCGCGCTCGGGCACGGCCGCCAGCGCGCCCTTGCGGTCGCCCGCGTCCCAGCGCCGGTTCATCTCGGCGAGGGCGTCGCCGCGGCCGAGCCACTGGTGGAAGCGGCGGTACACGGGAACGTTCAGATAGGCGGTCACCGCGCGGCGGAATTGCTCGCGCGCCCGCGCGTCGCGCGTGGGGCACACGCTGATGCGGCAGAGGATCGGGAAGGACGCAGGGTCCTTGCCGACCTTCGCCGCCTCGTCGCGTACGACGGCGGCCACCTGCTTGACGTCCTCGGCCGACAGCCAGTTCGTGATGACGCCGTCGGCGATGCGCACCGCCTGCCGAACCATGCGCTCCTGGAGGGCGGCTACATATATGGGTACGCGGTAAGGAGCCGGCCGACCGAGCTTGAACCCTGCCACCTTTAGTGTCCGGCCGTCGACGTTGACGGGAACACCGTCCAGCGCCTGACGAACCGCCTGGACGACCTCCGTCACGCGTGTCAGCGGCCTGTCGAAGTGTCCGCCATTCCAGCGCTCGACGGTGACATTCGAGCCGGAGCCGACCCCCAGGACGAAACGCCCTGGTGCAGCTTCACCCATGGCGGCGGCGCCGACCGCGATGATGGCCGGTCCGCGGCTGAAGACGCCCACGATGGCGGTGCCGAGGGTGGCCGTGCGCGTCCAGGAGGCTCCGAGCGCCAGGCAGATCCACGGATCGACGTCGGACTCCGCCGACCAGAAATCGGTATATCCGAGCGCTTCCGCCTCGCGGAAGACGGATTCGTGGTCCGAGAGCGGTATCCCGCTCAGGGGGATGGTCAGGCCCCAGCGTCCTCGCACCGCGTCAGGATACCGGGAACGTCAACGGGCCGGAAGCCGTTGCACCCATAGGAGGAAGATAGTTTTCACGTCCGGAGAGTCGTGTGCGCTAGAGTTTTTTAAAGGAGATGGCGACGATGATGATTCTCGCCATGAACCGATGACTGAACCCATCAGAGATACGCCCTCGGTCGCCCGCCCGTACTGTCCGTCCTGTGAGCCCGATACGGATCCCAGCTCGGAGATCCTCGACGTGCGCTGGTGCTCGGCACACACGCCCGTATCGGGTGGCCTCGACGACGAGGCCGTCGCGATGGAGAGCTATCCAGCCGGCAGCGGTGAGGCTGGTGGCGAGGACAACCGCCGCTGGTGCGCCCTCTTCCATCGCCAGGCAAGACCGACGACGACGAAGCGGCGACTCGAGCCCACGCTCAGAGTCCCCCGGGCGCGTCCCGTCTCCGCCTGACGGCGTCGCGCGCGTAAGCGCGCAGCCGAACACGGCGTGCGTCGGCACGTGAGGGAAGACTTGCCCCAAAAACAGGGCCGTTCAGGCCAGCTCGTTCGATGCGAATCCGCGACGCAGGGTGTTCTCGCTGACCAGACGCGTCTCCACGAACTGCAACAGGTAATCCGGACCGCCCGCCTGATAGCCGATTCCCGATAGCTGGCGACCCCCGAACGGCTGGCGACCCACGTGGGCACCGGTGGTCGGACGGTTGATGTAGAGATTGCCGACGCGGAAGACGCCCCGCGCCTCCGTGAGTCGCACCGGGCTCCGCGAGAACACGCCGCCCGTCAGGGCGTAGTCGATGTCGGTCGCGATCGTGAGCGCCTGCTCGAAGGAGTCCGCGGCCATGCAGGCGAGGACCGGCCCGAAAATCTCCTCTTGCGCCAAGGCGCAGGTCAGGGGGACCTCGCCGAAGATGGCCGGCGCCACGTAATAGCCGCCGAGCGCTGCTAGCGCCGGATCGACGTCGCGCAGCAGCACCGGTCGTGCGAGCCGCTTGCCGAGATCCACGTAGCCGAGGATGCGTTCGCGCGACGCCTCGTCGATCACCGGGCCGACGATGGTGCCGGGCGCGTCGGCCGGGCCCATCGGCAGCGTCCGGGCGGCATCGGCCAGCCGATCGACGAGGCGCGCGTACACGCGGCCCACGCCGATCACGCGCGAGCACGCCGAGCACTTCTGCCCGGCGTAGCCGAACGCCGAGGTGAGGATGCCCTGCACGGCCTCGTCGAGATCCGCGTCGTCGTCGACGATGATGGCGTTCTTGCCGCCCATCTCGGCCACCACGCGCTTCAGGAGGCGATTGCCCGGCGTGGCCGCCGCCGTCGCGTAGATGCGCGTGCCCACCTCCTGCGAGCCCGTGAAGACGATGAGGCCGACGTCGCGGTGGCGCACCAGCCGGTCACCGGCCACCTCGCCCCGGCCCGGCAGGTAGTTCAACACGCCCGGCGGCAGGCCCGCCGCCTCGAAGACGTCCATGAGCCGCGCCGCGATGACCGGCGTCTGCTCGGCGGGCTTCATGACCACCGTGTTGCCGGTGGCGAGCGCCGCCGAGGTCATGCCGGTGAGGATGGCCAGCGGGAAGTTCCACGGCGCGATGACCGCCACCACCCCGCGCCCCTCGCGCGTGTAGTGGTTCACCTCGCCGCGCCGGTGTCCCAGCGTGAGCGGCCGCTGCAGCTCGAGCGCCTGGGCGCGGTAGTACTCGACGAAATCGATCGCCTCGGTGACGTCGCCGTCGGCCTCCGGCCATGGCTTGCCGGCCTCGTACACGATCCACGCGGCGAGCTCCGTGCGCCGCTCGCGCAGGAGGGCCGCCACGCGCCCGAGCACGCGCGCCCGCGCCTCCACGCCGGCGTCGCGCCAGCCGGGCAACGCCTGCACGGCGGCGGCCACGGCACGGTCGACCTCGGCCGGGCCGGCCGCGGCCGTGCGGCCCACGATCTCGGCGGCGCGCGATGGGTTGACGGAGACGATGCGCTCGGCCGTCTCCACCCGCTGGCCGCCGATCACCAGGGGCACGTCGGCGCCCAGGCGGGGGCGGACGTCGGCGAGCGCGCGCGCGAACCGCTCGCGCTCGTCGGCCCGCGCGAAGTCGGCGTGCGGTGCGTTGCGGAAGCCGGGATCGGGCACGACGCGCGGTGGCGCCATCACCGTCTCCGGGTCGGCCAGCAGCGCCTCGACCGACTCGTGCTCGGCGAAGCCACGGCGCAGGAACGACTCGTTGGACGTGTTCTCGAGCAATCGCCGGACGAGATACGCCATGCCCGGCAGGAGCTCGCCGAACGGCATGTAGATCCGCACGCGCTCGCCGCGCTCGGTGAGCGCGCGGACCAGCGGCTGGGCCATGCCGTAGAGCGCCTGGAACTCCACCTGGGCCGGGGGCAGGCCGGCCGCCTCGCGCGCGGCGAGCGCGTGGGCGATCGACCGGATGTTGTGGCTGCCGACGGCGAGGTCGACGACGTCGGCGTGGTCGAGAAAGAGGCGGGTGAGACGCTCGAAGCTCGCGTCCGTCTCCGGCTTGGTCTCGAAGACGGGCACCGGCCAGCCCTCGAGCTCGGCGTGCGCCGTCTCGTAGTCCCAGTACGCGCCCTTCACCAGGCGCACGGTGACGGGGGTGCCGCGCCGGCGCGCCCACGCGATCAGCCGCTCGGCGTCGGCCTCGGCGTCTTTCAGATAGGCCTGGAGCACGATCCCGAGGTTCCGATCGCGCCGGAACTCCGCCTCCGCGGCCACGTCCATGAAGATGGCGAACGTCAGGTCGCGCAGCCGGCGGTCTTCCATGTCGATCTGGACGTGCGCGTGCCGCGCGTTCGCCACGCGGAGGATTCGGCGCAGCCGCTGCTTCACGGCCGCCGCCGAGCCGCCGGGATCGGCGGGGTCGAGCCAGGGATGAAGGGCCGAGACCTTGACGGACAGGTTCACGCGGGGCAGCGCGCCCCACGCCGCCCGATCGATTCGCGGCTGCTCGGTCCACCGGGGCGCCTCGACGCCGAGCGTCTCCAGCAGCTCGAGGTAGCGCTGCTCGTAGGCATCCGCCTCGGTGTCGGACAAGCAGGCCTCGCCGAGCAGGTCGAGCGTGAACGCCTGGCCCGCTCGCCGCGCGCTCAGCGCGGCCTGTCGAGCCTCCGCCGGCGTGCTCCCCGCGACGAAGCGCCGGGCGAGTCGCCGGACGGTCTCGCGCAGCATCACACCGACGACTTTTTCGCCGAGCCGTCCGACGCGGGCCACGCCGAGCGCCGTCTTCAGCAGCGCCGCGTAGGGAGCGTCCCGGCCCTCGAAATACTCGCGCAGATGGCGCACCAGATCGCGGTCGTTGTCGAGCGCCGGCAGCACGTCGATGAACCGGAACAGCTGGAGCTTGGCATCCTCGTGGGCGAGAGACCAGGCGAACAGCGCGGCCGTCCACCGGTCTGCGGAGTAGAACGCTTGCCGCTCCCCGGCCACCCGGTCGAAGAGCTCGCGGCCGATCGCCTGCACGCGGGCGGGGTCGGGGCGCGCCCTCATGACCTTAGCTTAGACCCGATCCGCGCCAGACCCACCACGCGAAGAGCGTCACCATGGCCACCGCGAAGGCAACGTGCACGGCGACGCCGATCGCGACGCCGAGCGCGGTGCCGATGCCGGTGCGCACGCTGTCCGCGGCGCTGCGACCCACCAGCATCTCGCCCGCGATGGCGCCGGCGACCGGCCCCAGCAGCAGGCCGAGCGGCGCGAAGGCGAGGCCGACGACGGCGCCGATCAACGCGCCGATCACCGCCGCGCGTCCACCGCCCGCGCGCCGCGCACCGAGTACGCCGACGAGATGCGCCGCCGCCCACCCGGCCGCGCCGAGCCCCGCGAGGATGCTGAGTCGGCCGACGCCGATCGGTGTGAAGTCCGTGGCGATCGCATAGATCACGGCGCCGGCCACGATCAGTGGCGCGCCCGGGAGAAACGGGACGACGGCGCCGATCACCCCCGCGATCATCAGCACGGCGACGATGACGTTGACGGCGGTCACGCCGGCTCTCGCTGGACGAGCGGCTTCAGCCACGGCAGCGCCGCCGCCACGACGACGGCGACGAGGGACAGGGCCAGCCACGGATACCGGTAGGAGCCGGTCCACTCCAGCAGCAGCCCGAAGACCGGCGGTCCCACCAGCACGCCGCTCCACGCGAAGGCGACGGCGACCCCGGTCAAGAGCCCGGCGTAGCGCGCGCCGCCGATCTCGGCGACGAGCGCGAAGTAGAGGCCGACCCAGCCGAAGGCGCCAGCGCCCGCGAGGAACGCGAGCGGGATCACGGAGGGAGTCGGCAGCGCCGCGCCCAGCGCGAGCAGGGTGTAGCTGCCGGCGCCGACGAGCGCGTTGACGACCACGCCCGGGCGCCGGCGCCCGCCGAAGAAGCGATCGCTGATCGCGCCCCACACGAGCCGGCTGGCGGTCCCGCCCACCTGGGCCACCGCCAGCACCTGCCCCGCGGCGACGGCGGAGAGCGCGAACGTTTCCTTGGCGTAGAGCGCCAGGTAGGCCAGCACGGAGGACTGCGCGGTCGACAGCGCGAGCCCGGACACGAACACGATCAGCACGCCCGGCCGTCGCAGGAAGACGCCGAGCTCCGCGAGTCGAGGCCACGACGTGGGCTGCGCCGGCTCCGGCGCCGGCGGGACGCGGTAGATGGCGAGCACCAGCACGGCCGCGACGAGCGACACGGCGCCGGCCGTCGCGAGCGCCCAGCGCCAGCCGAGTGCCTGCGCCAGCGGCGGAAGCGTCAGCGCGCCGGTGAGCCCGCCCAGCGTGAGGCCCGTCTGCTTGATGCCCATGGCGAAGCCGCGGCCGCGCGGTGGAAACCACTCGATGACCGCCTTGCCGCTCGACGGATTCAGCACGCTGAAGCCGAAGCCCGCCCCGACGAGCGCGGCCAGGAGCGCCGGCAGACCGCGAGCGAACGAGGCGGCCACGACGAGCGCGCCGATCACGACGAGCCCGCCGCCGAGGGTCAGACGAACGCCCAGACGATCGGTGAGCCACCCCGAGGGAAGGGACATGAGCACACCGCCGAGGTAGACGGCCGGGAGGACCAGCCCGACCTGGGCGCGGCTCAGTCCGAGCGCGTCGAGCAGGAAGGGCGACAGTGGCGCCACCGAGAGCACGGAGAGCGCGCCGAGCGCGTGAGCCAGCGTGACGAGGGCCAGAACGGGCCAGGGCGACATGCGTCTTCAGCGTACCGCGCTGGACGACTCGCCGGCATATCCGTTGCTCGATGAGGGAAGGCTCGTGTGAACGAGGTGAAGGAGGACGCGATGGATTATCGCGAGGACTACGAGCGGGGACGCAGCTACCGCGAGGCGGGCGCGGACCGCGATTTCGAGCGGCGCGAGGCCGGACGTCACCGTGACCGGGACCAGCGGCGTGACGAGCGCGAGTATCACGGGTTTCTCGAGCGCCTCTTCGAAGACCTTAGATCCTGGTTCCGCGACGACGACTCCGAGCGCCGACGCGCGCGCGAGCGCGACGAGAGCCGCTGGGGTGGCGGCGCGAAGGGCTGGGGCGGTGACGACGACGCCGAGCGCGAACGGGCGCGTCAGTGGGGTTACACGGAAGGCCGCGGGCGCGACTGGCGGCCGCGCCAGGATCGCTGGAGCGAGTCGGGCTGGGGCGATCCGTCGGCCTGGGGCGCCGAGCGTCGGCCCGACTGGCAGGATCGCTGGCGCGCGCCCGACGCCGGCCCGCACGCGGGGCGCGGACCGCGCGGCTATCAGCGCTCGGACGAGCGCATTCGCGAGGACGTGTGCGATCGCCTGTGCGAGCACGGCTACGTCGACGCCTCGCAGATCGAGGTCACGGTGCTGAATGGCGAGGTGACACTGGTCGGCGTCGTCAGCGACCGTCCGGAGAAGCGCATGGCGGAGGACGCGGCGGAAAGCGTCCTCGGCGTGCGCGAGGTGCACAACCAGCTTCGCGTCAGCCCGGGCGGCAGCGGCCAGGAGCCGCCGGGACACCCCGGGGATCCGCGCTTCCGGATCGCCTAGCAGCCGGGTGAGCGGCGGTGGCCCGGCGCGGGCGCCGCCGCTCGCTCACGGGCGGGGTCGGGGGGGCGCGCTGGCGTCGTCCGGGCGCTCCTGGCGCGCGCGCTCCTTCTTGACGATCTCGTCGAGATCCTCGTCGAGCTTGCCGGTTCCTTGCTCGGGAATGCGCTCCTCGTCGGTCTTCTGCTGCTCGCGCGGGTCCTTGGCCATGGCTGCCTCCTGCCGAACTGGCCGCAAGGCCCGCGCCAGCGAGGGCGCCTAGGGGTCGAACGCGGGCGAGAGATCCGCGCCCGGCTTGTCGAGGGCGGGATCGAAGAGCGTGTACGGATTGACGTTCCCGAGGGCGGCGGCCACGGACTCCGCCACGCCGGGATGCCGGGCCTTCAGCGTGGACAGGAACGCGCGGATCTCGCGGCGGACGCTGTCCTTCTCGCCGCATACGCAGCCGACGACCTCGAGGCCGCGGGCGCGCGCATAGGCAGCGGTCAGAGCCTCGGGCACGTACGCC
>Ga0114129_10009967_pt1 | contig 13544 bp, 13 predicted proteins | sample RhiMetdeltSRZDD1_FD_80071 | JGI IMG/M metagenome (GOLD analysis project Ga0114129, IMG submission 80071) | Populus rhizosphere microbial communities from Tennessee, USA - Rhizosphere MetaG P. deltoides SRZDD1 (version 2) (version 2) | ecosystem: Host-associated > Plants > Roots > Rhizosphere >...
CTGTATCAAGACACGGTCGGCACACCGAAGTGGTGATTTCGGAGCTCAATACCTGGCCTGTGTGTACCCCTGTCAACGCTTCACCCGCGTCCTTGCGGACCCAGGCGCATGACTCGGAGCCAAGATGGTGCGCTACTCCTTTCTTGTGCGGCTCTCTCATCCGCTACTCCATGCCGGTTTATCTCGGCGCATCCTTGATTACTCTGTCCGCCCGCGCCAGCACATTGGGCGGAATCGTCAGGCCAATCTGCTTTGCAGTCTTCAAGTTGAGCACCAACTCGAATTTCGTCGGTTGCTCTACCGGCAAGTCGGCCGGCTTTGCGCCCTTCAGGATCTTATCGACGAAGACTGCAACTCGTCTCAAAGAGTCGAGAAGATTCGGACCATAAGTCATAAGACCACCGGCCTCCACGAAATCGCTCCACCCGGACATGCTCGGGATGCGACTCTTAGCCGAGAAATCTGCAATTGCTTTGCGGTGGGCCAGCGTTATGGCATCTGGAAATGCAATGATCCCTTCGGCGTGCTCCCTGGCCATAGCGCGAAAGGCGTCGTCAAAGTCGTCGGAAGCTCGTACCTTAAGGTATTGAAGCGCAAGATTTAGGGCCCGCGCTGCGGATGTTGTCTCTCTCAATTCAAGCTGCTCGCCCGCATGACCCGGGTTAGCCAGAATAGCCACGCGAGAGATCTTCGGAACGGTCTCCTTAAGCAACTCAACTCTCTTTCCAGCCAACACAGCAGCAAAAAAGGTCATCCCTGTAACATTTCCTCCGGGTCTTGCTAGACTCGTGACGATACCCGCGTCCACAGGGTCCCCACTGTAAGCCATGACAACAGGGATACTCTTGACGCTCTTGGCCGCGAATGGCGTTACTGGGCCCAGCGAAACAATGACATCGACCTTGAGATTGATTAGCTCGGCTGCAAGCTCGGGAAACCGCTCGCGGTTCCCCTTGGCATACCGGCGCTCGATGACAACGTTCTCTCCTTCGATGTAACCCAGATCCCCGAGTCCTTGCTGTAAAGCGTTATGGTGAGGTGCCGGAACGTCAGCTAGGATGCCTATCCACGGAATTTTCTTTGCCTGTTGCGCCTCAACGACAGCTGCTCCTGCACCGGCCACTATGATCAGAAGAAACACAAGAGTCTTTTTCATAGTTCCTCCCTACCACAAGACTGGGTGATCATTGAATCACGATTTTTTCAGCACCGATTAAGCACCAAGATCAAGCGACGAGATTGGTCGGGGTTCCAAGGAACCAGGGCTCGGTGGCGTTCCCAGCATCGGGACATGTTAACAGCATAAACAATGCCATAATCAGCCTCTCCTAAGGACCAACCAGATCGTTGAATTCACGTAGTATTCCCAGAGCGATAGCGACGGTTGACGTACTGACAGAGACGCGCATGTAGTCGAATTGATACGGTGCGTAGTCGATTTGATTCAACGCCTCTTAGCATCGCGATATTAGACTGTTTGTGCGCCTTATCCCATCGTGACCAATTTCCTGTCAATCACAATCGGTTTCGCGCCGGATAGCTTGACAGCTCAGCGTCGCTGAAATATTGCTCGATGGATAAAGAGAGGAAAGAAATCATGAGCATAAGAGGAAAAACCGCCGTCGCCGGCATCGGCGAAACGCCGACGGATCGGTTAGGCAGCAAACCGGGTGAGCCGCGCAAGTCAACGGCGGAATATCTTGCATGGGCGGCGCGCCTTGCGATGGAAGACGCCGGACTGACCAAAAAAGATTTCGATGGCCAGGGACTTGCGGCGATCTATACGACCAATCATTCGCAGCCTTTTTGGCCCGAGGAAGTGGCGGCGATTCTCGGCATTACGCCGGGGGTTTCACTTGCCGGTGGCAACGGCGGCGCGAGCTCGGTCTCGCTGCTCGGTCACGCCGCGGCGGCAATCACAGCGGGCCTCTGCGATCTCGTTCTCGTGATCGCCGCGGCCGCGCCCTTTAGCGAACGCGGCAGCCATCGCGGCACTCCTGCGGATACCCGCGATTATGAAATGCCCTTCGGTGTGATGGGACCCAATTGCAAGATTTCCTTCGTCATGAGCCGCTACATGCACGAGTCGGGCATGACCGAAGATCACTTCGGCAAGATCGCTGTCACCGGGCGCTATCATGCGTCGCTCAATCCCAACGCGTACCTTAGAAAACCGATCACCATCGAGGACTATAAAAAGTCGCGGTTGATTTCCGATCCGATCCGCTTGTTCGATTGCGTCATGCCCGCCAACGGCGGCAAGGCGTACGTCCTGGCCTCCGCCGACCGCGCCAAGAGCCTGCGTAAGCCGCCGGTGTACTTGCTCGGCTGGGGTGAATGCAACAACGCAAGCTACGGACCCCGCTACCGCGCGAACCCCTTGATTACGGGCATCACTCAAGCCGGCAAACGGGCATTCGATATGTCCGGCGTCACCCACAAAGATATTCGCTGTCTCAATCTCTATGACGATTATATTCCGGTCGTGATGATTCAGATCGAAGATCTTGGCTTCTGCGACCGAAACGACAAAGCATTCTTTGAGAAGACCGACTTCACGTTCAAGGGCGATCTGCCAATTCAAACTAGCGGTGGCATGATCAACTGCGGTCAGCCGTCGACCACCGGCGGCATGCTGCACATCATCGAGACCGTGCGGCAGATTCGCGGCGAAGGTGGTGATCGGCAGGTGCCGAACATCAAGTTCGGAATCTCGACCGGCGTCGGCGCGGTCAATTACGGCAAGAACTTCGGCTGCACCGCTGCGGCCATTTTTGGAAGCGGGGTGTAGCGGCAGTCAAACATGAAGACAATGTTCACCACGAAGGACACGAAGACCACGAAGTTTAGGAAGGTAGATATCCGAACCCTTCGTGTACTTCGTGAGCTTCGTGGTGAGAATCTATCGGATGGCAACTTGTGTAGGAGTTCACATGGCAGAAGAGAACAAAGTAGCTAAAAAACCACTTCCGGAGATCACTCCCGTCAACCAACCATTCTGGGACGGCGCCAAGGCCGGCAAGCTCATGATGCAAAAATGCCAGAACTGCGGGACGTGGGTCTTTTGTCCACGGCCGGTTTGCGGCGATTGTGCCAGTGACAAACTGGAATGGGTTCAGGTCAGCGGCCGAGGCAAAATCTTTTCCTTCACGGTCATTCGCGAAGTCGTCGGCCAAGCGCTGCGCGGCTTTGCGCCCGACATTCCCTACGTTACCGCCTGGGTCGACCTGGACGATGGGCCGCGCTTTTGCAGCAACATCGTCGGCTGCCCCATCGATAAAGTCCACATCGACATGCCGGTCGACGTGGTGTTCGAAGATACCGGCGAGGGATTGACGCTACCGAAGTTCAAGCCCTGCTGAGGCCGCTGAAAAAGGCTCATGTAGCGCACGCCCTGAGCACTGTCGAAGGGTGCGCTCGATCGGCTCGCTCTTTTTCGTGGTCGTGGTTCGTGATCGTGCTTGTATTGACGGACAGGGCACGTTTCACGGACACGACCACGATAGCCGCGCGCCTTGCATTGAAGTCTTTTTGACCGGCCTCAGGGATCCCTGAGGAACTATCATGAGAAAACTTCTGGGCCTCTTAGTGATGAGTGGCGCCGTATTGGCTGCTCTGTTTTTTTTGACCAGCCTTGCCCGTATCGGCGGAGGACCAATGCCCCACGCGATTACGCTTAAATCCGCATCGGCCATTCATGAAGGCGTGGTTGTTTCCATCGAGTACACGCTGACCGATGAGGCCGGTAAAGTGATCGACAGCAACGTCGGCAAAGATCCGTTATCCTACATCCATGTCGCTGGACAAATTGTCAGGGGCCTAGAAACAGAATTGACCGGATTGAAAGTCGGCGACCGGAAAAAAGTGCAAGTCACACCGGAAGAAGGTTACGGTCCAACCAACGAGAAATCGTTTCAAGAAATCCCGCGAGAAGGTATTCCGCCGGAGGCCCAGAAAGCAGGCGCGATGTTGATGACCAAAGCCCCGGACGGACGCGCCATTCCAGTGCGCGTCCATGAAGTCAAGGACAAAACCGTTGTCGTCGACCTCAATCATCCCCTGGCGGGCAAAACCTTGAATTTCGAGGTCAAGGTGCTGGACATTCGAGCTGCGGAAGCGAAGTAGACGCCGAACAGATCTTTGGAGTAGTGGAGTGATGGAATGCTGGAGTATTGGATTCTAACCCATTAAACCATTACTCCAACACTCCAGTACTCCAATCCTCCCTCATGGCCTCCAAGTTCTTCTACGGCTACGTTATTCTCGCCCTCTGCTTCGCCAACATGGTGGTGATGCGCGGCGTCAACGGCGCTTTCGGAGTTTACTATATTGCTCTGCTCGAAGAATTTGCCTGGTCGCGGAGCGACGGCGCTTCCATCGCAGCGATCAATTTTATCGTCTACGCGTTGGCGTCACCGGCAGTTGGCCTAGCGTTCGATCGTCTCGGGCCGCGCTTGCTAATGCCCTTGGGCGCGGCTTTGGTAGGCATCGGACTGATGCTATCCTCTTTGGCCAATTCGCTTCTCGGCCTTTACTTTTCCTACGGCATCGTCACCGCGCTCGGACAGGGAGCGCTCAGCTTCGTCGGCCACAACGCGCTCATTTCGTTCTGGTTCGTGCGCCGCCGCGCCACCGCCATTGGCATCGCCTCCATGGGCCAGGGTTTAGGCGCGCTCACTATGGTGCCGCTTACGCAATTGCTGATCGACGCCGTCGGTTGGCGCTGGACTTACGTCGTCACGGGCGGGTTGATGCTACTCTTCCTGACGCCGGCGAACGCCTTGTTTCAGCGGCGTGCTCCGCAGGAGCTCGGGCAGTTCCCCGATGGCGACGCCGCGCCGTCTGCGGAGAATCCTAATCCACATTCGGCAAAACACGCCGGCCAACGGGATTGGACCCTCGGGGAAGCGGCGCGCTCGTTTCCGTTTTGGTGCATTACCATCGGTCATCTCGCCCTCGGCACGGCGCTGTTCCTGATCAACACCCATGTGATCGCCCACTTCGTTGCCGTTGGCTACGAAAAGCTGGCCGCGTCTTTTTACTTCGGCCTCATCGGCTTCATCCGCATCGGCGCAACTATAGTTTGGGGCTCGATCTCGGACCGCTTGGGCCGCAGCGAAGCGTACGGCGTCGCCACCTTGGTCACGGCTCTCGGCGTAGGCTGCATGATAGCGATGAGCGCCGGCGCCCCACTCTGGCTAGTCTATCTAACCATCGCGCTCTACGGCATTGGCCACAGCGCCGGTAATCCAACCTATGGCGCAGTCATCGGCGATATTTTCTCCGGTCGTAAGATTGGCGTGATCTTCGGCTTTCTGGAAATTAGCTTCGGCCTTGGCAGCGCGTTTGGCTCATGGATCGGCGGCTATCTCTTCGATGCGACGGATTCTTACGCTTGGTCCTTCGCTCTCTGTTTAGTCTGTTTCATTATCTCCGGGTTGGCCATTCACGCCTGTGTCCGTTGGCATGCGCGCGAAATAGCCCGCCAAGGAATAACAGCGTAAATTCGAAGCACAAAATTCGAAGCTCCAAACAATACCGAATGACAAAACATCCAATGTCCTAAACACACTCGGCGCGAAGTCGGGTTTTGGATCTAACGTTTCGGATTTCGAATTTTGAGATTGTTTCGGATTTCGATATTCGAATTTCGAATTAATGTGATATCAGTGATTGCATATCCCTACTGACGATCCATTCGAAAAGGAAAACGTTGTGAATTTCTGTTTGCATAGCTCTGCGCGCACGGTTCGAGAAGCCGTGGAACGCGCCAAACGTGCTGAAGCGCTCGGCTTCGAAGCGATTTTTTTTGCCGATAGCCAAATGGGCAATGTCGACCCATATCAGGTCATGGCGATGTGCGCGATAACTACCAAGAAAATTCGCTTGGGCACCGCTGTCACGAACATGGTCTATCGGGACCCGACGATCACGGCGAACTGTTTCGCCACCTTGAATGAAATTTCGGAAGGCCGTGCCATCATCGGCCTAGGCACCGGGGACGGACCGGTTTATAGCCTGGGACGAACCGCAACCAAGCTCGTCGAGTTCGAAAAGGGTTTGCGCACGATCCGCGATTTACTGCATGACCGCGGCATCGACGTGCCAAAGAGCAAAGAACGCGGGGGCGGCAATGTACAGCTCAAAGTCGGCAAGCGTCCCGCGCCCATCTACATCTCCGCCGAGGGACCGAAGACGCTCCGCGTCGCCGGACGCACTTGCGACGGCGTTATCCTCGGCACCGGGTTTGATAAGCAAGTCACGACCTGGGCACGTCAACGCATCAACGAAGGCGCAAAAGAAGCAGGCAGACGCTTGGACGAAATCGATATCATGCCTGCCGGCATGATCGTCGTCGACGACGACGGCGAGTTGGCGCGCATGCGCGTGCGCCCGCGCATGGCCAACCGCGCCCATCACAATTTTCGCTTTACTATGGAGACCGTTCCCGAAGGCGAAGCGGCGGGCGTCAAACGATTCATGGACAACTTCGATATCTCCAAGCCCATCGAAGAGCGGGTCGATCCCGACTTTGTCACGGACTATCTGCTCGAACGATTCACCATCGCCGGCACCCCTGGGGAATGCATCGCTAAAGTAAAGCGGCTCGAAGCCGACGGCATCAGGCGCATCTTACTAACCCCGCCGAATACGATTTACGATCAAGTGATCGACGCCTGGGGCAAGCACGTGATCACAAATTACTAGTTGCAGTCAGCGAGCAATTTATTGAGTTCTGCCGTCCCGCCGTATAAGCTGTTTTGACGGATTTATCACCGGCAATCTTTCCAAAGGAGTCATCGGTGCGTGTTAACTTGTTGTCGTTTGTCACATTACTGTCACTTCTCATGCTCTGCTCGCTGGCGCATCTTGGCGCGGCAGAAAAGAGTAAGAATGACCGCGTCATTAAAGACGGGATGATGGTGAGCTTGGAATACACTCTGAAGAGCTCGGATGGAAAAGTGATGGAAACGAGCAAAGGCAGAGAGCCACTGAAATACATCCACGGCAAAAAAATGATGATCCCGGGATTGGAAAAAGAACTGACCGGCATGAAAATCGGCGGTGAAAAGCATGTCACCGTCAAGCCCGAAGACGGCTACGGGAAGATCAATCCTAACGCGGTTCAGGAAATTCCCAAGGAAAAAATTCCGCCGAACGGGCTTAAGGTCGGCGCTGTGCTGGCCGCAAAAAGTCCAGAAGGAATGGTAGTTCCCATGACCGTCCGTCAGATCAAAGAAAAGACTGTGGTGTTGGACATGAACCATCCAATGGCGGGGAAAACTTTGGTGTTCGATGTGAAGGTCGTCGATATTCAACCGGCTCCCTTACCGCTGTCTTCTCAGCCAGCGACACCGGCTCCGCCCACGAAACCCGCAACACCGGGACAACCAGCCAAACCAGCAGAACCGGGACAGAAAAAATAGTTTGGGTCCTACGTGACGAAGCCATGGACTTGGACGAATTTGCAACTCAGGTAAAAAACTCCAGAGCCATCGTCTTCTTCACCGGCGCTGGCATCAGCACCGAATCCGGTGTGCCTGACTTTCGAAGTCCGGGCGGCGTCTGGACTAAGTACCAACCCGTGTTGTTCCAAGATTTTCTCGCCAGCGAATCGGCGCGCATCCAACATTGGCAGCTAAAGAAGGCAACCTACGAACTGTTCAAGACCGTGAAGCCGAATATCGCTCATTACGCGATTTGCCAATTTGAGCAGCGCGGCCGATTGCTTGGCTTGATCACGCAAAACATCGACGGTCTGCACAAGCTCGCCGGAACCTCGGATCAGAAACTCATCGAGCTTCACGGCACTGATCGTTTGGTCACCTGTCTTGATTGCGGCAAGCGTTATGCTCCTGCGGACGTCTATGAAAACTTGGGCGACGAATTTACCGCGCCCACTTGCGACGTTTGCGGCGGCTTTCTCAAGTCCGCCAACGTTTCCTTCGGGCAAGCGATGCCTGTTATCGGCATGCAGCGCGCCCAAGCCTGGAGCGAGCAAGCGGATTTGTTCATCGTCGTCGGTTCCTCCTTACAGGTTCAACCCGCAGCCTCGTTCCCGGTTATTGCCAAACGAAGCGGCGCGTTCCTCGCCATCGTCAACCGCGATCCAACTCCATTGGATGATTTGGCGGATTTCGTTCATAATGGCGCCATCGGAGACTTTTTTCGTCAGCTCTCGGTAATGCTTGGCGACCGTTAGTGAAAATCGCCTCATAAGGACGTCTCACTATCGCGCGACATAGCGGCGCCGCTTGGGTTTTCTTACCCTCGCCCGCTTTGCGGGAGAGGGAAGGGTGATGGTTACAATTTGTAGACAGCTCTCATCCCTGCCTTCTCCCAGAGGGAGAAGGAGTGAAAGACATTAGCCAATGCAACTGATGCGTTTGGCCGACGTGCCTTTGGATCCACGCGATCGAGTATTTTACTACTCCAGGTTTCGTGCGGTGGCCGGGGCAATGAGCTTCTGCGCCATCGCAATCGGACTGGTAGTGCTCGGTTGGGTAAAAAATGCTTGGCTCGCGTACTACGTCGCCGCAGTTGTCGCCATCTGTCTACTGGTTTTTCAAAGGCTCGTCACCGCCCGCTTTCTTTCATCCAATTGGCTCATACGCATGACCGATCATGGGCTCTTCGTAAAATTTCGCTCGTACCTTAATCATCACTTTTCCAATCAAGACCCCACGGTTCTATTTCTTCCCCATTCTGAAATTCGCTCAGCGAGATTGGTGAAGGAGCATCGGGAACTTCCCGATCCAGACGATGGAAGTCGGTCGACGAAGACGATCAAAACGCGCCGACTCGTCGAACTCGAACTTGCCGGCGATGCCCGCCATCTCACGGAGGCATTAGCGCAGGAACGCAAGCGAGTCTTCAACAATCCGACCGATGGCGGTGGCGGTAAAAGCCGCTATCACCACCTTCCCGTCCGCCTTGCCTCCGATACTCTTTTAACGATTGAATGGGGTGTTGTGCCTCGCGCTCAGGAGTTTCTTGACGCTCTTACCCGGCACACACTCGTCCGATCTTCTCATAAAAGCTCAAAAGACTTCGTCAACCTCGAAACTCTCAGCCACGCCGAACAGGAATCCCGCTTGCGAGAATTGGCCGAGTCCGGCGATCTAATCGGCGCCGTGGCAACGGCGAGACATCTTTATTCCTATGACCTGACCACGGCGAAAGCGTTTGTGGAATCGCTCATACAAAAAACAAGGTAGTCACTCGCTGACGGTGAAGGTGGATGACGCCTGATACCATTCTCGATTACTGGTTCGGTACCAATCCCGACGACGCGGCCGTTGCCAAGGAACGAGCTAATCTTTGGTGGTCGAAGAACAAAGAGACGGACGACGAGATTCGCCGCCGCTTCGAGAGCTGCGTCATCATGGCGGTTTCGGACCAACTGAACGATTGTTTGGCGACACCGCGCGGACGGCTCGCGCTGATCATTCTCACCGATCAATTTCCGCGCAATATTTATCGAGACACCGCCCGTGCTTTTTCCGGCGACGAGAAAGCATTGACGTGGTGTATCGAAGGACTCGAACAAAAGACCGATCGTAAACTCCGTCCGATCGAACGGGTATTCTTCTACCTCCCGCTCGAGCATGCGGAACATATAGAACACCAAGATCTGTCAGTAAAATGCATCAGCGAGTTAGTCGCAACCGTTTCCGCAGAACAACGACCTGTCTTTGAAGAATATCTGAACTACGCTATTCGCCATCGCGATATCATCGCTCGTTTCGGCCGCTTTCCGCACCGAAACCAGATACTGGGGCGAGAATCAACTGCAGCAGAATTGGCGTTTCTCACGGAGCCAGGATCTTCGTTTTAACTAGAGACACAATTCATCGTACCGGTCGCCGCCGTGATCGTAATGGACGGCACGGCTACGACGGCCGGAGCAAGATCTTTCTCGCTCCAGGCTTCCCTGCATGACTCACAGCCGCTAACCCGTCATCGAGAGAATAAATTTTTTCAATCAGCGGTGTCACCACAACTCGCTTTGTGAAAAGCGCATCGAGGGCGTCCGGAAACGGACCGCAGCGGGAACCGATGACGCTAATTTCATTGATGACGATCGGCGCGAGAGAAACCTGATGATTGCCGGCGATGGTGCTCTTGAGAACCAAAGTGCCGCGCGGCCGAACGGCGCTCAATGCAAGCGCGAGCCCGGATGATGAACCGGTAGCTTCCACGACGACGTCGAAGAGGCGCGGCCGCCAATCGTTCAATAGCACCGTGCGGACGGCCGAGTTCTTGATTAGCTTGAGCTTTTCAGGATGCTTTCCCAGCGCAGTCACTTTCGCGCCAGTAAGGCGCAGCACCTGTGCGCATAGATTTCCCAGCTTCCCGTCGCCAAGAACCAAAACCTCTTCGTCCGGACTGAGCTCAATCTGGGTTAGAATCTCGAAAGCTGCCGCGAGCGGCTCGGTAAACACCGCTTCCTCGTCGCTGACATGTCCCGGCACGACGTGAAGGTTCGCCACTGGCGCGGAAACATACTCGGCAAATGCTCCGTCAGCATCGAGAATCCCCATGATGCTACGATTTGGACAGTGGCGACTGAGATCGCGCCGGCAGGAATCACACTTTCCACAGCCAAAGTTAATTTCGCTGACGACGCGCTTGCCGATGAGATCGCTGGGGCCGTCACTGACGGAGCCGACGAACTCGTGGCCGGGAACACCTTTGAAATTCATGTAGCCTTTGAAGATTTGCAGATCCGTGGAGCAGATGCCGGCGAGATGAACCTTGACGATCGCGCCCTGATTTTCATTAGCCGCGGCGCGACTGCCAGTCGCCCCTACAATCTTCGATTCTCCTTCCTCGATCTTTGGCCTGGAAGAGGGCGGCGGATAGGACGTCCGGACACTTAACTCATGACCATCCCAGTGAAGGGCGCGCATGCTTAGGGTTGTCGAGTCAGCTTCTGAGTGGCTGGACCCATTTCGTCCGAGGCTGCGGTATCAGCTCGCCATCGACGTAAATGTCGCAGCCGCGCTCGTGAAAGAAACAGAGCAGCCCTTTGATTTTCGGACACTCGGGAATCGGGTTCACATAGCTCCAGACCAGGTCGTTGAAAATCTCCTCGCCGAGTTTTACCGACCAATAGGAAGCCGGGCCTTTATAAGGACATCGCGACGTGGTCGCGCTTTGAACGAGCATGTCCATTCGCACGTCTTCCTCAGGAATATAATAGCGAACCGGGTGATTGGTCTCGAAGAGAAGATGGGGCCGGCGTGTGTCGGCGACCGTCTGTCCGGCGATCACGACACGCACATGGCGCTTACTCGGCATGACATCGACGCGTTTATACGGATCGCGCGCGTGCTTGAAAATCTCTTCGTCTTCTTCCATCCACTTGTCCATCTTGGGCCATTCGAAAGCGAAATGGTCTTTGAGACTCTCGGCGTCGGAAAGCGGCGCAGTATAACTCCAGGCGGCGTTTTCAGCGTATTGTTGGCCGACTTGAATCGACCAATACGAGGCTTCACCTTTGACCGGGCAGCGGCTCTTGTGCTGGCTCGGCACGAAAAGGTCCGCTCTTACGTCTTCTTTAGGAAAATAGTAAGCGGGCAGGATTTCCGCCTCGCGCAGGAGTTTCGCTCGCTTGCTGTCTGCGATCGTTTCAGCGCCGAAGATGACGCGCACATGGCGCGGACTCTCGCTCACGTGAACCCAGTGGCCTGGGTCGCCGTGGATCGGCACACGCTGTTGAATAACGTTGCTCTGCATAGTTAACTCCCTGGGTCTAGGGCGACCGCCGGTCGCCCCTACAAGCTCGTTTCCCTAAATTCGAAATCGAAATCCGTTTTCCTTGGTGCACCAAATTTTCTGGCGTAACCGTTTTAAATTGCCGAATCCACGAGGAAGTCCGATCTCACCACGAAGCGAAGGCCACGAAGGTTATCTCGGAGGGCACGGCATGCCGTGCCTCTAGTTTGCGTTTTTTGCGTTCTCTGCGGCTAAACAACTTTTTGTTTTTCAACCCTTCGGTCTGAGGGCGCAATGAATCGCGCCCCTACATTTGCGGACTTTGCGCTGTTTGTGGCTATATCTTCTTTCCTTCGTGAACTTCGTGTCCTTCGTGGTAAAATTCTTCTCCTAATTCAGCTTCTTTAGCTTCTGCAGACTGCGCAGCTCGCGCGGCGGTTTCAGATGCTGTCCCATGATGGTCCACGACACTTCAGCGACGTAGATATCACCTCTCGAATCAATCGCGATCCCGTGGGGCGCAATGAACTGCCCAGGTTTTTCTCCAGGACGAATATCTCCCAGCCGCGCCTGTCGCTTGCCGGTCTTGTCGTAGATATCGAGTCGATTGCCTAAGTTAGGCGCGTCTTTATTCACCCCTAATCCTGGCCCGAGCTCGCCGACGTAGCAGATCGGCTCGTTTTTTGTCGTGTCCATGTACAGCGCGCAGGGACGATGCATGTTGTTCCACTGTGCCTCGTATTTGCCGTTGCCGTCGAAAACTTGAACACGGTTATTTTCGCGATCGGCGACGTAAACCCAGCCTTCTTTGTCGGTGCAAATGTTATGCACGATGTTGAATTGTCCGGGATCGGAGCCTGATTCTCCCCAAGAGAGCAGCAATTTGCCGTCGGCAGAATATTTGTGGACGCGAGAATTGCCGTAGCCGTCCGAAACATAAATATCGCCCTGGGGCGAGAAGGCCACATGCGTGCAGCGGTTGAATGGCTCGCCGCTTTGATAAGCCGATGACTTCCCCGGAACGCCGATGGTCATGAGTATCCTTCCGTCCAATGTGCACTTGCGCACCGTGTGGTCGCCGTCATCGGTAAGAAAGAGCGTGTCATCGGTCCCGATGGTCGCGCCGTGCGCCCGCTTAAAGACACCGTCGCCCCACGACCGCAGGAAGTTACCGTCGCGATCGAACACGATCACCGGATGTTTTCCCCGCGTGAAGCAATAAACCTGGTCCTTGTTATCTACGGCCACGGCGGCAACTTCATGAAACGTCCAATCGTCCGGCAGCTTGCCCCAGCCTTCGATCACTTCGTAACGATACTCGCCGCTCCCTAGTACAACGCCCATAACAACCTCCTTGCGCGCCATCGCTGTTTAGAGTCTCGAGTTCCTGGCGTTCCGAGTTAAACACAAAACTCGAGACCCGAAACCCGTCACCTGTAACTTATGCCGATTCATGATCATAAACCTGCCGCCACGCTTCGAAGCCACCGCTCATGCTCGCGACGTCTTTAAAGCCATTCTCTAGCAGAAACGCGGTCGCGCCGAGACTGCTGTTGCCGTGATAGCAATAAATGACGACTGGCGCTTCCTTGTCCGTGCTGCCGAGAAATTCCTGCAGGTTGCCATCGTGTAGGTGAAACGCCCCGGGGATATGCGCCTCGCGATACGAACCGGGATCGCGAATGTCGACAAACAAACACGCTTTTTGATCGAGTCTATTTTTCGCGTCGTGGATTTGAATCTGTGGAATTTCCATTCGACGAAACCGGCCTGAAAGGTTAAGGGCACGGCATGCCGTGCCCCTACATCTATCCGAATCTCTA
>Ga0114129_10009969_pt1 | contig 13542 bp, 10 predicted proteins | sample RhiMetdeltSRZDD1_FD_80071 | JGI IMG/M metagenome (GOLD analysis project Ga0114129, IMG submission 80071) | Populus rhizosphere microbial communities from Tennessee, USA - Rhizosphere MetaG P. deltoides SRZDD1 (version 2) (version 2) | ecosystem: Host-associated > Plants > Roots > Rhizosphere >...
GCCATCATCGCCTCGGCCAGCGCTTCCGGCCGCGCTTCGCTGTACCGCATCGCCGCGGGCGGGTCGCCGTCGATCGATCCGAAGTTGCCCTGGCCGTCGACGAGCGGATAGCGCATGTTGCAGTCCTGCGCCAGCCGGACGAGCGTGTCGTAGGCGGGAACGTCGCCGTGCGGGTGATAGTTGCCGATTACTTCGCCGACGATTTTCGCGCTCTTGCGATACGGACGGTTCGATGCGAGCCCCATCTGCCGCATCGCGAACAGCACGCGGCGGTTCGCGGGCTTGAGGCCGTCGCGGACGTCGGGCAGCGCTCGCCCGATGATTACGCTCATCGCGTAATCCATGTACGAGCGCTTCATCTCGTCTTCGATGTTTACGGGAATCTTCGTCTGAGGAATTTGATCCATGTCGGTGATTCGTAGGGCGGATTGGTTGCCAAATCCGCTGTGCGCCGGCGGACTTGGCGTTCAGTCCGCCCTACGCGTCAGATGTCGAGATTCTTCACATCGAGCGCGTTGTCTTCGATGAATTTCCGCCGCGGCTCCACCTGATCGCCCATGAGCGTCGTGAACATCAGGTCGGCCTCCGTGTGATCGTCGGCCTTCACCTGCAGCAGCGTTCTCTTCTCCGGGTCCATCGTCGTTTCCCAGAGCGTTTCCGGATTCATCTCGCCGAGCCCCTTGTAGCGATTGATCGCGAGGCCGCGGCGGCCGGCGATCACGAAGTACTCGACCAACTCGTCGAGCGATTCGACGCGGCGATCCGTCTCAGGTGCAGCCTTGGCCGGCGCAGTGGACGCCGCCGGAGTGGCCGCAGCGCCCTCCGGTTCCGTTTCTCCGTCGGTCTCGGCAGGCTCTTCGACTTCTGCCGACGCGGCTGCGGCAGCCGCAGTCCGAATCGTCACGCCGCCGATCATCAGATCGCGGACGTCCTGATAGGCCGCCGACAGCGTGCGGAATTCGCCGGTCGTGACGAAGTCGAGATCCAGGCGATGACGCCGGCCGTATCCCGCAGATCGATCCTCGATCGCGACCGCGTGCGCCTGGTGTTCAGGATCCTCCACGACGGACGTGTGCACGTCGGCACCCGCAAGATGTTTCGCGAGCGCTTCGACCGCCTCCCGGTTCGACCAGAAGGTCTTGTCGCCCGCCTCGCCCTCGAGCAGCGCGAGAATGACGCGCCGGGCGGGACCGCGGCGCTCGACGACCTGCAGCAGCTTGCGGAATCCCATCAGCTTTTCGAGCCGCCGCTCCAGCGCCTCGCCGGAGATTTCCTTCCCGCCGCCGAGCACGATCGTCCGCGACTCGGCCGCGCGCCGAATCAGAAACGCCTCGAGATCGCGCTCGTCCTTGATAAACGTCTCCTGCCGCCCCCGCTTGACGCGGAAGAGCGGCGGCTGCGCGATGTGAATGTGCCCACGGTCGACGAGGTCGCGCATCTGCCGGTAGAAAAACGTGAGCAGCAGCGTCCGGATGTGCGACCCGTCCACGTCCGCGTCGGTCATGATGATCACGCGGTGGTACCTGAGGCTCGCGGCGTCGAACTCGTCCTGGCCGATGCCGCAGCCGAGCGCCGCAATCAGCGTGCGGATCTCCTCGTGGCTGAGCATCTTGTCGAAGCGCGCCTTCTCGACGTTCAGGATCTTGCCCTTGATCGGCAGGATCGCCTGGAACCGGCGGTCGCGGCCCTGCTTCGCTGAGCCGCCGGCCGACTCGCCCTCGACGATGTAGAGCTCGCTCCGGGCCGGATCGCGCTCCTGGCAGTCGGCGAGCTTGCCCGGCAGCGACAACCCGTCGAGCGCGCCCTTGCGGCGAACGAGATCGCGAGCCTTGCGCGCGGCTTCCCGCGCCAGCGCAGCGTCCACTGCCTTCGAGATGATGCGCCGCGAGACCGCCGGCGTCTCTTCGAGGTAGCCGCCCAGCCGCTCGTTGACGATCGCCTCGACGATCCCTTTGACCTCGGTGTTGCCGAGCTTCGTCTTGGTCTGCCCCTCGAATTGCGGCTGCGGAATCTTCACGGAAATCACGGCGGTCATCCCTTCGCGGATGTCGTCGCCGCTGATGCTCTCCGTCAATTTCTCGGCCAGGTTGTTCTTCGAGGCATAGTGGTTGATCGTGCGCGTGAGCGCGGCGCGGAAGCCCGACAGGTGCGTGCCGCCCTCCGTCGTGTTGATGTTGTTCGCGAAGCTGTACGTCGTCTCGATGTAGCTGTCGTTCCACTGCAGCGCGATCTCGACGACGATGCCGTCGCGCTCGCCGGTCATGACGATCGGCTTTTCGTTGACGGCGGTCTTGTTCTTGTTCAGGAACTCGACGAACTCGCGGATCCCGCCTTCGTACACGAACTGATGGCTGCGGCCGTCCCGCTCGTCGTCGATCGAGATGGACACGCCGGCGTTCAGGAACGCGAGCTCGCGCAGCCGCTGCGACAGCGTCTCGAAGCTCAGCTCCGTTGTCTCGAACACCTCGGGATCCGGCTTGAAGGTGATCTTGGTGCCGCGCTTCTCGGTCCGGCCGGTGACCGACATGTCGGCAGCCGGCTCGCCGCGCTCGTAGCGCTGCTGATGCACTTCGCCGTTGCGCCAGATTTCCAGCTCCAGCCACTCGGAGAGGGCGTTCACGACCGACACGCCGACGCCGTGGAGTCCGCCAGACACCTTGTAGGCCGAGTTCTCGAACTTGCCGCCCGAGTGCAGGACCGTCAGGACGACTTCCGCCGCCGGCCGGCCGCTCTCGTGCATGTCCACCGGGATGCCGCGGCCATCGTCGACAACGGTAATGGAGTCGTCGATGTGGATCGTCAGCGAGATGTTGCGGCAGAACCCGGCCAGCGCCTCGTCAATCGAGTTGTCGACGACTTCGTAGACGAGGTGATGGAGCCCGGTCGGCCCGGTCGAGCCGACGTACATCGCCGGGCGCTTCCGCACCGCCTCGAGACCCTCGAGGACCTTGATTTTGTCGGCGCCGTAGTCGTCGGCCGCACCATTCGGTACCGGCGCGCTCACAGCGGGTGCGCCGTTGCCGTTCGTTTTGGTTTCAGTGTTTGCCATTCAGATGCGCATCGGCATGATCACGTACGTGTAGTCATACCCCTCGGCGCCGATCGGTTTGACGACCGCCTGGCTCATCTCGTCTTTGAACTCGAGTTGCACGCCTTCGGTTTCCACGACGCTGAGGAAATTGTCGACGTAGTCGGCGTTGAAGCAGATCTGCATCGCGTTGCCGCTGAATTCTACCGGCAGCACTTCGTGCGCCTCGCCGACTTCCGGAGTGCTCGACGTGATCTCGACCTGGTCCTTTGCGATGACGAACTTGACGGCCTTCGAACGCTCGTTCGACAGCAAACGCACGCGCCGCACGGCGGCCGCGAGCCGATCGCGATCGAACTCGATCCGCTTGTCGTTCGTTTTGGGGATGACCCGCTCGTACGCGGGGAAGTTCGCGTCGATCTTCCGCGAGATCAACAGCCGGCCGTCGGCGCGGAAGAACAGGTGATTCTCGCCCTGGGAGAACTCGACGTTGCCGCCGCCGTCGATCAGCCGCGCGACCTCATTCAACGTTTTCCTGGGCAGGAGAACCTCGGTTTTGGCCGATTTTCCGGGGCTTTCGTGGACGCTGATGTACGCCAGCCGGTGACCGTCGGTCGCGACCATGCTCATCGAATCGGGCCGCAGCACGAGTTGGGCGCCATTCAGGAAGTACCGCGTGTCCTCGCTCGTAATCGCGAACCGCGTGTGGGAAATCATCCGTTTGAGGGCCGGGCCTGGCAGCGACGCCTCGGCGCTGCCGCCTTCCTGCGGCGGCGTCGGAAACTCGCTCGCCGGCAGCGTCTGCATTCTCGACTCGAAGCGATCGGCCGCAACAGTCACGCTCTTGCCGCCCTTGTCTTCCTCGATTCGGATCTCGGTGTCGGGCAGCGCGTTGACGATCTCGAACAACTTTTTGGCGGGCAGCGTGAGCGTCCCGGGCTTCGACACGTTCGCGTCACAGCGGCTGCGCAATCCGACGTCGAGATCCGTCGCGAGCAGATTGACCTGGCTCTTCGACGCGTCGAGCAGCACGTTGCCGAGAATCGGGATCGTGTTCTTGCGCTCGACGATGCCCTGGAGCAGAGACAGTTCCTTCAGAAGATCGTTCTTTCGAACCACAAGTTCCATGGGTAAGGCGACCTCGCGCTCTGCTCCCGGCGGACGAATTTGGCCCTCGAAATCCGCCCCTATCCGATCGAGCTACGGAAGATCAGAAAGACTAAGAAATTATATCAAGAATAAGGGGCTGTTGGATACCGAAACCTACCGAACAACCCTTTTAGAATCAACTATTTATACTGTGGACGTTTCTGTGCGTAAAACCCCGTACAGCCGGGTGCCGATCCGTGCAAAAAATGCCTCTCCGCGGGCATCCACACCCGTCCACAACGGCCCTTTGTGGGAATCTCGACGGCCGGCACCGGCGAGCCTCTTCGAATGCACGTTTTTGCTCACCGAACCGATTCGAGCAGCGTGTTGATAAGGCTGTTGAAGGGCGCGTCGGTGTGCCGCAGCTCCTCGACTTTGCGGATCGAGTGAATCACGGTGGAGTGATGTTTTCCGCCGAAGCTCTTGCCGATCTCGGGCAGCGATGCGCTCGTGAGTGATTTGCACAGGTACATCGCGACCTGCCGCGGCATCGCGATCGACTTCGAGTTGTTGCGCGACTTCAGATCCGCGAGCTTGAGCTTGTAGTAGTCGGCGACGAATTTCTGGATGGCGTCGATCGTCACCGCGCGCTGATCGTTCCGGAGGACGTCCCGCAGCACTTCCTGCGCCAGGCTCATCGAAAGCTCGCGGCCGGTGAGCGATGCGTACGCCAGGAGGCGGATAAGCGACCCTTCCAGCTCACGGATGTTCGACTTGATCCGGCCCGCGATGTACAAGGCCACGTCGTCGGGCAGCGGCACCCCTTCGGCCTCGGCTTTTCGCTTCAGAATCGCGATTTTCGTCTCCAGATCCGGCGACTGGATATCGGCGATCAAGCCCCATTCGAAGCGGCTTCGCAGGCGTTCCTCGAGCTCCGTGATCTGATGCGGCGGCTGATCGCTGCTGATGACGATTTGTTTTTGCGCGTCGTGCAGGGCGTTGAACGTGTGGAAGAACTCCGTCTGTGTCCGCTCCTTGCCGACGATGAACTGGATGTCGTCGACGAGCAGCACGTCGACGCCGCGATAGCGCTCGCGGAACTCGAGGATGCGATCGTACCGGATCGCGTTGATCACCTCGTTCATGAAGCGCTCGGCCGAGATGTAGGTCAGCTTCAGGCCGCGGCTGTGCGTCAGCACGTAATGCCCGATCGCGTGCATCAGGTGCGTCTTGCCCAATCCGACGCCGCCGTACAGAAACAGCGGGTTGTAGGATCGCGACGGCGCCTCTGCAACCGCGCGGCACGCCGCATGCGCGAATTGATTCGACGCCCCGACGATGAACGTCTCGAAGGAGTAGCGTGGACTGAGACCGATGACGTCGCCGTTGCTTGCGGCGTCGCGCGACGGTTCGGTCGGCAGATCTTCAGGCAGTGCAGACTCGGTCACTTGTGCGTCGGATCCTTCAGGGACGAACCTCAACTCTGCTCCTTTGCGCCCCGCCTCGGCAAGAGCTTCGCCGATGACGCCCGCGTAATGCTTCGTCAGCCAGTCGACGACCATCGGGTCGGCGACCCGGATGGTGATGGTGCTGCCGGTGTCCTGGAGCAGGGCGGTCTGGCTGAACCAGCTGTGATAGCTGAACCGATTGACCTTGGTTTCAATCCGCGCGAGGACGGTGTCCCAGATCGTGCCGGTCATGCCCCAAAACCTGCAAATTCGGCCCCGAACAGGCCCAGTACTCCCCGCCTCCACGGACCGCGCCCTTGACGGAACTCCCGTCAATGCCGGGGGTTACGCGCATCCGAGGCAAAAACCTGCGGATTTCCACAGTTTTTTCCACAGTTGTGGAAAACTTCCTGGGGAGGCCGCCGGAACTTGCGGGGAGGTCGGAATCTAGCACAGCGACCGGCCCCAGACAACGACCGAAAATGGTGCAACGGCATTAGTGTTACGATCCCTTTTTTCCCGGGCCGTACCGGTCCTCGTCAGGGAGTCCAATGAAGCGTACGTTTCAACCCAATCGCCGACGCCGTCGGCGCACGCACGGGTTCCTCGTGCGGATGCGAACCAAGAATGGCCGTCTCGTTCTCAAACGCCGCCGGGCAAAAGGCCGTAAGCGGCTCACAGTGAGATAAGGAATTCTGATTTGGTGATGTGGTGACGTGGTGAGTTGAAGGCGCGTGTCTTCCAGGCGCCATCATGATTTCAAATCACCACATCTCCATATCACCACATCACAAATACACGGATCTTTGTAGTTGTGTCCCTGAAATTCACGGCTGATGCGCGTCTGCGCTCACGCCATGAGTTCATCGCGGTGCAGGAGGGCGGCCGGCGGGTCGCCGCGCGCTACGTGACCTTGCTCGGCTTGCCGAATTCGCTGAAGCGGGACCGCATGGGGGTCGTCGCGTCGCGACGGCTCGGCGGTGCGGTCGAACGCAATCGCGCGAAGCGCCGGCTGCGCGAAGTGTTCCGGCGCGGGCCGGCGGCGGATGCCCGGCAAGGCGATCGGACGCTTGACGTCGTCGCGATCGCGAGACGCGAGTTGCTCGACGCGCCGTTTGCAGCCGTCGAGGCTGACTTTCAGCATGCGCTGCGCAGACTGCGGGGCGCGAGGTAGGGCTTGGAAACTTCGAACTTCAAACTTCGAACTTCGAACTTCGGACCCGACACGTCGAAGATCGGGGCGCTCGTCGGCGCGGCCTTGATTCGCGGATATCAGCTTCTGCTGGGTCCGTTCGCCGGCGGCGCGTGCCGCTTCGAGCCGTCGTGCTCCGACTACGGCATGCAGGCGATCCAGACGCATGGCGTCATCCGGGGCACGTGGCTCGCCATCCGCCGCGTGTCGCGCTGTCACCCGTTCTCGCCGCCCGGGTTCGATCCCGTGCCGCCGCCTGCCGCCCGCAAAGCGGCAGGGGACCGGCCGTAGAGGCGCCGCGTCTCCATGGAAAAGCGCGTTTTCCTGGCCATTTTTCTGTGTTTCGCGGTTGCCGCGATCTGGCAGTCGTACTTCGTGACGAAGCCCCCACCGGCACCACCCGTCACGACAACCGCCCCGGCTGGCGGCGTGGCGCCTGGCGCAATCGTTGGTGCCCCGGGAAATCCGGCAGCGTCTGCGCCGGCGGCGGCTGGGGCAGAAACGCCGCCGCCAGCAGCCGCGCCGCTTGTAGCTGACGCCTCGGCGCGCGACATCGTCGTCGAAACCGATTCGGTCCGCGCGGTCATCTCGACCGCAGGCGCGGTCCTGACGAGCTGGAAGCTCAAGAAGTATCCGGGAGAGATCGACAGTCATCAGCCGCTCGAGCTGGTGCCGCAGGACATTCCACCCAATACGTACCCGCGGCCGTTCACGCTCGCGACCGACGATCCGGGTCTTTCGCAGACGCTCGCGCATGCGCTCTTCCAGCCAAGCGCGGACGGACTCTCGCTCGGCAACAAGCCCGGCACGCTGAGCTTTCAGTACCAGGACGCGGCCGGACTGAACGCGCGAAAGACGTTCTACTTTCAACCTGAAGGCAAGTCGTACGTCGTCAATGTCGAAGCCGCGATCGACGTCCGCGGGACGTCACAGCCGGTCGTGCTCGAATGGGGGCCGGCGCTCGGCCTCGGGTACACGCCGAACGGATCGCAGAGTCTGCCGGTGCGTGCCGTGCAGTTCCGCAGCGACAAAGTGGAGCGCCTGACGGCGGACAAGCTGAAAGAGCAAGGGAAGTTCGAAGGGCAGCTCCGATACGCCGGCGTCGAAGAGCATTACTTCCTGTCGGCGGTGCTACCAGGTACGCAGTCGGTCGCCGTGCAGTATCAACCGCTCACGCTGCCGCTTCCCGGAAACGCCGAGGGCAAGACCCGCACGTTCGTCGCCTACGCCGTCCGCGCGACGTCGGCGGGACAAGGGACGGCGACGCTGCCGTTCTTCATGGGGCCGAAGGACTTCGACGTGCTCAAAGCCGTCGACGTCGAGCTCTCGCGCGCGATCGACTTCGGCATGTTCGCGTGGCTCGTCGTGCCGCTGCTGCAGACGCTGAAGTGGATCAACGGGTTCCTCGGCAACTTCGGCTGGTCGATCATCGTGCTGACGGTGCTCATCAACCTGGCGATGTTCCCGCTCCGCCACAAGAGCATGGTCTCGATGCGGAAGATGCAGGCGCTTCAGCCCGAGATCAAGTCGATCCAGGATCGGTACGCGAAGTACAAGCTGACGGATCCCGAGCGCCAGAAAATGAACCAGGAGATGATGGCGCTCTACAAGCAGAAGGGCGTCAATCCGGCGAGCGGCTGCGTGCCGATGCTCTTGACGATGCCCGTGCTGTTCGCCTTCTACCAGATGCTCGCGTCGTCCATCGAGCTTCGCGGCGCGCCGTTCATGGGATGGATTCACGATCTGTCGAAGATGGATCCGTATTACGTCACGCCGTTGATCATGGGCGCGACGATGTTCTGGCAGCAGCGGATGATGCCAACGACCGCCGATCCGGTCCAGGCGCGGATGTTCATGTTCATGCCGCTGGTCTTCACGATCATGTTTCTCTGGGCGCCGAGCGGCCTCGTGATCTACTGGCTCATCAGCAACATCATGGCCATCGGCCAGCAGACGTTCACGAACCGGATCATCGGCGCGCCGGCTCGTCCGCCGGTCCGCCCGGTTGCCGCGCCGATCGGAGACAAGAGCAGGAAACGGACATGACGACAGATCTCGACGGCAAGGTCATCGACTTCATCCTGCAGGTGGTCGGGGCGATGGGCCTCGAGCTCGATGTGGCCGTGGAAGAAACCCCGGACAACATCCGGCTGAATCTCAGCGGCGCCGGCGCCGACGCGCTCCTGCGGCGAAAGGCGGAGGCGCTCGACGCGCTGCAGGTGATCGTCAACACGGCGTTCCGGCGCGACGCCCGGGGCGATCGGCACTACGTCGTCGACGCGATGGGATTCCGCAAAGACAAGGACGTCGAGCTGCGGGAGATGGCGAAGTTCCTGATGGACAAAGTCAAGGCATCCGGCTCGCCGCAGGAAATCGGCCCGCTCAATCCGTACGCGCGGCGCATCGTGCACCTTACGGTGGCTGAAGACACAACGTTGTCGTCAGAAAGCGTCGGCGACGCCTTTCTGAAATCCGTCGTCATTTCTCAAAAGATCAAGTGACGACGGATCGGAATCGATTTATCGGTCGATCGATCTATCGATCTATTTGAGAGCATTATGTCGCCGGGGCCCAAGCACGGTGCGTTTGACAGAATGCCCTTCAATAGATCGATAGATCGATAATCCGATAGATCGATGCAGAGCTTTTCCACAGAAGACACTATCGTCGCGATCGCGACGCCGCCAGGGCGCGGCGGGATTGGGGTCGTGCGTGTCGCGGGGCCGCGCGCCGTCGAGATCGCCCGGTCGCTGATCGGCCGCGAGGAGCCGCTCTGTCCGCGGCACGCAACCTTCGCGCGCATTCTGGGGCCCGGATCGGACGGCAACGGTGACGCTTCCGCGAGCCATCGCGCCGATCGCGCGATTGATCACGTTGTCGTCACCTGGTACGTCGCGCCGCATTCCTATACGGGCGACGATGTCGTCGAGATCAGCGGGCATGGCAGTCCGCTGCTGCTGAGACAGGTTGTCGAGCTGGCGATTGCCGGCGGCGCACGGCTCGCCGAGCCGGGCGAATTCACGCTGCGCGCGTACCTCAACGGCCGGATCGATCTCGCGCAGGCCGAAGCCGTCGCGGATCTCGTGAACGCGGTGACGCCGCTCCAGGCGCGATCGGCGATGGATCAGCTCGAGGGCACGCTCACGGGCGTGATTCGCCGCATCGATGCGGCGCTTTTCGACCTCGCGGCGCGGCTCGAGGCATCACTCGATTTTCCCGATGAGGGTTTTCACTTCATCACCCAGGAGGAAACGGTCGCCGGCCTGTCGGCGGTGCGGGCCGATCTGGATCGCCTGGCGGACGAGGGGCGCGCCGGGCGGGTCGTCCGCGAGGGGCGCATGATCGTCATCGGCGGTCCGCCGAATGCCGGCAAATCGAGCCTGTTCAACGCCCTGCTCGGCGCGGATCGCGCGATCGTGACGGACGTGCCGGGGACCACGCGCGACGTGCTCAGTGAGCGCGTCGACATCGGTGGTGTACCCGTCACGCTGGTGGATACGGCTGGGCTGCGCGAGGCATCGGATGCGATCGAGGCGGAGGGGGTTCGTCGCGCGCGCGCGGCACATCACGTCGCGGCGATGACGATTCTCGTGCTGGATCGATCGGCTCCGCTTCCAGAGAATCTAAACGAGTTGCTCTCCCACGCCGGCGTCATCGTCGTCAACAAGATCGATCGACCGGCCGCGTGGGACGTGGCCAGCATCTGTCAAGGCCGAAGGCCGAAGGCCAAAGGCCGAGGACAGGCAGCGACAAACACGGGACCGGAGCCGACAGACAATGTCGACATTCTGGAAATCTCAGCGCTGACCGGAGCCGGTCTCAACGACTTGCGCCATCGTCTCGCGAGCGCGCTGACCGATCGCGAGGAACTGCGCGATCCGCCGGCGATCTCGAACGTCAGACATCTCGCGCTTGTTGACGCCGCGCGCGCGGCGCTGGAACGAGCCGGTGAGTCGCTCGCCGCTGGAGCGACTGAGGAGCTAGTGCTGGCCGAGCTTGCCGCGGCCCGCCGCGCGCTCGAAGAGATTACCGGGCGTCGCACGGCGGATGACGTGCTGGAGCACATTTTCAACAGTTTCTGTGTGGGGAAGTAGCACACTTGGTCGACTTGCTGATTTTGCCCGCTCCTCATCAGCCTTGGGCCATTGGCCTTCGGCCTTTGGCCTGACACCTGACCTTATGCACTTCGACGTGATTGTCATCGGCGCCGGCCACGCAGGCTGCGAAGCGGCGTGGGCTGCCGCGCGGCTGGGTTGCACCGTCGGACTGTGCACGCTTTCGCCGGACACCGTCGCGCTGATGCCGTGCAACCCGGCGATCGGCGGCACCGCGAAGGGACATCTGGTTCGCGAGATCGACGCGATGGGCGGGCTCATGGGGCTCGCCATCGACGCGACGGGCATTCAGTTCAAGCTGCTCAATCGCAGCCGCGGCCCCGCCGTGTGGTCGCCGCGCGCGCAGGCGGACAAGCGCCGGTATGGCGCGTGGATGCACGACCGGCTTTCCGTCGAGCCGAACATCACCTGGCTCTATCGCCGCGCCGGCCGCATCCTCAGCGAACACGGGCGCATCAATGGACTCGCGTTCGAGGACGGCGGCGCCGCGACGTGCGGCGCGATCGTCGTGACGACGGGGACGTTCCTGAATGGGCTGGTGCACATCGGCGATGAGCAGCGGCCGTCGGGGCGCGCCAATGAGCCGCCGACGCGCGAACTCGCGGAATCGCTGCGCGGATTCGGCTTCGAGATGGGACGGCTCAAGACGGGCACGCCGCCGCGGCTCGATCGCCGGACGATCGATTTCTCGAGATTCCCGGCCGAGCACGGCGACGATCCGATCGTGCCCTTCTCGTTCATGAGCGGGCGCATCGAGCGCAGTCAGATCGCGTGTCACCTGCTCTACACGAACGCGCGCGTGCACGACATCATCCGCGCGAGCATCGGCCGGTCGCCGCTCTACAACGGGCAGATAAGCGGCATCGGCCCGCGGTACTGCCCGTCGCTCGAGGACAAGGTGATGCGCTTCGCCGACAAGGAGCGGCATCAGATCTTTCTGGAGCCCGAAGGCGAAGGCGTCGAAGAAATCTACGTGAACGGCCTTTCGATGAGCCTGCCGCGCGACGTGCAGGAGGCCATCGTCGGCGCGCTGCCGGGCCTCGAAGACGCGCGGATTATGCGGCACGCGTATGCAGTCGAGTACGACTTCATCCAGCCGACCGAGCTCGATCGTTCGCTCGAAGCCAAGCGCGCGCCCGGGCTCTTTCTCGCGGGTCAAATCAACGGCACGTCCGGATACGAGGAGGCCGCGGCGCAGGGTCTCGTCGCCGGTCTCAACGCGGCGCTCTCGACGCGGCGGCGGCCGCCGGTGGTGCTGCAGCGCGACGAGGCCTACATCGGAATTCTCGTCGACGATCTCGTCACGCGCGGCTGTCTCGAGCCGTATCGCATGTTCACGTCACGCGCGGAACATCGCCTGCGTCTGCGGATCGACAACGCCGATCTGCGGCTCACGCCGATCGGCCGCGAGGCGGGGCTGGTTGACGACGGACGGTGGTCGCGATTCGAGGATCGTCGGGCGCGGCTGGAGCGCAATCGCGCGTTCGCGTCGCGGACGCGAGTCATCGTCGGCGGAGAGCGCACCACAGCCGCGCAGGCGTTGTCGCGGCCGGCGGTCGCGCTCGAGGATTTGCGGCCCCAGGGATTTGCGATTGAGACTTCGGCTGACATCGCGCACGTCGACGAATCCACGCTCGTCGCGGAGCTCAAATATCAGGGGTATCTCAAAGGGCAGGACACGCAGCTTGCCCGGGCGCGCGCGCAGGAGCAGCGGACGATCCCGCAGGAGTTCGAATACGCGGGCATTCCGGGCCTTTCTCGTGAGGTCGTCGAGCGGCTGACGCAGGTGCGGCCAGGGACGCTCGGCCAGGCCTCGAGGGTTCCCGGCGTCACGCCGGCGGCTGTGGCGATTGTGGCCGCCGCACTGGCGAAGAATCGCGAAGCCGGGAAGCCAGGAAGTCAGGAAGCTGGGAAGCTGATTCAGAATTGAGGTCGTGCCGGCCCACCTGGCGACGCAGATCGCCGAACGGTCTTCCCTCGCCAGCGTCAAGGTTTCGCCAGAGACAGTCCAGAAGCTCTGCGCCTACATCGAACTGCTCGCCCGGTGGAATCAGCGGATCAACCTCACAGCCCTAGCGGTGGACCCGCCAACAGATGAGGCGATCGACAGGCTTCTCGTTGAACCTCTCGTCGCCGCTGGGCGGGTTCGCCCGGACGATCGTCTCGTCCTGGACGTCGGCTCCGGCGGCGGCTCGCCGGCGATTCCCCTCAAGCTCGCCGCCAGTCATCTACGGATGGTGATGGTCGAAGCGAGGACCAGGAAATCTGCGTTCCTGCGTGAAGCCGTGCGCGAACTCGAGTTGTCCGATGTCGAGGTCGCGAACTGCCGGCTCGAGGAGTTGACTGCGCGGGGCGAACTGCGAGGCGCCGTGGACCTGGTCACGATGCGTGCAGTTGGTCCCTCGGAAGCGCTTTGGGCAGATGTCCGCCGCCTGCTGCGTCCGGCCGGCAGGATCTTCTGGTTTGGCGGCGCGTCGACCGGGCCAGGCTATCCAGCCAGCCTGCGGACGCTTGAGACCGTCCCGACGCCACCTGCCAGTCAGCTTCTGATTCTCGAGGCGTCGTAGGTGGCTATACTTTGTAATACAGAATTATCTACACAAGAGAGTTACGTCCAGACGGCTGAGCTCTCCAAAATCGAAGGTTCCGAACTCGCGCAACCGTTGTGAC
>Ga0114129_10009971_pt1 | contig 13541 bp, 12 predicted proteins | sample RhiMetdeltSRZDD1_FD_80071 | JGI IMG/M metagenome (GOLD analysis project Ga0114129, IMG submission 80071) | Populus rhizosphere microbial communities from Tennessee, USA - Rhizosphere MetaG P. deltoides SRZDD1 (version 2) (version 2) | ecosystem: Host-associated > Plants > Roots > Rhizosphere >...
GAATACTGCGGCGCGAACGTGCGCATCGCCGCGTCCGCCGCCGAAGCTCTCACGGAGCTTGGCGGCGAGGTGCCGGATATCTTGATCAGCGACATTGGAATGCCGGGCGTGGATGGTTACGATCTCATTCAGCAGGTTCGCGCTCTCCAAACAGAAAAGGGCCGGCGGGTAGCGGCCATTGCGTTGACCGCATACACGCGCGTCGAAGATCGGTTGCAAGCGCTTCGCGCCGGCTACGACATGCACGTTCCCAAGCCCGTCGAACTAACGGAGCTCTGCGCCGTGGCCGTCAGCCTCACGCGGCGCAAGACCTAACCCCTTACAAAACTTTCGAAATTCGAAATTCGAAATTCGAAATCTCGAATTTTCCACCTACACTTTGACAATCTAGGCATGCGTGCCTATGATGCCTACCGTTTCTAGGTATCACCTGCTTCTGCGTTGCTCAACGCCAAGGAGACGATAGTGCCCAAAGATAAAGCCGATTTGTTACAGGGGACGCTGGACATGCTGATTCTCAAGTCGTTGTCGCTCGGAGAATTGCATGGTTACGGGATTATTCAGCGCCTCCGACAGCTTTCGGACGAAATGCTCAACGTCGAGCAGGGATCGCTGTATCCCGCGCTCTATCGCATTGAACAAAAGGGTTGGGTAACGGCGCGCTGGGACGTGCACGAGACCGGCCGCGAGGCGAAGTTTTACAAACTGACCCGTAGCGGGCGTAAGCAACTCGAGACCCAGGAAGCGAGTTGGGACAGGCTTGTGCTCGCAATTACAAAAGTGCGCCAGGCGACTACTTAAACGGAAATACACAAATGAAGTGGTTCAATATTCTTCGCGATCGTCTGCGCGCGTTGCGCCGGCGCGATTCGGTCATTAATGACATCGACCGCGAGATGCGCTCGCACCTCGACTTGCAGATCGAAGCAAACATACGCGCCGGAATGTCGCCCCGCGAAGCGCGCGAGAAAGCGCTGCGCAGCTTCGGCAATCTCAACCGTGCTGTCGACGCTGCTTACGACGTCAAAGGCGGCGGACTCTTTGAAACGCTCGTGCAGGACGTTCGTTACGGCACACGCGTGCTGCTCAAACACAAAGCGTTCACGGCCATTGCCGTCATCACACTCGCGCTCGGCATCGGCGCCAACAGCGCCATCTTTTCAGTCGTCAACGAACTGCTGCTGCGGCCACTTCCCTACCAGGATCCGGAACGCATCGTCATGCTGTGGGAAGTTTCACCGGACGGACGGCATCAAAACACCACCTCGCGCGCAAACTTCCGCGGCTGGCGCGCCCAGAGCACGAGTTACGAGCACATGGCCGCGTTCTCCGATCAGCGCCTCACGCTTACGGGTAACTTCGAGCCGGAAGAAGTTTCCGGTCAGCTCGCGCTTCCCGAGATCTTCAACGTCCTCGGCGTGCAGCCGATACTCGGCCGCACACTCTTGCCCGAAGACGCGCAACCAAACAGCCCGCTCGTTGCCGTGCTCAGTCATGGCCTGTGGCAACGTCGCTTCGGCGGACAGGCGAGCGCGATTGGACAGCCGATAATTCTCAACGGGCGCAAGTTCGAGATCGCCGGCGTCATGCCGCCGAATTTTCAGTTTCACATCAAACAGCGTTCGGGAACGGGGCGGCCCGCGGAAGTTTGGATCGTGCTGCCGATGCCTAGTGGAACGATTGAGGCCGAACGCGGCCGCTTCCTTTCCACAGTTGCGAGGCTGAAACCGGGTGTCTCCATCGACCAGGCGGGGGCGGAGCTGCGAACGATCGAAGCGCGTCTCTCGGACGAAGTACCGGAATTCAACAAGAACTACAGCGCGGAAGTCCTGCCGTTGCGGGAACAATTCTTCGGCAACGTGCGACGCCCGCTGTGGTTGATGTTAGGCGCGGTGGGATTTGTGTTGCTAATCGCCTGCGCCAACGTCGCCAATCTCCTGCTGTCACTCGCGACCTCGCGCGAGAAAGAGATCGCACTGCGCGCAGCTCTCGGCGCGCGCCGTTCGCGAATCGTGAGACAGTTGCTGACCGAGAGTCTGCTGCTGGCGCTGCTCGGCAGCGTGCTCGGGCTCGGGTTCGCGTGGTTGGGAATCAAAGCGTTGCCGTTGATAAGTCCACGCGATGTTGTGAGTCTCCACAGCGTCGGCTTGAACTTCTCGGTGCTGATGTGGACGCTCGGCGTCTCGATCCTGACCGGGATCATTTTCGGACTAGCGCCTGCCTTACACATCTCGCGACTGAATCTGAACGACTCACTCAAGGAAGGCGGCAAAGCAGAGGCGGGCCAGGCCACCGGGAGCAAACGCCTGCGCAACGTGCTGGTGGTTTCTGAAATCGCGCTCGCGGTCGTGTTGCTGGCGAGCGCCGGATTGTTGATCCGCAGCTTCATCCGTCTGCAACAAGTCGATCGCGGGTTCAATTCGGACAATGTTTTGTCGCTGGTCGTCCGGCTGCCGAGCGCGCGCTATCCGGAAGACGCGCAGTTGGTCCAGTTTTTCAACCAGTCGATGGAGCGCATGCGAAACCTGCCGGGCGTGCGTTCCGCCGGGATGATCAACTTCCTGCCGCTGTATGGCGGTTTGGGTTCAAACACGGCTTTCAAGATCATTGGCAAGCCGCTGCCGGAGCCGGGACAGGAACCAAACTGCGACGTGCGAGTTGTAGACGCGGGTTATTTTCAAACACTCGGCATTCCGTTGCTGCGGGGCCGCAACTTCTCTGACGCCGAACAGCGCGAAGCGAAGCGCGTGATCGTGATCAACGAAGCCCTCGCGCGCAAGCACTTCCCGAATGAAGATCCCATCGGGCAACGTCTCGATGTCGCAATGTTTGCAACCCCGACCTTAACCGAGATTGTCGGCGTCGTCGGCAACGTCCGCTACGACAGCCTGACCGAAGAGGCGCCGGAGGCAGTTTACTTTCCGCATCCGGAGCTGCCGTACCCGTTCATGACTCTCGTGCTGCGCACTGACGGAGATCCGACGGCAATTGCGCCGGCAGTGCAGCGCGAAATTCGCGCGCTCGATGCGAACCAACCGGTTTCCGACGTGCGTACGATGGACCAGGTGATGTCCGAGGCGGTCGCCCGGTCGCGGTTCAATACGCTTTTGTTGGGACTGTTCGCGGGACTGGCGACACTGCTGGCTGCCGTCGGCATCTTCGGCGTGATGAATTACTCGGTGGCGTTGCGCACGCGTGAGATCGGGTTGCGACTGGCCGTTGGTGCGCAACCGCGACAGGTGCTGCTGCTGGTCCTGAAACAAGGACTGACGTTGACTGTCGCCGGCGTCGCACTTGGTTTGCTGGCGGCGTTTGCGTTGACGCGACTGTTGACGAGCTTATTGTTTGGCGTCGAAGCATTTGACGCGACCACGTTCGCTACGATCTCGTTGCTGCTCGTGCTTGTTTCGCTGCTCGCGTGTTACCTGCCGGCGCGGCGCGCGATGCGCATCGATCCGATGATGGCGCTAAGATACGAGTAAAACACGGATCGAAGTGTGATACGCTTTGCGCCCGATGACGTTGGAGCGCACCAGCGAGTCGGGTCGGTCGGCGGGGTCGAAGCTCGGCTGGTTGATCGTGGGCCGGCTGGTAACGGCCGTGCTCCTCAGCGTCGTCGCTACCCTCTGGATTCGCGCCGGAGAACCGCAGCAGTCGCTTCACAAAAGTCTTCTTCTGTTAACGATCGTCTCATGCCTCACGATCGTTTACGCCATCTTCTTTCGCGTCTACAAGAACATACGCATGCAGGCGAGGGTTCAACTCGTCATTGACGCCGCCCTCGTCACGTGGCTCGTTTGGGACTCGAACGTCATCCAGTCGCCGTACATCGCCCTCTACATCGTGATCATCGCGATCTCGAGCTTGTTTCTGGGCCAGCGCGAGGCGGTAATCACATCCGTCGGTTGCACGGTGGCTTTCACCGCCTGTTCGCTCGCGTTGACCGGCGCGTTCGCACAAAGCGACACCTCGCGACTGATAGGCGGTTCGTTGTCGCAAACGATCCAGTGGATCGGCCTGTTTGATATCGCATTTCTGGTAGTCGGACTGCTCTCGGGACGTCTCGCCGAACGACAATCACGCTCCGACGTCCGCTTGCAGGCCGCGCGAAAGTCGTTGGCGACCTTGCGCGCGCTGCACGAGCGCATCGTCGCCTCGATTCGGTCGGGAGTAGTAACGACAGACCTGGAGGGCCGGATCTATACCTTCAATGCGGCTGCGCACGAGATCACCGGTTACACGGAAGCAGCAATCCGCGGACAGGACGCGTCGATTCTTTTTGGCGAGATGAAGGACCACGTGCCCGAGGCTCTGCAAGCCGCGGCAAAGGGCGCCACCAGCCCACGGTTTGAAACCAGTTGCCTCACTTCGGAAGGCATGCGCCTGCGTCTTGGTTACACGATCTCGCCACTCAATTCAGAAGCCGGCGAGACAACCGGTATGGTGATCACGTTTCAGGACCTCACGCAGGTACGGTCCCTCGAAGAAACATCGCGACGACAGGATCGTCTGGCGGCGATCGGGCGCATGGCGGCGTCGATTGCGCACGAGATTCGTAACCCGCTCGCGGCGATGCGAGGCTCGATCCAGATGCTTCGTTCGGAAGTTGAGAGTGACTCGTCGCAGGCGCAGTTGATGGAGATCATCCTGCGCGAATCGGATCGTCTGAATCAGATCATCACCGACTTCCTGAGTTATGCCCGCCCGCGATCGCTTGTGCAGGCGCGCGTCGACGTCGGCGATCTGCTTCATCAAACTTTTGCGTTACTGCGGCACAGTCCGGAGATCGGCGCCAACCAGATTGTCGAAGCTGAGGTGCCCGAGGAGCAGATCTTCGCGAACGCGGACGAGGGCCAGTTGAAGCAGGTTTTCTGGAACCTTGCACGCAATGCGTTGCAGGCGATGCCCCAGGGTGGAACACTTCGCGCCGCGCTCGAGAAGAATTCGAACGATCGTTTGCGCATCGCGTTTTCCGATACCGGACGCGGCATGACGCCCGACCAGGTCGAACATCTATTCGAACCGTTTTCCTCCACCACGGGCGGCACAGGCCTGGGTCTTTCAATTGTTTATCAAATCATTCGCGAACATGGTGGTACAATCAATGTCCGCAGTCGTGAGGGACAGGGAACGACGATTACCGTCGAACTGCCGATGACAACGTCGAACGGCGACCAATGAACTAATTGCCGATATCCAATTTCCAATTGCCAATTTCTTGAACCCGACTTGGCAATTAGCCGATCTCTCCAGGCGAAATCGGCAATCGGCAATCCGCAATCGGAAATGTAATCATGGCCAATCTTCTAATTGTCGACGATGAACTCGGAATGCGGCAGTTTCTGACGCATTTACTCCAACGCGAAGGACACACCGTGCGGCTCGCCGAGAACGGTGCGCAAGCTATGGCGCACATGCGCGAGCAGGCGCCCGATCTCATCATCTCTGACATTCGCATGCCGGACATGAACGGCGTCGACCTGTTGCGCGCGGCGAAGGAGTTACTGCCGGAAGTGGAAGTGATCATGATGACGGCGTTTGCGAACGTCGACACCGCGCGTGAGGCATTTCTCCTCGGCGCCTACGACTTTGTTCAAAAACCATTCGACAACGATCTGCTCAAGGAGACGGTCGCTCGAGCGCTCGACAAGATCTCGCTCGTCAAAGAGAAGGAAGCGTTACTCGAAGAAAACAAGGCGCTGATCCAGGGCCAACGCACGCGCGGGAAGCTAGGCAACATCATCGGCCGCAGCCAGCGCATGCTCTCGCTTTACCAGATGATCGAAACTGTCGCGCAGGTGCAGTCGACGGTCCTCGTCACCGGCGAGTCAGGCACGGGTAAAGAACTGGTGGCGCGCGCGATTCACGATCTGAGTCCGCGCGCCGAGAAGCCCTTTGTATCTGTAAACTGCGGCGCCTTCACGGAAACACTGCTGGAATCGGAACTGTTTGGATACGTCAAAGGGTCGTTTACCGGCGCGAACGCTAATCGAAAAGGGCTTTTTGAAGCCGCAAACAGCGGCACGATCTTCCTTGACGAGATCGGGGAGATGTCGCCGGCTATGCAGGTCAAACTGTTGCGCGTGTTGCAGGAACGAAAGGTGCGGCCGGTCGGCGCGACTGAAGAGAGCACGGTCGATACGCGCGTCATCGCCGCTACGAATCGCGATCTCGCCAGCATGGTAACGGCGGGCACGTTCCGCGAGGACCTTTACTACCGCATCTCCGTGATCCCCATCGAGCTTCCTCCGTTGCGCGAGCGCGCCGAAGACATCTCGGAGCTCGCGACGCACTTCGTCCAGAAGTTTTGCGCGCCCACCGGTCGCAACCTCGGGATCAGCGAAAGCGCAATGCGTTTGCTGGAGCGATACTCGTGGCCCGGTAACGTGCGCGAGCTGGAACACACGATCGAACGAGCAGTCGCGCTTGAACGGACCAACTCGATCGAACCGGAGCGACTGCCGGAGAAGATCACCAATTACAATCCGTATCGCGTCGCGGAAGCGATGGAGTTTCCCGACGAAGGTATCAATCTCACGGCCCACCTGGACCAACTGGAAAAGACCTACGTGCTTGAGGCACTTCGCCGCACATCGGGTAATCAAACCAACGCCGCCGAGCTGTTGCGATTGTCCGTACGATCGCTGCGGCACTTACTCGACAAGCACGGCGTCCGCGGCTTGACTGCGCAAATGCGTGACGAACGTCGTGGTCCAGACTCGCATCCGCGTCGCCGCTCGGACGATCCTCCGACGCGCCGTCGCGAAGACGACACCACGGGCGAGTTCGCCGCCGGGGCCGGCGAAAATTAGTCTTAATTCCGCGTTCTCTCGTACCCACTAGCCTTGCTGCCGTAAAGCGTCATTCCTGCCCTGCCGAAATTTGTCAGCCTCTAACTGACCTCGCTGGTCCAACGCCTGCGCGAGCAAAATTTCGATCGAAAACGATCTCTTTTTCGCCCTTCCGGCCAAAACCGCCATTGGCACACCGGTTGTAGAAGCCCATAGCGACACTTCGCGCTCTGCGCGGCTCACAAGGGAACGGAAAGCCGGTGGCGCGAGTAACTATGGAAAAACCCCTAATGTTTAAGGAGCACCAAACTCGAATGACTACCAAACGCCAAGAAGGCTTTTCGCTAATCGAACTTCTCATCGTCGTTGCGATTATCGGCATCATCGCCGCCATCGCTATCCCCAACCTGCTCGCGTCACGCCGTGCCGCTAACGAAGGCTCAGCAATTGCGACCATGCGCGTTATCTTCAGTTCCGAAGCCACTTACCAGGCAACTGCTGGCGCCGGCGCGTTCGGCTCACTCGCGAACCTCGAAAACGCTGGCTTGATCGACTCCGTCGTCGCGGCTGCCGCAGTCGCAGCTACGCCGAAGAGCGGTTACAACTTCACGGCGGCGGCCGTTGCCGTCACTGGCCTGCCTGCCTTCGACGCGACCTCAATCGCCTCAGTTCACACGAGCGTCAGCTCCGTTACCGGAACCGGTTCGCGTTCTTTCTACGTGAATGAATCGGGTGTCATGTGGTTCAACACAACGGCAGCGGCACCGACCTGCACGGCCACCACGGCGCGCACGGTGACTGCCGGTACGGGCGGCGGCGTTCTCAACTAAGTCCTCCCCCAATGTTGCAAACGTGCGGAGGCGGGATGGCTCGCCTCCGCAACTTTTAAGAGCACACACACAAACACAAGCATTTAGTCACTTAACCAAGTAGGGCGTTATGACATCCCCTAAATCCAACCAAGGTTTTTCGCTAATCGAGCTGCTCCTCGTGGTCGCCATCGTGGGTATCATCTCCTCGATCGCCATCCCGAACCTGGTGTCGTCGCGACGGGCCGCAAATGAAGCTTCGGCGTTAGCTGCAATACGAATCATCCTCAGCGCTGAAGCCACCTATCAGTCAACTACCGGCGCGGGCTCGTATGGAGATCTCGCCGCCCTGCGCAACAATAGCCTCGTGGACCAGGCCGTCGGCGCGGCAACAATCGCCGGACCGGGCACGCCAAAGACCGGCTATCTATTCTCAGCGGAAAACATCAGCGGCGCGGGAGGCCCGGCGTTCGACGGTAAAGCCCAACCTTCAGTTCACACCTCGACCGCCAGTCTTGGCGCTACCGGATCGCGCAGTTTCTTTGTCAACGAAGCAGGCGTGATCTACTTCAACACGACGGATACCGCGCCAACCTGCACGGCGACGTCTGCGCGGACCATCACAGCCGGCACAGGCGGCGGCGTACTCAATAGCAACTAGCGCGTCGTCCGTACATCGCTCTTTCTAAACCACCTCAAAAAATCTACTTCCGCACCCACACGGATTTAAGGTAGATTTGTGTTGCCTGCAGTAGCTCCATGGACGAACAACTGAGAACATTGGACGCGGCTCCCGCAATTACACACTCTCGAAAATCAGAATCCGTCGGATACGTCAGCCTCTGGCGCATATCCGCAATCGCGCGCAATGCCTTTCGCGAGGCAGTGCGCGATCGTGTTCTGTACAACCTGGTGTTGTTTGTGCTGATGCTGACGGCAGCTTCGATCTTCATCGGCGAATTGTCGGGCGGCCAGGAACGAAAGGTGATCGTCGATCTTGGTCTGAGCGCGATGCTGCTCTTCGGCATGTTCATCGCGATCTTTGTAGGCGTCGGGCTCGTTTACAAAGAGATCGAACGAAGGACGATCTACGCCGTTTTTTCAAAGCCGGTCGGGCGCGGCGAGTTTTTAATCGGCAAGTATCTGGGTCTTTGTTTCACGCTCCTCGTGAATGTGGTGGTGATGGGACTGGGAGTTTCGCTCGCTTTGATGTACGTCAGTCGCGGCTGGGATCCGCTGATTCCTACTATCTGGCCCGCGGTGTTATTGATCTACATGCAGTTGATGTTGCTGACTGCCGTTGCCCTGCTCTTCTCGTCGTTTTCCTCTCCGGCGCTGTCAGCGCTGTTGACGTTTCTAGTGTTCGTGATTGGTCACTTTAGTGCCGACCTGAAGGTGCTGGCCGCTTCTCTGGGCAGCACGAGCGCACGCTGGGTCTTTACCGGTTTGTATTACCTGCTCCCGAATCTTGCCAATTACAGTTTCATCACTCCCGCCGCTCACGGTCGCACGCCGCCGGCGGGATTTGTTTTCGCCACCGCTGCGTACGGGCTGGTTTACATCACTGTGATTCTCGCGGCGGCAACGCTCATCTTCAGCCGGCGAAACTTCAAATAAGAATGAACAACGAACGCCTCAAGAGCGTCACCCTGGGCCTGGTCATCCTCGTCGGGATTTCCGGTGCTGCGCTCCTCGCTCGTTGGACCGACACGTTGCGGCCGCCGGTTGATCCGAACCTGATTGATGAGAGTCTTTACTTAAACGACAAGACGGCGCGCAGAATGAGTCTCGGGTTTAATGGTCTGGCGGCTGATTGGTACTGGATGCGATCGCTGCAATACGTCGGCAAGAAGTTTCTCCAGTTCGAGGGCAACATCAGTCTCGATGAACTTGGCGCGATGAACATGAAGTTGCTCGCGCCCTTGTTGGAAACCGCGACGACTCTCGATCCGGAGTTCATCGAACCTTACGAATATGCCGCCGTCATATTGCCGGGAGTCGACGTGCAACACGCGATTCGCTTGACGCAAAAAGGCATTGACGCAAATCCAAATGCCTGGCGGCTCTATCATCAGCTTGGTTACATCTATTGGCGGCAGGGCCAGTATGAACTGGCGAGCGAGACGTACGCGCGTGGCGCTCAGATTCCGGGCGCTCCCGTCTGGATGGAAGCGATGAGAGCAAAGCTTTTGTCCGATGGAGGCGGCCGCGCTACGGCGCGCGAAATCTACACGCGCATGTACGAGCAGGCTGGTGAAGAACAAGTCAGGGAGATGGCCCGCAGGCATCTCATGCGCCTGGACTCGTTGGACCAGCGCGACAGTCTGCGAAAGTTGTTCGCGGCGTATAAAGCACGCGCCGGCAAGTGCCCCGATTCGTGGCGCGAACTCGAACCTGTCTTCCGAGCGTTGCGCATACAAGTGGACCAATCCGGTGGTCCTCTGGATCCGTCAGGCGCGCCTTATGTCCTGAAACCCGGCGCCTGCGAAGTCGAGCTGGATTGGCAACATACTAAGGTGCCTCTGAAATAAAAGACTGGACCACCATGGCCGTTATCGAAATCGCAAATTTGACGAAAGACTACCAGGTCGGTTTCTTCCGCAAGCGCACCGTGCGTGCGTTGGATAATCTTTCGCTGTCCGTTGACGCGGGACAAATCTTCGGTTTCCTCGGGGCCAACGGCGCGGGCAAAACCACGACGCTCAAGCTCCTGATGCGTTTGATTTTTCCGACCAGCGGCACCGCACGGATTCTCGACCGCGATATCGAAGATGTGCGCATGCACGAACGCATCGGCTACTTACCCGAGAACCCTTATTTTTACGATTACCTGACTGCGCGAGAGTTTCTCGACTACTGCGCCGAGATATTCGGCTATGCCGCTGCCGAGCGACGAAAACGCGCCGCCGATCTGCTGGCGCGCGTCAAGCTCGACGAAAAGAAGTGGGACACTCAGCTCAGAAAGTTTTCGAAAGGAATGCTTCAACGTGTGGGCCTGGCCCAGTCGTTGATCAACGATCCGGACATCGTTTTTCTCGACGAGCCGATGAGCGGACTTGATCCGGTCGGACGGCGTGAAGTGCGCGACCTGATCGCGTCGCTGCGAGAAGACGGAAAAACGGTTTTCATGTGTTCGCACATCTTGTCCGACATCGAAGTGCTTTGCGATCGGGTGGCGATTTTAAAGCGTGGGCGGCTCGCACAGGTTGGACATCTCGACGAGTTGCGCCAGCGAACTGAAGGACCAAACCGGATGGAAATACTCGCGGCGGGTGCTGATGCAGCGTCGCTACACCTCGCCCACGCCGACGTCTCCGCGACACCGCGGGGACTGCGAATAGAGATTGCCGGCGAGGATCAAATTGAAACTGCACTCGAAGCTTTGAGAAAAGCAGGCGGGAAAGTTGTTTCGATTCAGCCGATCAAGCAGTCGCTGGAAGAGCTATTCTTAGACTAGAATTTTTTAATCCTTAATCTTAATCCCCACTACTTCCATTTTGATTTGAGCGCGGGGATCGCTGTCCTTCATCCCGTCCAACATCATCTGCACCTGCATCGTCTTGTTCGGAAGCAATTCTTGCGCACGCTCCGACGGGATAAAGATCAGCGTCTTTTCCTTAACGGGCTTGTTTTCATAGTCGACTACTGAGCCTTTCATCTCGAGGCCGGTGATCGTCTTCCCCGTAAGATTACGGACGGTAGTTCGCAGAGTCATGGTGAGGTCGCCGAGCGCGCGTTTCGCTTCAAACCCTTCCACTTCATCAAGAGCGATGTTCGGCTTGTGCTTTTCAAACTCCGGATTGCCCGGTCGCAACGCGCCCTGCAGAGTTGTTCCAGCAGTGGGATTCGAGCTGCTCACCGCCCACAGCAAAAATCCGAAGATGATCGCGATCACCACAGCCGCGGCGATTGCCACGGCGATTATGAGGGTTCGGTTCGACTCACTCGCTTCGACTCGCCGGTCCGGAGTTGCCATAGTGTCCGGATTGTATAACTGGTGCGGCTTACTTCCCAAGTAGACGGACGATGAGCTGTTCCAACTGGCTGAAATCAATTGGCTTAGTGATATAGCTGTCACAGCCGGCCGCCAGGGCGTCGGCCTGGAAGTCGGAAGTGTCGTGCGCCGATACGGCGACAATCGGTATCTTTCCCAGCCCGTCCAGTTTTCGTATGGCGCGCGTGGCAGCGAGACCATCGATAACCGGCAGGCTCAGATCCATCAAAACGAGGTCCGGCCGCTCCGACTTGGCCAGGCGTACAGCCTCCTCGCCGTTGGTCGCTTCGACCACCTGGTAACCGCTCATCTCCAAAAGACGGCGCATCATGAAACGGTTGTCTTCGGTGTCTTCGACGAGCAAGACCGTCGCGATCTGTTCCTGGCTTTGCATGTTAACTGGCTAAACTGAGCGTAAACTGGACGCTCCACCGACCCCAAGTTGTTGATTTTACTGTACGACTAGAATACGTGCGCCTTTTTTGTTAACATCCCGCACTGAAATACAACACATAAAGCTGCCGGACGCAAAGCGTCTTTCGTACACTCCGTCCGGCGTGAGGTTCCCCTCCCCTACGGCCCCCAACAAGAGAGCAGAGAGAGTTTCGCATCGATGAAGGCGTCAATGTCGAGGACAGAAGATACGGAATCGCTTCAAGACCTGGGGCGAGCTTCGATCCAAATCGTACATGACCTCAAGAACCAGCTAAATGGTCTCAAACTGTATGCCACGTTTCTCAGACGACGCATCGAGAAGAGCGAAAGGCCCGGCGACGAACAGGAAACCATCGGCAAACTGATCAGCGGATTAGACCGCGCAGCCACCGATCTTTCGATGATTGTCGAACTCGGGAGGGAGATCGAGTTGAAAAAGCAGCCGGGGTTCGAAGTCGCAAAAGTGCTTCGTAACCTGTGCGCGAGCTTTCAGGAGTCCGAGGCGCAGGTTGTTTGCGAATCAGACGCTGATTCGATTCAGGGTGACTTCGATCATTCCAAACTAACCGACGCCTTCAAGTCGATGTTCGCGGGAGCCATCAAGTTCAAACAGAAGGACGACGATGCGGAAGCAGTTAAAGTGTCCCTCAAAACCTCCGACAATAACGCCGTGATCGAATGGTCAGGCCTCAGGCCCCTCGATCACGATCCGTTTCGAACGTTTGCCGGTAGCGACGAGATCCGGTTGTCGCTGGCGAAGAAGGTCGTCGAGGCGCACGGCGGCTCGACAAATTTGGCGGACCAGAAGCTTGTCGTGGTGCTGCCGCTTTCCGGATCGCAACCCGATTAAAGTCGGATTCTTCGGATAAGGGAGTAAAAACCTTATGGTGCCCCAAGGCGCGGCGATTTCGAGAGAGGAGAAAAAGGTGGAGAACAAAGAGGTGCGAATTCTTGTCGTCGACGACGAGCCGATGATGGCTGACTCGCTGCGGCAAAATTTCATGGAGGAAGGTTATTCGGTCGATACGGCGGCGACGGGTGCGGCCGCCATCGAGCTGTTCGATCAGGGCGCGCATCATCTCGCGATTTGCGACCTGCAACTCCCGGACATGGACGGGCTCGAAGTGTTGCGTCACATGAAGGACGCGCGACCAACCTCGGAAGTGATCGTTGTTACGGGATACGGAACAGTGCAGAAAGCGGTGGAAGCGACGAAAGCAGGCGCCTTCTATTTCGTCGAAAAACCGTTTGACTTTGAGGAGCTTCAGCCGCTCGTTGAAAAGGCCCTCGAACGTCGCGAGCTGGTGGCGGAAACGGCAAACATGCGCCGCCAACTTTCGACGCGCGCCGAGTATTTCAACATCATCGGCGCGTCAAAGCCGATGCAGCAGATCTACGAAACGATCGAGTCCGTGGCGAAGTCCGATGCGAATGTTTTGATTGTTGGCGAGTCAGGCACCGGCAAGGAGCTGATCGCGAATGCGATTCATTACCAGTCGCTGCGATCGAAGA
>Ga0114129_10009972_pt1 | contig 13541 bp, 13 predicted proteins | sample RhiMetdeltSRZDD1_FD_80071 | JGI IMG/M metagenome (GOLD analysis project Ga0114129, IMG submission 80071) | Populus rhizosphere microbial communities from Tennessee, USA - Rhizosphere MetaG P. deltoides SRZDD1 (version 2) (version 2) | ecosystem: Host-associated > Plants > Roots > Rhizosphere >...
CGTCGCGAAGATCCTCGCCGCGCTCCGCGAGCGCGGTCTCATCGGCGCGCGGCCGCGCCCGCTGGAGGTGGCCGTATGAGAACCGAAGCTCCGGTCTTTCCGATCTTTCTGAAGCTCGCCCGTCGGAAGGTGCTGGTCGTCGGCGGCGGCGCCGTCGCCGCGTCGAAGCTGGACGCGCTCTTCCGCTCCGGGGCGACCGTGATCGTCGTCGCGCCCGCGTTCCGCCCGGAGATCCTGCGGTCGCAGGCGATTCTCCTGCGCCGCGCCTTCGAGCCGAGCGACCTCGATGGGGTCTGGTACGCGGTCGCGGCGGCGACCCCCGAAGTCAACGCGCGCGTCGCGGAGGCCGCGGAAGAGCGGCGCATCTTCGTGAACGCGGTCGACGATCCGGCGAGCGCGAGCGCCTACGCCGGGGGCGTCCTGCGCCGCGGCGATCTGACGATCGCGATCTCCACCGAGGGGCAGGCGCCCGCGGTCGCGGGACTTCTGCGCGAAGCGCTCGAAGAGCTCCTCCCGGAGGAGATCACGACGTGGCTCGACGAAGCACAGCGTCAGAAACGACTGTGGCGGGAGGAGCGGGTCCCGATGATCTCGCGCCGTCCGCTCATGCTCGCGGCGCTCAACCGCCTCTACCGGGCGCGGGGCGAGTCTGCGGCGGGCGAGGCTCCGGGGAAGGGCGCATGACCGGATTCGTATCCCTCGTCGGGGCCGGACCGGGAGATCCCGACCTCCTGACGCGGAAGGCGGCACGGCGCCTCGCCGAGGCGGACCTCGTGCTCTACGACGCCCTCGTTTCTCCGGCGGCGCTCGAGCTCGCGCCCCGGGCGCAGCGCTTCTTCGTCGGAAAACGTTCCGGGCGGCACGCCGTCTCCCAGGAGACCATCAACGCCCTGATGATCCGGGCGGCGCGCCGCGGCCGCCGGATCGTGAGGCTGAAGTGCGGCGATCCGTTCCTGCTCGGGCGGGGAGGCGAAGAGGCCCTCGCTCTCGTCCGTGCCGGCGTCCCGTTCGAAGTCGTGCCGGGGGTTTCGTCGGCGATCGCGGCGCCGGAGCTCGCCGGCATTCCGGTCACGCATCGCGGCCTCGCGTCCGGCTTCGTCGTCGTCTCCGGGCACGCGGCTTCCGCCTATGGTCCGATCCTCGAAGCGATCGCTCCGGGTTCGCTCACGCTCGTCGTCCTCATGGGCCTCGCGAACCGTGGCGCGATCGCCGACCTCCTCGTCGAGCGGGGCTGGCCGGGCGCGACCCCCGCCGCGATCCTTCTCGGGGCGTCGACGCCGGAGGCTTCGACCTGGATCGGCTCGATCGAGGAGCTTGCCGCCGCGTTCCTGCCGGAGGAGTCTCGGACATCGGCCGGAACGATCGTCATCGGGGAGGTCGTATCGCTCGCCGGAGTTCTCGGGGAAGTCGAGGATCAATCGCGCGTGGCCGCCGGCCGCGCGGTTGCACAAGCGGGTGGAGGCCCGCGGGGCCTGTCCCCGCGGCGTTGAACAGGGGGTTCCGATGGCAGCAGTCGACGATCCGAAGACCCTGGGCCGGTCGCGACTCTCGTTCGCTTGCGAGGCGGAGATCGACGAGTTCGTCGCAACCCTCGACAAGTTCGAGCGGGGCGAGCTGACGCCCGATCAGTGGCGGGCGTTCCGGCTGGTCCGCGGCACCTACACTCAGAGGCAGGAAGGGGACTTCGCGATGCTGCGCGTCAAGATCCCCCAGGGGATCCTGACCTGCGACCAGCTCGCCGCGCTCGCCGACGTGGCCGAGAACTATTCGCGCGGGTTCGGTCACATCACCACACGGCAGAACCTCCAGTTCCACTTCATGAGGCTCCACGACGTCGAACCGGCGATGAGGCGGCTGGGACAGGCGGGCCTCACCACGCGCGAAGCCTGCGGCAACTCGGTGCGGAACATCACCGCGTGCCCCTATGCGGGCGTTTCGGCGGACGAAGTCTTCGACGTCACGCCCTACGCGGACGCGCTCACGCGGTATCTCCTCCGGCATCCGCTCTCCTCCTCTCTCCCGCGCAAGTTCAAGATTGCCTGGGAAGGATGTGGCGAGGACCACGCCCTCACACCGATCCACGACATCGGCTGGCGCTCGCGAATCGAGGAACACGACGGCCGCATGAGCCGCGGTTTCCGGGTCACCGTCGGAGGGGGAACGTCGAACCTCTGCCGATCGGCGCCGGTCCTCTTCGAGTTTCTGCCGGCAGGGGAGATCCTGAACGTCGCCGAGGCCGTCGTCCGGGTCTTCCATCGCTTCGGCGACCGCGAGCACAAGAACCGTAACCGGATGAAGTTCCTGATCAAGGAGCTCGGCTGGGAGCGCTGGAGGGAGGAGGTCGAGACCTCGCTCGCGGAATTCCGGAGGGAGGGGGGCGCGAGCCTTCCCTTCGACCCGGAGAGCCCTCCGGAGGAAACCGCGCCGGACTGGGAGCGGGTGTCTCCGCTGCCCGTCGCTCTGACCCGCGCGCGGGCCGCCGCATCGAAGGTCAGCGGGCCCGGTCTCACGCCCGAGGTCCGTCCGTACCTGCCGGTCATGAACGGCGACTTCTCGCACTGGAGCCGGACGAACACCCGTCCCCAGAAGCAGGCGGAGTTCGCGATCGTGACCGTGACGGTCCCACTCGGCGATCTGACCGGCGGTCAGCTCCGGGTCCTCGGGGACCTGGCGCTCGCGTATGCCGACGGCTCCGTCCGGGTGACCTCCGAACAGGACCTCGTCCTGCGCTGGGTGCCCACCGCGGACGTCGCCGACCTCTACCGGCAGCTTGCGGCGGCCGGGCTCGCTCTGCCGGACGCGAACACGATCGCCGACGTCACGAGCTGTCCGGGAGCGGAGTCGTGCCGGATCGCGGTCACGCAGTCGCGGGGGCTGGGGCGATTCCTGGGAGATCACCTCCGCGCCCGCCCGGACCTGGTCGCGGCGGCCTCCGATCTCCAGATCAAGATCAGCGGCTGCCCGAACGGCTGCGGCCGCCACCACATTGCCGGCCTCGGTTTCCAGGGGAGCACCCGCAAAGTCGGCGACCGCGTCGTGCCTCAGTACCTCGTCCTGGTCGGTGGAGCGGTGGACGAGGAGGGCGCGCAGTTCGGAAAGGTCGCGGCCAGGATCCCCGCCCGCCGAACGCGTGAGGCTCTGGATCGCCTGATCGCCCTCTATCGGGACGGGCGCTCCGCGGGGGAGACGGCGACGGCGTTTTTCCGGCGCGTCTCGGTCGATTCGGTGCGCCGGATCCTGGCCGACCTCGAGCGGCTGACGCCGGCGGATGCGCTTCCGACCGACTACATCGATCTCGGGGAGGACGTCGAGTACAAGGTCGAAACCCGCGAAGGGGAGTGCGCCGTCTAAGGAGACGCTCGGCGGAACTGCGGCGGTCCGCCGGACCTGTCCCCGCGACATAAGCTTGGGGGGCGATGAAGGTCCGCCTCGTCTCGGACTCGTACTTCTCGGCGGCGCACCGGCTTCACCGGGACGACTGGGACGCGGAGAAGAACCGGCGGGTCTTCGAGAAGTGCAACAACCCGAACGCGCACGGCCATACCTACGGCCTCGAGGTCACCGTCGAGGGCGAAGTCGATCCGGAGACCGGCTGGGTGATGGACTTCGGAAACCTCAAACGCACGGTCGAGGAGCACGTCGTCCGCCGCCTCGACCGAAAACACCTGAACTTCGACGTCGATTTTCTCGCCGGACGGAACCCGACGGCCGAAAATATCGTTGTCGGTATATGGAGGGAGCTCGAAGGGCGCGTCGCTCCGGCTCGCCTGGTGCGCGTCTCTCTCAACGAGACGGAGAAGAACCGCGTGGTGTACGAAGGAGGAGGAAGCAATGGACGATGATCCGAGACCCCGCCGGCTGACCCGGTCGAACCGCAACAAGATGATCGCGGGCGTCTGCGGCGGGCTCGCCGAGTATCTGAACATGGACCCCACGGTCGTTCGGGTCCTCTACGTCCTGATTTCGGTCGTCTCCGCGGCGTTTCCCGGGATCATCGCGTACATCATCCTGATGTTTCTGATGCCGCCGCCCGAAGAGGTGACCGCTTGAGCGCTCCCTACGCGCATCCGCGGCCGCTGCGCCGCTGCCGCGGCGACCGGATGATCGCCGGAATCTGCTGCGGTCTCGCGCACCATTTCGGGCTCGACGTGACGCTCGTCCGGGTGCTCTACGTCCTCGTCTCGATCCTCTCGGCGGCGTTTCCGGGGATCCTCGTCTACATCATTCTCTGGATCGTCATCCCCGAAGAAGCCGCGTGAGCGGCCCGCGGATCCTCGTTACCAACGACGACGGGATTTTCTCGGAAGGGATCGAGCGGCTCGCCGCGGCGCTTGCCGCCGTCGGCGACGTCTACACGGTGGCGCCCGACCAGGAGAGAAGCGCCGCCGGTCACGCGCTGACTCTGGACACGCCGCTGCGCGCGAAGGAAGTTGGCGAGAAACGGTGGTCGGTCAACGGCACGCCGACGGACTGCGTCAACTGGGGGGTCCTTCACCTGCTGCGCGACGCGCGTCCCCGGCTCCTCTTCTCGGGAATCAACCTGGGTCTGAACCTGGGTGACGACGTGACCTACTCGGGGACCGTCTCCGCGGCCTTCGAGGGCGCCCTTCTCGCAATCTCGTCGGTCGCGATCTCCCAGGAGATCGAGCGCGGCTTCACGTTCGACGCAGCAGCCGAGTTTGCCGCCCGGCTGGCGAGACGCCTGCTCGAGGAGCCGCTGCCGCCGAAGACTCTCGTCAACGTCAACGTGCCGGCGGGCGCCGTCCGCGGAGTCCGCGTAGCGCGGCTCGGCACCCGGCGTTACGGCGAGACCGTAATCGAGAAGACCGACCCGCGGGGGCGGCCGTACTACTGGATCGGCTCGACGTTGCCGGTGGGGGAGCTCGAAGAGGGTACCGACATCAGCGCGGTCGCCGAGAAGTTCATCTCGATGACACCGGTCCACCTCGACCTGACCGCTTATCAGTCGATGGATGCCCTCGAGGCGATCGCCTCGGACGTCTCGGCCCGCCAGCCCGCGACCGCGGACCGGAGTCGAAAGCGAACCTCGTGAGAGCCCGGGGGAACGGCCCGGTCAGCGGTCTTCGCCGATCGCCTTGAGAACGACCATCGTCAGATCGTCCGGACTGGGACGGTCCCGAAGGTAGGCCTGCACCTCGGAAAAGACGCGGTTGCAGAGAGCGGCAGCCGACAGCGAGGCCCCTGTCCGGAGCACATCCTCCAACCGGCGCTCACCGAACTCGACGTCCGAGCCGTCGGGAGCCTCCGAGATGCCGTCGCTGAAGAGACCCACGGAGTCGCCGGGCTCGAGCTTGACCACGCCCGACCGAAACGGCGCGTCCGGGAACATTCCGAGAACCGTTCCGCCGATCGTCAGCCGCTCGGCGGGCTCGTGGCCATCGGAATGCCCCTTGGAGGCTGAGGCGCGGCGGAGCAGCATCGGGCGGTTGTGACCGGCGTTGACGTACGCGAGCTCGCGCCGCGCGCCGTCGTAGACGCCCCAGAAGAGCGTTGCGAACCGCGCCGGTGCGATCAGGCCGCAGAGCTGTCGGTTGACCCTCTCGATCGTCCGCGCCTCGTCGCCGTCCGAGACGGATGCGGAGCTCCGCAGGGCGCCCTGAAGGCTCGCCATCAGCAGCGATGCCGAAAGGCCCTTTCCGGAAATGTCTCCGACCGCGACTCCCAGCTTCTCGGGGCCGAGCGGTATGAAGTCGTAGTAGTCGCCGCCGACGGCCGCCGCGGGGCGGCAGATACCGAAGTAGTCGAGTCCCGAGATCGGCGGGAGCTTCTGCGGGAAGAGCCCACGCTGGACCTGCTCGGCCATGGCGAGCTCGAGGTCCATTCGCTCCCGCTCCGCCTGTCTCTGCCGCTCGAGGGCGGCTTTCAGGGAAGCGAGGATCTGAACCACGAAGAGGAAAAAGCCGAGCTTGACCGCCGCGTTCCAATACGGGGTCAACGGCCGGGAGGGGGCGGCCCCGGTGAGCACGTCGTCTAAGAACCACAGGACGGCGCTCGCCAGAGAAACGAGCATGCCGGCCCGGCGCCCTTCGAACCAGGTCAGCAGGATGACCGGCGCCAGGTAGAAGACGAGGAAGCTCAAGTCCGGGGCGGTGGACCGGTCGATCACCCACAGCCCGGCGAGAATCGAGAGACCGAGAGCCGTGATCCGCCAATGCGGCTGGCGTTCCAGGAACGCGACCAGCCTGGCCGAGGGATTCGGCTTGCTCTCCGAGTCGGCGAACCGGCTGTCCGGCGGGATACCTGTCACTCGGCCGGGCAAACCGAATCAGTAGGCGAGAACTTTCCGCGAGGCGGTGAGAACCTTCTCCGTCGAGGGGAGAACCGCCCGCTCGAGGATGCGGTTGAAGCCGACCGGAGTGAAGGTCGAGCCGACCCGGCCGATGGGAGCGTCCAGGTACGGGAAGACGGCCTCCTGGACCTGCGAAGCGATCTCCCCTCCGAAGCCGGCATGGACCTTGTCCTCGTGGGCGACGAGAACGCGGCTGGTCTTCTTCACCGACCGCGTCACGGTTTCGAGGTCGAGCGGGACGAGTGACCGAATGTCGATGACCTCGACCGACTTCCCTTCCTTTTCGAGCTCGGCCGCCGCCTCCAGCGCGAAGTGGACCGGCGTGCCGTAGGCCACGATGGTCAGGTCGTTGCCCTCGCGCCGCATGCGCGCCTTTCCGAACGGCACCGCGAACTCCTGCGGCACCGGGACCCGGGCCATCGGGTTGTTGTAAAGAAACTTCGGCTCGAGGAAGAGCGTGAGGCCGCGCGAGCGCATGGAAGTTCGAAGCAAGCCTGCGGCGTCGTCGGCGAACGCGGGGTAGACGACGCGGATTCCGGGAAGGGTCGTGAGCCAGCCCTCGATGTTCTGGGAGTGGTACAGGCCGCCGCCGATGTAGCCGCCCGAGGCGATCCTCACGGTCACGTTCGGAACGAATTTCCCGTTGTTGCGCCAATACTCGTGCGACATCTCGACCATCTGCTCGGCGGCCGGCCAGAAGTAGTCGGCGAACTCGGCGCCCTCGACGACCACCCGGATGTCTTCGGTGAGACGCGAGAAACCGTCGGCCGTCCCGAGGATGAAGTCCTCCGCGATCGGACCGTTGAACACCCGGCGGGGACCGAACTCCTGCTGCATGCCCTTGGTGACGTTGAAGACCCCGCCCTTATCCCGGTACGCGACGTCCTGCCCCCAGATGTACGTGTCGGGGTTCCGGCGGAACTCCTCCTTCAGCGTCTGGTTGAGAGACTGGACGAGGGTCATGGTCTCGCCGCTCCCGTCGGGAATCCCCTCGGGCCAGGCCTCCGGTACCCAGGGCTCCGGCGCGACGTATTCGAAGATCGAGTCGGGCGCGGGATCCGGTGCCTGCCGCGCGCGGTCGGCGGCCTCCTCGTAGGCCTGCTGGTTGTGGGCCTCGATGGCGACGATCTCTTCCTCCGCGAGAAGCCCGTTCTCGATGAGCGTCCGGCGGAAGCGCGGGAGCGGGTCGGCCTCCCGGGCGGCGGCGAGCTCCTCGGGCGTCCGGTACAGCTCGTGGCGGTCGGAGTTCGAGTGCGAGTGGATCCGTACGACCGGCGCGTAGACGATCGCGCAACCCTCCCCGGTGCGGACGAAGGCCACCGCCTCGCGCATCGCCCGGAAGGAGTCGAACACGTCCAGGCCGTCGCAGTGGAAGATCTTCAGGTTCAGCAGGCCCGAGAAGTTGTCGGAGACCGTCGGGTTGGCGGTCTGGTCGATCTTCGGGACCGAGATCCCGTAGCCGTTGTCCTGGATCACGAACACGACCGGCAGCTTCTCGCGCGAGGCCCCGTTGACAGCCTCGTAGAAGTAGCCCTCCGAGGTCGAGGACTCACCGAGAGAGCAGAAGACGATCGATTCCCGGCCGTAGGTCTTGATCGCCCGGCCGAGGCCGGTCGCGTGCTGGCTGTGGTTCGCGACGCAGGACGAAACGTTCTGGATGCCGATCTCGGGCTTGGCGAAGTGATTCGACATGTGACGTCCGCCCGACGCGACGTCGGTCGCCTTCGACATTCCGTTCAGGAGGATCTCTTCCGCAGAAAGCCCCGCCGCCACGCAGGTCGTGAGATCTCGGTAGTAGGGGAAGAGATAGTCCCGGCCGGGGCGGAACGTCATTCCGAGGGCGAGCTGGATCGCGTCGTGGCCGGCGCAGGGGGCGTGGTAGCTCCAGCCGAGGCCCTGTTTCAAGTAGTTGGGGGCTTTGTCGTCCAGTACGCGCGCCAGGTGCATCAGGGCGTACCACTTCTTGAGCTCTTCCCGCGACGTTCCGGCGACCGCGGCGGGATGGACGAGCTCGGCCGTCTCTCGAGGTGTCAAAGGCTTTTGTCCTCCACGTGAATAGGTCGAAACGTCGATTTTAGCCGGTTTTATTCGCGGGACGGCCGGGGTCCGCCCCGATCGGGGCCACCGAGCCCTCCGGCGTCCTTGCTACCATCTGCCAGGTGCCTTCCCAGACAGAGCCGGTTTCCGCCGGCGGCCGCGCGGAAGCGCAGCGCCGGGAAATGGTGGAGCGCTGCGTGGCGGCCCGCGGGGTGGACGACCCGCGAGTCCTCTCGGCGATGCTCGCGGTGCCCCGGCACCGGTTCGTGCCCGAGCCGCTTCGGGCGAAGGCCTACGGCGACCACTCGCTGCCGATCGGGCACGGACAGACGATTTCGCAGCCGTCGGTCGTCGGGCTGATGACCCAGCGACTCGCCGTGCATCCGGGGCACAAGGTGCTCGAGATCGGAACCGGCTCCGGGTACCAGGCGGCCGTTCTCTCTCGCCTCGCGCACTCGGTGTACTCGCTCGAGCGCATCGACGAGCTCGCGCGAGCCGCGGCGCAGACGATCGCGGACCTCGGCTACCAGAACGTTTCGGTCAAGGCGTTCGACGGCACGTACGGATATCCCGCCGCGGCGCCCTTCGACCGGATCCTCGTCACCGCCGGCACGGCGGAGGTTCCCGAGACGCTTCTCGCGCAGCTCGCAGTCGGCGGACGGCTCGTCGCGCCGGTCGGTCCGCCCGAGCGCCAGCGGATCCGCGTCGTCCGGCGTCGCAAGACGGACTTTGCGCGCGAGGACGGCGAGGAGGTCGTCTTCGTGCCGCTCATCGGTCGATTCGGGCGCCCGCCCGCGTGATCTCACGTCGGGCGCTCGTCTCGGGGCGCGTCCAGGGCGTCGGGTTCCGCTTCTTCGCCGAACGAGAGGCTCGGTCGGCCGGCGTGAAGGGCTGGGTGCGGAACCTTCCCGACGGCCGCGTCGAGACGGTCGCGGAAGGCGATGAGGCGGCGGTCGCCCGGTACCTCGATCGGATCGGGCGCGGACCTTTTCCCGGGAGCGTCTCGGGCGTCGTGGTGGAGGAGCGCGAGCCCGAGGGTTTCGAGCGGTTCGAGATCACGCGGTGATGGACCTGAAGCCTTTCGTCCGCGACGTCCCGGATTTCCCGACGCCCGGGATTCTCTTCCGGGACATCACGCCGCTCCTGGCGTCTCCCGACGCTTTCAAAGCCGCCATCGAGGCGATGGCCGATCCATTCCGCCGGGCCGGGGCGGTCAAGATCGTGGGGATCGAAGCGCGGGGTTTCATGTTCGGGGCGGCCCTCGCGCGCGAGCTCGGACTCGGCTTCGTCCCGGCCCGAAAGCCCGGGAAGCTTCCCGGCAAGACCGAGCGGGTCGCCTATGGCCTCGAGTACGGATCGGACGCCCTGGAGGTCCACTCCGACGCGCTCTCGCCGGGAGAATCCGTCCTGATCGTCGACGACGTCCTCGCGACCGGAGGCACCGCGGCGGCCGCGGCGGAGCTGGTCGAGCGGCTCGGCGCGCGGGTCGATGCACTGATTTTTTGCATCGAGCTCGCCGCGCTCCAGGGCCGGGCCAAGCTTTCCGGGCGTCCGGTGAGCTCGGTGCTGGTACTATGAGTCGGAACTCCCAATTCCGGCCGGAACGCCAACAAAAAGCCAACACGGAGATGGCCGAAGAACGAATCCTGATCGTCGACGACGACGAAGACATTCTGTTGATCGTCCAGACGATCCTCGCGAACGCGGGCTATTCCGTCACCGTTGCGCGCAACGGCCGGGAGGGCGTCGACCTGGCGCTCGAGCTGCGGCCCGACCTGATCCTGCTCGACGTGATGATGCCGGAGCTCTCGGGCTGGGAAGTCTGCACGACGCTCAAGAACGCGCCGGAGACCCGGCAGACCCCCATCGTGATGATGACGGTCAAGAGCGAGATCCGCGACCTGATCACGGGCATGCAGGTCGGCGCCGACGACTACATCACCAAACCGTTCACTCGCCGCAAGCTCCTCGCGACGGTGCGACAGCTCCTGGAGCAGCGCGGGGAAAGCACCCCGTCCTTCCTCACGACGGACAACGAACAGGTCCGGTTCAAGAGCCTCCTGTTCGACACGGTCACCGACCTGCCGACCGTCCCGGTCATCATCGACGCATTGCGGGATCGGCTCCTCGACAGCCGCGACCTCGCCGTTCTCTACGTCGACGTCGAGCAGTACAGCCACGTCGAGGACGCGTACGGGTGGGAGGTGTTCGACGGGCTCCTCCGCCATACCGCGAAGGCGCTGCGTCGGATGCTCGGGACCGTCTTCGCCGCGGAGGACTTCGTCGCGGTGAACCGGACCGGAGGCTCGGACTTCTATGTCTTCACGAGCCTCGAAGGGGAGCACGAAGCCCTTTCCCGCCTCCAGCGGAAGGCGCGCCAGGTGGAGGAGTCCCTTCGCGGGACGCTGGACGAGGCGTTCGGCGGCCGGATCCACAAGCGGATCGCGGTGTTCGTCGGGCACGCGGTCATCCGCGCGAATCCGCAGATGCGGATCGAGCGGCTCGTCTACCGCGCGCTCCGGGACGCGGTCGCGATCGCGACCACGAAGGAGCGGGAGAGGCAGGCCCTGCTGGCCGACGCCTTCAAGGAAATCCTGCGAAAGCGTCGGATCCGCACGGTCTACCAGCCGATCTTCGACCTGAACTCGATGGAACTCTTCGGTCACGAGGCGCTCACCCGCGGACCGATCGATTCGGCGTTCGAGAGTCCCGACCTGCTCTTCCAGTTCGCGGGCGAGCACGAGGCCACGTGGGAGCTCGAGCAGCTTTGCCTGGATTCCTCCGCGAGCCACTACCTGTCGACGCCCGGGAGCCTCTTGTTCCTGAACCTCGAAGCGGACTCCATCGCCTCGCTCTCGAGCCGCGGAGTCCAGGCCCTCGCGCCGCTCCTGAAGCTCCGGCATCCGGTCGTGCTGGAGGTCACGGAGCGGTCTGCAATCCGCGACCTGCCGGTCTTCCGCGAGTCGCTCTCGCTGCTGCGCGAGCACGGCTTCCGGATCGCGATCGACGACGCCGGGTCCGGTTACGCGTCGCTGCAGTCGATTGCGGAGCTGAGGCCCAACTTTCTGAAGGTCGCGAACACGCTGGTCACGGGACTCCACGAGGACACGATCAAGCGGGACGTCGTCGAGATGCTCGTCAACCTGTCGCGCCGGATCGACGCGCTCTGCGTGGCCGAAGGAATCGAGACCCCCGAAGACCTCGAAGAGTGTCGACGCCTGGGAATTCCCTATGGACAGGGTTTCTACATCGGCGTGCCCGAGGCGACGCCCGCCCTCCGCCCGGCCCGTGAGTTCATTCCGGTACCCCGCGAGAGCGCCTAGGCGCGGGTCACCGCTCCGATTACACTCGGCTCGCCGGGGCCGTAGCTCAGGTGGATAGAGCAAGAGTTTCCTAAACTCTAGGTCGGGAGTTCGAGTCTCCCCGGCCCCAAATACCTCGCTCTCGCTCGTTTGGGAGCTGCTCACGCACCGGCGAGCGGCTCGCCAACGCCGGCTCGACCGCTCGCCTGCTCCCTCACTCGCTCCCGCTCCCGCAGCGCGAGGCTCCTCCCTTCGGGAGACTCCTCGCGCTGCGACCGGAGACGCGACCCAGATCGGCTAACCGTGCCGGTGCGGGGAGGAAGGAAGGCTGCGGAGGAGGACGAGGCCGAGGCGCCCCTTGTCCTCGCAAAAGCCCCGTTTGAATTCCACGGAGACATCCCGACGGTGGATGTCGCGCAGGAGCGCGTCGAGATCGCCTTCCTTCGCGACGAGCGCGAAGCCGGCCGGCGCGTTCGCGAGGCGACTCACCTCCCGCGGTCGATCGACCCGCGCGATCGTCCTTCCGGCGTAGAAGACCAGCCCGGGCTCGAGAAGGCGGTAGGAGTACGCCGGAAGACCTCGGGTTTCCCGGACGAGGAGGCCCATCGGCTTGACGATTCTCTCTTCGTCCAGGCGCGGCATCGCGAAGCCGGCCAGCATCCAGACGAAGAGGACCATGGTCGCGAGAAGAGTCCCAAAAACGGCGGTGGAGCTGCGGCGGAGCACCAGGGCGACGAGCGCGCCCGCCGGCAGGACCGCGACGCTCGCAACGAGCGACGCCGAGACGAGCTCCGGCCACCGAGTGGACGTCAGCAGAATGCCGACGAGAAACAGAGACATCATGGCCACGAGGCTCAGGAGCGGCCACGTCCGTCGACTCGTCGCGCTCGAGACACTCCGGTTCCACTCCGCGGCCACGAGGATCGAGAGCGGAGGGAAAATCGGAAGGAGATAGTGAGGAAGCTTCGTTGCCGCCAGCGAGAAGAAGGCGAAAGGAATCGCGGCCCACAGCAGGATGAGCCGATACGCTTCGTGTTGCGTCGATCGGCGAAGCGCTCCCGGCAGGAAGACCGACCAGGGCAGGAAGGCGACGAAGAGCGCCGGCACGTACATCCAGATCGGCCCCGCGTGGTGCTGCATCGGGGCGAGATACCGACCGACGTTTTCGCGCAGGACGAATTCGCGCAGAGAAGATCCGCCCGTCCGCCAGGCGGCGTACGCGTACCACGGAACGATCACCGCGGCGAGCACCGTCACGCCGAGGCCCGGCCGGAGCCGCCGGAAGGCGGCCTTCCCGTCCTCGCCGAGCGCGAAAGAGCCGACGACGGCGAGCGGCAGGAGAGCGCCGACCGGTCCCTTGCAGAGCGTCGCCAGGCCGATCGCGCCGTACATGGCGACCCAGGCTCGAGAAGACGCCGACTGCCAGGCCCCAAGGAAGAGGGCGATCGCGGCAGTGAAGAAAAAAAGAAACGGCGGGTCCGTGAGCGCCGACCGCGACACGATGATGAAGAGAAGGCTCGAAGACACGATGGCGCCCGCCCGGACTCCGACGCCTGCGCCGTAAAGCCGGCGCCCGGCCGAGGCCGTCAGGAGCGCGGTCCCGATGCCGAACAGGGCGGAAACGATACGAGCACCGACCTCGTTGACGCCGAAAGTCGCATACCCCAGACCGATGAACCAGAATGGCAGTACCGGCTTCTCGAAGAACTCCTTCCCGTTCAACCGGGGGAGCAGCCAGTCGTGCGACTCCTTCATCTCCCGCACGAGCGCCGCGTACGACGTTTCGTCCCGGTCGAACAGCGCGCTTCTTCCGATCCAGGGGAGAAACAGGAGAGCGCCGAGGAGGAGGAGGAGAAGGATCGCGCTCCCGCGCAGGCGGGGCGCCCACCCTC
>Ga0114129_10009973_pt1 | contig 13539 bp, 12 predicted proteins | sample RhiMetdeltSRZDD1_FD_80071 | JGI IMG/M metagenome (GOLD analysis project Ga0114129, IMG submission 80071) | Populus rhizosphere microbial communities from Tennessee, USA - Rhizosphere MetaG P. deltoides SRZDD1 (version 2) (version 2) | ecosystem: Host-associated > Plants > Roots > Rhizosphere >...
GCGCCTTGGCCTGGACGGCCAGCGTCGACGAGGGGGCAAGCGTCTTCAGGCGATCGGCCAGCACGGTGGCTCCTTGTTCGGCGGCAGGCCGCCGGGCTAACGGGGCGGGTACTTCTCGGCCAGTCGCTTCTCGACGATCGGCGGGACCAGACCGGCCACCGACGTTCCGAAGCTGGCCACTTCTTTGATCAGGCGCGACGAGATGTACGTGTACTTCTCGTGCGGCATCAAGAAGACCGTCTCGACGGTGCTGCGGAGCTTACGGTTCATCAGCGCCATCTGGAACTCGTACTCGAAGTCCGACACCGCGCGGATGCCGCGCACGATGCAATCGGCGCGCTCGCGCGCCACCAGATCGATCAGGAGCCCGTCGAACGCGACGATCCGGAAATTGCTGAGCCCGGACGTGGCCTCGTCGATCATCTCGAGCCGCTCCTTCATCGAGAAGAGCGGCTGCTTCCCCGGATTCGCCACCACCGCGACGATCAGCTCGTCGAAGATCTGCAGGCTGCGCTGGATGACGTCGACGTGGCCGTTGTGCACGGGATCGAACATGCCGGGATAGACCGCGCGCTTGGCCACGGCGGTAGGCTACCCTCCGGCTCGAAAGAAAGTCAAGGTCGTCTCCCCGAATCGGCGCGCGCGAAACGCGCGCAACACCCCGTATTCAGCGGTCGGCGGACGCTTGGTGAAGTGCTGCGCGACGACGACGCCGGCCTCGGCGACGAGCGCGCCGGCGCCGAGCGCGGCCAGCGCCTGCTCGCCGAGGTCCAGCGCGTATGGCGGATCGAGAAAGACGATCTCGAATCGCCGCCCGCCGGTCGCGAGCCGCCCGAGCTGACGCGCGACGTCACCGCGCGCCACGACGGCGCGAGACTCGACGCCGAGCGTCCGGATGTTCTCGTCGAGCGCCTCGAGGGCGCGCGGGTCGCGCTCGACGAAGGTGGCGTGCGCGGCGGCGCGCGAGAGCGCCTCGAGGCCGACGCTGCCCGAGCCCGCGAACAGATCGAGGACGCGCGCGTCGGGCAGGTGCGGCCCGAGCGTGTCCATCAAGGCGATCCGCACTTGATCGGCGGTCGGGCGCGTTGCCGCGCCCCGCGGCGTCACCAGCCGCCGCCCCTTGAACACGCCGGCGATTATCCGCATTGGCTCGCGTCGGCGCGACGCGCCGATGCGCTAACCCGACGTCGCCAGAGCAAGCTTGCCCCGCCACCGGGCGAGCAGCAGCGCGCGCAGCGCGCGATGAGCGGGATCGGTCAGCTCCGGATCGCGCGAGACCATCCCGCTGGCCTCGCGCCGCGCGTCTTCCAGCAGCGCCGTGTCGCGCAGGAGCTCGGCGGCGCGAAACTCGGGGATGCCGGACTGGCGCGTGCCGAAGAACTCGCCCGGGCCGCGCAGCTCCAGATCGGCCTCGGCGATCCGGAAGCCGTCGTTGGTCGCCGTCATCGCGTCGATCCGCCGCTGGGCGTCCTCGCCGAGGTTCCCGCCGGTCAGCAAGATGCAGTACGACTTCCACTCGCCGCGGCCGACGCGCCCGCGGAGCTGGTGGAGCTGCGAGAGGCCGAAGCGCTCGGCGTGCTCGATCAGCATGACGGAGGCGTTGGGTACGTCGATGCCGACCTCGATAACCGTCGTGGAGACGAGCACATGGATCTCGCCGGCCTTGAAGCGGCGCATGATCGCGTCCTTCTCCTCGAAGCCGAGGCGCCCGTGCAGGAGCCCGATCGTGAGGTCGGGAAAGACCTCGTCGGCGAGGTGCCGCGCCATGTCGGTGGCCGCCTTCAGGTCGAGCGCCTCGGACTCCTCGACCAGCGGATAGACGACGTAGACCTGGCGCCCGGCGCCGACCTGCTCCTTGAGGAACTTGTAGATCTCCCGGCGCTTGGCCTCGGTGCGGGCGACCGTGACCACGGGGCGGCGGCCCGGCGGCAGCTCGTCGAGCACCGAGACGTCGAGGTCGCCGTAGATCGTCAGCGCGAGCGTGCGCGGGATGGGTGTCGCCGTCATCACCAGGAGATCGGGGTGTTCGCCCTTGCTCCTGAGTCGCGCGCGCTGCTCGACGCCGAACCGGTGCTGCTCGTCGACCACCACGAGCCCCAGCCGGCGGAACTCGACGCCCTCCTGGACGAGCGCGTGGGTGCCCACGACGCACGCGGTGCTGCCCGCCGCCAGCCCCGCGCGGCGGGCGGCCCGTTCTTTCGGCTTGAGCGAGGAAGTCAGGAGCGTCAGCTCCACGCCGAGCGGCTCCAGGAGCTGGCGAAAGGTCATGAAGTGTTGCTCGGCCAGGATCTCCGTCGGCGCCATCACCGCCGCCTGATAGCCGGACTCGATCGCCGTCAGGACTCCGAGCGCGGCCACGACCGTCTTGCCCGATCCAACGTCGCCCTGGAGTAGTCGGTGCATCGGATGCGGCGCCGCCATGTCGCGCCGGAGCTCTTCCCACACGCGCTCCTGGGCGCCCGTGAGCTTCCAGGGCAGGCCCGCCCGGAGCCGGGCGACGAGATCGCCGCGCGGGTTCATCGAGAGCCCGCGCTCGCGGGCGACGCGCGAGCGGAGTATGGCCATGCCGAGCTGCAGCAAGAGCCCCTCGTCGAACGTGAGACGCCGGCGCGCCGCCGTCAGCGCTCCGTCGGTCTCCGGGAAGTGCGCGTCGCGCACCGCCTGGGCCAATCCCACCAGGCCGCGCCGCGCGCGCACACTGTCGGGAAGCACCTCCTTCACCTCGGCGCTGAACGTGTCGACGAGCCGCCACATGAGCGAGCGGAGGGCGCGCTGGGGCAGTCCCTCGGTGAGCGAATAGACCGGCACGAGCCGGCCGGTGTGCAGCCGCTCGTCCTCGCCGTTCTCGACGATCTCGTAGTCCGGCTGCTGGATGACCATCGCGCCCTTGTAGCGCCCGACACGGCCGTGCAGGACGAGTCGCTGGCCGCGCTTGAGCACCCGAGCCAGGTACCGCCAGCCGAACCAGCTGGCGGTGGCATAGCCGCTCGCGTCGCGGAGCATCACGGTGAACGGAATGCGGAAGCGGCCGGGCGGCGGCGGGCTCACGCCGACAATGACACCCGAGCATGTCGCGGCTTGGCCCGGCACGAGCGCGTTGAAGGGAGTCAGCAGTGTCCGGTCCTCGTGGCGCAGGGGGACGAAGAAGAGCGCGTCCTCGACGGTGCGAAGCCCCTTCTTCTCGAGCTGGCGAGCGCGCTGCGGCCCGACGCCCTTGACGAACTGCAGGGCCATCTGGAGACCGCCCGGTGAGTCGGTTTGCTTCAAGGACGCGGGCGTGCTATAGATTCCAGTCGGTCCAGTCCACGAAAACCGGAGTCCAGGGAGCGTTCATGGCGCAGCGCTGCGATGTTTGCGGGAAGGGTCCCTCTGTCGGTCACACGATCAGCCACGCGCACAAGCTGACGAAGCGGCGCTGGCTTCCCAACCTCGTCTCGATGCGGGCGGTGGTAGGCGGCAAGGCCCAGCGCGTGCGCGTGTGCACCCGTTGCCTCAAGGCCGGTAAGGTCACGAAGGTCATTTAAGCACATGCCCGAACGGGAGGGGGCCGGGCCCCCTCCCGGAAGCCTGGTGGGAGGCTGCCACCCCCCACCGTAGAACGGCAGCGCTACTTCTTCTTCTTCTTGGCCTTTTTCTTCATCGAGCGTCTCACCCCCTTCCCTGGAGAGTCTCGCGACCGCTCACACTACTTGCCCTTCTTCTTCTTCGTCGCCTTCTTCTTCACCAAATCACCTCCCTCCGCGATTCGCTCAGTAACCCATCGCTTCGCGCCGCACGTGCTCGGCCTGATCGGGCCCGCGGCGCTCGTAGTGGATGAGGTCGGCGTAGAGCTGGGGCAGGCACACCACCTTGAGCCCGCCTTTCTCGTACGCGCCGTGCAGCACGCCTGGGTCGTACGGCTGGAGAATGTGGAGCGTGCCGTCGGCCTCGGTCGCCGGGCGCAGGCCGAGGCCCTGCGCGAACGGCGTGGGATCGCCCTCGAGATAGCAGTGGACGGTCGGCAGCCGGAGACTCGGTACGAGGAGCGCCGCGCCCGCGTTGAGCGTGAAGGCGTAGGGGCGCCACGCGGCGACTGCTGCGCGGGCGATCTCCCCCATGAACTTCCGCGTCACGCGTTCGGGCGCCAGGTACGACGTGATCCCGTTCGCGCGGTACGTGTACGACTCACACCACGCCTCGAGCAGGTCGGCCGGCTTCGACAGGTGGATGCGCTGGTCCGCGTCGCGCTCGGCCCACGCCAGCTCCTCGAGCCGCTTCACGACGTTGTACGAGTGCCCGAGGCTCACGCCCGAGGCCTTCCCGAGCTCCTCGAGCCGCCACGTGCGGGCAGGCTCGATCAGGAGCACCCGGACGACACGGGTCGCGCGGGGAGCGAACAGCGAGCGTAGAGGCCGCGTCGAGGGCCGGACGTTGCGCTTACCCTCTTTCTCGATCAGGACGTTCCCGAAGGCCAGGTAGCAGTTGCCGGAGAGGTCGACGTATCCGAGGCCGTTGTTCTTGAGGATCCGGGCACTCTGCGGGCCGATGTAGGCGGCCGCCGCGACTGGGTGCGCTCCGGGGAGCTCCCTGCGAATCTCGTTGAGGCGCGTCACGGACGCCCGGATCTGCCGGGGCTGGCCGAGCGAGCTGACCTCAACCACGATCGTATGCTCCTGGCCGGCGAGCTGGAAGCGCGAGACCAAGTCCGCGGTCTGACTGCCGATTCTGAAGTCGGCGCTTTCCTGCCAGCCCGTGGCCGCAGGAAGAAGCTCCCGCAGCCGCTGCCCGACCTGCTTCCGAACCTCCCCGGATTTCAACATGTTTCTCTGACTCCGGTTGTTTCAGCATCTGCTGAAACATTACCGACGACTGAAAGAGCCTGTCAAGCCAAAACTTACCGACGAATCGGTAGAAGAGTTATCTGGTGATCGAGTCGCGCGCAAGAGCTGCGAGGCTACGCCGCAAGCGAGTGTGCCCGTCGAGCCGTCGGGCGTAATCCATCTCGCTGGCGCCGCCCTTGGCCCGCATCAGGGTGACGAGCGCGCGGCGCTCCGCCGACGACCACGCGCGGAGATCGGGGATGAGCGCGGCGACGAGCGACATCCGGGCGAACGCGCGCCGCTCGGCGACAGGCCACCCGCCGCGGCGCGCGGCGCCGAGGACGCGACCGACGCGCTCGGTCGACGTGCGTGTCGCGCGGCTCCGGTCGCCGCCGAACTCGCGCGCGATCATTCGCGCGACGAGCGCCGAGACGTCGGTCGCGCGCAGGCGCGTCTCGGGAGCCGCCAGGCCGCCCGACAGCGTCAGGTAGACTTCGTCGGCGGCCAGGCGCTTGAGCACCGGGATCGGCGAGCGGTAGCTCGCGTCGGCGGCGATCTTCGCGCGCTCCCCGGCCAGCACGCGGACGACCCCCGGATCGCGGGGGCGGAATCCGAGGCGGTGATAGAAGTAGAACGAACCCGAGCGCAGCGCCTCGGTGCTCTCGTGGCCGAGCTGATAGCGGTCGACGACGACGGTGCGCATGTTGAAGATCCGGCGGTACGCCCGCAGAAGCTGCGTCGCGAGGTACGCCGATTCGCCCTGGCGAAACGACGCGAAGATGTTCACCGCGAAGTCGAGCGTTCCGAACAATTCCCACCCGCCGCCGTAGCTAACGGGCACGCCATTTTTGAGAACTAGAAAGCCGTAGTAGCCCTCGAGCGGTAGGCGGAAGTCCGGCGCGATCCCGATGAAAACCAGCGTGAGCCCGCGGCCGGCGTCGACGAGAAGCACGTCGTCAGGGTTCGGATGGGAGAATGCGTGGAGCTCGCGCTGGCGCGTCGCCATCGCCACGCGGGCCGCCTCGATCATCGCCTCGGCCCGGTCGCGGCGCGCGCGGGCGAGCGGCGGCGGCCGCCTGAGCGCCTCCACGAGATCGCCGGGGCTCCGGTCCAGACCGGCGTGATGAAAGAACACCTGCCGGCACGGAAGTCGCGCGAGCGTCCGGGACGCGCCGGGGCCGCGCGGGCGCCAGAGAATCGGCAGCGCGACGCTCTCGAACAGCCAGTCGCGCGTCTCCTCGGGCAGCCCGGTGCGCGCGAACAGCTCGAGCACCACCGCGAGATCGCTCAGCCGGCGGCCGCCCTTCGCCTCGCGGAGCCACTGCCGCCAGCCCATGCCGCCTTCGCTGAACGCGTCGCCTTCCGCCGCGGTCGCGAGCAGCGACAACGTCTCGTCGAGACGATCGGCGTCGTCCAATCGGCTCCAGGCGATCTCGGTGTCGCGCGGAAAGCGCTCGGCGAGCCACCGGGCCATCGGGTAGCCGAACGGGTAGTCGAGCGTGGCGCCGCCGATCCCGGAATCGTGGAGCCGCCGCGCGGACGGCCCGAGCCGCGCCACCCGGCTCGCGAAGCTCTCGAGTGCCTTGTCGACGAGCTCGAGGACGCGCGCGTCGTCTGGATACGCCTGCAGGAAGCAAAGCGCCTCGTGGAATCGGACAAGCGCGCCGGGGTGGCGGATTGCGCAGCGCTTGAGGCTCTCGAGGAGCCGGCACTTCTGCTTCTGGTCTTCGGGCGAGTAGCGGGGGGCCGCCGCCGCCAGGGCCTCCACGAGGCGCCGGCCCCGGCTCATCTAGGGCTCTGAGCCCTCGATACGCTCCATGGTCTCGTCGTCGAGGCCGAAGTAGTGGCCGAGCTCGTGGATGACCGTATCGCGGACGAGCTCGGCCATCTCGGCCTCGTCCACGCAGTCCTCCTCGATCGGCCCCTGATAGATCGTGATCGTGTCGGGCAGGACGTTGCCGTAGCCCGAATCCCGACGCGTGAGATCGATGCCACGGTACAGGCCGTAGAGGGTATCCGGGGGCTCGATGCCCACGTCGGCCAGGGTCTCGTCGTCGGCCCAGTCCTCGACGACTACGGCGATGTTGGCGATCTTGTCCTTGAACCGCTTGGGCAGGCGGCGCATCGCCTTCTCGACGAGCGATTCGAACTGGCGGCGCGTCATGATCGGCGGCGGACCGGCCCGCCGGCGGGCACTAGAGCCCCCGGACGCGCTCGACGTTGATGACGTCCTTGACCTCGCGGATGGACTGGATGATGTCCTGCAGCTGGCGGACGTCGGCGACTTCGACGACGAAGTTGTTGATACCGCGCCGATCGTCGGTCACCGTCACCTCGGCCTTCGTGATGTTGCCGTTGCGCGCCGAGATGGCGCCGGTGATCTCCGAGAGGAGTCCCGGCCTGTCCTGGCCGATGTAGACCGCGATCCTGACCGGGCGCTTGCCGGGCTCGGCGACGTCCCACTCGACGTCGATCAGCCGCTCCCGATCGAGCACGCTCTTGGCGACGGTGAGGCAGTCCCGCGCGTGCACCGTCAGCCCACGACCCCGGGTGATGAAGCCCACGATCGGATCGCCCGGCAGCGGATTGCAGCAGCGGGCGAACCGCACCAGCAGATCGTCCACGCCGCGGATCCGCACGCCCTCGGTCGGCGCCGGCCGGGTCTGGGTCGCCTTCGGCCGCTCCGGCTGCTCGAGGAGCGCGTTGGGCGCGAGCTTGTTCAGCACCTGATGGACCGAACTCTTGCCGTAGCCGATCGCCGCCAGGAGGTCGTCGGATCCCGGGAAGCCGAAGTCTGCCGCGACCTTCTTCAGTTCATCGCCGCCCAGGAGCGGCGTCGGGTTCAGGTGGTACTTCCGCGCCTCGCGCTCGAACAGCTCGCGGCCGAGCTCGATCGATCGGGCCCGCTCCTCGACCTTGAGCCACTGATTGATCTTCGCCCGCGCCCGAGTGGACTTGACGATCTTCAGCCAGTCCCGGCTCGGGTGCTGGCTGGGCGACGTGACGATCTCGACGATGTCGCCCTGGCGCAGCGTGTAGCGGAGCGGGACGAGCTTGGCGTTCACCTTCGCGCCAACACAGTGCTCGCCAACCTTGGTGTGCACCGCGTAGGCGAAGTCGAGCGGTGTCGCGCCCTCCGGGAGCGCCTTGACGTCGCCCTTGGGCGTGAACACGTACACCTCGTCCGGGAAGAGGTCGACCCGGACCGTGTCCATGAATTCCCGCGGGTCCTTCGTCTCTTGCTGCGTCTCGATCAGCTGGCGTAACCACACCAGCGACTCGTCCAGCTTGTCCTTGCCCGCTTTGCGCTCCTTGTAGAGCCAGTGAGCCGCGATACCTTCCTCGGCGATGCGGTGCATCTCACGGGTGCGGATCTGGATCTCCACCGGGTCGCCCTTGGGTCCGATCACCGTCGTGTGGAGCGACTGGTACATGTTCACCTTCGGCATCGCGATGAAGTCCTTGAAGCGGCCCGGGACGGGCTTCCACAGGGAGTGGATGACGCCGAGGGCGCCGTAGCAATCGCGCACCGAAGCGGTGATGACGCGGACGGCCGTGAGGTCGTAGATCTCGTCGAACTCGCGGCCCTGGTCGTGCATCTTCTTCCAGATCGAGTAGAAATGCTTGGGGCGGCCGCGGATCTGGGAATCGATGCCGACCTCGGAGAGCTTGCGCTGCAGAATCGCGATGACCTGATTGATGTCCGCCTCGCGCTCGAGGCGGCGCTTGGCGACGCGCTTCTGAAGATCGAGATAGTCGCCCGGGTTGAGGCTCCGGAGGGCGAGGTCCTCGAGCTCCGCCTTCACCTTGGCCATGCCGAGCCGGTGGGCCAGCGGCGCGTAGATGTCGAGCGTCTCCTGCGCGATCTTCCGGGACCGGTCGGTCGGCAGGTAGTCGAGGGTGCGCATGTTGTGGAGACGATCGGCGAGCTTGATCATGAGCACGCGCAGGTCGCGCGCCATCGCCACCAGCATCTTCCGGAAATTCTCGGCCTGGCGCTCTTCGCGCGACGAGAAGGCGAGCTTGCCGATCTTCGTGACGCCGTCGACGAGCTCGGCGATCTCGCTGCCGAACTCGCGCACGAGATCGGCCTTGGTCGCGGCCGTGTCCTCCAGGACGTCGTGGAGAAGACCGGCCGTCACGGTGGTCACGTCCATCTTGAAGTCGACGAGGAGGGTGGCGACCTCGAGCGGGTGGCTGAGGTACGGCTCGCCGGAGGCGCGCTGCTGACCTTGATGCGAGGCGGCGGAGAATTTGTAGGCGCGAGCCAGGACGTCGAGATCAGCCCCGGGCTGATACTTCGGAATCGCCTCGATCAACGTCTCGAGTTGGGTCATGGCGCCAAAACCATTGGTTAACCACTGATTTTGACACGCTGATCAGGCTTTCGCCACCGCTTTCTTGCCCCGACGTAGCCGCCCCTCGACGTAGTTCGTCCAGTCGACCACCAGCGCCGCCGCCACGTAGGTCGTGGAATACGTCCCGGTGATGACCCCGACGAAGAGGACGAACGCGAAGTCCTCGAGAGTCCGGCCGCCGAAGAAGAGCAGGACGGCCGCCGAGAAGAACGTCGTGAGCGAGGTCAGGATGGTCCGCGACAGGGTCTGGTTGACCGCGTCGTTCATCTGCTGCGCGAAGGTGCGTCCCTTCGGGACGAACTTGCCGCGGTTCTCGCGGAGCCGGTCGTACGCGACGATCGTGTCGTTGACCGAGTAGCCGATGATGGTCAGCAGCGCCGCCAGCACCGGGAGCGAGAACTCGCGGTTGGTGAGCGACAGGGCGCCGAGGCAGACGATCACGTCGTGCAGGACCGCGACGACGGCAGCGACTCCGCCCCTCAGATCGAAGCGAACGGCCAGATAGATCGCGATCCAGATGAGGCCGGCCAGCACGAGGTAGAGTGCCTGGAGCTGCAGCTCCCGCCCCACTTGCGGGCCGACGAACTCGACGCGCCGGATTTCGAACTTGCCCAGGCTGTCGTTGGCGCCCAGGGCCCCCTGGACGCGCCGGGCAATCTCCTCAGAGCCGACCGCCACCAGTGGCAGCCGGATGATGAACTCCTGGGCGTCGCCGAACTGCTGGATGATGCTCTCGCCCAGATGGATCGTCCCCAGGCTCGTCCGGATCTGCGCGATGGTGGGCGGGCGCTCGAAGCGCACCTGGATGAGGGTGCCGCCGGTGAAGTCGATGTCGTAGCGGAGCCCGCCCCGCGCCGCCAGCGAGATCAGTCCGATGAGCGTGATGGCGATCGAGATGATGTACGCCCACTTCCGCTTGCCGATGAAGTCGTAGTTGGGATTCCGGAAGAGCTCGATCAAATCGAGACCTGCTCGAGTTTGCGCCGTCCCATGTATACGAGATCGAAGAGCAGGCGCGTGAAGAAGTACGCGGTGAAGAGGCTCGCGCCCAGACCGATGAACAGCGAGACGCCGAAGCCCTTGACCGAGCTGGTGCCGAACGACAGCAGGATGATGGCCGTCCCCATGACCGTCAAATGCGTGTCGACGATCGTCCGGAACGCGCGCCGAAATCCCGCCTCGATGGCGGAGCGCGGCGTCTTACCGAGCCGCAATTCCTCGCGGATTCGCTCGAAGATCAGGATGTTCGTGTCCACGGCCATTCCGATCGTGAGCGCGATGCCGGCCAGGCCCGGCAGGGTCAGGGTCGCGCGGATAGCCGCCATGAACGCGAAGAGCATCAGGAGGTTCAGGCCGAGCGCGACGTCCGCGATGAGCCCGGAGAGCCGGTAGTAGACGAGCATGAAGACGAACACGACGATCGCCGAGGCGGTGATGGCGATCAGCCCCTGCCGGATGGAATCGGCGCCGAGCGACGGGCCGACCGTCCGCTCCTCGAGGAGCACAACCGGCGCCGGCAAGGCGCCGGCGCGCAGCACGATGGCCAGGTCGCGCGCGTCGTCGACCGTGAAGTGGCCGGTGATGACCGCGCGGCCGCTCGGGATGCGCTCGTTGATGCGCGGCGCCGAGTACACATTGCCGTCGAGGATGATCGCCAGGCGTTTGCCGACGTTCTGCTCCGTAAGCTCGCCGAAGATGCGGGTGCCGGCCGACGTGAACTCGATGGCCACCTGCCAGTTGCCGAGCGAGTTCGGATCGGCCTGCACCTCGGCGCGCGTCAGCTCGGCGCCGGTGAGCAGGGTCCGCTTCTGGATCACATAGGGCACCTTGCGCTCGACCTTGGTCTGCTTGTCCACCTCGCGCCCGTACAGAAGCTCGGATGTCTCGGGAAGCTGGCCGGCCTGCGCCTGCTCGACGGACGTCTGGTCGTCGAGCATCTTGAACTCGAGGAGCGCGGTCTTGCCGATGAGGGCCTTCGCGCGCGCCGGATCCTGGATCCCCGGCAGCTGGATCAGGATCTGGTCGGCGCCCTGGCGCGTGATGGTCGGCTCGGCCACGCCGAACTGATCGACGCGGTTGCGGATCGTCTCGAGCCCCTGGCGGACGGCGTCGTCGCGAAGCTGGCTGATCTGCCGGTCGACCATCACGAGCTTGAAGCGGCCGGCCGCCTGGTTCTCGTCGCGCCGGGTGAAGGTGGAGAACTCGGCCACCGCGGTCAGCGCGTCGTTCCACGATTGCGGGCTGGCCAGCTCCACCTCGATCGTCGAGTTGCCTTCTCGCGCGACCCGCTGGACGCCGATGCCCTTCCGCTCGAGCGCCTTCTTGATGTCCTCCGCCGTGCGGTCGGTCTGGCTGGCGACGTGCTTGTCCGCCTCCACGCCGAGCATCAGATGGATGCCGCCCTGCAGATCGAGGCCGAGGTTGAGGGCGTGCTTGAGCGGGTACAGATACCAGGCCGAGACCGCCACCACCAGGAGGACGAACGCGATCCGCACCCGGAGGTGCCTAGGCATCCTTCTCGCCCTGCCCCGCCACGACCCGGCCGATGGCGGAGCGGTCGAATTCGAGCTTTACCTGATCGGCCACGCGCAAGACGACGGTGTGCTCGTTCAGCGACGTGATGGTTCCGTACATTCCGCCGGTCGTCACCACGCGGTCGCCCCTCTTCATCGACGCCAGCATCCGCTCGCGCTCCTGCTTCTGCTTCTGCTGCGGACGGAGCAGGAGAAAGTAGAAGATGGCGAGCATCGACGCCACCATGACGATGGTGGGCAACATGCTTTGCGAGCCGCCGCCGGGCGGCGCCGCGGCCGCGTAGGCGAGATCAGCAAAGAGCATCGACTCGGAGGCCTCCGGAGATATTAGTCGCGCGAAACATCAACGGATGATACTGCATAACGCGCGAAAAACCGAGCCTGGAATGGCCCGAAGGCGCCCGCCGCGATCGCCGCGCGCATGTCGCGCGCGAGCTGGAGGAAGAACGTCACGTTGTGGAGCGTGAGCAGCCGATATGCCAGGAGCTCGCTCGACATGAAGAGGTGGCGCAGGTAGGCGCGCGAGAAGCCACGGCAGGCGTAGCACGCGCATTCGGCGTCCAGCGGCGCCTCGTCTTTCGTGTAGCGCGCCTGCTTCAGCGTCAGAGGCCCGTCGGTGGTGAAGGCCTGGCCGTTGCGCGCGTTGCGCGTGGGCAGCACGCAGTCGAACATGTCGACGCCGCGCGCGACCGACGCGACGAGGTCCTCCGGCTTGCCGACGCCCATGAGATAGCGCGGTTGGTTCGACGGCAGAAGGCCGGCCACCAGCGCGGTCAGGTCGTACATCATGGGCTTCGGCTCGCCGACGGCCATGCCCCCGATGGCGTAGCCATCGAAGCCCATGTCGACCGTGGCGCGCGCCGCCTCCGACCGCAGCCCCTCGTCGGTCCCGCCCTGGACGATGCCGAACAGCGCCTGGCCTGTCGCGCCGGCCGCGTGGGCCGCCTTCGAGCGCGTGGCCCAGCGTAGCGTCAGCGCGAGCGAGCGCTCGGTGGCCTCGCGGGTCGCCGGATACGCGAGGCATTCGTCGAGCGGGTGGATGATGTCCGCGCCCAGAGCTTGCTGGACCTCGACCGCGAGCTCCGGCGATAGGAAGTGGGTGGAGCCATCGACGGCGGAGCGGAACTCGGCGCCGGCCTCGGTGATCTTCCGGAGCTTCGCGAGGCTGAAGACCTGGAATCCGCCGGAGTCGGTGAGGATCGCGCCGTCCCAGCCCATGAAGCGATGAAGCCCGCCAAGCTCCTTCACGAGGTCGTGGCCCGGCCGGAGGAAGAGATGGTACGTGTTGGCGAGAACGATCTGGGCGCCGGCTGCGCGGAGGTCATCCGGTCCCAGCGCTTTCACCGTCGCGTGCGTGCCGACCGGCATGAAGATCGGCGTTTCGACGACTCCGTGGGCAGTCGTGAGCCGGCCGGCGCGCGCCGCACCGTCGGTGGCGACAAGCTCGAACTTCACAGGATCAGCGTCGCGTCGCCGTAGGAATAGAAGCGGTAGCCCGCCCTGACCGCGTGGCCATACGCTTTCAGGACCAGCTCGCGACCCGCGAGCGCCGCGACCAGCGCCAGAAGCGAGGAGCGCGGCAGGTGGAAGTTCGTCACCAATCCATTCACGACGCGCATCCGGTAGCCCGGCGTGATGGTGAGTGTCGCGGCGGCGGCGAGCGGGCGCACGGTGCCGTCCGTGCCCGCGGCGCTCTCCAGCGCGCGCGTCGTGGTCGTGCCGACCGCGATCACGCGCCGTCCCTCGACGCGCGCCCGGTTCACTGCGTCGGCGACCCTCGGCGGGATCACGGCGCGCTCCGGCGGCACCACGTGGTCCTCGAAGGTCTCGGTCTTGACAGGCTGGAAC
>Ga0114129_10009975_pt1 | contig 13537 bp, 8 predicted proteins | sample RhiMetdeltSRZDD1_FD_80071 | JGI IMG/M metagenome (GOLD analysis project Ga0114129, IMG submission 80071) | Populus rhizosphere microbial communities from Tennessee, USA - Rhizosphere MetaG P. deltoides SRZDD1 (version 2) (version 2) | ecosystem: Host-associated > Plants > Roots > Rhizosphere >...
CTCGGTGGCGGAGGGGGCGATCTCGGGCACCTGGGGCTTCGGCAAGTCGATGCTCAACATGGCGGTCGACGCGCTGGCCCGCTCGATGCGCTTCGACGCCTCCCTGCCGTTCAACAAGCTGCCCAAGGAGGCCCAGCGCACGCTCATGTATGGCAGCGGCACGACCGAGTACGACTACGAGTACCGCGAAGGGCGCAACCGCTACTACTTCCGCAAGCCGTTCACCGGGGTGATCCCGTCGCTGATGAAGCGCTACCGCGACTCGGAGTCGACCTCCCTGCGGGAGGAGATCGAGCGCTACATGTCCCTCGAGCCGTGCGGCGCCTGCGAGGGGGCCCGGCTGAAGCCGGAGTCCCTGTCGGTCAAGGTCGCGGGGCACAGCATCGCCCACTACACCGGCCTGACGATCAAGCAGGCGGTCGGCGCGTTCGCCGCGCTGGACCTGTCGGAGAGGGACCGGCAAGTCGCCCACCAGGTGCTCAAGGAGATCAACGAGCGGCTCGGCTTCCTGCTGAACGTCGGGCTGAGCTACCTGACGCTGTCGCGCACCGCCGCGACGCTGTCGGGTGGAGAGGGGCAGCGCATCCGTCTGGCCACCCAGATCGGCTCGCGCCTGACCGGCGTGCTGTACGTCCTGGACGAGCCGTCGATCGGCCTGCACCAGCGGGACAACAGGAAGCTCCTCGACACCCTCTGCGCCATGCGCGACCTGGGGAACACGGTCATCGTCGTCGAGCACGACGAGGAGACGATCCGCTCCGCCGACCACGTCGTCGACCTGGGGCCGGGGGCGGGTGAGGACGGCGGCCGGGTCGTCGCCCAGGGGACGCCGGACGAGATCGCCGCCGCCCCGGCGTCGCTCACCGGCCAGTATCTCTCCGGCAGGCGGTCGATCCCCCTGCCCGAGCGCCGCCGGGCGCCTGCCGCGACCAAGGGGGACAAAGGCTGGCTGACCGTCCTGGGGGCGGAGGAGAACAACCTCAAGAAGCTCGACGCGAGCTTCCCGATCGGCCTTTTGACCGCCGTGTGCGGCGTCTCGGGATCGGGGAAGAGCACGCTGGTCAACGAGACGCTCTACAAGGCGCTGGCCCGCTCGCTGTACCGCACGCCGATCCGCCCCGGCCGCCACCGCGCCCTGGAGGGGGTGAAGGAGATCGACAAGGTCATCGACATCGACCAGTCGCCGATCGGGCGCACGCCGCGCAGCAACCCGGCGACCTACACCGGCCTGTTCACGCCCATCCGCGAGCTGTTCTCGTCGGTCCCCGAGTCGCGCATGCGCGGCTACCACCCCGGCCGCTTCTCGTTCAACGTGAAGGGGGGACGCTGCGAGTCGTGCGAGGGGGACGGCATCATCAAGATCGAGATGCACTTCCTGTCCGACGTCTACGTCACCTGCGAGGAGTGCAAGGGGCGGCGCTACAACCGCGAGACGCTGGAGGTCCTGTACAAGGGGAAGAGCATCGCCGACGTCCTGGAGATGGCGGTCAAGGAGGCGCTGCAGTTCTTCACCAACGTGCCGGCCATCCACCGCAAGCTCGAGACCCTCGACGCCGTCGGACTGTCGTACATCAAGCTCGGCCAGTCGGCGACCACCCTGTCGGGCGGCGAGGCGCAGCGGATCAAGCTGTCGAAGGAGCTGAGCCGGCGGGCCACCGGGCGCACGGTGTACATCCTGGACGAGCCGACGACCGGCCTGCACTTCGAAGACATCCGCCGCCTGCTCGACGTCCTGAACGCCCTGGTCGACCAGGGGAACACGGTGATCGTCATCGAGCACAACCTCGACGTCATCAAGACGGCCGACTGGATCCTCGACCTCGGCCCCGAGGGGGGGGACGAAGGGGGCCGGATCGTCGCCGAGGGGCCGCCCGAGGAGATCGCGAAAAACGCCGACTCCGCCACCGGCACGTTCCTGAAGCGCATCTTCGCCCGCGCCCGTCGGGCCCAGTCCGAGCCGGCCCTCGCCCGCGGCGGGAGCGCGGCGGTCCGGGCATGACGCTGCTGTGGCGGATCCTCAAGTTCCCGCTGACCCGCCTGCTGATCGCCATGACCGCGCTCGGCGGGGCCTGGTACGTCGTCCAGATGCTCCTCGTCGCCACCGGCGCTTCGACGAAAATCGGCGATCCTGTCTCGTCCCCCCACCTGGCTTCGCTCGCGACCGCCGCCGCCTTCGCGCTGGTCTACGTCCTGTACGTCCTCCTGGTGGAGTGGCGGCCGGTGCGCGAGCTGTCGCTCAAGGGGGCCCCGCTCGAGCTTCTGGCCGGCGGCTTTCTCGGCGCGGGGCTGTTCACGCTCACCATCGTGTCGATCTGGGCGACCGGAGGCTACGACGTGTCCGGGTGGAATGGCGTCCTGGCGGCGGCGCCGGCCCTCTCCCTGTCCCTGGGCTCGGGGTTCGCCGAGGAGATCCTCGTCCGCGGCGTGATCTTCCGGATCACCGAGGAAGGGCTCGGGACCTGGTCGGCGATCGCCATCTCGTCCGCGCTGTTCGGCCTGGCCCACATGGGGAACCCGAACGCCACGCCGTTCAGCGTCGTCGCGATCGCGCTCGAGGCCGGCGTCCTGCTCGCGGCGGCGTACATCCTGACCCGCAGGCTGTGGCTGGCGATAGGGCTCCATGCCGCCTGGAACTTCGTCCAGGGGGGCGTGTTCGGCGTCGCCGTCTCGGGGCAGACGATGGGAGGGCTTCTGAGCGCCCGCCTGTCGGGTCCGGACATCCTGTCCGGCGGCGAGTTCGGCGCCGAGACCTCGGTCTTCGCGATGATTTACTGCCTGGCGGCCGGAGCGTTCCTCCTGGTCAAGGCGCACGGGTTGAAACGCTTCGTCGCGCTCCCCTGGCGGCGGCCAGTGGCCGCGGCGGCGCCCCCCGTCGCATGCTGAAGCGCGCGGGGCCCCTCCCGGAAGGGAGCCGCGTGCGCCTGCGGCCGACACGCGCCGACGAGCTCGACTGGGTCATGGCGGCCGAGGGGCACCCGGACAACCGCCCGTTCGTGACGCGGTGGACGCGGACGCTTCACGAAGAGTGCCTCACGCATCCCGACCTGGCGCACCTGATCATCGAGAGCCGGGCCGACGTCCGCGCGGCGGGCTATGTCATCCTCGCCGGCCTGGCGTCGCCCGCGGAGGCCGTCGAGCTCCGGAGGATCGTGGTCACCGAAAAGGGACGCGGCTACGGCCGGGAGACGCTGCGCCTGATCGCCGGGCTGGCCCTCGAGGTGCTCGGCACCCGCAGGCTGTGGCTCGACGTGCGCGCCAACAACCCGAGGGCGCGCCGGCTGTACGAGGAGGAAGGGTTCAGGGCGGAGAGCACCACACCCGACGGACTCACGATCCTGTCGATCACCCGGGAGCGCGGGAGGTCCGCCGAATCGCGCGACACGGGAAGGAGCGAGTGACATGACCGCAGCCGGGAAAGCGCCGGTCGGCTTCATCGGACTGGGAATCATGGGGGCCCCGATGGCCGGGCACATCCTGAAGGGAGGGCATCCCCTGACGGTGTTCAATCGCACGCGGTCGAAGACGGCCGGCCTGGCCGCCGAGGGGGCCGCGGTGGCCGGCTCGCCGGCCGAAGTCGCGGAGCGATCCGAGATCGTCATCACCATGGTCTCCGACACGCCGGACGTCGAGCAGGTCGTCGCCGGCCCGCGCGGGGTCCTCGAGGGGATCCGCCCCGGCTCGGTGGTCGTGGACATGAGCACCGTCGCGCCGCACCTCGAGCGACGGCTCGACGGGCTGCTGCGCGAGCGCGGCGCATCGCTCCTCGACGCGCCGGTGTCGGGCGGCGACGTCGGAGCGAGAAACGCCACCCTCGCCATCATGGCGGGGGGGGACCGGCAGGCGTTCGAGCGGGTGCGGCCGGTCCTCGCCCTCATGGGAAAGACCCTCACCTGGTGCGGCCCGTCGGGGAGCGGCCAGATCGCCAAGCTGTGCAACCAGATCCTGATCTCGGTGACGCTTCTTGGGGTGAGCGAGGCGCTGGTATTCGCCCGGCGGAACGGGCTCGATCCCGAGGTGATGATCGAGGCGATCTCGGGCGGCGCGGCGCAGAGCTGGCAGTTGACAAACCTGGGGCCGCGGATTATCAAGCGGGACTTCGCGCCCGGTTTCATGGTCGATCTGGTACAAAAGGACCTGCGGCTGGTCCTGGAGGCCGCCGCGCCGGCCGGCGTTTCACTTCCTGCAACCGGGCTGGTGCACCAGCTGTTCCGTTCGGCGCAGGCGCACGGCTGCGGCAAGGAAGGGACGCAGAGCCTTGGAAAAGTTGTTGAGAAGTTGTCTTCTTCGGAGGAAAACTCATGAAACGGTTGGCGGTGACGGCGGCAGGCGCAGCGGTCCTCTTTCTGTTCGGCGCGATCCTCGGTCCGGGGAACGCCTTGCCGGCCGCCGAAGGGCGCCTGCTGACCGTCGACGACCAGTTCGAGATCAAGGACGTCGAGGACCCGCAGATCTCCCCCGACGGCAACTGGGTCGCCTACTCCGTCGCCAAGATGGACCTCAAGAAGGACAAGGGGGACAGCGACATCTGGATGACGCGCTGGGACGGGTCGCAGTCGATCCGGGTCACCACCAGCGAGGAGCGGGAGAAGATGCCGCGCTTCAGCCCCGACGGCAAATGGCTGGCGTTCCTCTCGAGCCGCGACTACGACGAGGAGACCGACCAGGTCTGGATCAGGGGCCGGGCCGGCGGAGAGGCGGAGGGCCTCACCGAGTTCAAGGGGGGGGTCGACGATTTCGCCTGGTCGCCGGACAGCAGCCGCCTGGCGCTCATCGTCTACGACCCGGACCCCGACGCCTGCGACGACAAGAAGGAAGACTGCGAAGAGAAGGCCCCGAAGCCGATCGTCATCGATCGATACAAGTTCAAGCAGGACGAGACCGGCTATCTGGTCCGGCAGTACGACCACCTCGTCTTGTTCGACGTGGCGACCCGCAAGTCGGAGGCCCTGACCTCCGGGAACCACGACGACGTGCAGCCCGCCTGGTCGCCCGACGGCAGGCAGATTTCCTTCGTCAGCAAGCGGGGCAAGGAGCCGGACTCCGGCGACAACTGGGACGTGTTCGTCATCGACGCGAAGGCCGGCGCCACGGCGCGCCAGCTGACGACGTACGAAGGGGCGGACGGCTCGCCGGACTCGGCCTCCCCCCCGGTCTGGAGCCCCGACGGCAAGTCGATCGCCTACCTGCAGGTGGGGCCGCCGAAGCTCATCTACTACGCCGTGCCGAAGCTGGCCATCGTCCCGGCGGTCGGCGGCGCCACGCGCCTGGTCGCGCCGGCCCTCGACCGCACGCTGGCCCACCTGACCTGGTCCCCGGACGGGAAGTCGATCTACACCCTCTTCGAGGAGGACGGGTCGGTGTTCCTCGCGAAGATCGAGGCGGCATCCGGCAAGGTCGATAAGCTTCTCACCGGGCAGCGGACGGTCGCCGACTTCACGCTCGGCCCGGGCGGCAAGATCGCCGTCCTCAACGGCACCGCGACGCAGCCGTACGAGGTGTTCGCCCTCGAGGGGACAACCCTGCGCCCGCTGTCGCGCCAGAACGACGCGTTCATGGCGAAGGTGCGGGTCGGCGCCACCGAGCAGGTCAGCGTCAAGAGCAAGGACGGGACGATGGTCACCGCCTTCATCGTCAAGCCCCCCGACTACGTGGCCGGCCGGAAGTACCCGACGATCCTGCGCATCCACGGAGGCCCGGTCGGCCAGTTCCAGCACGAGTTCATGATGGAGTTCCAGGAGTTCGCTGCGAAGGGGTACGTGGTCATCGGCGCCAATCCCCGCGGCTCGTCGGGGCGCGGCGAGGAATTCTGCAAGGCGATCTTCGCCGACTGGGGGAACAAGGACACCCAGGACGTCCTGGCTGCGGTCGACTACGCCGTCGCCAAGGGGATCGCCGACCCGCAGCGCCTCGGCGTCGGCGGCTGGAGCTATGGCGGCATGCTGACCAACTACGTCATCGCGTCGGACACCCGCTTCAAGGCGGCCACGAGCGGCGCCAGCATGTCGAACATCCTGGCCGCGTACGGCACCGACCAGTACATCGTTGAGTACGAAGAAGAGCTGGGACAGCCCTGGAAGGCGTTCGACGCCTATGTGAAGGTATCGTTCCCGTTCCTGCACGCCGACCGGATCAAGACCCCGACGTTGTTCCTGGCGGGCGACAAGGACTTCAACGTGCCGCTCCTCAACTCCGAGCAGATGTACCAGGCGCTGCGCAGCCAGGGGCTCGACACGCAGCTCATCATCTACCCCGGCCAGTACCACGGCATCCGGAAGCCGAGCTACCTGAAGGACCAGGACGAGCGCTACCTCGCCTGGTACGCCAAGTACCTGAAGCCCTAGAGGACGGGCGCCGCCGCTGTCCGCGCGGCGGCGGCGCCTACTCCGACGACGAGTGGTCGTGCACGATGCGCCAGCCCTCCGGCAGGCGCTTCAGGATGACCGTGTAGAGGCCGGTCAGCTTCTTGCCGTCAGCGAGGGTGAGGTTCCATCGCCCGCGCCCGACGGCCGAGTCGGCCCCGAGCATCTCAATCGTGTCCTCGGTGAAATCGAGCCGCCCCATCTCCTTCCCTTCCGCCTTGTAGCGCCTGCGGTAGCGCTCGAGCGTGGCCTCCCACCCGCGGGTGACCGTGCCTCCCGAGTAGAACACCAGGTCCGGCGATTTCCAGTAGCCCTGCATGTACCCTTCGAGATCGCCGCGGTTCCACGCCTGCTCCTGCTGGGCGAGGACCACCCGGATGGGCTCCTCCACCGCCTTCCCCGCCCCTCCGCCCGGCGCGGCGAGCGCCTCCGAAAGCGCTGTCGGCTCCACGAGAGCCAAAGGCAGCCATAAGCCCGACAGGATCAGCCCGGCGATTGTTGGATTCCATGTCATCGTCTTCTCCCGCGGCGAGCCGGTGGATTGACCGCCGCGGTGATTGCGCCGGCCCTCACAGCGGCGTATGCTTGCAGCAAATTGTATTCAGTTCATGACGGATTACCCCCCCCCATCCGTGGAGGGCTCACCATGACAGTCCACTTCCGCCGGACCCCCGTTCTGATCGTGCTTACGATGGGTTTGTGGGCCCTGTCCCCCGCGGCGCCCGGGGAGACCCTCCCCTTCGCGCCGCTGGTCATTCCCGCAGGGTTCATCCCGGAATCTCTGACCGCCGGCGATTTGAACGCGGATGGGATTGTGGACTTCGTGATCCCCGATGCGACAGACGGCGTCTACATCTCCCTGGGTCTCGGCGGCGGACGGTTCGCTCCGAAATTCCTGCTGGCGGTGGGCACCCGGCCGACATCCGCCGTGCTCGGGGACTTTGACGGGGACGGGCGGATTGACCTCGTCGTCACCCTGTATGGCTCCAACCAGGTTGGCGTCTTCCGGGGTCACAATGACGGCACCTTCGAGGCGCCTGTTCGCCTGGCCGCCGGAACCGGGCCCTACAGGGTGACAATCCACGACTTCAATCGCGACGGACTGCAGGACCTTGCAGTCGCCAATCTGGACTCGGACGACGTCTCGATCCTTCCGGGAATCGCCGGCGGATGGTTCGCCTCCCAGATTCGCTCGACTGCGGGCGACCAGCCCGTGGCGCTCGGTGCGGGGGACTTCGACGGGAACGGCCTGCCCGACCTCGCTGTAGCCAATTTCCTGGCTGGGACCGTGTCGATCCTGCGGGGTCGGGGTAATGGCTCCTTCGACGCCCCGGCCGCCGTCACCGTCGGCTCGCTCCCGCGATCCATCGTCACGATGGATTTCAATGGCGACCGGTTCGATGACATCGCCGTCGCAAGCCGGAACGGGGGGGACGTGTCCGTCCTGCCGGGAGTTCCGCAAGGCGGGCTCCCCTCGGCGAGGCGGTACCCCGTGGGGAGCCAAACCACGTCCCTGGCTGCCTGCGACTGCAACGGCGACGGGCATGCGGATCTCGCGGCGACCAACCTGGCGCCGGACTATCCCACGGGGGACGTTGCGCTCCTGTTCGGCCGGGACGACGGCTCGTTTGCGCTCGGCGCAAGCATCGAGGTTGGAGACCGCCCCTCATTCATCGTGTCCGCGCCGGTCAACCAGGACGGCCTGGCGGATCTGGCCGTCCTGGGACGCAGAGTCGTCGAGCTCCTCGTCAATCCAGGCGGGAGTCGGTTCGGTTTTGCGAATCGGTTCGCGACGGAATCCGTGTCCGAAGCCCTCGCGATCGGCGACCTGAACCGGGACGGAAGGCTCGACGTGGTCAGCGTGGGGCGACCGCTCACAGGCATGCCGGCGCGGTCGTCCGTCCTGCTCGGAAGCGGTGACGGTTCGTTCCAGTCTTTGCTCTCCCTGGACGCGGGCCCTGGTCCCCGCGCGGCGACCCTCGCGGATTTCAACGGAGATGGGGCGCTCGACCTGGCCGTTGCTTACAACGTCTTGGACCAGCTCGCGGTTCTCCTGGGAGCCGGCGACGGAACGTTCGGGGTTCCCGAATTCTTCGCCACGGGCCACGTTCCGCTGAACATCACGGCGGGCGACTTCAATGCCGACGGATACCAGGACCTGGCCGCGAGAAACGCGTTTTCTGAGGATCTTTCAATCCTGCTGGGGAGGGGGGATGGTCGATTCGACCCGCAACCACGCGTGTCTCTCGGCCACCAGGCGTCCGGACCGATCGTGGTCGATCTCAACCGCGATGGTGCGGCGGATCTGGCCTTCATCTGGGACGGCTACCTGTACATCTTGAGCCTGTACCCGTATCGGCAATTCTTTCCCGTGGCCTATGCTCTGCCGGATGCAGGATTGTACGAGCTGTCAGCCGGCGATATCAACCTGGACGGAATTCTCGATCTTGTCGCCCTCAGCGGTTCCTCCGGCTTCGTGAGCGTGTTCCTCAGTCGGAGCGACGGCAGCTTCGACACCATCGCCCCGGTCTCCTGGACCCCGGGCAAGCGCCCGGTGATTGCCGAGTTCACTGGGGACGGCCTTCCGGATGTGGTGACCTTCGGCGGATCGCCGGGCCTGTTCCTCCTGCCCGGTCACGGAGACGGCACCTTTGATCCGTTTCTCGCGCTCCCTGCGGCGCTAGGGCAGTCCGACGTCCAGGCTGGCGATTTCAACGCGGACGGGCGGCAGGACCTGGCGGTGGCGACGGGCTTCCAGAGTGTCTACCTCGTGCTGAGTGCCGGCGGCGGGGTGATGGGAAACCCCACAAGGATTCCCGCCGGGGGAGCGGTCCAACCGGTGATCGCAGCCGACATCAACGAGGACGGCATTGCGGATCTCGCCGCCGTCGGTCCGCGCTCCAGCCCGTTCGTTGGGCAAGTCGCCGTTCATCTGGGAACCGGGGAGGGGTTGTTCCAGCCGCTATTGTCCTTCGACGCGTCGACCAACCCGACCGATCTGGCGATCGGCGACTTCAATCTCGACGGACACGTCGATCTCGCGGTCGCGTGCAGCGGGTTCGAATCGGTCAATCCTCCGTTCCCGCCCCTGCTCTATCCAGGAGAGCTCTCGATCCTGCAGGGAGGCGGCGACGGCACGTTTGTCAAGGGGCCGAGCGTCAGTCAAGCGGGGCAGTATCCGAGCCAGGTCGAGGTGGCCGACCTGAACCTGGACGGCCTGGACGACCTGATCATCGGGAGCTCCCGATCCCAGTCCGTGTCCTCGTTCCCCGGCCGGGGAGACGGATCCTTCGGCCCCGTCATGTGGTCGGTGACGGGAATCGGTCCTTTGGCGATGAAGGTCGCCGATCTCGATGGAGACGGCCTGTACGATCTGGCAGTCGCCCGGAAGCACCTCGGGCCGCTCGTGAACCAGCTTCAGATATACCGTGGCCGCGGTGATGGCGGTTTCAATGACACGATGGGATACCCCTTTGGAACGGAGCGCTATCCTGCCGATCTCCAGGTCGCCGATGTCAATTCCGACGGTCTTCTGGATTTGATCATGGCGGACCAGGGACCGGCCTTCGGTCGAGGTGCCGTCCTGGTATTCATGGGCCTCGGCCAGGGAAGCTTCGGTGCCGGCACCGAGGTGCCGGCCGGGGGGCGGCCTGCCAGCGTTGCGGTCGCGGACTTTACGCTCGATGGTGTCCTGGATATTGCGGCTGCCAACCTCGACGGATACGCGACCCTGCTCACGGGGATCGGGTACGGGGCGTTCTCGCAGGGGATCCATTTCAGTGTCGGGGGTGTTCCATCCCATCTCGCCGCCCTGGACTTCAGCGGAGACGGGGCTCCCGACCTCGTCGCCACGCTTCCGGATGCGAAGATGATCACACTTCTCCCAAATCGGCTGACCCCTCACACCAACCATCCGCCCGTCGCAGCGGCGGGTCCCGACATCGTAGAGACCTGCGTCGCTCCCCCGGGGGTTGTCGTCACCCTGAACGGGGCGGGGTCCTCCGATCCCGATTCGACGCCCGGCAGTCACGACGACATCAACCGGTTCGAATGGTTCGAGGACTGGGGCCTGCCGTCGCAGGCCCTGCTCGGCGAGGGAGAGACCCTGACCCTCATCATGGCCCCGGGGACGCACATCATTACGCTCCGGGTTACGGACAGCGCGGGCGCCACCGACGACGACCAGGGCCTTGTCAGCATCACCGAGGCAGCTCCTCAGGTCACGGTAGGCGTGACCCCATCGACTCTCTGGCCTCCCAACCACCGGCTGGTGGCGATCCGGGCCGTCGTGTCGGTCAGCGCCTCCTGCAGCACGAGCTCCATCGCCCTCGCCTCGGTCGTCAGCAGCGAGCCCGATGACGCCGCAGGCCATGGAGATGGCGCCACCATCGGCGACATCCGCGGGGCGGACGCCGGCAGCCCGGACTTCGAGTTCGAGCTGCGCGCCGAAAGGATCGCATCCGGGGGCGGACGGACGTACACCCTCACCTATCGTTCGACCAGTGCCACGGGGGTCCTCGGGACCGGATCCGCCGTCGTTTCCGTGCCCGAGTCCATGAGCGGGAGCACCGATCCGCTCGCGATCGAGGTGACACAGGACGCCTCGGGAACCGTCCTTTCCTGGACTGCCGTTCCGGGAGCCTCGTTGTATCGCGTGGTGCGTGGCGAGATCGGGAACCTGTCCGAGACATCCGATGCCTACGAAACGGGCCCTCTGATCTGCATCGCCTCCTCAACTCCCCGCACGGATACTTCAGGCGCGGGGGACGCCGATGCGCCGCCCGCCGGGAAGGGGTTTTTCTACGTCGTCGAGTACGACGACGGGCTCTCCAGCGGGTACGGCACCGAAAGCGCCTCCAAGCCGTTCGCAGGGGGGACGAACGGTTGCCCGGGCGGGCCCGGTTGAACGCCTTCCGGGATCAGCGACCGTAGTAGAATGCCCGCATGACCCAGGTCTTCGACGACGTCACCAGGGCGATCGGCCACACGCCCCTGGTCCGGCTGAACCGCATCGGCCAGGACACCGGCGCGACGTTCTACGCCAAGCTCGAGTACACCAACCCCGGCCATTCGGTGAAGGACCGGATCGCCGTGCAGATCGTCGACGACGCGGAGCGCGACGGGTCGCTCAAGCCGGGCGGCACGATCATCGAGTGCACCAGCGGCAACACCGGGATGGGGCTGGCGATGGTCGGCGCGGCGCGCGGCTACCGGATGATCTTCGTCATGCCGGACAAGGTCAGCAGCGAGAAGATCAAGGCGCTGCGCGCCTTCGGCGCGAAGGTGGTCACGACGCCCACGGCGGTGTCGCCGGAGGATCCGCGGTCGTACTACTCGGTCGCGAAGCGGATCGCCCAGCAGACGCCGAACTGCTTCTTCGCGAACCAGTACCACAACCCGAGCAACCCCGAGGCGCACTTCCGGACGACCGGCCCCGAGATCTGGGAGCAGACGGAGGGGAAGGTCGACGCCGTGGTCATCGCCACCGGAACCGGCGGCACCCTGAGCGGCATCGCCCGCTACATCAAGAAGCGCAAGCCCGCGGTGAAGTTCGTCCTGATCGACCCGGTCGGCTCGATCCTGTACGACTACTTCAAGACCAAGAAAATCCTGAGCAGCTTCAAGACCTACAAGGTCGAGGGGTTCGGCGAGGACTTCCTGCCGACCACCCTGGACTTCTCCCTGGTCGACGAGTGCTACCAGGTGACCGACAAGGAGTGCTTCCTGACGGCGCGCGAGCTGACCCGCAAGGAAGGGCTCTTCTCGGGGGGCTCGGCCGGCGGCGCGGTCTGCGGCGCGATCAAGTTCGCGAAGGAGTATCCGCAGTGCAAGACCATCGTCGTCCTTTTGCCCGACTCGGGGTCGCGCTACCTGAGCAAGGTGTTCGACGACGACTGGTTGCGCGAGAACTCCTTCCTCGACGAGGAGTCGACCTACGGCAGCCTGAAGGACATCGTGGAGCGCCAGCGGCGCCATCCCCTGTTCACCGCCGAGGCCGCCGACGGCCTGCAGCCGATCGTCAAGCTGATGAAGACGCACGGCATCTCGCAGCTGCCGGTGATGGAAGCAGGGAAGCTGGTGGGGATCATCTCCGAGATCGATCTCCTGAACGCGCTTCTGAAGGACCCCGACGCCGTGGGCCGCCCGGTCGGCGAGCTGGTGGACCAGAACTACGTCCTCGTTCCGCCCGACGCCCCGGTCAGCCGCCTGGCCGCCATCTTCGGCGAAGGGAAAGTGGCGCTCGTGGAAGAGAACGGCAAGATCGCCGCCGTGGTCACGAAGATCGATCTCATCGACCACATGGCCGGGATGATGAAGTAGCCCTTCGTCCCCTACCGGATCACCACACGCACAGGCAGATCGGAGATCGGCAGGATGACCGCCTGACCGGCTGTCGGGCCCTCGGCGCCCGCGCCCGGCGCCGGGGACGGGTTCCGCCGGCACTCGACGACGAGCGCCTCCGGCGTCTGCGTGACCGAGACGACCTCGAGACCCGCGGAGAGCAGCACCGCCATGTCGCGGTCGAACGCCACCACGGGCGGGGGGGCGCCGGACCCTTCGAAGAGCGCGCTCCACTCCGCGGCCGTGCGGATGACGCGATGATCGCCTCCCGATCCGGGTGACGGTCCGGCCGCGACGGAGCGCCAGGTCACCGCGGCCCCTGCCTGTGGCGCGTCCTGTGCCGGCTCCGGTACCGGCGTGGCGCTCGGCTCGGGCGACGGGCTGAGGGTTGGCGAAGGGATCGGCGTGGGCGTGGGGCCGGGCGTTGCCGACGGGCCTGGTGTCGGCGACGGCCTCGGGACCGATGAGCCGGCGGGCCGCGGCGTCGGCGTAGGCCGCGGCTTCGGCGTGGACGCTTGCCGCGGCGCGGCAGGCTTCGCTCCCTTCTTCCCCGGGGCCAGGTATCCGAGGGATCGCAACGCCTCGATCGTCTCTGCGTCGGGAGTGGCGGACGGGCTCGCCGAGGGGGACTGGCCCGCCGCCGCGGACGACGGACCGGACGGCCCGTTCTCCGGCAATCGCCGGGCGAACCAGAAGGTCACCCCGGCCACGACGAGCACGAGCGCGGCCACTCCGGCCCCCCTGCCCCACGCCGCGCGCGGCTCCGACGGGGCGGGCGCGGGCGGCTCCGGGGGCGCCGGCGGCGGCGTCGGGGGCGTTGCGACCGGCTCCCAGCC
>Ga0114129_10009976_pt1 | contig 13534 bp, 9 predicted proteins | sample RhiMetdeltSRZDD1_FD_80071 | JGI IMG/M metagenome (GOLD analysis project Ga0114129, IMG submission 80071) | Populus rhizosphere microbial communities from Tennessee, USA - Rhizosphere MetaG P. deltoides SRZDD1 (version 2) (version 2) | ecosystem: Host-associated > Plants > Roots > Rhizosphere >...
CCTGGTGTTCGCGATCCCAATGCCGACACATTGGACGGTAGAAGTGCTCAAATGGAAAAAAACGTTCAGGAAGCACGTTCTCCTCAAACAAAGCAGCTTGATGGAATCGCCTACCGAGTGAAAGTTAAGAATTCAAGCTCTAGCGTAGTCGAGATTCTTTTTTGGGAGTATCAGTTTATCGATCCCGCTGATAACTCAAACCTGACTCGTCATCAATTTCTTTGTGGCCTCAGTTTAGGACAAGGAAAAGAGAAAGAACTTGAAGGTTTCAGTTTAGCGAGTCCAAGCAGTGTTGTTACCGTTGAATCGTTGGCAAAGAAAGAAAGTTCCTTTATCGAGAAGGCAATTATAAACAGAGTTGAATATGCTAACGGAACAATATGGCAGCGCAAAGATTGGAGTTTGAAGGAAGTAAAGGCGAGTTACGAACGTGCATTGAGAGAAAAATGGGAACCAGGTATGTGTAAAGGTCTGTGACCTCTTAGTTCATCTACTCTTCAGAACATTCCAACCGCAGTAAACCGCCGACTCAGGTTTTTCCCGATTGTCAGAGGTGTCCTCGAAGCTTACATTTTACGCGCTGTCGGCTCATTGAGTTCGATGAGGACCCAGGATTCGTGGAGTTGGTGCCCACAAAGGAATATCGAAAAACTCGTCATCGATATGCTCCTTAACCAGCTGCAGTACTCGTTGGCTGCCGAATCTTCGAACTCAAGAGACATCGGATCCCAACACGGCTCGCGAGGGTAGTCGCCGCGGAGCGAACTTACTTAGACTCTTCTCACGAACCGCATGGAGAGTGCTCCCCCGACCACCGGCACCTGATGTGGTTATCTGCGTGATCGTTTTCGCCCAATCTTGAAATGTGTTCCCTACGCGCCGGCAGCGATACGACGCTGGAGCGGAAGGTGGACGGGCGTGAATCTTTTGATAAGAAATAGCGAAGGCAAGAATCCTAATCAGCTGCTATCGCGTGGCGCCTGCTGGCAAGGGGCGTAGCGCGCGTGAAGGGGGACGCCCGCTTTGGGGCGAAAGCAGGCGTCCTTCTTCGATCCCAGTTACCAATCCTAATACCGCCATAGTCCCGCGACGCTTCCCACCTATCACCATACGCTAAGATCGGTTTGTCATCGGGTGAGATAAAAAACAGGCAAAGTCCTTCGTCTGGTTAATTCAATGAGCAGATTAACCTATACTCCGAGGTATGCTAACGTCGATACGAGGTCGGAATGTAAGTTACATTTAAGTACCACACCGTGAAATTGGTTCAAGAGTCAAATGAAACCTTTAGGACACGAACCCCCAAAACCGAGAATCCTGATTATTGAGGATGAGGAGCAAATTAGGGATCTGCTAGTTGCAGTGTTGGAGAGCTCCTATAACTGTCATTCTGCGGCATCCGCGGAACAGGCTCTCAGCGAGTTATCAAAGGAAGCCTTCGACCTCGTAATCAGTGATATCGATATGGGAGCAATAAGCGGTCTCGAGCTCATTCCGAAACTTCACTCAATATCGCCCGACACAGTAGTCGTCATGATTAGTCGACATCAGGATATTGAAACTGCGATCGAGGCAATGCGCGTCGGCGCCTTCGACTACATTACAAAACCTCTCGACATCCGACATGTCGAAGCTGCCGTCCAGCGCGCATTGAACCATCGAAATCTTTTGCGCGAGAAGGAACAATATAAACAACAGTTGGAGCAGTTGCTGGAAGAGCGCACCGCCCAGGTTGACTGGCTGGCGTACTACGACACGATCACACACCTCCCTAACCGTACTTTGTTCGAAGATCGTCTGGCACAGGCCGTAGCCCTGGCAAGATCCTCTGGTCAAACGTTAGCCGTGCTCTTCATTTCGCTTGATCAGTTCAAGAAGGTTAACGATACGTTGGGCCACGGACCGGGCGATACTCTGTTGCGCGAATTCGCCGAACGATTAAAGAGCTGCATTGCACAGACAGACACTGTTGCGCGTTTTGGTAATGACGAGTTCGCTCTGCTTCGTACGCAGATCGAAGGCGCGGAGGACGTGATCGAAACCATTGGATCTCTATCTCAAGTGTTGAAATTCGCGTTTGAGTTGGACGGTCAGGAACTCTTTGCGACTGCGAGTGTCGGCATTAGCTTGTTCCCATTTGACGGCGAAGATGGGCAAACGCTCCTGAAGAATGCTGGGGCAGCGCTGTACAAGGCGAAGAGATCTGGCGGCGCGAATTATCAATTTTACACAGCCGATATCCATGATCGTGCGTCCCGCAGATTGTCGCTGGAAACTACGCTTCGTCGTGCAATTCAAAATCAGGAATTCATAATCCACTATCAGCCTCGAGTTTCGGTCGACACGCTCGAGATTACCGGGGTTGAAGCTTTGGTTCGGTGGCAACATCCGCAACTTGGATTGATCTCACCAGCTGAATTCATCCCACTCGCTGAGGATACAGGTCTAATTATTCCTATAGGCAAGTGGGTCCTGAGCCAGGCGTGCCTGCAGAACAAGAGGTGGCAGAATCAAGGGTTTGCTCCGATTCGGATGGCAGTAAACATCTCAGCTCGCCAGCTTCACGATCAAGATTTTGCCGGCACGGTGATTAGTGTTTTGAAAGACACCGACCTCGAACCTCAACACCTTGAATTGGAACTAACTGAGAGTTCCATCATGCAGAATGCTGATTTAGCGGCACATGTTCTCAGCAGGCTGAAGTCCATGGGAATTAACATTTCAATCGACGACTTTGGTACTGGTTTTTCATCACTTGCGTCGCTAAAGCGATTACCAATTGACGCTCTGAAGATCGATAAGTCTTTCGTGTCAGAGGCGCCGTCAGAACCTGATGACGCAGCTCTGGTAAGGGCGATTATTACGCTGGCTCACAATCTGCGTCTCAAAGTCATCGCTGAGGGAGTCGAGACGGAAGAACAGTTGCGGCTCCTGGATTTGCTGCGTTGCGATGAGATACAAGGCTTTCTGTTCAGTAAACCCTTGCCAGCTGATGCGCTTGTGTCTCTGCTTGATTCTCATTCTAGACGAACAACGACCTTATCCGTTCAGAATGAGTCAGACAATTGACGCGGGTGTTGGAGTACATGCGCGACAACAAACAAGCAGCCGCAAGAGTGTTGGGGTGGATCGAAAGACAGTTGAAAGGATCCTGCGTCGTCAACAACAGGATCCTTTACTCCGAGAGGCGAGTTAATTCAGGTATTCAAAGCGAGCGACATCGGACTCGCCCAGGATCACCGTATCACCCGAGTTGAGTGAAGTCTCTTTCACTCGCGCTGATTTCGGATCATTAATAAACGTGCCGTTGCGTGAGTCCTGGTCAACAATAACGACGCGTCCCTCACGAACTCCGATCCAAAGATGACGTTTTGAGATTCTTGGATCCGGAACTACAACTTGTGAGCTCGAACTGTCACGACCCACGTACTGTCCTTCCGGTTTAATCTCAAACTGCTTTCCAGCGAGCGCTCCTGAAACAAATCTAATCGAACCGTAATTTATCTGAGCTGTATCCATCTCCGGCACAATAGCCACAGTGCGCGAGAGGTCGATCGTCATTCCCTGATCGGCCGGACTAACCACAGGCGTGGCGATCGCCGGCGCAGGCGTTGGATTCCTGGCGCTTGCCGCCGCCGGCGACGGGTTATACGCAGGCGTTGGTGACGGAGAGTAGGCAGGCGCAGGTTTAGCAGGGCCCGGAGTAGGTGCGGCAGGACCGGTCGGGGCTTTCTTCTTACCGCGCCGTCGGGCCACAAGAAATATGATTATTGCGATGATGATGATTGCGACGATTAAGAAGAACACGACTCCAATTACCGCAATTACCCAGAACGGAAAGCCAGACTTGTCTTTCCCTTCAGCCTTTGCTTGCTGGCTTGATTGAAGTAGTCTCTGAATTTCTGAGTGTTGCGGGAAGAGGCGTTGAACCTCTTCGAACTTCGGAATTGCTTCTGAATAGTGTTGTTCCCAGTATGCCTCGAGTCCTTCACGATAAAGCTTATCAGTAGGGCCCTCCTCGTTTGTTGCCCCCGCGCTTCGGACGTACTCCATTACCGTATTTGAAGGTACAACGAATGAGAAGCCCGAAACTTCCTGGCCGTTAACCGTGTCTCCACGGAAAGTAAGTAGCCCGACCACTTCGCTGCCGTCGTTGAGCACCGGCCCACCAGAGTTTCCGTGCGTTGCAGGTGTGCTTGTTTGCAAAATGGGCGCACCACTGCTGGCAGTCTTCCTCGCCGAGATCTTTCCGTCATTGATAGTAGCTTCAAACGCTGACTTGCTATCAAGCAGTCCAGAGTTGAAAGTGTCCGCGGCTCCTGGATAACCGATCACAGTAACGTGATCCTGTAGTTTCACTTTTTCAGAATCGCCGAGTTTTAAGATTGGTGCATTCTTAACTTCGATCTTAACGATGGCGACGTCCTTACCCTGATCATTACTTTCGCCTGTTGGTGCGCCGTATTGCTTGATCTCAAACGGAAACGCACTCCCATCGGGAATGATTACGTGATGGAATAGTTTGAAACTCTGTAAAGAGCTGTATTGGTCTATGAAGCTTGTGTTCAAGCTGCGAGGATCTTTGTTCAGTTGCTTCGCAATCTGCTGAACCATTTGCCAGAACAGCGCTTGCTTTGCTTTTTCCTCGCCGTCGTGAGTAGTTGAAACGACATGGGCATTGGTCGCGATGTAGCCGTTTGCACTAATGAAGAATCCAGAGCCCAGCGAGATTAGTGAAACGTTGTATGTTTGACCCTGGTAGCCGGGGGGTTGGAAATAAATTTGCCCTGCAGCGCCATCAACAATGCGCACCACTGCCGGTTTGCTGAACATCGCTAACCGTTCGCCTTCCCCATCCGCGCTCGCGATGAAGTTGCGTTGCGTGGGGAGCAACATCGCTCCGAGTACAAAGGCTCCTAGTGCAACCAAAACTAGTCTGCGCATAGAACTGGCTCCTTGGGGATGTTTTTTGCGGCCAAAGATGTTTAGTCTCAAAGTCTGAAAGCGCTAAAGAAGATGTAGCTTTGGCGTCAGTTGGAACAGGTTGGATTCGACGCCAGTAGCAGTCTTGCAGTAGATTGCTTCTAAAGGAAATCCAAACGAAAGTCAATCGAAAATGGCTGATGCGTCTACCTTAAGCTGCGTCGAAGCGAATTACGTACTGTATCTGAACGCTGGACAGGTCGTGGCGTATTGCTTTACTGATTACTGAACATCTAAAGTGACGGATATGACGTGAAACTGCTGGTACGTTACTTGCTCAAATTGATGGGACGAGGAGGACATTAAGCATGACTACGAAGGTGTGTTTGCTCATGCTCGTGTTAACGACGGCTTTAGCTGTCGGATGCTCGAAGACGACCGGTGCGTCGGATGCGGCGAATGCGAATGCCAATACCACCGCACAAAATGCTACCCAACCAGGTCCAGATAATTCCGAAATTACAACGAAAGTCGACGCCAATGGCGTCAAGACTGAAGAAAGAGTCTTTCATAATAATAAGCGCATCTCTCGGGTCGTAGTAACGACTCAGAATGGCAAGAGAACGGTGAAAGCGTATTCCCCGAGCGGCGAAGAACGCGAGGTCAACCAGAATGAGTCTGAAGGCGTACTCGAAGCCACCGGAGACAAGGTCGCAGATTCTGCTCACTTTGTTGCGGACAAAAGCGAGGACGTAGCCGGTAAGGCTAAGGACATCGGCTCTGCTGCAAAGGACAAGACCGTAGACACGGCCAAGACCGTGGGTGAAAAGTCTGCCGAAGGCGCCAAGACAGTGGGTGAAAAGTCTGCTGAAGTTGGTAAGACGGTGGGTGAGAAGTCCGTTGAAGGTGCAAAGACCGTCAAGCAGAAAACTGTTTCCGGCGCAAAAAAAGTGGGGAGTGCAGTAAAGAAAATAGTTCCTTAAGGGTATTGCTAGCGGCGGTCAGCGACGGGGTGACTCTTGGCGTCACCCCTTTTCTTTTTTGTGCCTGATGTATACTGGCTTCCAGCGCTGAATAGAAAAGGACTACCACCGTGGCTGACACTACAAAATTCACGCTTATTTGCCCGTGCTGCGAAGCGACTTTGATGATTGACTCTTCAACGGGTGCACTACTTTCACATGAAGAAAAAACCAAACCGCTTGCTTCTTTCGACGAGATGGTCAAGGGATTAGATAAGCAGAAGCAAATGCGAGAGCAGATTTTTGCGCAGGAACTGAGTTCAATGAAAGATCGCGACCGGATACTTGAAGAGAAATTCCAGGAAGCTATGAAGCGAGCTGAAAAGGATAAAGACAAGCCGTACCGAAATCCGTTGGACATCGATTAATCAAAACCCGGAGAAGCTTGATGGTTCGTTTCACCCGCTCAATCCTCCCCATTCTTCTAATTACAACTTTTTACTCGAGTGGCTCTTCGCAAACGCGAATGCCGCAACTCAAGTTTACCGACCGCACGCTCGAGAATGGTTTGCGTGTGCTTAGCGTGCCGGACCATTCCAGTCCGACCGTGGCGATTCAGGTCTGGTACCACGTCGGGTCCAAAGACGATCCGCCAAACCGCAGCGGCTTCGCTCATCTGTTCGAACACATCATGTTCAAGAGCACGAAGAACATGAAGTCAGAGATGATGGATCGACTCACGGAAGACGTCGGCGGTTTTAATAATGCGTCCACGGCTGACGACGTGACGATCTATTACGAAGTGGTGCCGTCAAACTATCTTGAAACTCTGATCTGGGCCGAAGCTGATCGGCTTTCCGGTTTGAACGTCGACGAAGCAAACTTCAAATCGGAACGCGAGGTCGTTAAAGAGGAGTACCGGGAGAGCGTGCTCGCGCCGCCCTACGGTAAGTTCTTCTATCTGCTACAACAGAGATCGTTCGTTGAACATCCCTACAAGCGTCCCACGATTGGCAGTATCGAAGATCTCGACGCCGCGTCGTTGCATGACGTCCAGGAATTCCATTCGACTTTTTACCGACCCGACAATGCTACGTTAGTGGTTGTCGGTGACTTCGAGCCGAAGCAACTCGATCAATGGGTTGATAAGTATTTCAGCGGGATTGCCAAACCAAACCGCCCGCTGCCCCGAGTGAAAACCAAAGAACCACCGCGCGAGAAAGAGATGCGTTTTACCGAATACGGCAGCAATGATCTGCCGGCAGTCGGACTCACGTTCCTGACACCTCGGCAAGCCGATCCAGACTCAAGCGCTTTGCGTGTGGCAGAAGCGATTCTTTCGGGTGGTGAATCTTCGCGGCTCTATCACGCGCTCGTGTATACGCAACAACTCGCAGCTGAAGCCGAATCTAATTCTGAGACACGTGAAGACGCGAGCTTGTTTCTGTTGGACGCGGTTCTATCCGAAGGGAAGAAACCCGAAGACGCGGAGAAGGCGCTGGTCGCCGAGGTCAAAAGACTGCAAGACGCGCCAGTCGCGCAAGCTGAGTTGGAAAAAGCCAAGAACCAAATCCTAACGGATCGCCTAAGACAAATGGAGACGAGCAATGGAAAGGCGCTCGCATTAGGCGAAGCTGCGGTTTTGTTGGGTGATCCGGCGCGAGTGAACACCGAGCTTGAAGCTTTGCAGGCTGTCACGGCTGCGGACGTGCAACGAGTAATGAAGAAATATTTCTCCGATCAAAATCGCCTGGTGCTCTACTACCTTCCCGAAGCTTCGAAGAAGGGGGGACAGTAACATGAGAGCCAGAAATCAAATCATTGCGTTGCTTATTCTGCTGTTGCTTTGCTTAGTAACGAATGCGCAGACTCCTCAAGCAACACCGCCGCCCCCATCAACGCCGCGTTCTGGAGCTTTTCCGAAGCCAGTCGAACAAACACTGCCGAATGGACTGCGCGTGATCGTGATCGAACGTCATGAATCACCGCTTGTGTCGGCCCAGCTTCTGATCAAGAACGGTGGCGAAGTCGATCCGCCAGAGCTGGCTGGTCTCGCGGACTTGACCGCGAACTTGCTGACGAAGGGAACACAGACTCGCGACGCAACAAAAATCGCCGAGCAGATCGAGAGTCTTGGTGGTTCGCTTGAGTCTGGGGCTCGTTGGGATTCCTCCTATGCCACTGTTAGTGTCATGTCTGACAAGATTGCGCCGGCGATGGAAATTCTGGCGGACGTCGTGCGTCGTCCGACGTTCAAAAGCGAAGAAGTGGAACGGCTTCGGCAACAGTATCTTGATAACGTGACATTGGCTCTTGGCGATCCGGGCTCCGTCGCACGGCTTGTGGCGGCGCGCGTCGTTTTCGGCGATAGTCCATACGGGCATCCTATTTCAGGCACTACCGAATCGCTGACCAGGATCAGTGCCGTTGACATCGCGAAGCTGCACAGCCGTTTCTATCGGCCAGATAATGCGATCCTGGCGATCGGCGGCGACATCACCTCAAAAGATGGTTTCGCACTCGCGACCAAGTACTTCGGCGACTGGCAAAAACCGTCAACCCCTCTGCCTGTTTTGAGTGCTGCGATAAAGGAGCCCGCGCCGAAGAGCGGTCGCATAGTCGTTGTTGACAAACCCGATGCGGGACAAGCTGCGGTGTTCCTGGCCCGGACCGGAATCGCACGGCGCGATGCTGATTACTTTCGCGGCATCGTTACGAACACAGTGCTGAGTGGTTACTCGGGGCGGCTGAATCAGGAAATTCGCATTAAGCGCGGTTTGAGTTATGGCGCTGGCAGCTCTTTAGACGCGCGCCGCGACGTTGGCCCATTTGTCGCATCGGCACAGACGAAGAACGAGTCTGGCGCGCAAGTCGCGGACTTACTGCTGGGAGAAGTCAGTCGGTTATCAACTTCGCCGCCAGCTGAAGCGGAGTTGACGCCTCGCAAGGCAGTCTTGATTGGAAGCTTTTCGCGCAATCTGGAAACGGCAAACGGACTCGTTGGTCAGTTAGCATCTTTGGCACTGCAGGGCTTGAGCCTGGACGAAATCAACCGCTACATCGGTAATGTGCAGGCGGTCATGCCGGAGGACGTTCAGAAGTTTGCCGGTACGCGTCTCGACGCGAAGACGAGCAATGTCATCATAGTCGGAAATGCTAAGGCATTCCTTGCTGAGCTACAGAAACAGCACCCTGAAGTCGAAGTTATTCCGTTTGGAGAATTGGATCTAAACACGCAGCTGCTCCGAAAGAAGCAGCCACAATGATTTTGTAGGGGCGGCCACGGAGGGCCGCCCCTACAAATGGTCAACTTTAAGTTTGGAGCTCGTGATGATTACTCTTTCATTATCGTACCTTCGAACTCTCCCGTTCTTGATTGTGTTGCTGCTCGGTGCGTTAGTCTCTGTGCACGCACAATCGCCGATCGATGGAATTGACGCTCGCGCCAACACTAACGATCTCGCGAGACAGCTCGGACATGCGGATCCATTGGTGCGACAAAAAAGTGCTGAGGCGCTTGCTCGTCTCGCAGCGACTGATCAGAAGAAAGTGGTTGAAGGTTATCAACTACAGGAAAAGAATAAAGAAGTCCGGCTTGCGCTTGATTGGGCGCTTTATCGAATGGGACATTCGGAGGCGCTGTTCCGAATAGTAAAGGAGCTTGATTCAGGTCGTCGGGATCAAGCGGTTGGCTATCTTTCGGAGCTGGAGAGTCCGGATCTGCTTTACCCGTACTTGCAAAAGCACGACAACGCGCCGCGAATTAATTCCGGTCTAATGAAGGTATTTGGTCGACTCGGCAATTCTGAAACCCTCGAAATGATAAAACCCTATCGCGAGTCGCTGCAGCCGAGGGTGGCAGAAGCTGCCGAGGCTGCTTGCGATGAGATCGAAAGGCGTTTGGGTCAACCCGATGCGACGCCGACCAAGATGAGACCGAGAACTGTTGAAAAACCGTAATCGGTCAGCTGGAAACAGAATAGGCCCTACAGGTCAGGTCCTATATTGTGAAGGAGATCTTTCTTCCTCTTCGAAATGCATTCGAGCCTCCGCACATTTCTCGATCTGCTCAACAGAGAAAACGAAATAGTTGAAATAAAGACAGAGGTCGATCCGTATCTCGAAGTCGCAGAGATCCATCGTCGAGTAATCGCTGAAGGTGGATCAGCTTTACTGTTTAGAAGAATCAAAGGTAGTAGATATCCTGTAGTTACTAATCTTTTCGGAACTGCGCGGCGAATCGATCTGGCTTTCGGACCAAAGCCTGAATCAATCGTTCGCGATCTTGTGCAGATCGCTGAATCACTTTTACCACCAAAACCGGCGGAACTTTGGCATCATCGGTCAATTACGTTCGAGCTATTGAAACTCGGCACATCAAATACTTCTCGCGCACCTGTCACCCAGGTAACTGATCAACCAGCCCGACTCGACCAGTTGCCAGTACTAACTACCTGGCAAGAAGATGGCGGTCCCTTCATTACGCTGCCGCTTGTCTACACGGAGAACCCTAGTACTCACAAGCACAATCTCGGCGTCTATCGATTGCAAGTCTTTGATGCTAACTCAACCGGATTGCATTGGCAGATTCAAAAGGGAGGTGGGTTTCATTATCGCGAAGCTGAACATCTCAACCAGAGTCTGCCCGTCACTGTTTTTCTGGGTGGGCCACCCGCGCTGATTCTCGCGGCTGTAGCTCCGCTTCCTGAAGACGTGCCGGAGCTGGTACTGGCTTCGCTTCTCGCGGGCCAGCGCTTGAAGATGGTTAAGGTCCCGCAGTCAGTGCATCGACTTGCTGCCGAGGCCGAGTTTGCGTTGGTCGGAAGTGCTCGGCCGGACGAAAGAAAAATGGAAGGCCCGTTTGGCGATCATTATGGCTATTACTCTTTGCGTCACGAGTATCCAATCTTTCACGTCGATAGGGTCTTCCATCGTCGCGACGCGATCTATCCCGCGACGGTTGTGGGAAAACCTCGACAGGAAGACTTCTTCATCGGCGATTACCTGCAAAAGTTACTCTCACCGGTCTTTCCACTTGTAATGCCATCGGTCAGGGATCTGTGGACGTACGGAGAAACTGGATTCCATTCGCTATGTGCCGCCGTAGTTCAGGAGCGGTATGGTCGCGAAGCACTGGTGTCAGCCTTTCGCATTCTTGGCGAGGGCCAGCTCTCGCTTACGAAGTTTTTGATACTCACCGACACGCCACAGGATCTCACGAACTTTCCGAGACTCCTCGAACACGTGTTGGAGCGCTTCCGACCAGAGACCGATCTGTTTGTGATGTCGAATGTATCAATGGATACACTTGACTACACAAGCGGGAAAGTTAACGAGGGCAGTAAGGCAATCATGCTGGGTTTGGGCGAAGTTATCAGGGATTTACCTCGAGAGTTCAAAGGCCATTTGCCGTCAGGTATAACTCTCGCGGAGGTTTTTTGTGCAGGTTGTTTAGTGCTTCAAGGGCCGACATTCGCGGAAGATGAGGAGTTGCCAAGTCGAGTTGCAACAGATTCAAGTTTGTCTGACTGGCCGTTGATTGTTTTGCATGACGATGCGAGGGTTGCCAGCAGCGTTCCGGATTTCTTGTGGGCGACTTGGACTCGTTTCGAACCTGCCGCTGATATCTACGCCGCGCGGACATCAATCCAGCGTCATCACCTCGTTTATAAAGCGCCGATTGTGATCGACGCGCGCACGAAGCCCGGTTTTCCAGCTGAGTTAATTGTACGTGACGACATTCGCGAATTGGTGGATAAGCGATGGGGTGAATACTTTGGAGTGCGGTAGCCTGCTACCGCTTTGTTACAGCGGACCTCTGAATCCAATCAACAGTCTGCGCGTACAGCAGTACCAAAGCGGTAGCAGGCTACCGCACTCCAAAGGGCAGGCGAATCGTAAAAACCGCGCCGCCGTCTGTTACGTTCTGCGCGGTCAGCGTTCCTCCATGCTGACTGATAACTCGATGTGAGAGCGCGAGTCCCACACCATGACCTTCGGCTTTCGTCGTGAAGAAGGGAATAAAGATCTTTTTCAACTCGTGTGGTGCTATCCCTGAACCGGTGTCTTTGATCTCGATCACAATCCAGGTTTTTCCTAACGAGTCAGTTTCTGATTCAAGGTGAAGAAAGACGGAGCGTCGAAGACTGTTCTCGGGAATAGACTCAGCGGCATTCCGCAGAAGATTGAGCAAAGTCTGGCGTAGCATTCGTTCGTCAGCCGGAATGATCACGTCAGCAATCGGATTAGCGACCAGTTCAATTTTTCTCTCCTGGAACAGCGAACTCAGCTCATCAATACACTCCTGAACCAATTCTTTCAACGAAACATCTTCAACATGGAGCGGCTGTGGTCTGGCGAAGTTCAAGAACGACGTCACCATTGTTGAGAGACTCTGGACTTCTGTTAAGAGAGCACCAGCAGTTGCAGCTGCTTTTGAATCGAGGTTTTGGGTCTGCAGTAGTTGAACGTAGCCTTGCAAAGCTGCGACGGCATTCTTGAATTCATGCGCGAGACCTGCCGACATTTCGCCCAGACTCTCAAGGCTATTCTTCAGAGCAAGCTGTTCTCTTAGTTCGGTGACTTCTGTGATATCGGTCAACAAACACAACGCACCTCCTGGTCCGTGGTCTGCGGGCGATTCGATTGGCGCGATTGTGGCCCCAAGTCTTTTTATCTGCCCACTCTTTGCGATCGATTCAATCTCGGCGCGTCTGTAAACTGTGCCCGCCTTCAAACAGTGGCCCACCATTTCAGCAAGCTCTGCATAGTTAACGAGCAGCTTATCGTACGATTCGCCCAGTCCATGACCGTCCAGTTCAAGTAGTGTTCTACCAGGGGCATTGATGGTCATGGAGAGTCCGTCACTATCAAATGCGAGTAAGCCGGAAGGAAGGCTGGCGACGATTCGTTCGCTGAACCTCTCGGCAGAAGTTGCGCGCTCCCGTGCATGTTCACTCAAGCGTTGCAGCTCTTCTCGTTGTTCTTGAAGTTGAGCAACGACCGATTGAAACGTTTCCAGCACAAACTCCGCTTCGTCTGACGACTTTTGTAGCTGCGACACTGATGCCCGTTCAGCCTCTCCAAGCAGTTGTTGATATGGCCGCAAGACCCAACGTAAGAGAAATAGAATGGCGAGCAGACTGCCAAGAAGGATTGCAATGAATGAAGCCAGGAGGATGGGGCCTCGGGCAGCAGGGTTCGCGGGTGTGAAAGCGTAGAGGAGCATCGCGAATAGAACTGCAACCAGAAACAGTGCTATTAGCAGAGTGAAGCCGAATTGGAAGCGACGCAGTGGCATTTCAGATTGAAGATTTCAGATTTAAGATTGGTCGGCGGTCAGTTTTTAGTATTCAGCAGTGAATGGGTCATATAGGTCAAATAGGTCCTATTCGATCGCTAACTGACTAATCTTAAATCTGAAATCTTAAATCTGAAATCAGATGAACTGTCCCGCGTACCATTCCGCGACCTGAGAGCCGAAAAGCATCGCCGCAATCGCTCCAATGCCAAGGAAGACGCCAAAGGGTAAGAGCATCTGCATGTCTTTCTTTCCTGCTCGCGCCATCAGCAGGATGCCAATGATGGAACCTGAAAGGACGCCAATGAAGATGGTGAGGATTGTTAACCGCCATCCAAGGTAAGCGCCG
>Ga0114129_10009977_pt1 | contig 13532 bp, 13 predicted proteins | sample RhiMetdeltSRZDD1_FD_80071 | JGI IMG/M metagenome (GOLD analysis project Ga0114129, IMG submission 80071) | Populus rhizosphere microbial communities from Tennessee, USA - Rhizosphere MetaG P. deltoides SRZDD1 (version 2) (version 2) | ecosystem: Host-associated > Plants > Roots > Rhizosphere >...
TCTTTCCTGAACGAGAAGAAGGCCCAGGCGCTATATATATAGAAGCTGTTGATAAGGTAACTTTGAAACGAATTAGAGAAATGACTTTTGTAAATGCAAAAGATATTTTAGGAATTATATATTCTTCCAAGAGTGGGAACACTCAATTAAAATGGAGACAAATTAGGAAAAAATCAGGAAAAGTTAATGGAACTGCATCACCTAATGCATTAGTTAATCTTGTTGAATCAGGAGTATTAACTCAAGAATGGGTGAATAATTATCTTGCATCGGCGCAAAACCTAAATAAATCAACTAATCAGGCAAGTGAATCAGCTGGATCGAATTCAAGTCCAGCTGTTTGAGTTAAAAAATCAATACAGATAAATATGTAGATATGAAAAGTAAAGAAGTAGCAAGTTCTTCTGGAAAATCTATGTTTATCGTTCCAGAAGACTCTGACGATCTTTTTGCTTTAAGAAGGATCATAAAAATAGGTAATATAGTAGTTTCTGATACCTCTCGAGTAATAAAATTTGAAAATGAATATTCTAGACCAGATAGAGAACGAGTTAAAATACGTGTATCAGTTAAAGTGGAGAAAATAGGCTTAGATGAATCCATAGATAGATTGAGACTAGCGGGGACAATAATTGAATCAAATAATAGTCTTGTACCAAAAGGTACTTACCATTCAATTATAGTTCAAATTGGAAATAACATTGTTGTTGATAAAGGTAAAAAATGGGAAGATTTAGATTTAAAACTTTTGAAATCTAATATTGCGGGAACTTTTATTATTGTAGCCATTGATACAAAAGAAGCTGGAATTGCGAAAATAACTGGAACTCATCTAGAAATTATTCCAAATATTTACTCAGGACAAAGTGGAAAATACTACACCCATGGAGCCAAGAATGATCCTAATATAGAAGGCTTCTTTGAAGAAGTATACCTTGCATTACATAATATATTAAATGAAGATGGCAACTATAAAATAATAATATTTGGACCAGGAGAAACAAAAAGGAGATTGTACAATTTTATCATTGATAAACGATCTCTCTATAAAGATATATCAACTGTTATTGACGGGATTGATGTAGCCGGCGAAGATGGGGTAATGGTGTTTCTCCGATCATCGTCAATCAAAGAAGTTATGAGCTCTAGTAAAATATCCTTCGTATCTGTAATATTGGAAAATATTATGTTACAGGTGAGTAGAGGTGAAGAAAAATATGTTATGGGATTCAGAGAAGTAGGTGAAGCAATAAAATTGAAATCTGTAGAGTCCCTTGTTTTTTCTAATTCTATATTTAAAGATTTAAAGGAAGAACAAATAATAAACATGTTAAATACAGCAGAAACATATGGAGCTAATGTATACGCTGTTGACTCTTCAACAGATATGGGATTAAGAGTATCTGCGTTAGGAGGGATTGTTGCATTGCTTCGCTACCAAATTCGTTAGATGGTTTTTTATAGTTTCACTATAAATTATTCGGTAATAAAGTATTACTCTATAAAATATTGATTGATTTTCAAGCATTTCTGAGACTGACTATGACAGTAACGTTATCTCTGCCACCATTATTATTAGCTATTTCTACTAGAGTTGTGCATATTTCATCACATTTTTTTTATAACTATTTTTGAATATATCTAATATTTCGTTTTCGTTCATCATATCTGTAAGACCATCAGAACATAATAGTAAATACTCTCCTTTTTGCCATTTACACTTTGTTAAATATGGATTAATTTGTTCGCTTATCCCAAGTGCTTGAGCTAAAATATGTCTCAAAGGATGTTTGTCAGCATATACTTTTGAAATTTTTCCTTCTCGGTATTGATTTTCTACTAATGTATGATCTATGGTCATCTTTGATATTTTTTCTTTTTGGATATCAATAATATATAATCTGCTATCTCCAATATTTGCAATATGTAAATTATTTGTTTCAGATATTACACAAAGAACTATTGTTGTTCCCATATTATACAATGAAGGCTTATGTGATCCTTCTATTCTTATTTTAGAATTTGCAAGATTTAATGCTCGCACTAAATCTCTATCTATTTCTATTTTTTTTAAAATATTATTTTCTATTTGGCTAGTTAAGTAATGAGAAACTATATCTACTGCTAATTTACTTGCTATTTCGCCTCCATTATGACCTCCCATTCCATCTGCAATCATTAAAATTTTAGATTCTTTATTGATATATACAGAATCTTCGTTATTTGCTCTGACTTTTCCAACATGCGTGTGAAAAGACACATCTATGTTATTTGGAAGCACTATAAATTATATATTAGACATTTTAATTTAAATTTAACCTAACTAATTAATAAAAATTTTTATTTAGAATTGTAGATAGTAGTTATATTAAAACTATTTTAATTTTAGCTTTTAATTGAATCTATCATCCATTTCAAATATGATTTAGAGACATCGTTCATCTTAACTTCAATGATTTCTGGAACATCATAGGGGTGGATTCTTGCAACTTCTAATTTTAGTTTTGTAGCCAATGATTTGGTTGTTTTCAATAGGACCATGATCTCCTCATGATCTTCTAGCTTGTTACTCCAAGAATAAAATGACCTTATCGGCACTAAACTAATACATGCGCATAATTTTTTTTCTATAATTAGATCATTAACATTCTGAATTATTGATTCCTTATTTGGGAATGTAGATATGATTATGACCGCTGACTGGTTTCTCCCACGTCTCATTGGTACTTAATCTATAACAGAGTATTATAAGATTTTAGATCATTTTTTTGATACTATCTTCTTATTATGTGTATGTTAAAAGGATTTTGCAAATTTTATCAAACAATACTATAGAAATTTAATAGTTTGGTTTCATCATTGAGATACAAACAATTTATCGTTATTAATTCTATCTATAGAATTTAGCGCTAAACCCAGAATACCAAGTTTATACAATACATGTTAAATGGCAAGTATGATTTAATAAATAAATGTAATGTATTTGGATCTTAGATTTTCTTCCATGGGAAATTTCCTATATTAAAATTCTATGTTAAATAATCATGAGTTTATTAAGATAATATTGTGTAATTTTAAAGCTTAAATGATATTGATGAATATTGTGAATTCTTCACGATTCAAATTTAGTTACTGTATGCATATATTTTTGTATTGAAATTACAGAATTCATGATGTTCTTATTAACAATAATTACGTTTCTTCGAAATAATCCATATTACTGTCAATTAAAAAATTAATGATACAAAACTACAAATTAATACCTTATGTTTCGTTTTGAATAAATATACATTTATTACATACAAACCTTTTTTATGAATTATATCTGTTTTGTTATTTTAATCTTACATTAATTATTATATATTTTAATTAACCTCTATTTAGGACAAATGTCATCAAGTGGTCTGGGATTTAATATAATGAAATTGATATAATTTATTTTCAATGAAAAATGAAGGATTAATAAATGAACTTGTAAATTACTAATTTTTTTATGTATTTGAATAGTGATAAAATTATTCTCTATTATCTTCATATATATAAAATTATAAATTAATTAAATGCAATAACCATTGATGAACTAGACTATTCGGACAACAGTCATTCAGACTTGAACAAAGAGATATGATATTACAGTAGATCGAAAAAAGGTCCACAATTATGAATGATAAAAAAGATTGTTTGAATTATTCTTAGTCAATTAGAATTTTGAAACAAAGACCAATGGAGAATAGAGTAGGAAATAATCGCTAAGTGGAACAATGTAAAGTAATAAATCCAGTTTCAGTTTTAATAACAGTAAACGCTATACACTACTATAATCTAATTATAGGTTACTTAAATTTAACTTTTCTTAATTTCTGAAATACGAGTTAAATATTTTATAATTATTTTATATTAGTTTTTTCACTAAATGCACCTTGTATCTATCTTGTCATATAAAATAATATTAAGAAAAAATGTTCATTTCATATGGACTATAGAATAAAATACTCATTTGTAATATTATAAGATTTTTATGAGATTCATTTCTGAGATTACCTAGAAGAACGTATTTAGTGAATTGATAGAATTGTACTGAAAAATTACAGATGTAATAATAATTTTATAAAAAAATATAATTTTGTTATTTCTTCAAGTCCTATAAAAATTAAAGTCAGTAATATTTGACCATTTATCAAAATATATCAAAGTAAATAGAATACAATAAAATTTCTTTATGATATTAATGACCAATGACTAATCTCAAGAATACTTCATATATAGAATTATTATTAAAAACATTTTTTCAATCCTATGCATAAAATAAATAGTGATTAAACAATACTATTAATATTATTTAATATCACTATTCGTATTAAATGACATCAGGATTCTTATTTTTTTTATTTAAAAGAATCATTAATGTGTTTATAGTCTTGTTTTCAATTCTTGTTTTAACTATCTCTCTTTTAGGTCCAACAATGGATAATGTAATTAAAGATTCTGTGAAATACAGTGTAATAGATAGTTTAAGTAATCAAAAAATTGAGTTTAAAGATATTACAGAACGTCAAGTATATATTGATCAACAAATTAATTTACAGATTAAAAATTTAGGGTTAGAAGAACCATGGTATTCTCCAAATAGATTTTTTAATACCTTATTCAAAGTGATGGTGTTAGATCTCGGAAAATCGAATTTCTTCGTGAGTGATTCAGGATCATCAGCTGTAAAGGATATAATAATTGAAAAAATTCCTAAAACTTTGTTACTGTTTACAACGTCAACTATAGTCATTGCCATATTGGGTGTTTATTTGGGTGTTTTTTTGGCTAACCGTGCTGAATCAAATTTGGATAGGACGAATTCAATCTTTGCTATTTTCAGCAATAGCATTCCAGTCTGGTGGTTTGGAATGATAATGATATTTATTTTCGCATTCTCGCTCAATATATTACCGGCCCGTTCAACACCACTAACTTCTCCAGATGATCCCTACTATATCTTTGATTTGCTATATCATATGATCCTTCCATTTGTAACAATGGTAATTCTTGGTTTCGGATCTGTTGCATATATTGTAAGACATATAGTTTCTGGAATATTACAAGAAGACTTTATTAAAGCAAAATTTGCAATGGGTATTCCAAAAAAGAAAATACTTTATTCACATGCTCTCAAAAATGCAGCCCCTCCGATAGTTACGATGATAGCTCTAGGTCTAGCTGGATCTTTTGGAGGTGCCTTTACTGTTGAAGTAGTCTTCGATTGGCCAGGGATGGGAAAATTATATTTTGATGCTATTGGATTGATGGATGTTCCTATTATTATCGGCCTTACCTATATCTCTACATTGATATTTCTTGTAACAGTTTTTTTTATAGATATAATTTATGCATATTTGGATCCTAGGGTGAAATTAAATGAGTAGTAAAAAAGGTTATAACAATAACAATAACAATAACAATAACAATAACAATAACAATAACAATAACAATAACAATAATAACAAACGTAATAGCTCTAATAATGGAACTAAGAAAAATGATAATTCCGATCCTAATATCAAAAATAAAGAATTTACTATTTTTAAAAAGAATTTAATAATAAATAATAACACGGAGAATAAAAATATTCAAAATGTAAGTAACAATTTTATTTTTATATCCGAATTTATTCGAAACAAAAATGGAATTGCAGGAGTAGTTATTCTTTTATTTTTGGTATCTATGAGTCTATATGCTTTTTTTGGTATACCATTCGAATCTTTTAAGGAATGGAACAATCCAAATTACTGGATTGATAATCCTAGACTTGCATCACCTGTGTGGAGTGACTTTTTTGGATTACTAGGAAGAAGTATACCTGAACATATGATACTTTCTTCTGATAATAATGGTAAAGATACAAATAATATCAAAAATAAGGTAACAATATCTACCACAAATGAAAATGGTATTAAAGTTGTTACTCATTCATATCTTATAAGTTATAATTCTGATATTCCACCAAACGATTTCATGGTAACATATTCACTAAATAAAAATGAAATCCCTCCTGCTATTGAAATAGAATTAATAAGACCAGACAAAAATAGATTTAATATTTATTTTGATTCCATTACTCCATCTATCTCTGGTTCAAATCAAAGCATAACATTTGGAAGAATATTTTCTACAGATAATTTAATCCATCAAAAGCTACTTGATTATTTGAAATTTTACGATTATAAACAAGATAATTCGAAACCTGAAGTAATGTTATTTTCAAATTCGGAGAAACGATCAATCATGAAAGGAAATTATACTTTCAATGTTAAATTTTATCTCTTTAATAATGAAGACAAAATTCTGAACTCTAAATTTATTCTTGGTGGAGAAAAATTTGGATTGATGGGCACCGATGAATTACGTAGAAATTTAACGGTTGGATTGGTGTGGGGGGCACCTGTAGCTTTATTTATCGGGCTATCTGTTTCCACAATTTCCATTGTAATAGGGTTGATATACGGTGTTATTGCAGGATATAAAGGAAAACGAACAGATGAAGGTTTAATGAGAATTAATGATATTTTTTATTCTTTACCAACTCTTCCACTTTTGATAATTTTATCTTTATTTATTGGGAGAAGCATATTTCTAATTGTTTTATTTTTAATCTTTTTCGGTTGGATGGGTACTGCTAAGATTTCACGAAGTCTAGCATTACAAATAAAGAATTTTCAATATGTAGAAGCAGCAAAGCTTATTGGACAACCTGATATTAAAATAATCTTTAAACATATTATACCTCAACTACTTCCTTTAACTTTTGCAAGCATTGCTATCTCAGTTCCAGGAGCAATTTTAGCGGAGGCCTCTCTTAGTTTCATTGGGCTAGGGGATCCCTCTATTCCAACATGGGGTCAAATTCTTCATGAAGCTCATACTGCCGCAGCCGCTTCGAGAGGTTTATGGTGGTGGTTAATACCTCCTGGCGCGTTAATCGCATTAACCGGACTAGCTTTTGTTCTTATTGGAAATACGATAGACTCTATCTTGAATCCAAAGATGAAAAATGTGTAGTTTCGGTGGACATATTTCTCATCCTTTTTTAATTTCATTATACAATTCTCAATATAATTTCATAAAAAAAAATTTATGTGTGAAAATCTAATAATAATGAATGAATATATTTAGTGGAAAGATTAAATATTATTTATTAATGTCAAATTCTTGTAACTATTTGCAGAAATATGTTATATTGTTTATTGTGTTCTTTATAATTTCTGGATTAAATTTATTTGATTATCATAAGGATGTATTTACACAGGTAAATGCTTCTTTTTCTCCTACAACCAACAATAGTCAACAAACACAAGAATCTCTAGAATCGACAAATAGAGATGCGATATTGTCTTATGAGCAAGGAAATAAATTTTTGAATGCAAAAGATTATGATCAAGCTATAACATCATATAAAAATGCAATTACATTGGATCCGAATTGGGCTGCGCCGCTAATTAAACAAGGTAATTCCTATTTTGAATTAGCCAATTATACTAAAGCTATAGAATTATACGATAAAGCATTTATTATATTAGGAAATTTACATGAAAAAGTAAAAACTGTTGATAAAATTAATGGACCTAAACCTTATTGGCTTGATCTTTGGTTTGACAAAGGAGAAGCACTTACCAACTTGAAAAAATTTGACGATGCAATAGCTTTATACGATAAATTAATTTCCCTCGATCCAAATTGGGCTAATCCTTGGAATAGTAAAGGATGGGCACTGCAAAAACAAGGTAAAAATGATGAGGCCATCACTGCATTTGATAAAGCAACCAAATTAAATCCAAATTGGGCTAAACCATGGAATAGTAAAGGATGGGCACTATATAAAACAGGAAAATTTGACGAAGCGTTATCTTCTTTTGATAAAGCCATATCTCTAGAACCAAAATGGGATAAACCTTGGTTTAATAAAGGAAAAATATTTTATGATTTAGATAAATATACAGATGCTAAACAATTTATGGAACATGCATTATCTTTGAATGCAGATCCTAAAACCTCAGCTTTATTGGAAAACATTAATGCAAAAATAGAGTCAACAACAACAGTTCAGTAGTTTTTGCTAGTTTATTTATTGTAGATAATAAAACTCAAAAACTATTAAAAAAATTTTCTGAGCGTTGAAATATTTTCAGGAGAAAGTTTAATTGTATATGCTGATGCGTCCTCGGTATAAACCTTAGACAAGGCATCCAAAAATCTCGCTTTGTCCATTCCTCTATCAAAAGTACCACCGGATTCCTTAATACAAAGAGGAAATTTTTGCATTTTCAATCCTTTTTTATTTAAATAATGAATAAATTCTATATATCTATCAGTATCATAAGAATTAACGCCTTTTTCATTGCATAACATTATCCAAACATCTATTGTATTCTGATAAAAGGCTTTATCACGTAAATCTTCAAGAGTCATCATATAATTATCAAAATAAATGTTTTCACATATATTTTTATTTAGTCAGAAAAGTAAATATTATTCGCGATTAACTTTCATATAAACAAGACATCAATTGGCTACATTTTTAATTTATTCAATTATCAAACTAATATTGTTTCCATTGCGATCAAACGCACCTATTGTTTCATATTCGTATGGATAGCTAATTATTATAGAAACTACACCGAAAAAATTGTTCAAGTCTTGTAATGATGGTCTATTTGAACCACCTGGATGGGAATGGGCAGTACCTATATAAGAAAGGTCCATGGGCAACTCGTTTGTTGGGAAACCCGAGTAATAAGGCCCACTTGAAGCAAAAGGAGGAACTACTAATCCGTCAATACGTATTTCACCACTCTTCTTGCTTTTACCTTGAAGAATAAGTATTCCTTCGTGAGGGTGCCATGTCTTTGAATATGTAATAATTCCATCTGCAGATTGTTTTGTAAGAATTACCTGTCGGTTATATTCAACTCGATTTTTTATGCTTTTATCTTTGGCAGTGACTCCAGACACATCCTTTTTATTTTTTAAGAAATTAAAAAACAATTACGAAATATGATAGTAAAATGATATTTATTAATATCTACAAATTCTTCAGTATTAGACATATTTTTTAATCGCTTTGTTTAACAATTAATGACATAATGACTAAAAATTGTACTATGATTTTGTCTGAATTAGGACCATTTGTATTTGATAACGAAAATAAGTTAATTTATTCAAAAAAATACAATAATATTATTTCTTCTAATATTTTAATTTCAAATGGTGATTATTCTGAACTTCTTGATATCTCTGATAAATTACGTAGTTATGATTCCGTCTTTAGTAATGATATAGGTTTGATATCTTATCTTCGAAATACCGGAATTAATGTTTATGTAATGCCTTCGGAAAAAATTAGAGAGATTTCAAAACATAAATTAAATTACCTTATACAGGCTGGTTTTGCTGAAAATGAACGTGATGCATATCTACAACTAAGACAATTTGCTCTCGATTTTTCTTCAAGCAAAGTGCGACGAATTTCAGAAAAACTTGATCTTCATATCAATCAATCAATTAATGCTCTTGATGAACTAGATAAAATCATAAATGTGATAGGAGCAAGACTTCGTGAATGGTATGGATTACATTTTCCTGAACTTGATTATTTGATACAGAATATCTTTACCTATGCTGAGATCGTTAGATTAGCTGGAAACCGAACGAATATTGATTTAACTATGCTGGAGAATATTGGAATAGAAAGTAAGAGAGCAGAAATGATACTTGTGGCTGTTGAAAGAAGTAAAGGTGGAGATATATTAGAAGAAAATTTGTCTATAATTAAAAAACTTGCAAATGAAGTTATAATGCAAACTGAATTAAGAAGAATTCTTGCCTATCAAATTGAGGAAATGATGGAAAAAATTGCTCCAAACATTAAAGATATATTAACCGCCACTGTTGGCGCAAGATTAATGGCTAAAGCTGGTAGTCTCCAAAAACTTTCTGTCATGCCATCTAGTACTATTCAAATTATAGGTGCTGAAAAAGCACTCTTTAGATCCTTAAAAACAGGAGCTCCTCCCCCAAAACATGGAATTTTGTTTCAACATCCTATATTACATTCTGCACCTAAATGGCAAAGAGGAAAAATGGCTAGAGCAATAGCTTCAAAGGTAGCTATTGCAGTAAGAATAGATCTATTTAGGAATGGCGAAAAGGAGGCACATATTTCTGAACAACTGAATAAACGAATAGCTGAGATACAAGAAAAATATAAAGAACCCAGACTTAGTGGACAAAAGCAATATAGAAACGAGATGATAAATTATAATAAAAATCCAAAAAGAAGATTCAATAAATTCAATAAAAAGCATGCGAAGAAGAACAAATTTTCTAAAAGATATTAATTCAAAAATTATTTATTTTCCCTGGTAAAAGCCGATGTGTTATATTTAAATAACAATTAACGATTCATCATTTAAGTATCTAGATGAAAAATACCAGCACTGAAGAAGAACTAAGATCATTAACGGCATCATCAGATCCGTCCTACTCAGGTACTGTAAGTGAATTTAATAATGACTTTGATGGGTACAGATGGGTTATTTTTAATGGCCAAAAACATTTAGCCACTTTGAATTTAATTAAGGGAAATACCGTGTATAATGAAAAACTAATAACAATCGATAAAGAAGAATATCGGCTATGGGATATATTTAGAAGTAAACTTGCTGCTGCTCTCGTCAAAGGTTTAAAAAATCTTCCTATAAAAAACAAAACAAAAGTTCTTTATTTAGGTGCATCTACTGGAACTACAGTAAGCCACATTTCAGATATTATAGGTAATTCTGGAGTAATTTTTGCAATAGAATCTTCTATCCGGGTAGCTAGAGAACTTATTGAAAATGTTGCCTCTAAAAGAGAAAATATTATTCCGATAATAGAAGATGCAAGGAAACCTCTCTCCTACTTCTCTACATATGGTGAAGTTGATGTTGTGTATTGTGATATTGCTCAACCTGATCAAACTGAAATAGCAATAGACAATTGTAAAACTTTTCTTAAAGATAATGGTAAATTATTGCTAGTAGTAAAGACTCGAAGCATAGATGTAACTCAAGATCCAAGAACAGTTATACTTCAAGAAGCAAAAAAACTAGAAAATAGTAGATTTAATTTAGAACAAATTTTAAATCTTGAACCTTATGATAAAGATCATGGATTGATATATGCAACTTACAATCAATTAAAATCATAAATCTTGCTTTGTTTACAAGTTATTTCTCTTATAGGTCTCCATGATTTTCTTACAAAGTCTGGAAATTCCTTATATTCTTTAATCCAGTTATTTATAAAATACATAGTTTTTTTATCAGATGGATAGCCACTTCCAATATTTTGAAAACTCTCTTCCAAGATTTGGATTTCTCTATCTCTTATTACTTTTGCAATAATTGAAGCTGCGGAGACAGCAGGGTTTATTCTGTCTGCCTTATGCATAGCAATTATACTAGTATTCTTTTTAAAATCTAAATTTGACTTGAGATAGCTTGTGTACGTAGTGATATTTACATCACATGAATCCACATATGCAATATCAGCTGCAAGGTATTTAATAATTCTTGACATTATTCCTCCTTCTAGTTTATTTAATTGTCTTTGGTATACATGTTTATCAATAGTCTTACAATCAATCTTATATATACAAATGAATTCTGAAATATTTAATATTTGATCAAATAGAAAAATTCTCTTTTTTCTGGTTAAAGCTTTGGAGTCTCTTACTCCTATTTCCTCCAATTTTTTGATATCGCTATTTTTAATATTTATACCAGCAATTACAAGAGGACCTATGACAGATCCTCTTCCAGCCTCGTCAATCCCGCATATTAGCAAATTAATATTTCTCATTAATTCAATCTCTTACATTAAAATTTCTATCCAATGATTAACCATATTGGTAATTATATAATAAATAACTTCTATTATTGTATTAAAATTATGGATAATTTTATTCAGATCACAGAAGGCCAAACAAAATTACTTGTTCCAAAAAATTCACTTTTAGAAAAGGTTCCCCCCCGTTATCCTGCTTTTTTTAATCCTCTCGCAAGATTTAATAGAGATTTGTCAATTTATATTTATAATATTTTTTTAGAAGAATATAATAACACTAAAAATAATCAAATTACGTTTGCTGATGCGTTTGGAGGAATAGGATCTAGAGGACTCCGAGTAGCAGTAGAAGTACCTAGAGTTTCCAAAATTTACATAAATGATATTAATGAACTAGCCATAATAACTGCAAAAGAATCAGCACACCTTAACAATATCGATGCAAAATGTATTTTTTCAATAAATGAAGTATGTAAATTTCTTATTTCTAGGCCGACAGAAAGAAACAAAAGGTTTACTATAGTAGATTTGGATCCATTTGGAAGTCCTTCACCTTTTATCGAATGCGTTCTCAGATCTGTTGAAGATGAAGGATTAATTTCTATTACTGCAACTGATACTGCAGTTTTAAGTGGAATATATCAAAATGTATGCCTTAGGAAATATTTTGGTTTATCTATTAACAATACCTATTCAAATGAAGTTGCAACACGCTTAATAGTATCTTCTACTGCATTAATTGCTGCAAGATTGGGAATATCTTTAAGACCTATATTTGTTCATTCAAATAGACATTATTTCCGTGTCTTTTTAAAAGTATCAATAAGTAATTCGAAGGCCAACATGGTGTTTGATAACCTAGGGTACATAAAACATTGTTTTAAATGTGGTGAAAGAAATTTTTCTAGTATATATCCAAAAGATTTATGTTCAGTATGCAGTAGTAAATTTAACGTCTCAGGTCAGCTCTGGACCGGAAAATTATTTGATAAAAATATGATTTTAAATTTAATAAAAAAATATTTATCTGATGATTCTACTAATGATAAAAAAAACCAACAAATTAAACAATTATTTGAGATTAGTATAGGTGAACTAGATGATATACCTTATTACTTCACAGTAGACGAGATAGGCTCAATGCTTAGGACCAGTCCAAAAAAACTAACTAAAATTATTGAGGAAATTATTTCCTCAGGTTATCGTGCATCAAGAACAATTTTTCGTCCTACTGGCTTGAAAACTACTGCTTCGATGTCTGATATTTTATCTATTCTAAAATTAGAGAATGAATTAGATTAAACAGGTAAAACTTTAATGCTATTATTTATATTTGCTCTTTATATACATTAATCTAAAAATTGAATGAGATAACTCCAATTTTTTGTAGTACGATGTATAAAGTATTGTATATATTTATTGAAAATACTTCCATCAATAATAACAATGAGAATAAATTTTACCAAAAATTCATAAAGTTTAAAACTGTGTTTTTAAAAATTTTTTCTCTATTCATGCTTAATATCTTAATTTATGGTGAATTAAGTTTTGTTCTTTCCGAATTTTTAGAGGTTTCTATGTATGGTGGTGTATTCAGGTGGTTAAATTAGAAATAAAAGACGTTACTAAATCATTTTATAGAAATGATGGAAAAGAATCAA
>Ga0114129_10009978_pt1 | contig 13532 bp, 16 predicted proteins | sample RhiMetdeltSRZDD1_FD_80071 | JGI IMG/M metagenome (GOLD analysis project Ga0114129, IMG submission 80071) | Populus rhizosphere microbial communities from Tennessee, USA - Rhizosphere MetaG P. deltoides SRZDD1 (version 2) (version 2) | ecosystem: Host-associated > Plants > Roots > Rhizosphere >...
CCAGATCCCGGACCGTTTCGTGTCTTATGTGGACGCCGGGTTCGCCGGCGAGCGCCCGGCGCAGCGCCCATTCCAGCAGCGGCCGGCGTACGCCCAGCGCCCGCAGCTCGGGATCGGGCCGGGCGTCGGGGTGGCTGACCGGGATCTCGGTCGCGCCCGCCGCGATCAGCTGGGCGTAGACGTCGGGGGCGTGGTCGAGCAGTTCGTTGCAGCCCCGAGCCAGCAACACGTGCGGATGGCCGAACTGCGGTACGCCGGGCCGCCGCCAGTCCACTGCCGCATGGTGCCCGTCCAACGGCGCGTACGCGTCCCGCTCCACCAGCGTGATCTCGTGACCGGCGCGGGCCAGCGCCAGGCTCGCCGTCAGGCCCGCGATGCCGCCCCCGGCGATCGCTATCCGCATGCGTCCTCCCCGATCGCATTCCGAGCAGCCTATCCGGGCCGCCGCCGGGGACTGTCAGTCGAAGGTACGGATGGCGTACCACTGGCCGTCCCGGATCGCCACCACGACCGCCCGCCCGTCGCCGAGCAGGATCTGCAGCCGCGCCATGCGCTGCGCCGCATCGCCGTCCCACCATCGCACGTCGACCGGCCACGGCCCGGCCCAGCCGATGATGTCCACTGTAGACCCTTCGAGCACCAGAGCCGATGGTACGCCGCTCAGCCGCAGCCGGGCGTCCACGCCGATGGGCGTACCACCGGCATCGAGCAGGTCCACCGGCAGCGGTTCGGGCAGCACCGAGGCCGGAGCGGGTGGGGGTGCCGCCCCCGGCCAGGGCCGATCGTCCGGTACCGGCCGCTCATCGCCCCACGGCACGAGCCGGGGTACGCCATCTCGCCCGCCGCCGGGCACCGCGGTCATCACCGAGTCCGGACCGAGCAGGCCCTGCACCCGGGTCATCGCGCGGTGCGCACGCTCGCGCTCGACCCCGGTCTCGCCCCACAACCCTTGCTGCAGGCCGACTTGGGCCAGCACGCCATCGGGGCGCAGGGTCAGGCGCAAGATCCCGCCGGTCGGCCGCTGCGGCCGGTGCAGCCAGCCCTCCAGCTGCCAGCGCACCCGATCGGCCACGGCCGGCACGGTCAGGATCCCGTCGTGGCGCCACGTCCGGCTCAGCTCCTCTCCGCGTACGCTCACCGCGTCGATGGCCAGCCGCGTGCAGGCCAGCCCGTACGCCGAAAGCCGTTCATGCAGCCGTTCAGCGAGCGCCCGAGCGGCGAAGGCGGCCACGTCTACGCGGTCGACCGGCTCCTCGAACTCCCCGGTCACGGCCAGATCCGGCGGCGGGCGGCGTACGGCCAGCGGACGGGTGTCGCGCCCGGCCGCGAGGCGGTGGACGAACGCCGCGTCCAGTCCGAAGCGGGCCAGCACGTCGGAGCCGGGCAGCGCGGCGAACCCGCCGAGCGTGCGTACGCCCAGCCGCCGCAGCAGATCGGTCAACGCGGGCCGTTCGATCAACGCGATGGGCAGCTCGGCGAGGAACGCCGCCGTCCCGCCGGAGGGCACCATGACGCCCCGGCGAGCGGCGATGGACGCGGCGAAGACACCGTCGGCCACGCCGATCTGGGCCTCCACCGAACATTCCCGGGCGATGTGCTCGACCACTTGCTCGGCGGCGCTCTCCTCACCACCGAAGTAGCGGGCCGGACCCCGGACGGCGAAGGCACACGCCCCCGGGCGCAGGACGGCGACCCCGGCGACCATCTCCTCGGCGGCCGCGACGACGGCTTCGAACGCCCGCGCGTCCCGGTTGGGATCGTCGGCCACCACGATCGCCTGGGGTGACAGGCTTTGGGCTTCGCGCTTGCGCATTCCCCGGCGTACGCCGTCCGCCCGAGCGGCCGCAGAGCAGGCGAGTACGCGGTTGCTGGCGAGAACGATGAGCGGGCCGGCCGCATCGACTCCGTCGACTATCTCGGCGGCGAGGACGGGCCAGTCGGGACACCACACCACCGCCGTCCTCGTGGCGTCAGCCACGGACCACGCGCAGACCGGCCGCGCTCCTGGCGTCTCGCTGACCGCACTCCTGGCGGCTCGGCCCGAGGGCCTCCCCGGCAAGCGCTCCCCGCGGCACGTCCGGAGCACCACCCTCCGCGATCGCGGCGGCCGGATCGGCGTAGGGCTCGATCCCGCCGGCCGGGGTCGGCAGCCAGACGTCGACCTGCTTCGGGCGGGTGGCGGCGCCCCGGCCGGCCGCCGCGACGGTCAGATGGCGGCACTTGAGCCGGCCGTGGCCGGGGCGGATGCCCAGCCACTGCGCTTGCACGGGTTCCAGGATCAGGTCTGGGGTATCCCAGGTGCCCATCGGGATGAGGACGCAGCCGCGCTGGCGGGCGCGGGCCGACAGCCGGGTGGCGGCGCGGGCGTCGATCTGCGCCGTGGTCGTGACGACGATGTCGAAGCCGTCGATGAGGGCGGCCACCACGTCCGTCCACTTCGTATTCGGGTTCGGCACCAGAGCCAGCCGGTCCAGCGCGACACCGAGTTCGGCGGCGGCTTGCAGGCCCAGTTCGGGCAGGCCGACGACGGCGCACCAGGCCCCGGACCGGGACGCCTCGGCGAGCAGGGCCAGCATGATGGAGGTGGAACCCCAGCGGGGGGTGGGAGCGCTGCGCGCGGCGACTGCCCTGGGTGCCGCCGCGCGCAGCGTTGCCCCGCCCGACCGGTTCTCCAGCCGGTCGAGCTGCCTCGCCGGGCCGGCGCCCTGAGGCCCGACCGGTGGGACACTGGCCCGGTCGAACCCTCCTGCCGGCGCCAAGCCCTCGGCGATCACAACCGGTACGCGGCCCGGTCGACCGTCGCGTGTGGACGGAGAACCGCCCTCGGCGACGGCCGGACCGGACATCCGCGACCGGTCGGGGGTCTGCAATGTGGCGGCCGGTTTAGCCACCACGATGGTGCTGCCGCGGCGCAGACCGCCGCCCGGCAGCAGCGGGCGCAGGGCGTCCACCACCGGCAGCACTCGGGTGGGATCGTCATCGGCCGCCAGGGATCCGGCCGACCGCACCAAGGCGGCGAACTCGGGCCGGACCAGCGGCGCGCTGGACATCTCGGGCTTCGCTCCCCCGCTCGCGAATCAGCCGGCGTACGCGGGCGGCTGAGCAGACAGCCCGAGCGAGATCTGCACGGTGTCGATGAACTGGGCGGCCGCGCGGACGAGGTCGTCGGCCTCGCGGGTGGACACCTTGGCGATGCCCGCCTCGGCGGCCGAGCGGCGAGCCGCACCGGCGGCGAAGAAGTTGGCCCACTCCCCGAGTTCGGGGGCAACCTTGATCAGCAGAAGCCAGGCGCTGGTGACCCGAGTACGCCGGCGGCCATGCACGGGCTGAGCGCGCATCGCCAGTACGGCCGCGGCCGCTCGCAGCGCCGCAAGGTGAGCCGTGGCGTACCGCTGGGCCGGCGAGGCCGCGGCCGCCGCTTCCACCAGACCTCGGCGGGCCAGGAAGAGCAGTTCGGCGGGCGTCCGGTGCGGCAGCAGGTGGGCCGGTATGGTCGGCGGCGTGCTCCCCGGGCGAGTCATAGCCGGTGCGGTCATCGTGCGCGTCTCCTTCGGCGTGGTCTTCCAACGTGCTGTCGAACAACCGCTGTCACACGCCGCTGCGGGGAAGCACAGCAGCTTCGCGAGGGGGCGCCGGCTGGCCGGGGGTGCGGAGCTTCCCCACACCACACCCGACCGGCCAGCCGAATCGGGGCACGTCACCCGCCACCCGGGGGTCGGGTTGGGCGGCGGATGACGATCCCGCCTGTCCGAGCCGGTCGGCACCGCGAATGCCTGGTCCGGCTCACGTGGCGCGCTGCGCTGGGCGCGCCTGCCGGGGTCGCGTCGCGAACCGCTTCCCCGGCGACAGTCTATTAGAACACTGTTCGAAAGTCTAGAACAGCCGTTCGAACACGAGCAAAGTCTATCGCGGGGGTACGACAAAAACAGATTTGCTGCTCAGATAGCGTCGGCGCCGTGAGCCGCACCCTCGACAGTGTCACCACGCACCCCATCGCAGCCGTAAAGAAGACGACGCTCGGCGTGGTCATGGTGATCGGCGCCGCGGCGCTGTTCGCCGCCAACGGCACCGCCGCCAAGCTGATCCTGCGGTCGGGTCTCGACCCGCAGCGCCTGACCCTCCTGCGAGCCGCCGGAGCCTGCGCCGGCCTGATGTTAGTCGCTGCGCTGCTGTCGTGGCGTACCGGGGATTGGCGGCGGCTACGCGTAACCCGGCGAGAGCTGCCCTTGCTCGGCGTCTACGGCCTGATCGGCTTCTTCCTCGTGCCGGCGCTCTACTTCGTCTCCATCAGCCGGATCCCGATCGGCATCGCGCTGCTGTTCGAGTTCACCGCGCCGCTGTTCGTCGCGTTGTGGGCGCGCTTCGGCCAGCATCAGCGCGTACGCGGCCGGCTGTGGATCGGGCTCGCCCTCAGCCTGCTCGGCCTGGCCTGCGTCGCCGAGATCTGGGGCGATCTGCGGCTGGACGCCCTCGGCGTCGGCGCTTCGCTGCTCGCCGCGGTCCTGCTCGGCGCGTACTACGTCATCGGCGCCCGCACCGTCCGGGATCGCGATCCCATCTCGCTCACCGGGCTGGCCTTCGGCGTCTCCGCGCTCGCCGGGCTGGCGTACCAGTTGATCGTGCGCGGACCGGGGGTGACCGCGGCCGGATGGCGGCCGCTGACCGGGACCATCCAGGGTCTGCCCGTCTGGCTGCTCGCGATCTACCTGGTGATCGGCGGGTCGATCGTGCCCTACGCGCTGGTGGTGACGGCGCTGCGGCACCTGCCCGCGACCAGCGTGAGCATCATCGGCATGGTGGAGCCGGTGATCGCCGGGGGCATCGCGTGGTTCGCCCTGTCCGAGGTGCTGAACGTGGCTCAGCTGGCCGGCAGCGTGCTGCTGCTGTCCGGAGTGGGACTCGCCGAAACGGCCCGCATCGCCGAGCGGCCGGTGACCGTGGTGGGAGAATCGCTGAATGCATGACCACCCCAACGTCCGGGCCGTGCAGGACGCGCTCGCCTGCGCCGACGCCGTCGACGGCAGTGGGCGGCCGAGCCAGATCGTCATCCTGCCCGCAGCGGTGCACACCGCGGCCCTGGCGGCCGAGGCGCTCGGCGTCGAGGTCGGCCAGATCGCCAACTCGCTGATCTTCTCGGCCGACGGCGAGCCGCTGCTCGTACTGACTTCGGGCGCGCACCGCGTCGACACCGCGAAGGTGGCCGCGGCGCTCGGGGCGGCCCGGCTGGACAAGGCCAAGCCGGACTTCGTCCGCGAACACACCGGGCAGACGATCGGCGGGGTCGCGCCGCTGGGCCACCCGAAGCCGGTGCGTACGCTCGTCGATGTGGATCTGGCTCAGTATCCGGAGATCTGGGCGGCCGGCGGCGTACCGCAGTCGGTCTTCCCCACGACGTACGCCGAGCTCCTGCGGATCACCGACGGCACGGCCGCCGAGGTGGCATGAGCGGGGGACTGCGGCTGATCGCCTGGACGCCGGAGGATCTCCAGCGGCGGCTGGCCGAAGTCGTCGAGGTCTACGGCGAAGCGATGGGACACCACGGCGCCGACCTGCAATCGCGGATGGGCCGGTTCGCCGCCCACGTACGCCGCCCCGACGTGCGCGGTGTGGCGACCCTGACGGCCGAGGGCCGGCTGCTCGGCTTCGGCTACGGCTACCCCGGCGGCCCCGGCCAGTGGTGGCACGACCAGGTCGCCGCCGCGCTCGACCCGGAGCAGCGCAAGATCTGGCTCGTCGAGCCGTTCGAAGTCGTCGAGCTGCACGTACGCCCGTCCGCGCAGGGGCACGGACTCGGTGCGCAGCAGCTGGCGGCGTTGCTGCGGATGGCGACCGGGCGTACCGCCCTGCTGTCCACTCCGGAGGCCGACGAGGAGAAGTCGCGAGCCTGGCGGCTCTACCGGCGGTTCGGGTTCAGCGATGTGCTGCGAGACTTCCTCTTCCCCGGCGACTTCCGGCCGTTCGCGGTGCTCGGCCGGACCCTCCCGTTCGCCTGACCCGGCTGGGGGCCGCCGTGCCGGCCACGCGCCGCCTCGCGCCGGCTAGGAGACGAGGGCCTTGCGCACGATCGACAGCAGCTGCACGAACCCGAACAGGGCGAGCAGCACCCACAAGGCCAGCACCAACGTACTGGTCCCAGCGGCGAGATCGGCGTGCACCGGCCCGGCGAGCCCGGCGATGAGCAGGAACACCAAGGTGGCGACCACGCGCAGCGTACGGTCGCCGATCGTGGCGGCACCGGCTGGCCGCAGCCCACTCACCGTCGCCCGCGCCCGCACGTACTCATGCGCGGCGATCAGGCCCAGACCCGCCAGGACGAGCACCGGCGCCGCGCCCAGCAACAGCGCCGCGAACAGCCAGCACGCCTCGCTGATCCGCTCGGCCAGGCTGCGGTAGAACGCCTCCCGCTGCACCGCCCGCCCCAGCAGCACGCTCGCCGCCCGCCCGACCGCGTCCGCGGCCACGCCGATCACCACGAACACCCCGGCGACCAGCGCCCAGCGCCCGCCGCCCGCGGCCGTCAGCGGAACGAACACCGCGGCCACCGTCGCGATCGCGGTCAGGGCCGCAGCGGTGGCGCCCCGCCGGGTCATCCAGACACCGCACTTGTACGCCCACCGAGTCCACCACCGCGTGACCGGCCCGGCGTGGCGCAGGTCGTACCCGTCGTACGCCTGCGCCCAGGCCCGCACGAATCGGGGCCAGTCCATGATGGCCCGCGGATCGACGCGCTGCTCCACCGGTTCGGCGCCCTCGCTCGCGGTCCAGTCCGTCGCGCCGTCCCCGATCATCGATCCCCCGCGTTGTGGTGCTAGACGTGCGCGCCCACCCGGAGGTTCCGCCACACCTCCCGGGTGGAGGTCGATCTGTTCAACGTAATGAAGTGCAAACCGGGTGCGCCCTCGGCGAGAAGCCGGTCGCACAGCCGGGTCGCCACGTCGACACCGATACGGCGGACCTCGTCGACGTCGTCGGCCACGGCTCGCAGCCGGTCGGCCACGTCGGCCGGAAAGTCCATCCCGGTCAGCACCGCGAACCGTTCGATCTGGGCGACGTTGGTCACCGGCATGACGCCCGGGACGATCGGCACATCGCAGCCGCGGGCGGCGACCGCGTCGCGCAGGCGTACGTAGTTCTCCCAGCCGAAGAAGATCTGCGTGATGGCGAAGTCCGCCCCGGCGCGGATCTTGCGGACGAAGTAGTCCACATCGGAGTCGAAGTCCCGCGAGCGGGGGTGCTTGTCGGGGAAGGCGGCCACGCCGACGCAGAAATCGCCGCTCTCCTTCACCAGGCGCACCAGCTCCTCGGCGTAGGACAGGCCGCGCGGATGCGGAATCCATTCGCCTTGGGGGTTGCCGACCGGGTCGCCCCGGACCGCCAGCATGTTGCGTACGCCCGCGTCGGCGTACTGGCCGATGACGTTGCGCAACTCGGCGACCGAGTGGTCGACGGCGGTGAGGTGCCCCATCGGCACGAGCGTCGTCTGCCCCGCGATCCGCTGCGTCCACGCGACCGTGGTGTCCCGGGTGGTACCACCGGCGCCATAGGTGATCGACACGTACGCCGGCCGCAGCGCCTCGATGTCGCGCACGGTACGCCACAACTGCACGTCGCCGTCGGCGGTCTTAGGCGCGAAGAACTCGAACGAGATCGTCGGCTCCTTCGACGCGAGCAGCTGGGCCACCGTCGGGCGGTCGCCGGGGAGCGTGGAAGGGGCGCCCAGGGTCATGCACCTACTGTATCGGGCCTCTTGCCGCAAACCGCACATCATCTCAGCTCGTAGGCTTACGCCGAGCCCGGTGAGAACGGCTCCTCACCCGGTTTGAGCGGCCAGAGCGTGTCGCGGTTGACTCGCATCGGATGCGACGGCCGGCCGATGAATTCGCCCCCGCCCGGCCGTCTAACCGGCATGAGCGACGACGGCCCGCTCCCCGTGGTGGTCTGGCCGCTGGGCCCGGCGATCTCCCGCGCCGACATACCGGTCCTGTGCGACCAGCTCGCCGTCGTCGTGCGCTATGGCGGCGTACGCCTCATCCTGTGCGACGTGAGCGCGGTGAGCGACCACGACGTCGTCCTCGTCGAGGCGCTGCTGCGGTTGCAGCTGACCGCGCGGCGGCTGGGTGGGCGCATCCGGGTCCACCGCGCCTCGCCGCAGCTGCTGGATCTGCTGACGGCGACCGGCCTGCGGACCGTCATCACGGGCGAGCCGCCCTAGGCCGGTGCTCCGGCCGGCAGGTGCATCGGCAGGCCGAACAGCGGGAAAAGGTGTTCGGTGTCGAGGAAGTTGTTGACGACCGCGATCCGCCCGTCGACGATCTCCAGCACGATGAGCGCCCACGGCGAGTGCCCGCCGTCCAGGTCGGGCCGGTACTGACCGAACGCGGGCTGCCCGTTCGCCGCGGTCGGGATCAGCCGCGAGCCCTGGCACCCGTTACCCAGGCCGAGCATCCAGCCGCGGATCTCCTCGGGGCCGCGCAGCCACATCTCCAGCGGCGGCATGTTGAGGATGACGTCCTCGTGCAGCAGCTGAGCCAGCGAGTCGAGGTCGTAGCGCTCGAACGCCTGGACGTAGCGGGTCAGGAAGGCCTGCTGTCCGGGGTCCATCGGTTTGAGCGGCTCGGTCGGCGCGACCTGGGCCGCGGCCAGCGTGGCGCGGGCCCGCTGCAAAGCGCTGTTCACCGAGGCGACGCTGGTGTCGAGCAGCTCGGCCGCCTCCTGCGCCGACCAGGCCAGGACTTCGCGCAGGATCAACACGGCCCGCTGCCGGGGTGCGAGGTGCTGCAGCGCGGCGACGAACGCCAGCCGGATCGAGTCCCGGGTGGCCGCCACGTCGGCGGGGTCGCCGTCGGCCACGACGCGGGCGTCCGGGATCGGCATCAGCCAGGTCGGCTCGGGCAGCGGCGCGTCCGGCATCGACGTGGAGGTGGACGACGGGCCGAGGTCCATCGGGCGCGCCCGGCGCTGTGCGCTGCCGAGCATGTCCAAGCACACGTTGGTGGCGATGCGGTAGAGCCACGACCGCAGGGCCGAGCGCCCCTCGAACCGGTCGTACGCCTTCCACGCCCGGACCATCGTCTCCTGCACGGCGTCCTCGGCCTCGAAGCCGGAGCCCAGCATGCGGTAGCAGTAGCCGGTCAGTTCGGAGCGGAACTTCTCCAGCTCCAGCTCGACACCGGGATTGATGGTGGTCTCACCCACAGCGGCGTCACCCATGCCAGCGAACCTACACGAACCGCCGAGAGGGCGTCGGCCGAGAACGGGCTCGCTCCGACCGCGTGATCACCGCAGGACGCGCCGGTACTACGGTTCTTGGTGTGACCCTCACCGATCTGCGCGACCGGGTCGAAGCCGCCCTGCGCGGCTTCCTCGCCGACCGCCGTGCCCAGCTGACCGCGATCGACCCCGAGCTGGCCATGCTCTCCTCGGCGATCGAAGGGCTCGTGCTGGGCGGTGGGAAGCGGCTGCGCCCGGCGTTCGCGTACTGGGGACACCGGGCGGCCGGCGGTGAAGACTCCGGCGCGGTCGTGGCGGCCGTCGCCGCATTGGAGTTCCTCCAGGCCAGCGCCCTCATCCATGACGACGTCATCGACCGGTCCGACACGCGCCGCGGCGAACCGGCCGCGCACCGCCGCTTCGCGATGCTGCATGCCGAGTCCGGCTGGTACGGCGACCCCGACGGCTTCGGCGACGCCGCCGCGATCCTGCTCGGCGACGCCTGCCTGGTGTGGTCGGACGAGCTGCTGCACGGCAGCGGCCTCGACCCGGTGACGCTGGCCCGGGCGCGGCCCGACTTCGACGCCATGCGTACCGAGGTCACCGCCGGGCAGTATCTCGACGTGCTCACCCAGGCGACCGGCGACACCTCGGTACGCCGGGCCGACACGGTGGCTCGCTTCAAGTCCGCCAAGTACACCGTCGAACGGCCGCTGCTGCTGGGCGCGGCCATCGCTGGAGCCGGACCGGCCGTGCGGGCGGCGTACTCGGCCTTCGGGCTGCCCCTGGGTGTGGCCTTCCAGCTGCGTGACGACGTGCTGGGCGTCTTCGGCGACCCGGCCGCGACCGGCAAACCGGCCGGCGACGACCTGCGCGAAGGCAAGCGGACCTACTTGGTCGCCGCATCCTTGGAGGGCGCCTCGATCACCGATCGCGACCGGCTGCTCAAGCACCTCGGCGATCCGAAGCTGGACGAGGACGGCGTCGAACTCCTGCGCGGGATCCTCGTACGCTCCGGCGGCCTGGCCCGGACCGAGGACCGCATCACGGCGCTCACCGACGCCGCGCTCGGTGCGCTCGCCGGTGCCGACCTCGATCCGGCCGGCGCGGCGGCGCTGCTGGAGCTGGCCGAAGCGAGCACCCAGCGCCAGGCCTGACCCCTCATCCGGTTTAGATCAGGGATAAAGCACGGATCTTGAGCCAAGATCCGTGCTTTATCCCTGATCTAAACCGGATCATGAGGGAGAGAAGCGTCAGCGGAGGACTTCGCGGAAGGACGCGTAATGGTCATCGGTGTAGTAGACGTCGCCACCGCTGCCGACGACGAGCCGCCGAGCGCCGCGGTCGCGTGACCCGGGCGTCGGCACGGTGTACTCGCGGTAGTACCCGCGAGCCTGCGGCGGCAGCAGCCGTTCGTTGTTGGAGAAGACGATCCCGTCCCGGCTGTACGGGAACGGGCCGCCCTGGTCGATCAGCGCCAGGGTCTGCCGAGCCTGCGGCGGCAGCGCCGCGACGGTGATCGTCGGCAGCCCCGAGACGGAGGTGGGCCCGCCGGACGAGTCCGAGGCGTTGCGCCCGGCCAGGAACCCGAGGAAGGTGGCCAGCACCACGACCAGGACCGCGGCGGTGGCGCCGAGCATGACCCACGACCGCCGAGGCCCCGCAGATGTCATGGCGGCAGTGTGCCACGCCGATCGCCCGCAGCGGCGGATGCGACCATGAGGACCATGGGTCGGTACGCAGGGCTGGTCGGGACGGCGATCCTGGCGGCGTCGGCGTACCTGGCCGGGGCGCTGCCGTACGGCGATCCCGCGCCGCTCCTGCGTACCGAGGGTCAGGCGAGCGCGAGATTCTGGGTCGGCTTAGGACTGTGGCTGGCCGGCGGCGTGATCCTGGCCGTCACGTGGTGGCGGACGAGACCGAGCAGCCCGATCACCGCCGCTGTCTGGGCCGCACCGCTGGTGCTGGCGCCGCCGCTGGGCAGCCGCGACGTCTACGCGTACGCCTGCCAGGGCGCACTGTGGCTGGACGGCAAGGACGTCTACGCGATGGGGGTCGCCGACGGGGGTTGCCCGTGGACGGCCAGCGTTCCGGAGATCTGGTGGCATACGCCGACGCCGTACGGTCCGCTCGCGGTGGTCCTCAACGGCGGCGCGGTGGAGATCGCCCGCATCCTCAGCGGCAGCGAACAGACTCAGCTCATCATCGCCGTGACGGTGCTCAGGCTCATCGCGATCGGTGGTCTGGCCCTGATCGCGTGGGGGATGGCGAAGCTGCCCGTACCGGCCCGGTGGCTCGGTCTCATCACGCCGCTGGTCGCGGTCACCGCGGTTTCCGCCGCCCACAACGACGCCCTGGTGGCTGGGCTCATCGTCGCCGGTCTCGCGGCGGCTCACCGCCGGGAGTGGCTCGTGGCCGGCGTACTGGCCGCCGGGGCCGTGGGCATCAAGGTGACGGCTCTGGCCGCCCTGCCGTTCGTGCTGCTGCTCCTGCCCGCGTGGCGGGCTCGCGGGGCCGCGCTCGGCGCCGGTGTCACGGCGTTCGCCGGTCTCACCCTCGCCGCCGGGCTCGATCTCGGCTGGGTGCGAGCCCTCGCCCACACCGGCGACCTGCACCAGTGGACCTCGCTGCCGACCGGCGCCGGCATGGCGGCCGGCTACCTCACCGGCGCGATGTCCGCGTCCGTCACCGCCGCCCGCGCGCTCGGCCTCATCTTGCTTGCCGCCATTGGGTTGTACGCCATAAAACGCGCCTGGGCAGCGCCACCCGGCACCGTGGTGGCCGCGTGCGGCTGGGTACTCGCGGCGACCGCCCTGCTCGGCCCGGTCTTCTACCCGTGGTACGCCCTCGCACCACTGGCCGTCCTAGCCGGCGCGGCATCGGGCTGGGTACGCGCACGAGCCATCGCGGTCATCGTGCTGACCTTCCTGGTTCTCCCCAATGGACTGGGACTCGCCGTACTGACCAAGGGTCCGGGGGCGTTCCTCGCCCTCGCGGCGGTCATCGGTCTCGCGGTGTGGGCCGTTCGCCGAGCCAGACCCACAGCGACAGCGTGAACAACACGAGGGCGAAGCCGAAGAGGAGATCCTCGACCGGGGCGTACGCGATCCGCAGCCCGAGAATCCGGCCGGGGTCGTAGCGCACGACGCCGCGTCCGGTGAGGACACCGTTGGACAGCAGCTGGAACAGCAGAACGATCGGGTAGGTCGCCCAGAACACCAGGCCGAGCAGCAGCCGGGTCCGCAGCACGTACACATCACATGCGATCGCAGCCGCGACTGCGATCGCAGCACCGTAGGTGTAGGTCATCGCCGCAGCACCTTGCGTACCGCCTCGAATCCGAGCACCGCGCATACCGGCACGACGACGAAGAACAGCACTTCTTCGACCGGCAGCCCCGCTGGGCGTACCCCGAGAATCTGCGCGGAGTCGAACCACCACCACCGCAAGTGGACCGCGGCGAGGTCCCACAGGAGAAAGGCGGCCGCGACCGGCAGCACGGCCAGGGCGAGGCGGCGGACCTGGCGCAGTACGCCCACCTTGAGGACGGGTTCGAGCCAGAGGGCGGACAGCAGGCATCCGGCCAGCACCGCCAGGTAGGTGAAGCGCATCTAAAAAGCAAGCGCTTGAGCGCGGCGCTTCACTTCGCGGGCACTGTCGCCGCCGAGGGCCTGCGCGGGGGTACCCGGGAGGGTGTCGTCGGCGGTGTAGAGCCACCGCAGCGCCTCTTCATCGTTGTATCCGGCGTCGCGCAGCAACGTCAGTACGCCGGGGAGGTGCTTGAGCACGGTGTCGTTAGCCACCAGCTCGGCCGGCACCCGCAGGACGCCGTCGCGGCGCACCGCCAGCAGTGAACCCTCCTTGACCAGCTGGTGGACCTTCGTGATGGGTACGCCGAGGCGCTCGGCGACGTCCGGGAGGTTCACCCACGTAACGACGTTCTCACTCACCCGTACACCATCGCACAACCGCCGTGACACCGGCAGCTTGTGCTCCTCGTTGCCCACACCGGAGGGACGGATCAGCGTGAACCCCGTGCGTGCGATCAGCCGTGAGGTGGCGGGTGCCTGGCGCTCGCTGCGATATGACCTGCGCCGCAAGCGATCCGCCGCGGTGCACCCGGTGGTGGCGCCGGCCGGGTGGGTTCGCCGGCGTCTCGTGCTCGCGACCGCGGGGCTGGTGCTGATCGCGCTGGCTGGTGGCGGCCTCTTCGCGATGGTGGCCGGGCTGCTGGTGCTGCTCGATCCGGGGCGGCCGCCGGCGGGGCTGCCCGCACACGCCGCTGCGGCTCCGGCCGTGGTGTCGCCGGCGGCTCGGGTGCC
>Ga0114129_10009979_pt1 | contig 13532 bp, 4 predicted proteins | sample RhiMetdeltSRZDD1_FD_80071 | JGI IMG/M metagenome (GOLD analysis project Ga0114129, IMG submission 80071) | Populus rhizosphere microbial communities from Tennessee, USA - Rhizosphere MetaG P. deltoides SRZDD1 (version 2) (version 2) | ecosystem: Host-associated > Plants > Roots > Rhizosphere >...
CGTAACGCACCGAAATCGGTCTGGGCGCCAATGCGACCGACGGGGCTTCGCCAATGGCGTTGTCGATGGCGAGCCGATAGATCTTGAAGAGTTCGTGGCCAACCGAATCCTTCGCGATGACAGCCAGGAGGAAATTACCGGGGCTGGTCGGCACGCCCGACAACATTCCACCCGAGAACGTCATGCCAGCTGGCAAGTCCGAAGGTGGATACAAAGACACCGCATAAGGTGGTGTCCCGCCGGACGGCACGAGCGCTTTCGTATACGGAACGCCCGCTTTTCCGGGTGCCAACGAATCTGGCGTTAGCGCAAGGAAGGAAACCGGCAGCGAGAACGGAACCGTCAACGAATGCTGCGGCGTGCTCGAATCGGTGACCATGAGCACGAACTCGTATTCCCCCGGTGTCGTCGGCGTGCCGGCAAGATACGAGTCGGTGCCGTTGGTGCCCGAGATGAGCATCATGCCCGGTGGGAGCGCGTTGACCGTTCCCGGTGCGGCCGGTGCGACGGTCCACGTGAATGGACCGGTGCCCGTCCGAATAAGTCGATCGATTGGGAACGCAAACGGCGCTCCGGCAGACGCGCCAGGCAGATCGCCGTCGAAGTTTCCAAGCACCAGCGGCAGTGCCGCACCTGCAGGTGCAATGACCAATCCCATGTTGGGACTGTTTAGTACTCGCCCTGCCGAATCGGTCACGATTGGGGCGATGATGAATCGTCCGGTCAGCGATGTCGTTCCCTGGATTACACCCGCTGCAGTCAACGTCAGTCCGGCAGGCAATGGAAAGAACGGCGACTGTGCATACGCGTACGGCGGTGTCCCACCTGCAGCCTTCAATGTGAACGAGTAGGGCACACCGGAACGACCCGACGGTAGATCGATCGAGAGGTCGGCGAGGAGCGCGACCGGCGGCGACACGATCTGCATCGGCGCGACGCGAACGGTGAACACGTGCTCGGCAAAGTTCGATGCATTGCCCTCGTCGGTCGCGCGCAACGTAAACGTATAGACGCCCGGGGTTGTTGGAGCGCCCACGATCTCGGTCACGTTCGGACCGCCGACCGTGCCTCGTTCAATGCGGAGACCTGGCGGCAGCGTTCCCGCTCTCAGTGTCCACGCATACGTCGAGGATCCGTTCGTCCGCAAGTCCGTCTCCCCGCGGAGGCCGCCGCCGACCCACAGGTCGGGCGGATTGCCGTTGACGACCTGCAGTCCCGAGGAGGTCGCCACGTTCAGAGTAAACGTGCGGGTGATGCTGTTGCCGGCATTGTCCTGCGCCTTGAGCTGGAACGCGTAGAAACCAGTACTCGTGGTCGTTCCGGAAAGCTGACCCGTATTCGTCAGGTTGATGCCGAGTGGCAACATCTCCTGGGTCGCGTTCACGGGCGACATGGTGAAGGTATACGGCGCCGTGCCGCCAATCGCGACAAATCGTGTGCTGAACGCATTGCCCGCAATCACGTTCGGTATCCCGCCGGTCAACAGCGCGACGCGCGTGACGTTCAACGTGTAGGTGCGCCGGACCTCACTTCCGACAGCGTCCGTCACGATCAGATCGAAGCTATATGCGCCCGGTGTACTCGGGATGCCGGCGATGATCGTCGCCGTTGGAAGGAAGCTGGTCCCGGTAGCACTTCCAGTTACCAGTTGCAGCCCAGGCGGTAACGATGAGCCGTTGGCGAGGCGCCAGCTGTATGGCGGGACACCATTGGATGCGTTGAGATTCAACACGCCGTAAACGCCTGCGACGAGGTCGTTGAGTCTCGTCCCTGCTAGCCCGACATCCAGGAGCGCAGGACTCGCCGCTTTGATGGGAATCGCGAATTGCCGATTGATAGGCCCGACGCCATCCGTCGCAGTTGCAGAGAACGTAAAGACCGCCGCCGTTGTCGGCGTGCCTGAAATCACGCCGAGTGGAGACAGGCTCAGCCCCGGCGGCATGAACGCCGCGGACCACAAGACCGTTCCTGCGCCTCCGGTAGAGGTCAACGTGTAGTTGTACGGGACCCCTACCGTTGCCGTCGGGAGGATCGCCGGACTGTCAACGAAGATCGGCGACACGTTCAGCGTGTAAGTCCTCGTCGCGAACACCCCCGACGAACTGCTGAAGTTGAGCACGAACGCGAATGTTCCAGGTTGCGTCGGCGTTCCAACGATCGCGCCGGCGGGATCGAGACTGATTCCCGGAGGCATCCCCGACGTTGCTGCCACCGACCACGTGACTGGCCCGGTCGCGTCGAACGCGATCAGCGGTTGCGAGTAGGCATGCCCGACCGATCCGTCGGGAAGACTAATCGTTGTCGCGACCGCACTGACGACCGTCACTGTGATGGTGCGCACGCCGATATTGGGTGTCGGCGATGAATCCTGCGCCTGCAATGTGACCGGATAGACACCCGGTGTCAGGGGTATGCCGGTCAACACGATCTGCGCCCCGCCTGTTGAAACACCAGCGATCGGATCGCTCGCACTGGCGAGCGTCACGCCGGGCGGTAGAGCCGACAGCGCCGTGACGGTGTATGGTCCTGAGCCGTTTGTCGGCGTGATGCTGGTGGAGAACTGAATCCCAGGCGTCAGCGTCAGTGTGGTGATGGGGAAGTTCAGTAACGTGGCTGTTGGGCCAGCGATGTTGAAGGTCCAGTTGCCGGTAAACGAGTTGTTGTCGCTATCGGCAACGCGAACTTGCGTCGTGACGCTCCCGGTGTTGCCTGGCGTACCCGAAACGACCCCGCTGCTGGCGTTCAGCGCCAGTCCCGTGGGAGTCGCTGTGAGATTCGTCCACGACGGATATGTGCCGCTGCCACCGAGCGCGAGCAGCGCTTGCGTGTAAGCCTGGTTATGGACGAGTGTCGTTCCCGCGAGCGGCAGTCCCGTGCTCAGATAGGCGAGCCGCGAGACGTTCCAGGTGAACGCCCTGGTTGCCGACACATCGTTCTGATCCGTGACACGTACCGTGAAGGTGTAGGTGCCCGGCTGCATCGCTCGGCCCAGAAGGAAGGCCAACCCGCTGCCGAGATTCGAGTAGTCGGCGCCTGAGCCGGTCAGCCAGACACCCGGCGGCAGATCGCCGGAGGCGAGGGTCCAGTTGTAGGGTGGTGTACCGCCTGTCGCATTCATTCCAACCGTCAGCGCGTTGCCAGTCACGACATCGGCCAGCCCTGTTGTCGTGATTGAGAGCGCCGGCATCGCCGTCGGGGTAAGGAACAGCGAAAAGATCTTCGAGACCGTTCCGTTCGGTCCTGATGCCGTGACGGTGAAGGTCCCGTTGAACCCGCCATTCGGAGTGCCGGAGAGCAACCCGGCAGAACTCATGGTTAGTCCGACTCCCGGGGATCCGGTCCAGTTACACGGTGAGCCGCAATCCGGCGCGGAGAACAGTGTCGAGTACGCCGATCCGACAGCGCCAGCTGGCAACAGGGCGCTCGTCGTAATCGCAAACGGATCGACGGTGATGTTGAACGACGACGTGGTTGCCGCTGACGTGAGCAGGTCGGTCAGCTGGACCCGCAGGTTTGTCGCGCCCGCTGCTGTCGGAGTTCCACTGACGAGGCCCGTCGCAGGATCGACGCTCAATCCCGCGGGCATCTGCACACCGGCCAGGGACACGTTGGCGCCGCCGCCAAACGTCACGAGCTGATACGAGTACGGCACGTTGCGCGTGGCTTTGGGAAGCGTCGTTGGTGAAATTATCGAGAACGGGACAACCGTGAACGTAAACGGCTTGTCGATGAACGTGCCGTTCGCATCGGTGACCCGAATCGAGGGGTGATACACGCCGGGCGTCGTGAGAACGCCGGCGTAGCCTCCAATCGCCGCCGTGCCGAAGAAATTCTTGAGCGCAGGATCGGAGATAACCCGTATGCCCGGTACCACCTCGCTGCCAGGCGTTAGCGATAGCTGGTAGGGTGCAAGGCCTCCGCTTATCGACGCCGTTTGGATGCTGCTCGAGAAGGTTCCAAGTTGTCCGGTAAATGCGGTAGAGAAGCTGAACGTCAACGGCGGATACACACCCGCTGGATAAATCACCACGCTGACGAATCGACTTGCGAAGTTGCCCGCCGTATCCGTGACGCGTACATTGACCGACGCAAAGAAGGCTCCCGTCGGTGTTCCACTGATCACCCCGTCCGATGAAAGTGACAGCCCGGGCGGGAGGAACTGGAATGGCGCGAGCGACCATGTACGCGTGCCGGCCCCGCCACTCGCGGTCAGCGTAAAGCTGAACGGTGTGTTCACGTTCCCGACCGGAGGATTGCCGCTCGTGATCGACAGGTTCGATAACGTCAGCGTGATCTGACGGATTGCGAAGTTCGTCGGGTTGATCGCGTCGGCAGCCTTGACGAGGAATTGGTACTTGCCGACGGCGGCGGTCGGCGTGCCGCTTATGACCCCGCCGCACGACAGAGTTAGTCCGTCAGGTAACGAGCCGTTGAACACAGACCATGTAAATGCATTCGGCAGACAGCACGCGAACAGCGTCGACGAGAAGTTCTGTCCAATGAGCGCAACGCCCAGATCGCTGCTGCTGATGCTGACCGTCGACGTGTTTCCGCCAATAAACAGCCCGCGCCCCCACTTGCCCAGCACGTTGCCGGCGGAATCGATGACCCGCAGCGTGATGAAGAATGAACCGTTCTCGACCGGCGTGCCGGTGATATCGAGCGTGCCGGCATCGAACGACAGCCCGGCCGGCAGCGCACCGTCGATGATCGTGGCTGTGTAGGGCGGGACACCGCCGATCACCCGAAGATGTCCCGAGTACGGTTGGTCGATGGTTCCGCTCGGGAGACTATCCCCCTGCATCAATCGTGAAATGCGCAGCGGGAAGTCATTGGTGACGACAATGCCGTCGGCATCCGTCATCGTGACGTGAACGATGAACGTACCAATCTGGCGCGGCAGACCGAATATTTCGGCATCGCCCGGTGTCAACGTGGTCGCGTCACCGAAGCGGATCGCGAGGCCCGCTGGCAACCCGCTCGCGGTCCAGGTGAACGGCGGTTTGCCGCCATTGGTTACGGAAATCCCGCGTCCGCCGCAATAGACCGCAAACGTGCAGTCGTCCCACTCGTTGCCATAAGGGATGAGTCTCGCGACCGAGGGCTGACCCGCGATCAGAACGATCGCCATGTTCTTCGTGTAAGACACCTGCTTCGAATCGGTGACGGTGATGTTGAAACTCTGGCGCCCCAGGAAGGTTGTCGTCGGTGTCCCACTGATGTCACCCGTGTTCGGATCGAGCGCGAGACCAGACGGTAGTCCGCCACTGATGTCGAAGTGGTATGGTGCTGTGCCGCCGGTGACATTGATGTGGGCCAGATATGGCACGTTCAGCGTCGCGTTCGCCAGCGCGCCAGACGACGTGATGTGGAGATCGAAGACGCTCAGATTGAAGCCGCGAAAGAAGGGGCCGTTGGCATCGGTGACAACGATTTGGGCGTTGAAAAAGCCGGTGGTTGTCGGTGTTCCCGAAAGCACGCCGGCTGAAGATAGCGTCAGGCCCGGTGGCATGAGGCTGTTTGGCGTGAAAACAGCGGTACCGGAATTCCCACTCGGCGTAAAGGCGAACGAATACGGTTCACCGATGAACGCATTCGGTAGGTTGAAAGCGTCGTCGGTCGACAGCGAGATCACTTTCACCGTGAACGGCGCGTCGATCGTCTGAGATCCGCTCGTGACGCGCACAGTGAAGTTGAAGGTGCCCGTCGTGGTCGCGACGCCAATGAATCCTGCGTTCTGCGAAGGCTGGAACCATGGCGCGAGATCTGGAGCGACACGTAGTGCGACGCCGGGCGGCATTTGGCCGCTCAGAAGCTGCCAGGAATAGGTTCCAGTGCCGCCCGTTGCAGTTATTGGGGATTCCACTTCGCCGATCACCCACGTGCCAAGGTTCGAGCCTGTGGTCACGTTCAGCGTCGGCGTCGCCCCGGCCGGAAACACGAACAGTTGGAACCATCGCGAGTTGGGAATGCCTGTTCCATCGACGGCGAACAGCCGGAACATGAATTGGCCGGGAGCCGTCGGTGTTCCGCTCAGCCTCCATTGCACCTGGTTCACACGGACGAGGCTAATGCCGGGTGGTAAATAGCTGAATGGATCGAGTGTCCAGCTGAGGATGCCAGGTCCAAAGCTCGCCGACAGATCCTGGCTGTAAGGCGATCCGACGAATCCACTCGGCAGGCTTCCACCGGTCTGAATCTGGACGAACGACACCAGGAGCTGGAACTGGCGAACATCGAACCGCGATGGATTGTTACTGTCAGCGGCCTTAACGAGGAACGTATAAACGCCAAGCGTAGTGGAACTTCCCGAGAGAAGTCCGCCGCTCGACAGGGTCATTCCCGGTGGCAGCGCGCCGCTCACGATCGACCAGGTCAGATTTCCGGCGCAACACGCGAAGAGTTGATTCGAGTAGAACGAACCGGAGGTCGTCTCGCCAAGATCCCAACCTGTGCCGATGTTGATGCCCGGAACGACGTTCTGAATCGAGAAGTAATAGCCGGCGCGTAGCGTTTCGCCACTGTCGTCGGTGATGTCGAACAACGGTCCAAAGCCGCCCGCTTCAGCCGGAGTGCCCGAGATGGTCAACGTCGAGGCATCGAAGGTGACCCCCGCCGGCAATGGACCTCTAACCAACGTGGCGTGGTACGGCGCCGTGCCACCGATGATCCGGAGTCTCGCCGAGTATGGGTTTCCAACAACGCCATTAATTCCGTCCGTACGTTGGGCGAGTTTACTGACGCGCAGCGGGAACGTGTTCTTCGAGATTCCACCAGTCGACTCGGTGACCTGAAACTCCGGTGAGAATGAACCATTCCCCGTTGGAACGCCGCTCACTTCGATGTCGCCAGGCCACACATGGGTATTGGCACTGACCCCGCCGGCAAAGGCCGTCATAGCCGTTGGCAACCCCGTCGCGGTGATTGTGAATGGCGGAGTGCCGCCATTGCCAACCCCGATTCCCAAACGGCAGTACGTTCCGATGGTGCAGTCGTCGTTGTAGGGATTCAGAGACGGAACGTGGCGAGAAGCGGTGTCAACGAAGATGTTCACAACTCGCGAGTTTGTGTTGTTCGCCGAGTCCGTCACATGGACCGTGAACCCCCAGCGCCACCCGGCCCCTGTTGGCGTTCCACTGATCACACCGGCCGAACTCATCGAGAGACCCGGGGGCAGGCCGCCGTCCTGCGTAAACGTGTATGCGCCGGTTCCGCCAGTCGCCTGGATCGTCACCGGACCGTAGGGCGCGTTTTCAGTGGCGTTGGCGAGGATCGTCGATGTGATCTTGACTCTGGTCACGCGAATGTTCGCGCCGCGATAGATCGTGTGCGTGCCGTCGTTCAGGCTGTACGTAAAATTGAAAAGACCGGGCGTCGTCGGCGTTCCCGTGATGGCGCCAGCTGCATTCAGGCCCAAACCGGGCGGCAACGATCCGTTGACCAAGGCCCACGTGACTGCTCCGGCGTTGTTCAGCGGTGTGAGTGTGTAGGAGTAGGCGCTCGTGGTCAGACCATCTGGAAGTTCGAATGGCTCGTTGACGTTGAGTGCCGTGATTGTCATTCCCGTCGCGATTGACAGATCTGCCGCACCCGCACTCCGCACGCGCAGCGTGAAGTTGTATCGCCCCAGAACCGTCGGGATGCCAACCAGACCGGCGCTCGCGTTCGCCGGGAACCATGACGGGTTGTCGGTTCGAAGCGCCACGCCGGGGGGCAGCGATCCTGCCGTGATGTCCCAGGCATAAGTGCCGTTGCCGCCTGTGGCGATCAGCGAATACTGCATTTCGCCGGTGCTGAAGGCGCCAAGGTCGGGACCGACGTTCATGGTGAGCGCCTGCGCTCGCGCCGTTTCGGCCGTAAGTAAAAGAATCAAAAGAGCAAGGAGGCCGTAAACGCTGATCGTACGAAGGCTGGGGAGTCGCCTCACGTTCATACTCACATCCGCGGCTGAATCGGCCACAAACGGACCGATTGTGGTTGAGCTGGCTTCAGAGTCCGGGATGCTATGCTAGCTCTTCAGTTAGCACAAGCCTTTTTTGGGAACTTAGTTCCCGTCATCTTGCGGCCGGCCAGATCGGATAATCGGTTGTGATGGGTAAGAACGCCGCGTCGGGTTGGATGAAACACGTAACCCGCCTCAAACCGCGCGATCGGACGGAGTTCGCGGTCCTGATCGGCGGCATCGCGATCCTCTTGCTGCTCGTCGTGTTCATGAAGCTGGCGAGCGAGGTGTTCGAAGGAGAGACACAGAGCTTCGACAAGAAAATCCTGCTGGCGCTCCGACATCCGGGCGATTTGTCCGATCCGATCGGGCCCCGGTGGATGCTCAGTGCGGCCCTCGACATCACGTCGCTCGGAAGCGCGACGGTTCTCGGCTTGACGGTCTTCGCGGTGGCAGGCTTCCTGCTTTTGCAGGGCCTCTGGCGTCGCGCGTTATTCGTGACGGCGGCGAGTCTTGGCGGGTGGTTCCTGAACAGCGCGCTGAAGCAGTTGTTTCAGCGTCCCCGTCCCGACATCGTTCCGCACCTGCGCGAAGCCATGTCATTGAGTTTTCCGAGTGGCCACGCGCTGACCTCCGCCGCGGTCTATCTGACGCTGGGTGCACTCTCGATGCACATCGCGCAGCGTCGATTGACGAAGGTGTACTGCATGGCGGTGGCAATGCTTGCGACCGCGCTCGTGGGGACGTCCCGCGTGTACCTCGGTGTTCACTATCCGACGGACGTTCTCGCTGGGTGGCTGCTTGGGTTATCGTGGGCGTTATTGTGCTGGATGATCGAGCGATCACTGGAGCGCCAAGCAGGCTTGAAGCGTGAACGAGCAGAAGCCGAAGCCAGAGCGAAGGCCGAAATCAAAGAGACGAAGAAGAACGAATGAACAGTGAATCGATCCTGCTTGTCGAGGACGAGCCAGCCGTACGTCAGCTCTTTGCCCAGGCGCTGATCCGTGCCGGGTATCGTGTATACGAAGCGCGCAACGGTCAGGAAGCGATGAAGCTCTTCGAGCAGCATGGCGACAGCATCGACTTGCTGCTGACGGATCTTCGGATGCCCTACATGGGAGGAGCCGAACTGGCCCAGCACTTACGTGCGCGGCGCAGCTCGCTCAAGCTGATCTGCGTATCCGGCTATCCGACGGCAGGGGACGACGATCTGGCAGCGGATTTCCTGTCGAAACCGTTTTCTCGCGAAGACCTTCTATCAAAGGTGCGCGAAGTGCTGGATAGACCGTAGCATTGTGCGGCGATGTCGGCTCTTCTTCTCTTTCTTCTGTCGCTCGCGTTTCAGACCACAGAACAACCGCCGCCTGCAGCAGCGGAAAAGGGTGACCCGGCGCCGTTCACCGTCGCGGTGGTGCGGCGCGATGGGATCGTGAGCCCGTTCGCGGTTTTCGATGGCAAGGAATGGACCACTCCCTGGCCAGCCGACCTGCGTTCAGTCGATCTTCCGATTGGTATGCAGGGCATTCCGACGAAATGGTGGGGAAAGGCTGGTCCGGTTTCCGAGATGACCGCGTGGGTCGAGGGCGTGAATCGGGGTCCGATTCATTTGGCGCGTCCCACGGTTCGTCCGTTGATGTGCGAGTCGCGCGTCGCGCTGGTGTCGGACTATCAATCGAACGAGGCGACGCCTGCGTCGTTCGAGCCTCCATTTCCAAAAGACGGTCTGGCCGTGTCGGGCGCCCAAAGTGTCGAGCGGATAGAAATCCTGTCTCCGGAATCTCCCGAGTGGTCACGGACGGCGACGTTCATCGCCGCCGAGTTCGACCGCGCCGAGAATTCCGCAATCGAAATGTTCACGGGCTGGAAGCATCCTATCCCGCGGGTAGCTCGCCGCAAGCTCGCCGTTGAAATCGAGGCGCTGTACCGCGCACCAATGGATGAACCAGGATGGACGGCTTACTACGTCGAAGCGGTCAAGAAGTACCCGCCTGGACCGGAAGACGACGACTGCGGTTTGATTACGTCGGCGAGTGGCTGGATGGAGGTGGGGCCCGATGGCAAACGTTCGGGAAAACTCGCCGCGCAGGTCACTTACTGCGATCGGCGCGACGTCACCTACCTGCTTCCGCTCGGACGGTTAACCGTCGCTGCGAAAACATTCTGGGCATTCCAGCTCTCGGGGTACGGACGCGAGGGCTACGCCATCGTCCGTCCCACGCCAAAGCGTGTCGAGTCGCACGTCAAATATTCCGCTGGTGTCTGCGCGCCACGAATGCTTGGTCGGTAATCACCTCACGGTGACCCGCGCCCAGTCCCAGCCTTCGAGCCCTTTCGAATTGATCGCTTTCGCTGACACGATCGTGCCGGGCGCAATTCCAGTCAGCACCGCTGGAGGTTTGACGACACGAACGTGCTGGGAATCGGGTTTTGCCGGGGTGCCGTAGGCGACGAGGTAACCGGTCACTCCTTTTTCCGGGCTCGCAGTCCACGACACGCTCGCCGTGCCGTTCTTGAAACTCTCGATTCGCAGGTCCTTCAAGCGTGACGGGCTCGACGCCAACAGCATCACCGTCGCCGCCGTTGTCTTCGCGACTTCGGCGATGAGCTGATGATTGATGCCTTCGAGCAGATCGTGCGGCTGGTGATAGTGGGGATTGCCCAGCACGGGATACGAACCGATGCCGCCGACGATGTCACCATACGCTTCGTAGTAGGCAGCGGCGTCCGTGTTCTTGTAATACAGCGCGTCGTAGGTGATCAGATTCGAGAACTGCATCGCCGCGGCATGCTGTATGTCGCGGATTCCGGCATTCGAGTAGCGAATGGTGTTGTCCAACCGGTAATCGTTCGACCATCCGATCATGTCGTTGTTCAGCGCGCCGACAATCTTGACTCCGCCATCCACGGCCCGGCGAACGAACTCACGGCTTCCGAGCAGTCCGCCCTCTTCACCAGTGAACGATGCGAAGATGACCGTCGCCGGGAGCGGACGGCGCGCAAGAATACGCGCAGTTTCGAGCAACGCCGCCGTACCCGACGTATCGTCGTCAGCCCCTGGTCCAACGGCGACCGAGTCGTAGTGGCTGCTGACGACGTAGACGAGTTCAGGATGGGTCGTACCTTTCAGCGTCGCGACGACGTTCGCTGTTTGCCCAGTCGCGCCATTGCGCAGACGGTACTCGAAGCGCTGGTACTCCGGTTCGTAGCCAAAGGACTTGTAGCGATCGAAGAGATACGCGGCCGCGAGCTTGTTGCCTGGTTGCGTCACGTACTTCGAATCGAAATCAAAAAGCGCCTTCTCGTAGCCAAAAATACGGGCCACTGATGTGTCGGCGACGACGGCTTTGACGTCGGCCGCGATCGGGGCAAACAAACGCTTGCCTTTCGCGATCAGCGCTTGTTCGGTATCCAGACTTGTTTTGACCCGCTCACGCAGCTCGTCGCGGGTCACGCGTCGCGACAAGTCCATCACATACACACCGCGTTCGGGCGACACGGTGTCGCCGTCGCGCTCCGCGGCAATCAACACCCTGCTGCCATCGGCATTCGGCAGCCAGGAATACTCAGGGGCGATGGTTCGGACGGTGTTGTTGTGGAAGAGACGCGTCCGCGTCATCGACGGAAGTTCGTACAGATATGAACGTCGATGTCGTGCTTCGCCCATGACCGCAAGGATCCGTTCGGATGTCAGGAACACGGGCAGCAGATCGTGCTGGATCTCGCGCGTCACGCGCGCCTCGCCGGAGCCATCGGCACTGATGACGAAGATTTCCCAGTCGTCTTTCAACATCATTTGAAAGGCGATTTTGTTGCCATCCGGAGACCATGCGGGCGCATCAATCCGCTCGATGCCTGAGCGGATCGCCAGCGGGTGAGTTGGATCGGCAACGCGTGCGGTCATCAGCCGCGTGTCGGCTCCTTCGCGTGCGACGAAGGCGAAACTTGCGCCGTCACGCGAGAACACCGGGGCTGATCCGTTGATCGTCGTCGTACGACCGTCTGTCAGCGAAAGCAGACCGAACGTCGCCGCAGCACCCGCGCCGCCGGCGCGTCCACCACGTCCGGCTGTCGCCGTTCGAGTGGTGAAGAGGACGGCGGTCCCGGCTCCATTTCTCGATTGCAGGACTTTCTCGGTATCGCCCGTCGTTCGCGGCGTGGGCGGGCGTCCTTCCGCCAGTTCGTAAATCTGTGCCGCACCACCGTCCGGCGTCGTCGCCGTCGCGACGACCGAGTTGGCGGCGAACAGAACCGCGTTCACGCGCAGCAATCCGCTGTCGAGCGACGATTCGGCGCCCGACGCAAGATCGCGAACGACGATCTTGGAATCATTCGCGATGAGTTGATTGAGAGCATTTAGCCGCTGTTGCCGCTCTGTCTCGGAGGCGCTATCGAGCGCGGACTGTGCCGACGTCGCCGTGGCACTGACCGGCGCGCGTCGGTACGCGATCTTCGTTCCGTCGATCGAGAAGGATGCGCCGATGCCCGGCAGTTCAGCCACGCCCGTTGGCGAGGCCGCGCCGTCGACGCGGACAAGCCTCGTTAAGCGTCGCAACCCGGTACCGGTTTCATACGCAACGGTCTTCCCGTCAGGAGAAAAACTCGGCGACTCCCCGTCGTCGGTCAACTCAGTCGTGCGATACAACTCGCCAGTCTGCACTGCGATTGGCTCGAGTGCGGAAGCTGCCTCCGGTGAATCGAGGATTTGCAGATACGTCTTGAGCGCGGTGGTGTAGTCGCCGCGATCCCAGGCGAGCGCCGCTTCCTGCAGGGGGGTGTCGCTCGTACGTGCCGGTAGTGATATCGCGGTCGCTGCAATCAGCGCCGCGCCCGACAGGTGTCGTTTGAACATCAAAGACAAAGGTAAAAGGTAGAAGGTAAAAGGAGATTATCAAAAGCGGCGTTGAAAAACTGAGACAAAAAAAGGGAGTGGCGGTGCCACTCCCCTTACCTTCTACCTTCTACCTTTTCCCTTTTACCTTTGCTTGCCTACTTCGTTCCGCCCGCTGCCTTTTCAAACTGAGTCAAGCTTCGGCGGAATTCGACGAGCTTGGCGCGGATGCTGGGATCCAGTTCGACGCTCGCGGTACCAGCGGTGCCCACCGCTCCGGGTGTTGCCGACGGCGTCGGAGTTGGGGTCGCACCAGGTGCCGGCGTCGCACCAGCGGCGGCTGTCGGCGCACCACCCTGCGCTTCGGCATCAGAGTTCTCGGGGCCGAGCAGCGCCGTCATGTTGGCGGCGACTTTCTGGTAGCTCGCGCGCCAGTCTGGCGGGTTGCCAATCAACTCATTGAAGTTGCTAATCAACTGAGACACCTGTGTCCGCGCTTCGCCATTGAGTTGCGCCGCAGCGGGAAGCTGTGTCAACTGACTCAGCGTGTCGCGTGCGGCGACGAGATGACGATGGGCTTCGTCGGCGTTCGCTGGCGCCTGAGCACCGGCCGCGGCCGGCTGCTGGCCCGCCGCAGGCGGCTGCGCGGGCGCGTTGGGATCGGGCTGCGTTGCTGGCGGATTCTGCGCGCCTGCCGCCGGGCTCTCGGCCGACGGAGTTGCCGCCGGCGGCTGCGAAGCCGGCGTGGATGGCGACGCGGCC
>Ga0114129_10009980_pt1 | contig 13532 bp, 11 predicted proteins | sample RhiMetdeltSRZDD1_FD_80071 | JGI IMG/M metagenome (GOLD analysis project Ga0114129, IMG submission 80071) | Populus rhizosphere microbial communities from Tennessee, USA - Rhizosphere MetaG P. deltoides SRZDD1 (version 2) (version 2) | ecosystem: Host-associated > Plants > Roots > Rhizosphere >...
AGCCACAAACCGCCAAACACAGAGGCCAGAATGATGACCAGCGTCAGGCAGCCCACTTGCCCGATCATCACAATCAGCAAGGTATTCAGGATACTTCTACCTTTGTCTTCCGATTGTGCCATGTTGCACGATTATAACTGACAGGCCAAATGCCTGTCAAACAATAATGCGAATGACTTTCACCGCATCCTACTCGGCCTGAATTTGATAGGGTTACGAGTTACCTCATCCCAGCTTTCAGCTTTTGGCGGGTTATCCCCTCCGTGGCGCTTCTGGGGTGCTGTGCAACCAACCGGCCCTACGAATTAAAACAAGTTCAACGCCGCCGCGTCCGACCAGCCGAACCACGGCGCGAAGACCACACCGATCAATACCACACCAATCGCAAGGACAGCCAAAGCGATGGCATACGGTCTGGTCAACGGGATCGGATGATTCTCTTCATCCTCATTTGGCATACGGTAAAGATAAACATACTTCAAGGCATTCAAATAGTAATACACACCAATGACCGAATTGAGGATTCCCAAAACCACCAGCCAGACATAGCCAGCCTGAATCCCTGCCGCGAACACAATCACCTTTGCGACAAATCCACCGAATGGCGGCATACCGGTCAGTGAAAGGAACGCTGCAAGCATCATCAAAGCCAGGGTTGGGTTGCGCCTGCTCATACCCGCATAATCCTTGAGGTCTTCCAATCCAGTCACTTTGCTGAATGCCATAGCGATACCGAAGGCAAGCAAGTTGGTGAGGATATACGCCGCGAGATAAAAAATCACGCTCGCCGCGCCCAGTTGTGTAAACGCGACCACCCCAATGAGAGTATACCCAGCGTGCGCAACGGACGAATAGGCCAACAGACGTTTGATATTGGTCTGAGGTAAGGCGAGTAAATTACCGACAGTCATCGTGACCGCGGAGAGGATAGCGAGAGCGACAGTCCAGGAGGCAGCAAGATCTCGGCCGGGGAAAGCCACAAAGAACAAGCGGATGAGCACGGCAAACCCCGCGGCTTTGGAGGCTGTGGAAAGAAAACCCGCAATAGGAGTCGGGGCGCCCTCGTACACATCTGGCGCCCAAAAATGGAATGGCACAATAGATACCTTGAAGCCCACGCCCACCAGAATCAGCGCCAACACCGCCAATGCAGTCCCCAATGATAACTCGCCGACTTTATACATCTCGGCCAGCTGATACAAATCTGCCGTGCCGGAGAAGCCAAAGACCAGGCTGAAGCCATAGAGCATAATTGTTGACGTCAACACACCATAGAGCAGATATTTGAACCCTGCCTCAGCGGACTTATTATCACCGACCATAAAACCAGCCAGCACGTAGAGCGGGATGGACGTCGTCTCAATCGCCAGATAGAGCATGATCAGGTTCGACGAAACAGCCATCAGGTTCATTCCAAGAAGCGAAGCGAGGAGCAGAAGATAGGCCTCGCCGCGACGTCCCACTTTCTCATTGTCCATCAATAGAAGCGCCGTGGCCGCGCCTGCGAACATGAACAGCATTTTGAAGAAAAAGCCCAGCCAGTCAAAACGGACCATGCCGCCGAGAGTCGCAATCGGTTGGCCAGGTTGACCGAAGATCAGGCTAAGCAGCATCGAAATGAGCAAGCCACCGGCGGTTAGCCAGCCTACGTTGCGGCGTTGCTCTTCCTTCCAGAAGGGCTCGACAATCAACACCAGCATTCCAAGAATAAGGATGAGAATTTCGGGGAGAATGGATGCGAACAATGTAGAGGTGAACATCAAAGCCTCACGGATGCAAGAGATTCAAAATATAGGTCACACCTGTATCCACCATGGGTGCCATGAAGGCCGGATACAAACCGATCAGGATCATGAACAGGCAGAGTGTCGTAATCGCCACTTTGTCCAAAACCGTGATATCGGTGATGTGACCTTGAAGATTTTCCGGCATTTCACCGTAGAACACCTGGCGGATATTGCGCATGATATAAGCCGCAGTGATGATGATGGAAATACTCGCGATCACAGCCACCAGCCATTGCTCGTTCCAGACCCCCAAAAAGATCGGGAATTCGGCGATGAAACCAGAGAAAAGTGGCATGCCCATGGATACCAGACCGCCGATGATGAAGCCGACCGCGGCAAACGGCATCACTTTGCTCATGCCGCCGAGTTCAGGGATTTGGCGGGTATGAGCACGGTCATAGATCATGCCGACCACAGCAAAGAAGAGGGCTGTCATCACACCGTGAGAGAACATTTGCAACCCAGACCCAAGCAGACCATTCCGATTCAGTGTGGAAAAGCCGAGCATCACCAGACCCATATGTGAAACGGAGGAAAAGCCCACCATATATTTGAAGTCCATTTGCACGAAAGCGATGTACGCGCCATAAACAACCGCCACAGCTGCAAAGAACATAATGAGCCACTGCCAGTATTTCGCGCCTTCTGGAAGAAGCATGATTCCGACACGCAAGGCAGCGAACGCGCCCAGTTTCATCAACACACCGGCATGGAACATCGACACGGCCGTGGGTGCGGCAACATGTCCGTCTGGGGACCAGTTATGGAAGGGCCAGATACCGCCTAATACAGCAAAACCGAGGAAGACCGGGAGGAACCAAATGATTTGAAACACCGCGGGAAAACCGGCAGTTTCCATTGCAAGCATGTCGAACGTCAGCACCCCGGTACTTTGATATTGGACAAAGTACATCGCCAGCACACCGACCAGCGCAATGACCGAACCGATGAAGAGGTAAAGAGTCAACTTCATCGCGGCATATTCCCGTGTGACCTTCCAACCCCAGATGACAATCAGCAGGTACATTGGGAACACGGCAATTTCATAGAAGAAGAACAACATAAAGAGATCGAGCGAGACAAAAACGCCGAACACACCCCAGGCAAGGATAAACAAGAACGCAAAGAATTCACGCGGTCGATCCTGGATGCCGGCCATCACATGGGGATGGTCATCGCCCCAGGAAATCAACACACCTGTAAACATGACGACGCCCGTCAGTAAAACCAGCGGCGCGCTGATACCATCTACACCAAAATGAAGGCTGATACCCAGCATGGGCAACCAGTCGTATTTTTCAGTGAATTGGTAGCCGGTCATGTGTTGGGTTAGATATTGAATCTAGACCCACAGAGCCAACAGGAGTGCAAAGCTTGCAGCCGTCAGTGCCACCACGCGTGCTTCGTTCTTGCGTTGTGGCGGCAATAGCAGAATAATCAGTGCCGCGACAATAGGCGTGAAAGCGATTACGCTGAGAACAGGAAAATTCATCATCTACCTCTTAGAACAGCATGACGACGGCTTTGTTGATCACATCCAGGATCCATGCCGGGTATATACCGATCCATAGAATCAAAGCCATCAATGGAGCCATGACAAGAATTTCGCGCGTGTTGATCTCTGTCAACTTGTGCTCGCCGCTCGCAGAGGCCCAGTGTTCGTTGACGGGACCATGCAATACTTTCTTGATCCCCTTCAGAATATACGCGCCCGTGAACAGTAGACCCAGCATCGAAATCACGGTGTAAGGGGTCAGGATAGGCCATGTTCCTCTCACGACCAGAAACTCGGAAATAAAACCATTCAAACCGGGCAGGCCCAACGAAGCCATGCTAGTGAAGATCAGAATCCCACCATAGACCGGCACGAGTGGGAACAACCCACCGAACTCTTCGAGATTGCGGGTATGTGTCCGTTCGTAAATGACACCCACCAAAAAGAACATCCCAGCCGCCGAGAGTCCGTGGTTGAACATCTGGAGAATCGCACCGTTCAAGGCGATCGTCGCATCTTCTGTTCCGGCTGCCAGCCCTGCCGCGGCGATACCGAGCACCACAAACCCCATGTGATTCACGGACGAGTACGCCACGAGCCGCTTGAAGTCTGTTTGAGCGTAGGAACCGAACGCGCCGAAAACGATTGCCGCAGTAGCCAGTACTGCCAGAGCGCCTGCGAAAATCCGTGCCTCGTCAGGATATAACGGCAGGACGAGGCGCAGGAAACCATACGCACCTAGCTTCAACAGAACGCCCGCAAGAATCATTGAACCAGCAGTCGGCGCTTCGGTGTGGGCATCCGGCAACCAGGTGTGGAAAGGCCATACCGGGACCTTGACCGCAAAGGCAATCACAAACGCCCAGAAAGCAATAGTCTTGAAGGTACTGGCAGAGACGCCGCCAATCGACTCGGTATAGGTTGACCAATTCGCGGTGATGAACTGCAAATCATAGGTTTTGAACAGCACGCCCAACAACTGGATAGCCAGTAGAAGCCCCAGTGAGCCACCCATGGTGTAAATCATGAACTTGAGCGAAGCGTAGTTGCGGTTGGCGCTCCCCCACTGGTTGATCAGGAAGTACATGGGCACCAGACCCACTTCCCAGAACACGAAGAAGATCAGCAAGTCCAATGCCATAAATACGCCGAGCATGCCTGTTTCCAGAAATAGGAACAGGATCATGTAAGCCTTGACTTTGTCCGTAATGCTGAAGGACGCCAGGATCGCAAGCGGCGTCAAAAGCGTGGTGAGCAATACCATCGTAATCGAGAGACCATCCACACCCAGATGCAAGGAAGAACCAAGGGCTTGGTACCAGGCGTAATTTTCCTGGAACTGAAAACCTGGCTCGCTGGGTTGGAATTGAAACCAGGCTACCAGTGATAAAACAAATGGGATAAGACTCGCTCCAAACGCAAACCAGCGGTAGAGTTTGGGTTCATCCTTTGGCATGAACAGCAACAGAACAGCTGCAACCGCCGGAGTAAAGAGCATCAGCGAGAGGAGATGGGAAGAGATGAAATCCATCAAGGTCTCCTTAAGCCAGCACAAAGAAATACAACGCTGCGCCAACCAGCACAAAGATGATCAACGTGAGCATGAGATATTGTTGAATACGACCGGTCTGGATGGCACGCAACTTTCCACCAAACCAATAGGTGGCTTCCGCTGAGCCATCGCCGAAGAACCGATTGATCACGGGCAGATCGAAGTAATTGCGGATCCCGTCACCAAGTCCCTGTGTGCCCGGACCGAATAGATGCAGGATGCCATCGATCACACCCTGATCCATGAACCTGTAAACGACGTTCTCTGCAAACCAGTAAGCGGGTCTGACAAAAATCGCGTCATAGATTTCGTCGAAGAAATATTTTCTCTTTAAGAAATCAATTTGGAGCTTGTCCTCTGCTGGAGTGTCGATGTCGCGATATACAACGTAACCAAGCCCCAAGCCGCCCAGAGCCACGACAAGAGATGTGAGAAGCGGAACCCAACTGAATTCAACCGGCTCAGGATGTTCAGCCAGTGTGCCACCCACAAACTCATGGAGCCAGTTCGGAACGAGTCCGCCAAGGCCAGGAAAATGTTCGGGGATACCGACCCAGCCATACCCGACCGCAAAGACCGAGAGGATGATAAGGGGCACGGTCATCGTCCAGGGAGTTTCCTGCGCATGTTCAGCCTCTGCTGTACGTGCTTCACCGAGGAAGGTTAGTGTGATCTGGCGCATTGTATAGAATGCCGTCAGGAACGCGGCACTCCCCAGCGTAATGAAAACCGCTATCTCGCCATGACCGAACGCATCCGCAAAGATTTCATCCTTCGACCAAAATCCGGCCGTCACCAGAGGAAAGCCAGAGAGCGCAAAGCCACCAATGAGAAACGTCCAGAACGTGATGGGCATCTTATTCTTCAAGCCGCCCATATTGAACATGTCCTGTGGGTCCACGTCGTGATTGCCCGTATGCAGAACGCCGTGTTCCATGCCATGGATCACGGAACCGGATCCCAGAAAGAGTAATGCTTTGAAGAAAGCGTGCGTGATTAGATGGAAAACCGCTGCAACGTACGCCCCAATGCCGAGCGCTGCGATCATGAAACCTAATTGCGAGATTGTGGAATAAGCCAACACCCGCTTGATGTCATTTTGGGCAACCGCAATCGTCGCGGCAAAGAGCGCGGTGAATGCGCCGATGAACGCCACGATTGTCATGGTCTTTTCGTCCAGGCTGATGAGCGGGAACATGCGAATGACAGCGTACACGCCCGCGGACACCATCGTCGCCGCATGGATCATCGCGCTGACCGGCGTTGGACCTTCCATCGCATCCGGCAACCAGACGTGCAGCGGGAACTGTGCCGATTTACCCACCGTACCGATGAAGAGCAACAGACCGATCAAGCCCGCCGTTGAGAAACCGAGAAAACCGCTTGGGATCGTTGCCAGCGTGTGCAAGATTTCTTCGCTGAAAATGGTGCGGAAGGACAGTGTACCCGTTACGGAATACAGATAGGCGATGCCCAATAACATGAACACATCACCGACACGCGTCGTCATGAACGCTTTAACGGCTGCGTCACGCGCGGAAGGTTTCGCATACCAGAAACCGATCAACAGATAGGAGCACAAGCCCATGATCTCCCAGCCCACGAACAAGGTGAGCAGGTTATCGGATACAACCAGTGTGAACATGCCGAACGCGAATAAACCGATGAAAGCAAAGAAGCGGGCGTACATCGGTTCAACGGACGGGACGACATGCTTATTCCCATGCTCTTCTACGGTCGCGCCGTGCGGCGGCAAACCTTTGTGGTCATGATCGCCTTCGGGCTGACCATAGTTGTGATAGCCAATGCTGTACAGGAAGATCATCAAAACGGTCCACGCTACGAAGAACAATGTCACAGCCGTAAGTGGATCCACCAGCACGCCAATCTTGAGCCACGTGTCCCCGGTCGGCAACCAATTGATAGATGATTCAAAAGGATGCTCCCCTAAATGTTCCACGCCGAGCGCTCGAACGAAAACGATCATGCTCCCCAGCCATGACAGCAACGCAGCACCCACCGCGATCGTGTGGCTGAGCGCTTTGCTGCGGTTCGTGAACAAAACGATCAAAAAGAACGCCAGCACAGGAGGAAGAGGGATCAGCCAAATCAATGTTTCAGTCGTCATCAAGCCTCCAAAAACGGGAGTCGGAATCACCATTCCCGGTTTTAGTTACCATTTCATCATATCCAGGTCATCTGCAATGACCGTATTGCGCCGTCGGTAGACCGAGATCACCAGCGCCAGGCCCACGGAAACTTCTGCAGCAGCCACCGCGAACACAATAACTGCAAACACCTGCCCAGCAATATCTGCGACATCCCCGTAGCGCCAGAACGCAGCCAGATTCACATTTACCGAGTTCAGCATCAATTCAACACCGAGCAAAATCGCAACCGCATTGCGACGAGATAACACACCGAACAAACCAATGCTGAACAGCGCGGCGGAAAAAATCAAATACCATGAAAGCGGAACCATGTTTCGTCTCCTACTTCCGATTGAACGCGACGTACACCGCGCCCACCAGTGCCGCCACCAACAGCACAGACGCCACTTCAAACGGCAGGACGTATGCATCTGGTGAAACGAGTGCATTTCCCAGCGCTGTCACGGTGTCGAAGTCGGACGGGAGAGCGGCCGCGGTCTTCGAGAGGCCGCTCCATCCCCGGAACAGGGCAAACAACCCGCCAAACATGATGACAGACAGCAACGCGCCGAACCACCAATTCTTATTCAACTGTGGACCCTGGTCGCGCAGCTCTTTGCGGGTCAACATCACCGCAAAAATGAACAGAATGGCAATCGCTCCGATATACACCACCACTTGCACAACCGCCAGAAAACTGGCGTGCAACAGGGCAAACACCACTGCCACACCAAATAGCGTAGCAATCAACCACAACGCCGCATGCACCAAATTACGCGTGGTTACAACCATCAAGCCCGACCCCAGCGTAAACAAAGCCACAACCAGGAAAATAATTTGTTCACCAGTCATACGGATACCTTTGGAAATTAGTAAATGGTAATTCCCCGGTTACGATTTACCAATTACGAATGACTAACCTCCACAGTTTTTTTCACACTTTCAACTTTTTCCCGTTCCTTGCGGCTGTAGGAGCGGGCCATTTCGAGCGCGATCCATGCCACCAGAACATTCGAAAGGAACATAACCAAGACATAGAGCCAGGTTGGCGTTCCGCGCAGGAGTGCATTCATGAATGCGGTCACCATCAGGAGGGTAAAAGCCACCGGCGTCAGAAACTTCCAGTTGAAGGCCAGCATATGGTCAATGCGAATACGCAGTACGGTGTACTTGACCCACATGATGACCCAGTAGCCGATCAAAGCCTTGAACAAAATCACTGCAATTGCCAGGAACGGGCTAACCTGCTCGAGCCCGAAGAAGCGATACCCGCCAAAGAACAGAATCGCCCAAAAACCACCAAAGGTAAAGGCATGCAGAAGTTCACCAGCATAGAACATGCCAAACTTCATGCCAGAATACTCAATGTTGTAACCAGAGACCAGTTCTGACTCTGCCTCACCCATATCAAAGGGCGCGCGTCCGAGCTCGGCAATCGCGGCGATCAGGAAAATCACAGCCGCCAGTGGAGCCAGGAACACAAACCAGACATCCTGTTTCTGTGTAATAGTGCCTATACCCATCGATTCGGCAAAGATAGTCGGAATCAACATGGTGGTGAGCATCGGGATCTCGAATGAGAGCAGCACCGCTACTTCACGAAAAGCACCAATCAAAGAAAACTTGTTATTTGATGACCAGCCCGCCATGATGATCGAGAGAGTCCCAATTGCGCCTGTCGCAATGATATACAACGCGCCGACGTTCAAATCCACCCCCAGGATATTGGGGGCCAGCGGCACCACCGCCCACAAGACCAAAACCGACATCATAGAGAGGATCGGTGCCAGGTTATACACCACTCTATCCGCACCGGCAGGGGTTGTATCTTCCTTGATCAGCAATTTGATGATATCTGCGAACGGCTGGATTAACCCAAAGGGCCCTACGCGGTTCGGACCGATACGGCTTTGAAAACGGGACACGACCTTTCGCTCGACCCACACCAGAAGGATATCGAGCACCATCAACAGGCTCAGCAGGACCAAAACACCCAGAAAACCGATCAAAATCTGCGCGGCGATTTCGGGCATCCCCCAACCTGTAAAAATGCTCATCAACCAATCTGCAGCTATTTTCAGAGGGTCCTTCCAAAAACTCATGAGCTACTCCTGGGTTCGGATTGCGGCAGCAAGCTGTCGCAATCCGAACGGTCAATACACAAAGAAAAGGCTGAATGGACATCGCCAATCAGCCTTCTCCAGCCTCTGCATAAAATTTACGCCCACTCCAACATCCCCTTGCGCCAGGTATAAACCAGGCCAACAATGAGGATCATGATAAAGATAATACCTTCGATCACAGCAAACATTCCCAATTGACCCAGTTTCACAGCCCACGGGAACAGGAACACAGTCTCAACATCGAAGATCAGGAACACCAGAGCAAAAATGTAATATTGGGCTTTGAACTGCACCCAGGATTCTCCCACCGTTTCGATTCCACACTCGTATGTTGTACCTTTCATGGGATTCGGTTTTTTTGGTCCTAACAGCCATGCCACGCCGATGGCGGCTCCCGGAATAATTACCCCAATGACAAAGAAAAAACCGACGTAAATCCATGGATTCATAGGTTTCTCCACACAGAAATTGTCTGTTGTTGACCGGGTTAAGCGGTACAACGAGCGAAATTGTACCATAAAGAACAATCGCCCCACTTGAACGCATGTCCCTGTTTCAGGTGATTTTCGTCATATTTAGCGCGTCCCCTTGCGGCGACGATTGAAGATAAATCGCACCGCGTCCTCTAAAAACGGAAAGCCGAGGATGGAACCAATGATTGACCCCGCTCCGCCCGCGAATCTTACCACATTGGCCGGGATACCAAACAAATTCACCGCCTCGATTTCTACTATTTGAGCAGATACCGCTGTTTGGCTTTCCTCTCCACTGACTTTATCCACAAACCGCAAATGTAGCCAGACGGTGCCTCGATATATGCCCACCTCATCCGGGCGGATGCTCCAGAAAAATCGCACGGTCTGCCCTGGGGCTAATGTCTGGCTCGAAAGGCCCGTCGGAGAGACCTGCAGCCCGGCCACATCGAACCTTGCTTCAGCGATCACATGATGAGTCTCGTAAAGATTCGGGATCTCGATTGTTTCCCCGGTGATGACGTTGCCTTCCACAACAGCCGTCGGCGTGAGGGCTCCAGCTTCATCCACTTCCAGAGTCAACCGGACGACGTCTGAATCCCCGGCCCGGATTCTGGGAGGATATTCAATCGTGAGCCGACGCGTCTCAGGAATGGCAGGTATTGGCACAGCGATGATAGGGAATTGCGGGTCATCGGGTTGCTCAGTACTTGGAGCTTCCTCCGCGGGTGCTGCTTGCGTCGATTGGGGTTCGGCCGGTTCAGGCGCGGCGCCTACGCCCCCACAGGCAAGGATCGCCATAAACAGTAAGATGCCAAAAACAAAGGAGGGAGAAAAGAGCGATCGCTTCATAAAGCAAGCCACGGCTGAGGTGGGGACGCGTGGACTGGCGCATCCATATCGAAATGGAATGAGGAAGGTGTCGGAAGCTGCATTTCCGCTGGCGAGATGTCCTGGACCCGCCTCTCGCGGCGCGCGGGTGCAAAGCTCCAGATCAACAGCCAAATGGAAATTGCCAAAATCAAAACCCCTAGCAACGTGAGGAGTTTACGAGTCATAATTTCACTGAGGAGGTCGGAGTGCGCCCTGCGGAGATCCCCAAAGGAGCAATCCGACCTACCAACCTTCTGGCATGGCTAATACACCTTCGGCTAGTTCTGTAAAGCGCTCATGGATACGCGCTTCCACATCTTCAGAAAAAAGCGTGCTACTTGGCTTTGCCAGAATTTCTTTCACACGATTCATCGCGTGCGCATGAATATCCTGCGCGCCTTTTTTTTCCCACTGCGAGCGCGTATCACGGTTAGAAAGTTTGGTGAGAATGGCGGCTGTTTTCATGCGCTTGATGGTATGTGGCTCGACGATATACGAACCGCCCGGACCGATCTTCTTGATGACATCCAGCGCAAGATTCTCTTCGTTGAATTCCAGCCCGCGCTTGACACGCTTGAGCATGATGGCGATTTCATCATCAATGACCGCTTTGGCGAAGTCAAACGTTTTGAGCGCTTCGATCAATCCACCCATGTTGAACATATCCATGCCCGCCAACAGCCCAGCCGTGGTGGACATGCCCGTTTCGTACCCGGATTGCGCGTCATTAACTTTGGCATTGGTGAGTCCCACGTACCCACCGCACGGGACGTTGTAATAACGCGCCATCTGTGCATGCGCCATGTGCAAGATTCCACACTCAATGCCGCCAGAGGCATACGCGCCCGTCCGCATATCGGCAACGGTTGGAAGTGTGGCATAGATCAGCGGTGTCCCTTCGCGCACCATTTGCATGAGTGTGGCTGCCGCGAGAAATTCTGCGTTGCCTTGCGCCAGCGTGCCAGCCAGCGACATTGGCGATGTCAGGCCCGCGTTCGGCACGATGGTTGGATATACCGGCAATCCTTGCTCCACGAAGAACATCACGGCTTCGGTAGAGAGATTGTCCATCGTGAGGGGCGATACGACTGGACAGTAATGATGCGTGAGGTATGGATGCTCCTTATAGGCCTCTTCGCCGCCCGCGACCAGATAGACAAAATCCAGAATATCGTAGGCATCCGCCAGGTCTTTGGTCGTGATGCGAATCGGTTTCATACAATGTTTCATCGCCGGATACAAACGCCAGATCGTGAAGTGCTCCATCGGGGCATCATCGGCCAGCACCGAGACGGAAAACATATCATAACCGGGCAGTTCATGGATGAGATGGGCAATGCGGGCGATGTCATCCGAAACCGAACGACGTTCCTTGCCGGTTACAGGATCGAGAATATCTGGCGCGGAACTTCCCGTCACGATCACAGGGCTGTCATCGGGAATCGTCTTGTCGAACTTTGGGTCACGCGCATAAAACGTGAACCTGGGGGGCGCCAGTTTGCGATACCGCTCCACCACCTCACGCGGGAATTTGACGATCTCGTTTTCTGTCGAAGTGATGCAGCCATGCTTTTCAAACAATTCACGGGCAGGTTTATAGCGAACCTTTAGACCTACCTCCTGAAGAATTTCGAGGGATGCGTCATGAACTCGTTCCGTCTGCTCTTGTGTTAGAAGTTCTGCAAATGACATAGTTTCAGCCTTCTTATCAGAATGTGTCTGTGGTTGAGGAGGTAGTAACTGTCTACCAACACTTAAACGACCTTCCGCTTGGCCCTTGCCTGGGGATGCTGGACTCGACGCGACTCCTGCTTTTCCGGAATCCGGAGCTCACGCAGAATTTTCCGTTGGGCGCGCTGACCCTGTGCAGCCACATGTCGGGGAAAATCGAGTATTTTCTCGATGATCTCAAAGCGATTATTCTTGAATGCCCAGCGCTCCACGCGTAATCGACTGGCTAACTCTAAGATCTGTTCCATTGGGAACATCTGTAGTCCGGCCCGTGTCACTTTCAAAGTGGCCGCGGCCGTCGCAAACCGCGCGGACTGTTCTAGCGACCAGCTTTTGAGATAACCATGAATAAACCCGGCAGAAAACGTCGCGCCCGCGCCGCAGGCATCCACGGCTTTGACCTGTGGAGCGAAAACCCGGACAATTTCATTATCCTGCGCGACGAGACAGCCACCCTTCGCAAGAGTAATAATGGCAGTTTTTATTCCTGATTTCAACAGCTTCCGTGCCGTTCCCACCAATGCCCGTTTTCCACCCAATTGAGCTGCGTCTGTCACGGCCTGGCAGAACGTGGCCCGCCGGGCATATTTTTTTAGAATATCAGGATCTTTATGCCCATGTTCCAGATTCACAAAAACTGGCACATTCAAGCTGCTGGCTTCATCCATAGCGCGCAAAATGTGCTCGCCGTCATACCAATCTGCATACAGGATTTTCGCGCCACGCAAAAGGGACAAACTGGCCGTGTCGAGTGTACTGAGAATTTGGGGTGTGCGCTGCCAGAAATAGGTGCGCGCACCTTTTCTGTCTGAAACATTCACCTCGATGGGCGTTTTATAGTCCTTCGTAAACCGGACGGTCCCTTGTACTCCCCACTCTTTCAACAGCTTTGCCAGCGCATGCCCACGCACGTCATCGCCCAGGGCGGTGCCGATCATTCCCGAAGGTACATCCCATTGCCGCAGCAGACAGGCCACGATGGCGGCATCGTCGAACACAAACTCATTGACCTCCGTCACGATCGCGCCGGTATTATGTTTCGGAAGTTTTTCAAGGACCATTATTTCAACGGGTGTCAGCATCCCGAAGCCAACATACTCAGGAGGTGTTTTTGCCATTTGGGTATTATACGCTTAACAATTGCTCTGTTGGAGGCTATGCACCCAGCAGAGCGGTTGATTACGCGCGCAACTTTTCTCCTTTCGGGTCATATAGCACCGACGGAGCCAGCTCTGCCACATACCTGCCTTCGATCAATTCCACTTCCACGTGACGGCCAGGCTTGGACAACTCGGCAGGCAGGTACGCGAGAGGGTTCTTTTTTGTCAGAGTATGTCCTTAGACGCTG
>Ga0114129_10009983_pt1 | contig 13530 bp, 11 predicted proteins | sample RhiMetdeltSRZDD1_FD_80071 | JGI IMG/M metagenome (GOLD analysis project Ga0114129, IMG submission 80071) | Populus rhizosphere microbial communities from Tennessee, USA - Rhizosphere MetaG P. deltoides SRZDD1 (version 2) (version 2) | ecosystem: Host-associated > Plants > Roots > Rhizosphere >...
CAGGATTATACCCGCGAAAGCGGCGTTCGTGAGTTAGACCGATATCTGGCTTCGATAATGCGGTATGAAGCAAAAGAATATGCTACAAAAGAGCAGGTAAAAAGCTCACTCACCGAACGTGATATAGAAAAAATACTGGGCAAGCCAAAGTATAATAATGAAATGTATAAAGTGGCCAACCTGCCCGGTGTATCAATTGGGTTAGCCTGGACCTATGTAGGTGGTGATATTCTGTTTATGGAAACCAGTTTAAGCGATGGCAAAGGTGAATTGAAACTAACGGGTAACCTTGGCAATGTGATGAAGGAAAGCGCCACTACTGCATTAACCTATCTGCAGTCGAATGCAAAAAAGCTGGGTATCGATAACAGTTTGTTTGAAAAGAAGAGCATTCACGTGCATGTGCCCGAAGGCGCTGTTCCAAAAGATGGTCCCAGTGCAGGCATAACCATAATGACGGCCATTGCATCGGCATTAACAGGTAAACGGGTAAAGCCCTATCTGGCTATGACAGGCGAAATTACGCTGCGCGGACAGGTATTGCCGGTGGGTGGAATAAAAGAAAAAGTATTGGCTGCCCGTCGTGCAGGACTGCGCGAGATTGTGCTTTGCTGGCAAAACGAAAGGGACATAAAAGAAATTGAAACGAATTTTATAAAGGGCTTAACCTTTCATTATGTAAAAACAATGCAGCAGGTGCTTGATATAGCGTTAGGTTAACAAAATTCCTTTAATTGGATTTTAATCTAATCTTTTATAATTCATTTGAACAATCAGATATTAAACCCTGTTAGTAATAGTCAACCGAGATTTTTTTTCATGTTGGTTGTTTTAAGGGTTAAAGAAATTCCTCCATGTCAATGGAGGAATTTTTTTTTGATTCATTCTCCGAAAACGATTTCGACCCTCACCACATTCACCATTGACCTTTCGCACTTAATGCCTATTTTCGTTTACCACCGTACATGCAAAACAAACTGCATATATTATTTTTCCTGTTGATTGTAGTGCGTACCCAGGCTCAAACATTGGGCGGTAATACCGTGTACAATTTTTTAAAACTCTCAAACACACCCCAGTTAACAGCTTTAGGAGGCATTAACATTTCCAATCAAACCGCCGATATTGGTGTTGCGTTTAACAACCCCGCCCTGTTAAGGGGAGCCATGCATACCCAAACTTCCTTTGTTTTCAATTCATTTTACGCCGGTATAAAGAACTATCATGTAATGACGGGGTATCGGTATGACCCATTGAAAACCACATTTGCCGCCGGAGTGAATTACTTCAGTTACGGGTCGGTTGAACAAACCGATATGGCAGGTAATGTTATGGGTAATATGCGCCCGGCTGATTATGTAGTACAAGTTAGTGCAGCCCGTGAATATGGCGAACGATGGCATTATGGCGCTACTGCCAAATTTATCCATTCGGCTTATGGCATATACCGTTCGTCGGGCGTAGCCATGGATATAGGCGTTACATATACCGATACAGCACATTTGTTACAGGCATCGTTCGTAGCCAAAAACATGGGAGGCCAGATAAAGCGATATGCAGGAAGCAGCTCAGGCGATCTGCCATTCGATCTGCAACTGGGTATTTCAAAACGCCTTGCTCATGCGCCGATACAGTTTTCGGCCACCGTTTTTCAGGTACACCGGTTTAATATACGTTATGATGACACTTTATTTAATAACGAAAACGGACTGAACCAGGATTCGAAGGAAAAAAAATATATATTTGATAAGTTTTTCCGACATGTTGTGCTGGCCGTGCAGTTATATGTTACCGATAAAATTGAAATAACAGCAGGCTATAATTACCTCCGCCGCAAAGAATTAAATATAGGGAATGCCGGAAACGGACTAAACGGTTTTTCAATAGGCGCCGGCGTTCTTTTCAAAAAAATCCAGATCCGCTACGCGAGGAGTTATTATCAAAATAATTCTTCATATAACCAATTCGGACTAAACCTCAGGCTAAACGATTATTTTGGATCATCCCGTTAGGGATCACAGGCCGGTATAATTGTTTCCCCTTAACATTTATTAACCGCTTACCTTAAACTTTAAAAATTTAAGGGGTTATGAATATTGTTTATCCGGCAAATTGATTAATCTTAATTTAAATCTTTACTTAATGATCAGGGTTGTTATAGCAGATGATCATAAGTTAGTGCGTGAAGCCTGGAGCCTGCTGCTAAGCAGAGATAAAAGGCTTTCGATTATTGCCATATGCGAAAGTGGTTTTCAGGTTATTGAAGCCTGTAAGTCGCTTGAGCCCGACGTTGTGTTAATGGATATTAATATGGAACCTGTGAGTGGTATTGATGCAACAAAGGCCATTCGTCAGTTCGACGAAGAGGTTCGCATTATTGGCATTTCAGTTCATACCGATCTTCCCTACATCAACGCGTTAATGCATGCCGGCGCCAACGGGTATGTTACCAAAAACTCATCGGGCGAAGAAATGATCAGGGCTATTATGCTGGTAGTAGAAGGAAAGAAGTACTTCTGTAAAGAAATCGCTGATATTATGAAAGTAGTATAATCAGAAGTCAGAGGTCTGAAGTCAGAAGACCCCGAAATTTAAATATACTAAACAAAATTGAACCGCAGGTTCTTCTGACTTCCGACTTCTGACATCCGACTTCGGTATTTAAACATGCTCTTTTTCTTCTTTAAACGCCTCCCGCGGAGTAAGGCCCAGCAGCTTAAACATGGCATTATCTTCTTCAAATGAAGGGTTGGGCGTAGTAAGCAGCTTTTCACCTGCAAAAATTGAATTGGCCCCGGCCATAAAGCACAGTGCCTGGTCCGAAACGCTCATGGCGGTTCGGCCGGCGCTTAATCGTACCATCGCTTTTGGCATTAATATACGGGCTGTGGCGATCATACGCACCATATCCCATACATCTACCGTTTGGTTATTGGCCAACGGTGTTCCCGGAACAGGTACCAATGCATTGATGGGTACACTTTCAGGATGTTCGGGCAGCGTGCACAGCGTATAAAGCATCTGAATGCGGTCGTCGTGTGTTTCGCCTAAGCCTACAATACCGCCGCAGCAAACCGATATGCCGGCTTTACGTACGTTGTCAAGTGTTTCAAGGCGGTCGTTATAGGTGCGGGTGGTGATGATCTCTTTATAGTATTCTGATGACGTATCGAGATTGTGGTTATACGCGTATAAACCGGCATCGGCCAGTTTATTAGCCTGTTCGTGTGTAAGCATGCCCAGGGTGCAACATACCTCCATACCCATTTCATTTACGCCTTTAACCATATCAATCACCCGGTCAAAATCGCGGTTATCTCTTACTTCGCGCCAGGCTGCGCCCATGCAAAAACGGGTTGAGCCGGCTGCTTTGGCTTTGGCAGCGTATTCAAGCACTTCGTCTTTTTGCATCAGTGGGTGAACGGTAACATTGGTATGGTAGCGGGCAGCCTGCGGACAGTACGAACAATCTTCTGAACAGCCACCGGTTTTAATTGAAAGCAGGGTACAAACCTGAACCTCGCCCGTATCGTTATACTGGCGGTGTGTTGCAGCAGCACGAAAAACGAGGTCGAGCAGGGGAAGGTTATATATTTCCTGTATTTCGTTTAATGTCCAGTCATTTCTTATTATAGCCTCCATAGCGAATGATTTACAATGTATTTATAGTTCTTATTGCAGTTTATTTTTTAATATTTTTGCCTTTAAGAAGGTGTGAAGATAGGGAAAATACAACATGCGATTTATGATCTTCGACAGCCCGCTAGCCTTCATTTACCGCCGTCAGGCAGGTAACAACCCTCCGAATTTCGGCAATTAGTGCTTTATAAATATTGTTGAATCTTTAAGCAACGGTAAATTGGTATTAAAATATTTATTCAGAACAATTCTGAAGGTATTTACCGGGCTTATGCTGTCGTACAGTGAAGTATAATCTTTATCAGAAAAAAAATAAGTGTTCAGATTCGTAAAATGGTATTCGTTGGGTACGGATGGATCTTTATCTCTGAATCCATGATCCCCTTCAATAATAATTATCCGGGGTCTTTCAAAAGGTTGGTTGCTGGCATTTATTAATTGACTAATCAATTTATTTGTATAAATAAGCTGATCCAGGTACAATTTTTTGTCGTACCCACCCCCTTTAATGCGTATAGACTCAGGCACTAAATTCCCATGTTGATCAAGATAGTAAGGTGTATGGGGCATCATAATATGCCCGAATACAAATTTGGGTTCACTTTCCTGTGTTTTTAACTGGGAGAGCACAGATTGCAGATTATTGAAATTCCTTTCTATATAACCTTTTTTTGTATTATTCAATTCTCTCTCAGAATATCGGTTAAAAAAAGGTATATGTGTGGTAAAATTCCAGAAAATATCTTTTTTTATTCTTCCCCACAGCGTTTCTTCGTACAATAGCCGGGCTTCAAACTTAGTAATGTAACGGTGTGTGTGTGCCGGATACTCGTTGAAATCGCACAAACCATAATTCAATATTTTATACCCATGTGCGGCCAATAGGGTAGGCAGGTTACTCATTTTTAATGTATACCAACCCTGTAACCAAAATTTAAGCGATAAGGTGTCGGGCATAGGATGATGAAAATAATCCAAATTAAATGTGGATGCTATCGAAAGTGGAGTAAGATCGTAATTGCTTTTAGAATTTTGCGCTATATAAAAGTTATTGCTTTTAAAAACGGAATCCAGTTGACTGTTTTTAAAAGAAAAATTTTTTTCAAGGCTTGGTGAACTGGCATATTCATCAAAAACGATAAAGAATATATCTGGTTTAATATTTTTTTCGCTACACTTAATTTTATCGGAATCTTTACGTGACACATATCCGAAATCTACTTTTCCTTTTCTGTTACTCACTTTTTTATACCCCAATTGCAGAAGTTCAATAATGGTAAACAAACAAAAAAGTACATTTAAAAATTTGCTTATTCCGGATAATTGTTGTTTTGTTTTTAAAAGATAAACAGAGAAAAATATACCTGTAATTAATAATAATGGTAGAACCATTTTATAGGAAGTGATAACATGAGAGTGCAATAGTTTAATAAAAAAATCATGCATTGCACCAAAAAAGAAAAATATAGTTAACAATGCCGTTCCCCATATGCCGGCTTTTAAACCTGATTTATATATCAGTTTTCCAAATAGAAATAATAAGGCAGCGACAACAAGATAATAAAATATAAAAGAGAAAACAGTATTGGAAGGGATTAGCAAATAATATTCATTAACTATATGCAAAACAAAAAATACCGGTAAAAGAAAAATATAGAAGGGGAATTGTTTGAATATCATTATCATTCTCATGATTTACCTTTTTTATAAAAAAAGTAGAAGGATGAATCTTTTTGCAAAGGAAAATTCTGTTGAAATAAAGTATTAAATATAGCAGGGAACTGGTTTACATTAGTTATACTATCATATAATAAACTGTGGTATTTAGGAGGGAAATATACAGCATTCAAATTTTGAAATATCCGGGGGCTGCTGGTTGAGTCATTTCTGTATCCATGATCTCCCATAACCATAATTACTGCATTTGATGCTGTATTATGCAGTAAAGCAGGTATCAGTTTTTTTATTTTGGTATTCACAAATAACAGGTAGTCAAAATATGCTGCGGGATTACTTTCATCATGAATAATAGTTGTATCGGATTTTTTGTTGCCGTTCCTGTCTACGTAAAAAGGGGAATGAGGCATAAAAAAATGTGCATAAATAAACCTTGGTTGTTTTTGTTTAACAGTCGATGCCGTTTTAATTTCCTGGAGAAGGTGCATATTATTTTCATACTGCCCCCAAAAAAACGTTTTTAATAATTTATGGTTGGCAAACCACCATTTAAAATCCCTTAATATTCTTCCGGTTAAAGTACCTTCTGTAATCATTTGTGTTTTGAGAGGTAAAAACGATTGTTTGAAGTGCGATGGGGAACCTGCAAGATCGAATATAGAGAGGTTTACAATATCGTAATCATTCATAGCCAGGTAACTGATAACCCGATTTTGCCTGATCATCATGCTGCAATCAAGAAGTTCATGATGACCAATTCCGTTTGCATATTTTGTATGATCCAGATAACGCATGTTTAACATTGATGCGATAGATAATACAGTACTTTCGTAGTTGCTTTTACTGGTCTGCTGTACAACAAACTTATTGGCCATTAAAAAACTGTCGATGTCCGTTACTATACCAAACTTTTGTTTTATCGATCGGCTGCTGGCATATTCATCAAATACAATAAAGTAAATATCCGGCTTATTACACGAATCAGGGATTTTATATTGGTTATTCTTCGCAAAATCATATATCGCAAGCTTGTTGACAGGTGGATGGGCAACATGTTTCATGAGAGCGACCAAATCAATAACCAGATAAATTATAAATAGTAGGTTTAAAAAAAAAGTAAGCCGGTAAAAAGGGCGCTTAGCCTTTTTTAATATAAAAAACAACAAGATCAGGCCAAACACCATGAAAGTGAGGAGAAAACTGTATTTGTAAAACAACGGTACCGGTGAATGTTGTTTTAAAAAATCGAATAAAGCGCCAAAGAAAAAATTGAACCCCATAGCAGCGCTTGTCAATAATGCTGCTTTTAAATGATTCCGGAAAAAAAGGTAGGTGAGTAAATAAATAGCAGAAGTAGAAACGAGGTAGGTAACAGCTAATATCCCAATGTCTCCAATCCCAATAAATCCATAATTTTCCACTAACCCATGCAAAACAAAAAAAACAGGTAACAGTAGAACGAAAAATGGCTTAGACTTAAGGGTTCTAAACATCGGAATTAATTTTTTTCATGTAATATAAAACCCGAGGCGTGCCTTGAATGGTTTTTTTGATAATGCATTGAAAGTATTGAAAAAATGCTTCCTCAAACATTGCCTGTGTATAATCAGGAAAGGTATCGGGTCTGCTGCTCAGCATTTGCTGTACCTTCTCATCTTCTTTCGGAACAAATTCAATGATTAGCTCAGGGGCTATATTATTGAAATATTCAGCCAGCGCCGGAAGGGGAATATTTTTGCTGATCACCAGATGATGTACAAGCGCCAGGGCCGCAACAAGATCGGTTTTAATACGATCGTGAAAGGCTGCACGCTCCCGGTTGTGAAACCCAATGGCGGGTGAAGGATTGGCTATATCTAAAATAAGTGGTAATATATTTTGCGTGTGATTTTTTTTCACCTCATCGTACAACCTCGAAATGCAGCGGCTGTCGGCATCGGTTGCGATCACCTGCATATTATACCCTGCAAAAATCTTTGAAAAATGACCATCATTAGCGCCAAGGTCAAGCACGCTGCGGGCTTTGCTGTTTTGGCAAAACTCATGTATGATCTTTTCTTTTTCGCGCAAATACGCCTGGCTTAAGATGGTATCTTCATAATAATTGCTCCAGGTTGTTTTGTACGATTTGCCGGCGGGTAAATTTTTGATGATGCTGGTAAGATGATTGATAACATCGAGTAACTTTTTTTTGCTGAAGCGAACCGGCTGTTTGTTCGTGCTGGCATTTGCGCCAGAGGATGCCGTATGCTGCAGGTATACATGTAACCAAACCCCCAGGCTAAGCCGGCTTTTGAGCGGCAGTAATTTGGCGATGATATCAACCGGTATACCGTCGATATAGGTGCTGAGTATTTTTTGAATATCTGTTTTTAAGTAGTGTTCAAGATATAAGGGAAATAAAAAGCATTGGCAAAACTGCCGGTAAGCGATCCACGGTTGTTGCGGATCGTATTTGTCGAATGATAAGGTATCGATAAAAATCGGTTTCCCCTTGCAGAACTGAATATTATAGGGCGTGGCATCTTTTAATATCATGCCATGCTGAATCGAAATGCGCAAAACCGAAAGCGTAAGCAGGGCCGCATCCCGTAATTGTTCAAAACACCATTCGTAAGGATACGTAATGTGATCGAGTGGTTCGGGAACCAGGGTAATAAACCAGTCTTTTGAGTTGGTAAGGTTTTCGGCCAGATCACTGTGTGCAACAAGCTGCTTATGGTTGGTAAGCGCTGTATACAGGCCGCTATCCATCAACTGCCTGTATGCACCGGCATAATATTGATTTACCTGGCGGAAAATTGTTCCGCCCGATTCAAATACAAAACCGGATGGATCCTTAAACGATGAAGGGTGACGTGTATAGGTCATTTCACAATATCTTCTCCCTCGGCATCCTCTTTTTTCGGCTTAAAGAAAAATGCTTTGATCCTCCACCAAAGGTTTTTAAAATAGAACAAAGCGCCCAATATTGCGGCGATAATCATCTGTATCAGATAACTGCCGCTGCCCGGGTCAACATATAAAAGAATGCAGGTTTGTATCACAGGTAACTCAGATTTGTTTTCGGCGTCAAAGTTAATAAAGTCTCGTACATTAATTGAATAGTTTGCTCTATATCGCTCTTATGCAGCATTTCAACGGTAGTGTGCATATAACGTAATGGAATAGAGATCAATACCGAAGGGCAACCGTCATTGGCATAGGCAAACGAATCGGTATCGGTTCCGGTACTGCGCGATACAGTGCGCATTTGTACAGGGATTTTATTCTTTTCGGCCACATCCTGCACCAGGCTCAGCAGTTTATTATGTACCGCCGGGCCATAGGCGAGTGAGGGGCCTTTTCCACAGCTAACATCCCCTTCAATAATTTTATTGATCATGGGCGTGTAGGTATCGTGGGTAACATCGGTAATGATAGCTATATTGGGTTTTATACGCCGGGCAATCATTTCGGCGCCCCGTAAACCTATTTCTTCCTGCACCGCATTTACAACGTACAGGCCATAGGGTAATTGTTTCTTATTTTCTTTTAATAACCGGGCTACTTCGGCAATCATAAAGCCGCCTACGCGGTTATCGAAAGCACGGCCTACATAATAATCAAAGGCCAGTTCGTCGAAGCCGTCCTGGTAGGTTACAACAGCGCCAATGTGTATGCCTAGTTCATCTACTTCTTTTTTCGATCGCGCGCCGCTATCTAAAAACAGGTTCTCTACCTTAGGTTGGGGATCTTTGGCATCGGGGTTATGTAAGCGGGTGTGAATGGCCGGCCAGCCGAAAACTGCTTTTACGGGTCCTTTTTTCCCATGTATAAATACGCGTTGGCCGGGGGCGATCTGGTGGTCAACACCGCCGTTTCGCTTCAGGTAAACCAGCCCTTCAGGAGTTATGTAATTCACAAACCAGCTGATTTCATCGGCATGCGCCTCAATGACCACCTTAAACTCAGCTTTGGGATTTATGATGCCTACGGCAGTGCCATATGGGTCAACATATTTGGTATCACAAAACGGCATAACATAATCCAGCCATAATTTCTGGCCACTGCTTTCAAAACCTACAGGCGAAGGATTATTAATATATTCTCTTAGAAAATTGAACGATGACTTAGTCAGTATTGATTTTTCTTTTTTTATTGTCGCCATACATTACGTGCATTAATCTTTGGAGTCAAAAACCTTTTTTAGCGTTATCTGTTGATAGCTAATAAGTTATTTCATTTTTAGCAAAAGCAAGTTAGGCATTTTTGTGTTAATTTCCTGTATTGCGGTTTTATAAATAGCGGTGTTTTTAAATGTCTCCGCATCCTGGGGTGAGTTATAATAGTAGAAAAAGTAGTTAATACCGGCTTGCCGGGAGGCATCACTTAATTCATTATAGGAATATGAAAGATTAGCTGGCTGGCAAAGCGTGCTGCCGGTAAGGTAGGCTAATTTTGCTGCCATGTCGATATTATTCGACAGCAATTTTCCTTTCACTCCTTTCAGTTGTAATTCCTTTGCCAGGTCAAACACCAATGCATCCCTGCCTTTCATATCTTTTAGATTATCGATAACATTTATTAAAAAACTTCCGAAGAAAATGCACCAGCATAAGTACAGTAGCGTTTTTTTTATGGGTATCAGCGGTATTATTTTTTGGCTGAGTGCAATGCCTGTAATAAGAATGATATAAAAAACGGGCCATAAAAACCGGTCTTCTACATGCAGCAATAAATAGCCGCCGGTATAGGTTGCAATGGTTAATAGTATGATCGTAAAGGTTGTTTCTTTTTTCTGCAGAACGTACAGCAAAAGCGCCAAAATAATAGCCCCGCTTAAAATTGAAAATGTACTCAACTGTTTCAGGGCTATGGTAATGTTAAACAAAAAAGTTCTTACCTGGCTTGTTATTAGTGAAAACGAAAAAAGCGACGAATAGTACTGTTGTCTTTCTGTTAACGAGTAATAGGGATTTTCCCAAAAGCAGCTAAGGGGTGATGGAGGTGTTGCTATAACTTCATTTGAAAGGGATTGTACCGGATGAAAATAATAAGAAAGATTTAAGTGGCCCGAATTGCCAAAAATAAGAACATGGCCAAGGGTAAATACATGGTACCTGCTATACAGCACATACACCCAGGGTGCTGCCAGTATTATAAAACTACCCATACCTGCCAGGAAATTTTTTAGTAGTATATACTTTTTGTGTGGTCGCAACGATCGTTTGTACAATACGATCTGTAAAATAGAAAAATGCAAAACGAAGAAAGGGAATGCATATGTTTTTGCAAAATAACATAAGCAGCCAACAACGCCGGCTGCAATATTTTTTACCGGGTTTTCAAAAAAGTCTTTGTCTGTTATTATATCTATGTAAATGAGCAACAACAGGCATAATAAAATATCGGCCGATAGCTCAGAAAAAACAAAAGACAGGGTGATGGGAATAGAAACGAATAAGGTAATCAGCTGCAGTTTGTTTTCGATATTGATTTTTGCAAGCAATCTTTTTACAACTATGATAATACCGGCGCCTGTGAGTCCATTAATTATTCTAAATGCTGCAAATTCATTTATGCCTGCTTTAAATAAGGGAACCGCAAGCCATGAGTGAAGGGGGCTCCAGAATCCATTAATGCCGTGTTCAAAATTACCGGCAGCGAGGTAACGGGTTACCGACAAATACCCAACGCCATCTACATCGAATATATATTGGTAAAAGGGATAAAGAAGAATGTAACTTATTGCATAAACAATCAGTACAGCCAAAAGCGGGTATTTCTTCAGCATTTAGTGGATAGTTTTGCCAATCCTGATTGCCAAAACTACTGATTTGGTACGAATAACGTTAACAGGGCCGAAAACATCATTAGTCCATCGAGTACAAAGTAATACAGGTAATCTGAGAAGTTCTTTTTTGAAACCGGGTATAAAACCAGCACAATCGCGCCCGGGAGCAGCAATAAGGCAACAACCAGTAATGAAAACCCATATAAATACAGTAAGGCCGTACTCAGGGCAAAGGCCAGCAGCGAAACGGAGAACAGGTTGTTAATGCCTTTTTCATTAAAATAAGTGATCATACTGCGTATGCCTGCCTGTTTATCATAATCCCGGTCGCGGTAATCGAAAATGATGCAAATGGCATAAATTAAAAAGAAGCGGTGAAGGCAAAAGAGCAGGGAGGGCATGTTCCAGTGGGCATCGTCGATGGCTATGGGTAAAAACGTGGTTACATACATCCATACAAAGGCAAGGAAAATGGTTTTACCTATGGCTATTTTACGCAGCCAGCCAAAAGGGGGATACGATAATTTAGGGGCAGAATATAAAAATGTAAGAAGGGCCGAACCGCTGAGCCAGAACCAGTGAGCGATAAAATGAAAGAAATAAACAACAGCGCCGATGCCCCCGATGGCGGTTAAGACCAGGTGCAGTATTTTATGGTGCTGCGTCCAGCGTACCCGGGCATTTTCACTGGTTGCGTCGGCACTCAGGTACCAGTGAAAATTATAACTGCAAAGGGTTGAAAAAAATACAAAGATCAGGTAGCCGGTTGTATCATAATGCAGGTGCAGCAACTCATTGGTTTGGTATGCCATCATTAAAGCACAGCCCGCAATAAAACAACTAGTAAAAAGGAACAGATCGAATAAATACTTTAACATCCTTCAGCACTAAATCAAACCAAATATTAATACCGTTCAATAATAATTTTGTCGGTAGTAGTTGTATCACTTACATTGCCTTTCTTGTCTTTCAACACAATATTGAAAACAAGTGTATCCGGCTCCTTGCCATTGGGTGCACCTGGCTGGCTATTGGGCGCTATGGCGGTAATAAGATCTTCGTTATACCTGAATACAAGTTTGATGTCGCCTTTTGATTTTTCGGGAAAGTCGGGCAGCTTAAAGGGAAAGTAGTTCGAATTGTTTACCGGTTTTTGTACCGAATTGAGGCGTTTTTTAAATAAAAAAATTGAATCCAGGTCGCCCTGTTTATCGGTAAATTGCAATTCCATCACCATTTGACTTTGTAACGGTACCTGTGAAGGATTTATAGATTTTATTTCGATGGTAGGTTTGTCCTCAAACTTATCTTTGCTGCAACCCCAGATCGTTAACAGGATAAGTGAGCCATATAAAACCAATTTTTGCATATATTTTAATTATCGTGTACAAATTTAAAACCCAAAGGTCTGCAATAAATATATGATTTGTGAATTAGAAGGTAAAATTTTTACTGTTGAACATCCTGATTTTGAGCAACTGGCGCTGGAAATCTTCCAATTCCAGTACAATAATAATGCTATTTATCAGCAATACGTAAATGCCCTGTCAATAGTTGGGCCTACAGTCAGATCTATCGATAGCATACCGTTTTTACCCATTCAGTTTTTTAAAACGCAGCAGGTAAAAACCACCGCTTTTGAACCACAGGCCGTTTTTGAAAGCAGCGGTACCACGCAAACCATCAACAGCCGGCATTATGTAAAAGATTTGAATATGTACCGGCGCAGTTTTTTGCTGGCCTGGGAGCTGTTTTACGGGCCCGTGCACGATTGGTGCATCATTGGCCTGTTACCGGCCTATCTGGAGCGGCAAAATTCGTCGCTGGTGGTAATGGCCGATGAATTGATCAGGCGCAGCGGCCATACATACAGCGGGTTTTACTTATATGATCACGAAAAGCTGGCACAGGTTTTACAACAACTGGAAAAACAGGGTCAGAAAACCCTGTTAATTGGCGTTACATTCGGTTTGCTTGATTTTGCCGAAAAGTATCCCATGCCGTTGCGCCATACCATTGTGATGGAAACCGGCGGTATGAAAGGCCGCCGTAAAGAAATGACAAGGGAAGAAGTGCACGAAGTTCTTAAAACGGCTTTTCAGCTGAATGAGGTCCACTCTGAATATGGGATGACTGAATTATTATCGCAGGCATATTCGAAAGGCAATGGCATTTTTACGTGCCCGCCATGGATGAAAGTGCTGGTACGGCAGGAAGATGATCCGCTCGATGTACGCATATCCGGAAACGGGATCATTAATATTATTGATCTGGCCAATTTGTATTCCTGCTCTTTTATTGCTACCGATGATGTAGGAACGGTTATGCGGGATGGTGACTTCGACATACGCGGACGTATAGACACCAGCGATATGCGCGGTTGTAATTTATTGATAGCGGGATTGTAACTAAAGGAATTTTAACAGCAAAACATGCAA
>Ga0114129_10009985_pt1 | contig 13530 bp, 9 predicted proteins | sample RhiMetdeltSRZDD1_FD_80071 | JGI IMG/M metagenome (GOLD analysis project Ga0114129, IMG submission 80071) | Populus rhizosphere microbial communities from Tennessee, USA - Rhizosphere MetaG P. deltoides SRZDD1 (version 2) (version 2) | ecosystem: Host-associated > Plants > Roots > Rhizosphere >...
AACGAGCGCGCCCGCCGCTTCTACGAGGTCGCCGGCTGGAGGGCCGACGGCACGGTGACGAGCGAGCGGGTCGATTGCGAGATGCGGCCGACCATGCGTTACCGGATCGACCTGTAAGCGCTACGCATCGCAGGGAGGGATGCGTACGAACGCGTCAACCTCGCGCGAGAACGTGGACCGGCCGCCTGGGATACGCCCTAGCCCCTCAGGGGTCCCGGCACCCTAGGACGAGAGCTCGGTCTCCCTGGTGGCCAGGGTCTGGCGCGTGGTGAGCAGGTCCTCGACACCTTCGAGCGGCAGCGGCTTGGCGAAGTAGAACCCCTGGCCGAGGTCGCAGCGGAGCGCCAGGAGCTTCTCCAGCTGGTCTGCGCGCTCGATGCCCTCGGCGACCGGGCGCAGGCGCAGGATCCCGGCGAGCTCGATGATCGCTGCCGTCAGGGCCGACTCCTCGCCGCCCTCGTTGACGCCGTCCACGAAGGACTTGTCGACCTTGAGGATGTCGACCGGGAATCGCCGGATGTAGTTCAGGCTCGAATAGCCGGTGCCGAAGTCGTCGACCGCGAGCCGCACGCCGAGCTCCTTCAGCTCCGCCAGCCGTTGGATCGACAGGTCCATGTCCTGCATCATCACGGACTCGGTGATCTCCAGAACCAGGGTGCGCGGGTGCAGCTTGGTCTCGAGCAGGATCTCCGCGATCTCGCCGACGATCTCGGGACGCTGCAGCTGGCGCGCCGACAGGTTGACCGCCATGTGCAGCGGCGGCGTCAGCTCGTAGCGCTCCTGCAGCCGCCGCGCCTGCGTGCACGCCTCCCGCAACACCCAGCGGCCGATCGGGACGATCAGCCCCGTCTCCTCGGCCAGCGGGATGAAGTCGAGCGGCGCGACCAGACTGCGGGCGGGATGCTGCCAGCGCACGAGCGCCTCCAGGCCTTCGACGCGCCCGGTCTCGAGCTCGATCACCGGCTGGTAGTGCAGGACGAACTCGTCGTTGTCGACCGCGCGCTGCAGGTCGGCCTTGAGCTCCAGCCGCTGCAGAGCCGTATCGTGCATGGCGGGCTCGAACACCTGGTAGCGGCCCTTGCCAGCCTCCTTGGCCATGTACATCGCCACGTCGGCGTTGCGCAGCAGCTCCTCGGCGCCCTCCGGCCCGCCCGTGTGGGCGTCGGCGCTGGCGATGCCGATCGACGCGCGGACGAACACCTCTTTGCCCTCGAGGTGGAATGGGCCCTCGAGCGATGCGAGGATCCGCGAGGCGACCTCGGCGGCGTCCACGCCGTCCCCGCCGTCCTCCAGCAGGATCGCGAACTCGTCGCCGCCCAGCCGCGCCGCCGTGTCCGCCTGACGCAGGCATTCCTTGAGCCGGTCGCCGACCTCGCCCAGGAGATGGTCCCCGGCGGCGTGGCCCAGCGAGTCGTTGATCGTCTTGAAGTCGTCGAGGTCCATGAACAGGATCGAGACAGGCAGGTTGTCGCGAGACTGACGCTCGATCATGTGCTCGACGCGGTCCTTGAACAGGGCTCGGTTGGCCAGGCCGGTGACGGCGTCGTGGAACGCTTGGTGCGCCAGCTGCTCTTCGAAGGCCTTGCGTTCGGAGACGTCGCGGGTGTTGAGGACGATGCCCTTGACGTTCTCGTCGTGCATCAGGTTGGTACGCAACGTCTCCACGTACAGCCAGAAGTCGTCGCGGTGCTTCATCCGGAACTCGGTCAGGCCCGTGTTTGCGTCGCCCTCGAGCCCGCCCGAGGTCAGGAACTGGAGCACGTTGGTCCGGTCGTCGGGGTGGATCAGCACCGTCAGCTTCGTTCCCTCGAGCTCGGACGCCTCGTGGCCCAGCACGCGTTCGACCGAGGGGCTGATGTATCGGATGGTCGAGTCGGCCTCGACGACCATGACGACGTCGGACGAGTTCTGGACCAGCGAAGAGAAGCGCGCCTCGCTCTGGCGGATCAGCAGGGCCTCGGTCGTGAGCGCGCTGTCGAGCGCGAGGGCCACCTGCGACGACAGCGCCTCGACGGAGTCGCGCGTCGCGCGAGCGATCGTCGCTGGACCGGCCAGGACGAGGAGCCCCTGCAGTTCCTCCTTCATGAACAGCGGGGCGTTCAGGACGAACGCCGCGTCCTCCGGCATCCCAAGCGATTCGACCAGCTCCGCCTCGGCGAGGGGGATCTCGTACGAGCGGTGCGACTGGAGGCGGTCGCGCTTCCACTGCGGCAGGAGCGACAGTGAAACGGCCGTGCCCTCGATCGCATCGTCCCCGCCCGAGGCCGCGACGACCTGGAACAGGTCGGGCTCGTCGTCGGTGGCGACGAGCAGTCGCAGGCCGACGTCGTCGCCCACCAGGGACGCGGCCGCCTGCAACGTGGCCGCGTAGATGCTCTCCCGGTTCGTCGCTGTGACGAGCGCGGCACCCGCGTTGCGAAGCGCCTTCTCGCGCAGCGCGGACTGCTCCTGCCGACGGATGAGCCCGGACATCCGCACGACCACCAGGATGAACAGCGCGACCGAAGCGCCGATCAGCACGGGCATGTCGACGGCGTCGGCCCGGCTGAGCTGGACGAGCATGACGCCGGGGGCGATCAGCGACGCGCCCGCGAGAAGCAGTAGTCGCAGCTTGGTCATCCGGGGTTCGGCCTCCGGTGCCTTGTCCGAGACGCCGCGCATCGACGGATGCAGCGCGGCCGCGCCCCAGAGCAGGTAGAACATGCCCCAGCCGGCCTCGAGGTAGCCCGACTGGTCGTAGACGGCGCCCGTGACCGAGATGTAGGTGTACACGGTGTCGGTCAGGAACAGCGCGAGGGCGGCCGCGCCCATCAGGTACATGGAGGGCACGCGCCTGCCGGCGCCCATCGCGAGCCGCACGACCGCGGTCAGCAGGATGAGGTCCATGAACGGGTAGGCCATCCCCACGAGCTTCTGCAGCACGGTGGAGGCCGAGTCGTGAGCGACCGGCGACATCAGGAACACCCACTGCATCGTTCCGACGCCGATCGCGACGATCAGCGAGTCGATGACGCTGTCCCGGTCGCGGCCGGGGTTGCGCTTGTGGATCAGCATCAGCAGCCCGCCCACCAGGCACGGATACACGAGCAGGTAGGCGACGTCGCCGATCGACGGGTAGGGGAGCCCGGTGCCGAAGAACTGGTCGTAGTTGTAGGTGATGACGTCCCCGATCACGAAGAACGTCTGACCGAGGGCGAACAGGTACCAGGGCGCGCGGACGTCGGGCTTCCAGATCCGAACCGCGGCGACGATCGCGACCGGGGAGGACAGGGAGATCAGGTTGAAGAACCACCCCTGTCGCATGTGCGGCACGAACAGGAAGCCGAGCAGAGCGGCAATGCCGCCGCCCAGGTACACGAGCCAGACCCGAGCCTTCATCGTTGCCTCAGATATCGGTGCCCGGTGCGGAGGACCTTAAGGTGGCCGCAGAACTTCCGGCAGCCGGAAAGGGGCTCTGACCAGCGGAAACGGGAGCCATCGGCCCCTCGAGGGCCCCGAGCCCGGTGTTGTCGGGTGAGGCGCTGACCGTGGCCCCCGCCAGGCGCTCGTCGTGCTCGACATCGCGCATGCCCGGGAGGAACAGGAAGGCCAGCGTCACCCCGCCGCCGAGCAGGCCGGCGCCCACCAGCGTCGTCCGGGCGCCGAGGGCGCCGGCCACAGGCCCGGTGAACGCGTAGGAGATCGGGACCAGCGCGATCGAGATGAACCAATCGAAGCTCGAGACGCGTCCTAGGAGTCGGCCGGGGACCAGGCGGCCCTTGGTGGTCGCCCACACGATCGTCCCCGCCCCCTCCAGCGCGTTGAAGACGAAGCACGCCGCCATGGCCTGCCAGGGCAGCCTTGCCAGGCCGTAGCCCGCGATCGCCAGGGTCGACAGGGTCCAGACCACATAGATGAACGTCATGTTCCGCCGCGGCATGTGGCGGTTGCCCATCACCACGGCCGAGGACATCGCCCCGATCCCACCGATCGCGAAGATCAGGCCGAGGTCCGCCGCCGATCCAGCCATCTGGTTGCGGACGACGAAGGGAAGCAGCACCTCGGATGGTCCCCAGAAGATCAGGTAGCCGAGCGTCGCCGCCAGGAACGTCCCCCACAGCCATACCTGAGAGCGGACGTACGCGAACCCCTCCCTGATGTCGCCGAGGACCGACCCGTGCTCCGGGGGCTCGTCCGCCGTGGCGCGGCGCCGCATGAACGCGACGCACGCGATCGAGACCGTGAACGTGCCGGCGTCCACGACGAACGCGGTCCCGGCGCTCCCGGCCGCGACGATCAGCCCGCCGACGGCCGGCCCGAGCATCCGCAGCGCTGCGGGGCGCACCAGCTGATCGAGCGAGTTCGCGCGGCCGAGCTCGTCGTTCGGCACGAGGCCGGGCACGATCGCGTCGAACGCCGGGCCGAAGAACGCCGTCCCGGCGCCGAACACCCCCGACAGCACCAGCATGTGCCACATCTGCAGGTTTCCGGTGAGGGCGAGCAGCCCCATGGCCCCGACCGCGAACGCCCGGAGCGCGTCGGCCGCGATCACCACTCGGCGGCGGTCGAACCGGTCCGAGACCACGCCCCCGGCGAGCAGGAACACGACGTGGGGGATCGTCATCGCGACCCCGATCATCGAGAGCGCGCTCGGCGTGTTGGACAGCTCGTATGCCTGCCACGCGAGCGCGACGTAGAAGATCCCGTCGCCCAGCAGCGACGCCGTCATCCCGATCCACAGCAGCCGGAAGTCCCGATGCCGAAGCGGTGTCAGGATCCGGACGCGTCGATCGACGAACGACCCGCCCCCCCGCTGGTCGGCCACGGTCTCACCCGGCCTCGAAGGCCGCCCGCAGGGTCGAGCGGAGCAGGTCGCGCGCGGCGATCGCCTCTCGGGTGGTGCCGAGCGCCGGCCGCTCGGCCAGCGACTCCTCCAGGTCGTCCAGGGCCACGCGCAGGCATCCTCGGAGACGTTCGACGCCGCCGTTCACGGCCTGGTGGACGCCGCGCGAGTACTCAAGGAACGCGCGCGAGCGTTCGCCGGCGCACAGCAGGGCGAGCGCCAGGTCGAACCGGACAGCGATCCACCGGCCGTCTCGCCGGAGCGCTTCGCTCAGCGTCGCGACCGCGTCCTGATACCGGCCCAGCCGGAGCTCGCACCACCCGACGAGCTCCCACAGGTCCTCCTCGGATTCGTAGCGGCGGCGCCCCTCGACGACGACCTCCTCGCACAAGCGGTCGGCCTCTCGGGCATAGCCGAGGCGCCGGAGCACGTTCGACAGGCCCTCCTTGGCCCACATGGCGCTGCCATCTAGTGCGAGCGCGTCCTCGTAGGCCGATCGCGCCTCGGGCAACCGCTCGGGCCCGAGGTTCTCCAGGGCCCAGCCGCGCGCGGTGTACACGGCGGCGCTCAGCGGCCCCTGCGTCATCGCGAGGTCGAGCTCCTGCAGCGCGGCCGCGTAGTCGCCGGCCTCCGAGAGCGCCTCGGCCCGACCGAGCCCGGGTGCGACGGGACCCTTGGCCATCGGCTAGACCTCCTTCCCGCGATCCCGGAGCAGGAGGCGCTTGTGGTGCTCGTGCTGGAGCTGGAAGCGCTCGTTCATCTCGCCCAGCACGTCGCACAGCAGGTCGATCTGGTCCTCGGTGTTGGCCGCCGTGATCTGGATCCGGAACCCGACCTCGTCTTTGGGCACGAGCGGGTAGGCCGCCATCGTCACGTACACCCCCCGGTCGAACAGGTACCGGCCGACGACGTCGATGTCGTCGTGGTGTGCAAGCGGGATCTCGATCAACGGGTAGCCGGACTCGTTCGGGGTGTAGATGTCGAGCTCGTGCAGGCGCTCGAGCACCCGGCGCGTCATCCGGTAGACCTCGTAGCGGTACAGGTCGCCGCGGACGTCGTTGACGCGAAGGCCGGCGATCGTGGTCGCGAGCGAGGCCACGGGGGACGGACCCGAGTACAGGTAGGGGGGAGCGGCGACCTTCAGGACGTCCTTCAGCCGCGTCGGCAGCGCGAGGAACGACAAAAGCGAGCTGTACGCCTTGCTGAACCCCGAGACCAGGATCACGTTCTCGTACGTCTCGCCCTGGTTGCGTACCACGCCGTTGCCGCGCAGACCCCATTCGCAGAGCTCCTCGGGCGAGCGCTCGCCGATCACGCCGAACCCGTGGGCGTCGTCGATGTACAGGATCGCGTCGTGCTCGCGCGCGATCCTGGCGAGCTCCCGCACGTCGGGAGCGTTGCCCGTCATCGAGTTCACGCCGTCGATCGCGATCACGCGCGGGGTGACCGTGGAGGCCTTGACGAGCTGCTCGACGTGTTCGACGTCGTTGTGGCGAAAGCGCTGGATCGTCGCGCCGTGTCCCCGGGTGACGCTCGCACCGTCGTAGATGGTCTTGTGGGCCCGGCCGTCCAGGAACAGGACGCCGCTTCCGACGAGCACCGGGATCACGGACATGTGGATGTGCGTGATCGTCGGCAGGAGCAGCACGTCCTCGGAGCCAAGGAGCCTGGTGGTGGTGTCCTCGATCTCCTCATACAGCACCGGGCTGCCGAGCAGCCGCGACCACGACGGGTGCGTGCCCCACTTGGCCAGGTACTCGGGGACGGCGTCGATGACCTCCTGGTCCAGGTCGAGGCCTAGGTAGTTGCACGAGGCGAAGTCGACCAGCCAGCGGTCGCCGATCCGGATCCGGCGGCCGACCTGCTCGTCGATCACCGCGTCCAGCATCGGGTGTGACGCCTTCAGGCGCGCCAGGTCCTCGACCGTGGCCATCCATCGCTCGAGCCAGCCGTCGCTCTCGCGGCGCAGGGGCTGGCCCTGCCTGTGACGGGGGACTTCGAGGTCGCTCTGCCGCCGACGTGGGACATCGTTTCGGCGGCGGCCGAGATCGACCGCGTCGATGTGTTCCGGCGTCGACATTGCCCTGGTGGCATCGGCCCCGCACGCACGGCGCTTGAGCCGTTCGGCGGCGTCCTGCGGCGGCGGGCCCCGCGCACGGGGCCGTCGGGGCTACGGCGGAGGGATCGAGGGGAGCCGGGCGGGGCGTGCGCGCTCGAACGCGTCGATCGCGTCCGCATGCCGCAGCGTGAGGTCGATGTCGTCCAGGCCCTCGAGCAGGCGCCAACGTGTGTACGGGTCGATCTCGAAGGACTCGTGCACCGCGGCCGCGCTCACGCGCAGCTCGCCCAGGTCGATCGTGATCTCGGTCGTCGGATCGTCCAGCACGGCGTCCATGAGAGCTCGGGCCGACTCGTCCGGGAGCTCGACCGGCAGCAAGCCGATCTTGAAGCAGTTGTTGCGGAAGATGTCTGCGAACGAGGGGGCGATCACCACGCGGAAGCCCGCGTCCTCGAGTGCCCACACCGCGTGCTCACGGCTGGAGCCGCCGCCGAAGTTCGGCCCAGCCAGCAGGATCGTGGCCCCTTCGTAGTCGGGCTGGTTGAGCACGAACGCCGGGTCCTTGCGCCACTCCCCGAACAGGAACGGCCCGTAGCCTGAGCGCTCGATCCGGCGCAGGTGCTCGGCGGGGACGATCTGGTCCGTGTCGACGTTCGCGCGGTCAAGCGGCATGGCCCGGCCGGTGTGGACCGAGAAGGCCCTCATCGGTCCAGGTCCTGCGGCGTGGCGAAGTGGCCCGCGATCGCCGTGGCCGCCGCGACCGACGGGCTCACCAGGTGGGTGCGGCCGCCCTTGCCCTGGCGGCCCTCGAAGTTCCGGTTGCTCGTCGAGGCGCACCGCTCGCCGGGCGTGAGCTGGTCGGGATTCATGCCCAGGCACATCGAGCAGCCGGCGTCGCGCCACTCGAACCCGGCCGCCACGAACACGCGGTCAAGACCCTCACGCTCTGCCTGTTGTTTCACGAGCATCGACCCGGGTACCACCATCGCCCGCAGGCCCTCGCGCACGCGGCGCCCGCCGAGGACGCCGGCCGCCTCGCGCAGGTCCTCGATACGCGAGTTCGTGCACGAGCCGATGAACACGGTGTCCGGGCGGATGTCGCGGATCGCGGTCCCCGGTCGCAGGTCCATGTACGCGAGGGCGCGTTCGGCAGCCTCGTCCTGGGGCGCGGGGACGACGTCGTCGATCGTGACGGTCTGCGCCGGGTTCGTCCCCCACGACACGTGCGGCCGGAGCTCGGTCGCATCGAGGTGGACCTCGGCGTCGAAGGCCGCGCCGTCGTCGGTTGGCAGGGAGCGCCAGTCCTCGAGCGCCTCCTCCCACACCAGCCCGGTCGGTGCGTTCGGACGACCCCGCAGGTAGGCGAACGTCGTCTCGTCCGGCGCGACCATGCCCGCCCGCGCGCCGCCCTCGATCGACATGTTGCAGATCGTCATCCGCCCCTCCATCGAGAGCGAGCGGATCGCGCTGCCCCGGTACTCGATCACATGGCCGGCGCCGCCGCCGGTCCCGATGCGGGCGATGATCCCCAGGATCACATCTTTGGCCGAGACCCCGGCCGGCAGGTCGCCCTCGACCGTGACGGCCATCGTCTTGGGCGTTCGTTGCGGGAGCGTCTGCGTCGCGAGCACGTGCTCGACCTCGCTGGTCCCGATGCCGAACGCGAGCGCCCCGAACGCCCCGTGCGTACTGGTGTGCGAGTCGCCGCACACGATCACGAGGCCGGGCTGCGAGAGGCCCATCTGGGGCCCGATCACGTGCACGATGCCCTGACCGAGGTTTCCGGTCGGGAAAAGCGTGATCCCCGCCTCGGCGCAGTTGCGCGCGAGCGCCTCCATCTGCGTGCGGCTGATTGGATCCACCGGCCCCGGTGCGGTCGGCACGTTGTGGTCCATCGTGGCCACGGTCAGATCCGGACGACGGACGGCCCGCCCGGCCATCCGTAGGCCCTCGAAGGCCTGCGGGCTCGTCACCTCGTGGACCAGGTGCAGGTCGACGTACAGCAGGTCCGGCTCGCCCTCGGCGCGGTGGACGACGTGGCGCTCCCAGACCTTCTCGGCCAGCGTGCGGGGCTCGCTCATGATCGGAGATGGTGGCAGGCCGAGCGTGGATGCGTCCACGCTCCGGGGGTCAGACGCTGGCGTCGGGAAGCAGGACTCGGAACGAGGCACCGCCCCGAGGCGGCGAACGGATCCATGTCGTTCCAGCATCGGTGGGAACTGCGGCGAGGTTTACGCCGTGCACCGCGCCGTGCGCGGAGCCGTGCGGTCAGAGACGTCGGTCGATGATCTGGACGATCCGATCCTCGATGCCCGACGCCGTCGCCTTGGACAGGCCCTGCGACAGGATCGAGAACTCGGTCCACGCGTCCGGTGTGGTCTTCACCCATCCGGAGAGCGCGGACACATCGTCCAGCGTGCCGGTCTTGGCCCGCACGTCGATCCCGTGCAGGCGGTTCACGAGGGTCCCCTGGCCGCCGGTCGGCAGCGCGTCACGAAGTTCGGGGCCCCATGTCTGATCCTCCGCGAACCACAGGAGCCGGACGATGCCGTCGGCCGTCACGCGGTTGGCGTAGGACAGGCCGGAGTTGTCGTTGAGCCGGAAGTCGGTGCCGTGTGCGTCGGTCCAGCTCTGGATCGCGGCGGCGCCCTTGGCGATCGTTCCGGGGAGCCCCCCGGTCTCGGCCCCGAGGCGCTTGCCGAGCGTCTCGGCCATGAAGTTGTCGGAGGGCCGAAGCATCTTGATGAACAGGCGCTGCAATGACGCCGAGCGCTCGAACGCGACCGTCTCGACTCCGTCAGGTGCATCGCCAGAGGTCGGCGTTCCGTCGACGCGCACGCCCAGATCCTCGAGCTTGCGGGTGAGCGACTTGGCGGCCTCCCGCTCGGGGTCGGCGTCGCGATTGCCTTCGAATGTGAGGGCCGTCGGGCGGTTCACGTAGTCGCGCGCGTCGCTGTCCCACCCCGGCGCGTCCCAATCGCGAGCGAAGTAGTCGGTGGAGCCGACGATCCGGCCCTGGACCCGCGTGATCCCGGCGTCGACCAGGTCGTGCGCGAGCGCCCCTATCGTCGGGCCATCCACGGTGGGATCGCCTTGGCCGAGGATCCACAGGTTGTGGACGGTTCCTGTCTCGCCCGAGGTGACGGCGACGCTCGTCCGCACGCGGAACTCGGGCCCGAGCCTGTCGTACATCGTCATCGCGAGCAGGAGCTTCTCGTTGGAAGCCGGCCGGCGCGGCGTCTGCGACCTGTGGTGGTACAGGATGGCGTCGCCCTGCCCGATCGCAACCGAGACGGCCCGGCCGCCGATCGCGCGGTCGATCGCATCTGTCCACCGGCCGGAGGTGCGTGGGGCGGTGCGTGCGGCGGAGCGTGCGGCGCCGACCTCGAACCCCAGCACTGGAGACGAGCTCGTCTCGTTCAGGTCGTCCTGGGCGACCCATCGCGCGCGGAGCCGAACCACGCCCGCGTCGTCGGAAGAGAAGCAGGGCGAGGCGAGCGCCTCCGATAGGGGGTTGAGCGTCAACCGGTCCATGACCTTCCATCCGGAACGCCGGTTGCGCTGCAGCTGGACGACCTGACCGGGGCGTTCGGGCGTGATGGTCACCGCGATGTCGACGCACGAGCGGTGCCCGTTCGGCCCGCTCACGAGCGCAGCGTCCACCATCTCTCGCACCCGGACGAGGACAAGGTTCGTAGTGGCGGCAAGGCAGATCCCATTCTCGGGGAACATCGCCCGATACCGGCCCGTGTGCGGCTGCGACTGATCGAACGCGAACGCGCCGTCCACCGTCGTCGTGCCGTGATCGATCGTGGCGAACCCCGCCGAGTCGCCGGGCCGCCACTGCAGGGTCACCGGTCGTCCGCCGGTACAACCGGGATCGCCGGTGATCGAACCCGAGACGTGGACATGGTCCCCGAGGTCCACGATCGGTTTGGACACCGACAGCGTTGCCGTGGCCGTCTCGGCCAACGCGGAGGGGACCGCGAGGATCGTGAGCAGGACGAGCTCGACCAACAGGAGCGTTCGAAGATGCCGGCGGAGCCGGGTGCGGGCCACGGTCTTGGTTCCCCCCGTCGGAGCGAGCAGGAAATCCTGCCACCCGTCTCGGTTCCGGACAAGCACCTTCTCGCGGGCAAGCCCGCGATGCGATCATCGGGCGGGAGGCGGGCTGGCTTGACCGGGTTCGGCCGGGCGGGGTGACAGGCCCGGCTCGGACGTCCAGACTGTGCGGGTGACCCACGTCGCCTATCGGTTCCGACCCCAGCTCGCCCGTCCGGTGATGGTGTGCGCGTTCGGCGGTTGGAACGACGGAGGCGAGGCAGCCACCACCGCCGCGCGGACGCTGCGCTCGCAGTGGGGCGCGCGGCGGTTCGCAGAGATCGATCCCGAAGAGTTCTACGACTTCCAGGTGAACCGACCCACCGTGCGCCTGGTCGAGGGTTCGACGCGGCGGATCGACTGGCCGGCGAGCCGGTTCTTCTCGGCACGGATCAACGACCGTGACGCGATCGTGTTCGTCGGCGTTGAGCCCAACGTGCGCTGGCGCACGTACGCCGGCTCGATCCTGCAGGTGTGCTCCGACTTCGACGTGTCTCTGCTCATCACGCTCGGCGCGTTCCTGGCCGACGTGCCGCACACGCGGCCCGCGCCGGTGAACGCCGCGAGTGAGGATCAGAGCTGGCTCGCAAAGCCCGGCGTGGTCGCGGCCCGGTACGAGGGACCGACGGGCATCGTCGGCGTGCTGAACGCGGCCGCGGCGCGCGCGAGCATCCCCGCGGTCTCGCTGTGGGCGGCCGCGCCGCACTACCTGCCGCAGTCGCGCAATCCCAAGGTCGCGCTGGCGCTGCTCGAGTCGCTACGCGACCTGAGCGGGCTGGAGATCGACACAGGCGAGATCGAGCTCGCCGCCCGCGTGTTCGAACGAGAGGTGTCCGAGGCGATCGAGGAGGACGGCAACCTCGCCGCCTACGTGAGCCGGCTCGAGGACGCCTCCGAGGTCACGCTGGACGACGACGAGGACGACCCGCTCCACGCGGCCAGCGGCGACGACATCGCCGCCGAGCTCGAGCGTTTCCTGCGCGAGCACAACGGCTCGACCGAGGACTAGCGTTCCTCGGGTCGGTGGAGCTCCGATCGTTCGGCCAGACCGGGGTGTCGGTCCCGGTGATCGGGCTCGGAACCTGGAGTGTGTTCGATCTCCCGCCACGGCACGAGGACACGGCCCGCGCCGTGGTGCGGACGTTCTTCGAGGGCGGCGCCCGGCTGACGGACTCCTCGCCGATGTACGGACGGGCGGAGGCCGTGCTGGGTCGCGCGCTCCAGGCCGAGCGCGTCCGCGAGGAAGTCGTCGTCGCCACGAAGATCTGGGCGCGCTCGGTCGAGGAGGGGCGCGCGCAGCTCGAATCGCAGCTGCGGTTCTTCGGCCGCGTTGACGTCGAGCAGATCCACAACCTGGTGACGTGGCGCGAGCATCTGGACTGGCTGGAACGCGCACGTGAGGACGGACGCGTGGGCCTGCTCGGTGCGACGCACTACCGGGAGGGCTCGTTCGATGAGCTCGCCGAGGTGATGCGGACCGGCCGGATCCAGTGCGTGCAGATCCCGTACAACCCGCTGGAGCGCCGCGCCGAACGCGAGATCCTTCGGCTGGCCGACGAGCTCGGCATGGGCGTCGTCATCGCGATGCGGCCGTTCGCGGAGGGCGCGCTGTTGCGGCGGGCCCCGCTCGATCCCGCCGTTCTGCCCGCCCTCGGCGTCTCCACGTGGGCGCAGGGCCTGCTGAAGTGGACGCTGTCGGACCCGCGGGTCACCGCGGCGATCCCGGCGACGGCGAACACGGAGCACGCGGCGGCCGACGTCGCGGCCGGCGAGCCGCCGTGGCTCGACGCCGAGCAGCGTGCGCTGGTCGAACGCTGCGTCGAGGAGGGCTGAGGGTGCGCGCAGCCGTGCTCGAGGCCGCCCACAGGCCGCTCGCGATGGTGGATCGCCCCGTGCCCGAGCCCGGGGGCGGGCAGGTCGTGGTGGAGGTCGCGGCGTGCGCGATCTGCCGGACCGACCTGCACATCGCCGACGGCGAGCTGGAGCGCGCGGCGCTGCCGCTGGTGCTCGGCCACCAGGCCGTCGGCACGATCGTCTCGTTGGGTGAGGGCGTGAGCGGGTGCTCGGTGGGCGACCGGGTCGGCGTCCCGTGGCTCGGGTGGGCGGACGAGACGTGCGTGTTCTGCGCGAGCGGCCGCGAGAATCTGTGCCCCGACGCCCGGTTCACCGGCTACGACCTGGACGGCGGCTACGCCGAGCGCCTGGTCGCCGACGCCCGCTTCTGCCTGCCGATCCCGGACGCGTTCGAGCCGCTCGATGCGGCGCCGCTGCTGTGTGCGGGCGCGATCGGCTACCGCGCGCTTCGCCTCGCCGGCGAGGGCGAGCGGCTGGGGCTGTACGGGTTCGGGAACGCGGCGCGGATCGTCACGCAGGTCGCGTTGGACCAGGGACGTCACGTGTTCGCGTTCACGCGGCCGGGAGACGAGGCGACGCAGCGGGTCGCGCTCGAGCTCGGGTGTGTGTGGGCCGGCGGTTCGACCGAGCGGCCCCCGGAGCCGCTGGACGCCGCGATCCTGTTCGCCGCGGTAGGCGACCTGGTGCCCCTCGC
>Ga0114129_10009988_pt1 | contig 13527 bp, 12 predicted proteins | sample RhiMetdeltSRZDD1_FD_80071 | JGI IMG/M metagenome (GOLD analysis project Ga0114129, IMG submission 80071) | Populus rhizosphere microbial communities from Tennessee, USA - Rhizosphere MetaG P. deltoides SRZDD1 (version 2) (version 2) | ecosystem: Host-associated > Plants > Roots > Rhizosphere >...
AGCAGGATCGACTGCGGTGTCGCCACTGCTGCAATGGCCTGATCGGGCGCCCACGCGACCGCGCGCCCGTTCGGGAACGTGAGCGCGCGCCGGCCGCCGTTGTCGAAGAACACGACCCCGCGGTCGGTCTCCGCGGCCACGATCCCGGTCGAGCTCACGCGGAGCCGTTCGATCGTCCGCGTCGTGAACGAGGGCGACATCGCCAGTTGCCCGGTCGTCAGCAGGGCGAGGGTCGCCGTCTCGCCCGAGCGCACCGCTGCCCAGAACTGTTCCTCCCTCACCCACGCGATCTCCTCGAGCGCGGAGGGGCGGCCGAGCAGCTTGCTGAGCCGTTCGCGTGACATCAGGCGCCGCTCTCGCTCCGCGGACGCCTCGAAGAGAAAAAGCTCGCCGTCTCTGATGACCGTCAGCCGCCCGTCGGGGGTCCATGCCGGCGCGCACGCCCCGTCGAGGCTGTTCTGGGCGACGCCACGGGTATCGAGGACGGTCACGCCGGCGTCGTCGCACCGTGCGACGAATTGGCCCTGCGGCCGCGGAAGTGCGGCCTCCGCGTAGATGGAGTCGCCGGAGCCGAAGGAGAAGCGGCACGGGCCGGGCACGCCGGCCGGCCGGTCGGCCCAGGTGAGGTCGGGGATCCGGAGCGCGTGCAGGCTGCAGCCGTCCTCCTCGGGGACGGCCACGACGAGGCGGCCGGAGGCTCCGGTGGGGCCGAGCCAGCCGCGCGCCTCCTCGGCCTGTGGGAGCGCGTCGGGCGACTCGAGGCCTCGCCAGTCGAGGTCGTTGGCGGCGAGCGCGAACCGCTCCACCTCGTCCGCCTGGCCGGGTGTGAAGACGTACACGCTGGCGTCGGTGGCGACGGCCATCCTGTTCTCGTCGGGTGACCAAGCGACGGCACGGCTGCCCTCAAGCTCCGGAAGCGGCAGCGCGTTGCCGTTGAAGTCGTAGAGCCCGAGCGTGTCGGTCAAGACGGCGTAGTAGGTCCCGAAGGGGCTGCTCCAGAGATCCCTGACCTCGCCGAGGAAGTCGGTCGAGGCGAACGGGAGGCCGTCGTCGAAGACCGCGACGAGGTCGAGCGACGGCCCGCCGTCGACGGCAGCGGCGATCTGGGCGACCAGCCTCTCCTGGTCGAGCCAGTGGTGCTCCACCACGCGCAGGTCCCTCAGGAAGCCGACGCCGGGGGCGTTCGGATGCTCGGTGACGACCATCCGCAGCCGGTCCGCGGGAACCACGGTCCGACCTTCGGGCCAGTCGCGGAGCTCGCCGTTCGCGAAGTACGTCAGCGTGCCGTCCGGCCGCCACGCCGGCGCCGTGCCCCGGATGGGCTCGCCCTCGGGGCCAGCGTTCGTCGCGACCTGGATCATGTCGCCGTCGACCCGGAAGAGGCGGCCCCGCCGTGGGTCGCTGTGAGGATCCCATGCGGTTGTCTCGTCGCCGACCCGAGTCGTGTCGGGCGAGAGCGTGAACTGGCACTCGTCCCAGTTCGGAGCGTTTCTGGGCCGAATGCCCGGTAGCCCTGCGGCCCTGAGCTCGCAGCTCTCGTCCGTGTAGTAGAGGGTGCCGCTCACGGGATCCGGCTCACCGTTGTCGAGCGGCACGAAGCCCGTGCCCTGGTCGACCGACTCCGTCGAGGTCGCCTGCTCCTCGGGCTGCGCGGCCGGCTCGTCGCCACCGCGAAGCGCGTCCCAGCCCGCGGCGAGGGCGATCGCCGAGACGGCGACCACGACGAGAACGGTTCCACCTCGCCGCATCTATCGAGGATACGCCGCCCGCAGGGCGGGCGTTCCCGCTCAGCCGGAGGTCTGCTCGGCCCGGCGCGGGCGGATCCGCGGCAGGCGGGCGCCCGTGGCCGCGAAGACGAGCACGAACGCGCCGAGCGCGATGACGACGTCGCCGACCGAGTAGACGTTCGTGAGCGGCACCCAGTCCGGGGCCGCGAAGCGGTCGACGAGCCAGGAGAGGTTCGGCTCGGCCGCGGCGACGCTGTTGTGCTTGACGGCGAAGTTGAGCCCTGCGGCCTCCATCGCGTCCGGCGTCGCCGGCATGCGGCCGCCGTTGGTGAGGATGGCCGCGAGGTTGAGCGCCATGCCCGCGGCGACGATCTGCGCGCCCAGGACCCGCCGGTTGACCGCGGCCGCAGCAAGCAGGCAGCCATAGGAGATCAGCCAGAGCACCTTCGCGGTGTCCTCGCCGGTCGTCCACGGGAGGAAGGCGAAGGGGAAGGCGACCACCTGGATGCCGAAGGCGAGGAAGAAGAGCCAGAGGCCGCGAATCTGGAGCTGGGAGATACGGTCGAGGCGCCCGCCGAACGCGAGAGCGAACGGGATCGCGAGGGCGATGGGGAGGAGCTGCGCCACTACGCGCTCGCCTCCAGGTGCGTGTCCGAGTCCGAGTTCAGGCCGCGCACGATGCAGCGCTCCAGGGCGCTCACGATCTCCGGGTCGAACTGCGTCCCGGCGCGGCGCCGCATCTCGGCGAGCGTCTCGGTGACGGAGCTCGCGTTGCGGTAGGTGCGGTCCGTCGTCATCGCGTCGAAGGCGTCGGCGACGAGGATCACGCGGGAGCCGAAGGGGATGTCCTCGCCCGCGAGCCCGTCGGGATAGCCGGAGCCGTCCCAGTGCTCGTGGTGGTGGAGCACCCACGTGTCGACCGGCTCGATGCCGAGGCCCTCGAGGAGGGAGTGTCCGAACTGGACGTGCGAGCGCACGAGCCGGCGCTCGTCTGGATGGAGGTGACCGGGCTTCTTCAGGACCGTGTCCGGGATGGCGATCTTGCCGAGGTCGTGGAGGAGCGCGGCGAGCGTCAGCTGCTGCGCGGTCTCGTCGTCGAGGCCCAGCTCGCGCGCCATCGCCTCGGTGAGCTTGGCGACGGCCTCGGAGTGCTCGCCCGTGTACGTGTCCTTCGCGTCGACGATGCGGATGAGGTTCTCTGCGGTGCGCAGCCGTGCCTGGCGCTCGGCCAGCTCGGTGAGCTCGTTGGGCGAGTAGACGCGCACCACCGACGGGCTGTACACGCACGAGCGGTTCTTGCCGTGGCGCTTGGCCCAGTAGAGGGCGCCGTCGGCGACCTGCTGGAGCTCGTCGGGGCTGGACGCGTAGCCGGGGTACGACGCGATGCCGACCGTGATCGTCACGGGCTGGCCGTGGGGGAACTCGGTCTGGGCGATGCGCTCGTGGAGGTCCTCGACGAAGCGGTACGCGTCCTCCTCGTTCTCCTCGAGGAGAAGGGCGAACTCGTCACCGCCGAAGCGGAACGCGGCAACGTCGTCGCGGCCCTCGACGAACAGGCGCGAGAGCTCGACGAGGATCTGGTCGCCGAGGGGGTGGCCGTACCGGTCGTTGCAGCCCTTGAACTCGTCGACGTCGACGAGGCAGAGCGAGACCTCGCCGCCGGACTCCTCCGCGCGCTCGAGCGCCTCGCGGAGGCGGCTCTGGTACGAGCGGTGGTTGCCGAGCCCGGTGAGGCTGTCGGTCAACGCGTCACGCGTCGCCACCTTGGTGGAGAGCGCGGAGCGCTGGTAGAGCGTGAGCGTGAAGAGCGGGCCGGCGAGCAGGACGATGAGCTTGGGGTCGATCGTCCAGAGCGACGATGCGAGCGCGGCCAGGAATGCCATGATCACGAAGGCGGGGCCCGAGTGGCGCATGTTGTCGCGCAGCAGCTGCCGGAACGGCTCGCCGGAGAGGATCGCGAGCGCGCCGCACACGAGCACGATGTTCACGATCACGTAAAGCGCGCCGCCGGTGAAGGCGAAGAGGGTGATGCGGGTGGTGTCCAGCCCGGGACCCTGTCCGGCGAGGAAGGTAGGCAGGGCCGATGAGAAGGCGGCGAGGCCGTAGACCGCCGCGTTGAAGAGCGATCGCATGATGGGCCGGCGCTCGACCATCTGGGAGACGAGGACGCCGCCGATCGCGCTGAGGACGGCGTACTCCCAGCCGAAGAGGATCTGGCTCGAAACGACGAAGACGAACGCGAGCGAGACGACGCGCTCGTTCTCGACGTCGAGCGGGACGGGCTTCATGTCCGCGAGGAGCGCGAGCCCGAAGAAGAGAATGACGCCGACCCAGGTCGCGAGGTCGGGCGGCTCGAGGGTGACCCTCACCACCGCCCCGGCCGTCACAGGCAGAGCGACGCCGAGAACGGCGGCGATATACCAGTACAGCCGGGGCGGGTATCCGTGATTGTTCATGGACGGTTACGCAGGTGAGGTGGTGGAAGCGGGCTGCCGGTTTAGTACCAGCGGAACCCGGCACCGGCTGCAACGGCATAAGCCGTGATGGCGCCGACGACGAGCATTGCCCGAACGTAGTGGTTCTTCCATCTAATCACGCGCGCTCACCTCCTTCCGCTGGGAGACGTTGGCCACAGGAACGCGCGCGGCCGTTGTGCCTCAACCAACGGTTTTGGAGGGACTTTGCTACAGCCTCAACAGAGGGATAAAGCGCCTTTTCGCCGGTTTGTAACCGGTATGAATGGGCGCTCGAGCTAGGCGCTGTCGGCGCCGACCAGCTGCAGCCGCGGGTGGTCGAACTCCGCCTTGAAAGCGGCGACGACCTCGGGGTCGAACTGCGTGCCGGCACAGCGCTCGAGCTCCGCGATGGCGCGGTCGTGCGAGAGGCGGCCGCGGTACACGCGATCGGTGGTCATCGCGTCGTACGCGTCGGCGACGAAGAGGATCCGGGCGCCGAGCGGGATGTCCGCTCCGGCCTTCTGCTCCGGGTAGCCGGCGCCGTCCCAGCGCTCGTGGTGGTGCAGGACCCACGTCGCCACGGGCTCGACGCCGAGCGAGTCGAGCATCCGGTAGCCGATCTGGGGATGCCGCTCGAGCACGAGCCGCTCGGCCTCGTTGAGCGGGCCGGGCTTGCGGAGGATCTCCTCCGGGATGGCGAGCTTGCCGAGGTCGTGGAGGCTGCCGGCGAGGCGTGTGAGCTCGATCGCCTCGGTGTCGAGGCCCATCCGCTTGGCCACGCGGGCCGCGAGCTCTCCGACCATGTAGGAGTGGCTGCCCGTGTAGGCGTCGCGGGCGTCGACGGCGTGCGCGAGGCTGGCCGCCGCACGCAGGCGGGCGGCGCGGTCGGGGCCCTCGGCGAGTCGGCGCAGCTCCTGGATGCCGGCGATGTCGGGCCGGTAGACGCGCACGGTGTTCTTGCCCTGCTCCTTCGCCATGTAGAGGGCGCTGTCGGCGACGCGGACGAGGTCGGCGCGCTCGACGCCGTGCTGCGGGTACGTGGCGACGCCGGCGGACATGCTGAGGAACTCGCCGCTCTCGAGCGGCTTCTCGGCGAGGCGCTCGATGACCGAGCGCGCGATCGAGAGGCCCTCGTGCTCGTCCCGCCGGGGCAGGAGGAGGGCGAACTCGTCGCCGCCGAGCCGGAAGGCCTCGCCGCCCTGGCGCAGGCGGGCCGCCACCTGTGCCAGGACGCGATCGCCGATCGGGTGGCCGTGACGGTCGTTGACCTGCTTGAAGTTGTCGATGTCGAGGAGGACGAGCGTGAGCGCGAAGCCCTCGTCCTGCGCCTTGTCCAGGTCGTGCTGGAGGCGCTCGTGGAAGTGGCGGTGGTTGCCGAGCCCGGTGAGCGGGTCGGTGAGCGCCAGGCGCATCGCCTTCAGCGCGCTGTGCACCGATCGCTGGTAGAGCGCGATGGCGACGAGCGGGCCGACGAGGGCCGTGGCGAGGAACGGCGATCGCTCCCACAGGACGGCCAGCATGAGGCTGACCGAGGCCATGATCGAGAAGGGAACGACCGTCCAGTAGATCGAGCGCTCGAGCAGCGGCATGAACGGCTCGCGCGACCAGCGCGAGATGATGCCTGCCGTGAGCGGGATGTTGATGGCGTAGAACGCCGCGGCGGCGAGGATGACCTCGACGAAGAGCCCGCCGACCCCGTTGTGGGCGCCGACGAGCGCGGCGGCCGCCCCTGCGGCTCCGCCGCCGAGCGCGTAGACGGAGCTGTTGTAGGCGAGCCGGATGGCCGGGCGGCGCTGGACGAGCTCGATGGACGCCCGGGCGATGAACCCGATGATGACCGCCGGCGCCCAGCCGTAGATGACGGCCGCGCCGACGATGAACACCGCGGTGAGGGAGACGCCGCCCGACGAGATGCCCTCGATCGGGACCGGGTACGCCTCGACGAAGGTCGCCGCTACGGCAAGCGCGAGGACGCCTCCGAGCATCGCCATGCTCGGGGCGGAGAGCCCGAGTGACAGCACGGCGCCGACGAGGGACGCCGCGGCCGCCAGCGCAACGGGGACCAGAAGCGGGAGAAGCCGGGCGGTTTCTCTAGAAACCCCCGGCCTCGCCGCTTCACCCGACGCGCTCTCGGGCGAGCGAATCGGACGTACCTTCACTTGACTGGCTTACCAGTGCCAGCCCTCGGCCTCGCCAAGGAACGACGCGAGGACGGTGGCCGCAACGAGCAGGTACGCCAGCTTTGCCTTCCAGTGCAGCATCTGATCTCTCCCATTGGTAATCGGACGCCTGACGTCACGTAGTATCCGGGCCGCGAGGCCCCTTCACATCCCCCGTCCGAGGGATTGCTCGAAAGCCCTGCTCATCCCCCGAAAGGGGCACTCGCAAAGTCTTTACGAAAGGCCCGCTTCGCGGAGCGGCCGGCGGCCCCACGCGAAACGGTCGGCGTACCACCCGGTGAGGGTGGTGAGCGTCGTTCCCTGGCTGGAGGAGTGCACGAACCAGCCCTTCCCGACGTAGATGCCCATGTGCGTGACCTGGGAGGGCCGCGAGCTCGGCCCGCGGTCGCCGAAGAAAACCAGGTCGCCGGGCTGGAGGTTCGCCCTGCGGACGCGCTGGTTGGCGGGGAACTCCCCGCTCATGTCGTACGTCGTGCGGCCCCGGAGGACGTTCTGGAGCCGCGACGGCGCGCCGGGGAACGGACGGGTCTTGTACACGCGCCAGACGAAGCCGGAGCAGTCGAAGCCGCCGCGGGAGCGGACGCCGAAGAGCGTCTGCGCGAACTCGGAGGTCCCGCCCCAGATGTACGGGTAGCCGACGAAGGCGACGGCGCGCTTGAGCACCGTGCGCTGCCAGTCTGTGAAGCTCGGCAGGGAGAACGACTGTGCGAGCGAGGCGACGGAGTCCCGTTTCCAGCCGCTCAGGTCGACGAGCTGGGCGAAGGAGTACGCGGCCTCTGCACGCGTGGCGACGTCCTGCGGCCGGAGCTCGCGTCCGTCGTTGGCGGCGGGGTGGTTGTAGCGCAGGCCGAGCAGGCGGGCGACCACCTCTGCGCCGAAGCGCCTGGGCGGCGCGAGACCTGCCTCGCGCGCCTTCGCCTGGAACTGCATCCCGGCGTTGCGGAGACCGGCGGCCTTGACGAGCGCGCGCTCGAGCTCCCACATGAGGACGGGCTTGGCGGGGTCGACGACGACCTGCGGCTGCGCGGTGAGGTTGGCGATCGCCTGGTACATCGCCTGGCGGGTGAGGGGCTGGCCCGGCTTGAATGCGGCCACCGACGGCCCCATCAGGCCGTGGTTGACCACCGTGCGGATCTGGGGCTGAGCCCAGGACGCGGCGGTGGCGGAGGTCGACGTCCCGAGCGCGGCTGCGATCAGGACCGCGGCAATGAGGCCCCTTCTCATCCCAGGCTCTATCGGAGGCTCGGGAGAAAGCCTTTAATGCGGCCTCGTGGCCTACGAGTTCACACCCGAGCCGGCCCCCGAGGAGCGTGAGGCGCTCGAGCGCGCCCTCGAGGGCGTCGCCGACGAGGTGCCCGACCCGCGCGGCGCCTGGTGGCGCGCCGGCCTCAGGGAGTCGCTCGACTCACAGCCAGAGCTCGTAGGACTGGAGCACGAGCCAGGGCGCGAACCCCTGCCGGCGGAGGAGCCGTAGGGCCGGCGTGTTGTCGGCCTCGACCGAGAGGCCGAGCACCTCGCCCGGGTGGCGCCCCCAGTAGTCCTCGAGCACGCGCGAGAGCAGCAGGTGGCCGACGCCGCGCGAGCGCTCCTCCGCCGCGACCCCGATCTGGTACGCCCAGCGGTCGCTCGGGTCGATGTTGAGGAACGCGAGCGGCCGGCCGTCGCGCTCGGCCAGGTAGACGCTGCCCTTGGCGAGCCCGTCGCGCCACGCGTCGTCCGGGAAGAGCCCCTCGGGGAAGGTGCCGTGGTAGAGCTCGAGCGCGGCCTCGAGGTCGGCCTCGACGCCGGGCCGCACCTCCACGCCCTCCGGCCCGTCCGCGGCGGCCAGGTGCTCCCCCTCGGCGAGCCTGAAGACCGCCTTGGCCGCGCCCCGCGGATGGAAGCCCTTGTGCTCGAGGAGGATCCGCCCGGTGATGTTCCGCGGCCCCACCGAGCCGACCACCGTGTGCCGCCCGTGCTCGACCGCGATCGCCACGGACGCGTCAAGGAGCTCGCTCCCCAGCTTCTGGCCGCGGTAGCCGGGCGCGATCATCGGCCCGAACAGGTCGGCGTGAGGGAAGCCCTTGGCCACCTCGACGCCCCCGAAGCCGACGACCTGCCCGTCCTCGTCGTCGACGAGCAGCGTCTCCTCCGGAGGCTGATCCCAGTCCGAGAGCTCGCTCTCGAGCTCGTCCCGGGTCGCCCAGAGCGGGTTCCCGACCTGCTCCTCGGGGCGGTTGAGCGCGCGCCGGGAGAGCTCCAGCACCGCGGAGCTGTCGTCCCTCGTGAAGCTACGCAGGCTGTTGGCCACGGAGGACGCTGGGCGCGCTGCGCGCGTAGTCGAGGCCCGAGAGCCAGGTGAGGACGAGGGCGACGAGCATCGCCCACCAGGCGACGTCTTCGGAGATGGCGCCCCCGGCAGCGAGCCCGGCCAGCCCGGCCGCGAGCGCCTGGGCCCAGGTCTTGAGCTTCCCGAGGTCGCGCGCCCCGATGACGATCCCGCGCTCCAGTGCGGCGAGGCGAAGGCCCGTGACGAGGAACTCGCGCGCGATCACCGCGGCGACCATCCAGGCGGGCAGCACGTCACCGACGAGCATGATCAGCGTCGCCATGACGAGGAGCTTGTCGGCGACCGGGTCGAGGAGCTTCCCGAAGTCCGAGGTCCGGCCCGTCCGGCGGGCCCACCAGCCGTCGACCCAGTCCGTCGCCATCGCGACGGCGAAGAGCGCCGTGGCCCAGTAGTCGTGGTTCGGGAAGTCCCAGGCGAAGAGGACGACCACCGCCGGCACGGCGGCCGCACGGGCGACCGTCAGCTGGTCGGCGAAGGTCACGCCGAGAGCATACGCCCGCACCCCCACGTGCGGCGGCCAGCCGACTGTGGCGACAATGCGCCTTCATGCCTCTCTTCGGCAAGGTGCTGGTCGCGAATCGCGGGGAGATCGCCGTCCGCGTCTTCCGCACCCTGCGCGAGCTCGAAATCGGCACGGTCGCGGTCTACTCCGAGCCCGACCGGGGGTCGCTCCACATCGCCGCGGCCGACGAAGCCTACCTGCTCGGGCCCGGCCCTCCCGCGGAGAGCTACCTCCACCAGGAGCGTGTCCTGGACGCCGCGCAGCGTGCGGGCGCCGAGGCGATTCACCCCGGCTACGGGTTCCTGGCCGAGAACGCCTCGTTCGCGCGGGCCGTCGAGGCGGCCGGCCTCACCTGGATCGGTCCTCCCCCGGAGGCGATCGAGGCCATGGGCTCGAAGGTGACGGCTCGGAAGCTGATGCAGGAGGCCGGCGTCCCGGTCATCCCGGGCACGACCGACCCGGTCGAGTCTGCGGAGGAGGTCGTTGCGCTCGGGGACGAGCACGGCTGGCCGGTCGCGATCAAGGCCTCGGCCGGCGGCGGAGGCAAGGGCCTCAAGGTCGTCCGCTCGGCCGAGGAGGCCGAGCGAGCGCTCGCCTCGGCCCGCCGCGAGGGCGAGGCGTACTTCTCCGACGACACGGTCTACGTCGAGCGCTTCCTCGAGGACCCGCGGCACGTCGAGGTACAGGTGCTGGCGGACGCGCACGGAGCGGTCGTCCACCTGGGCGAGCGCGACTGCACGATCCAGCGCCGGCACCAGAAGCTCGTCGAGGAGACGCCTTCGCCGGCGGTCGGCCCCGAGCTCCGCGAGCGCATCGGCGCGATCGCGGTCGACGCGGCGAGGGCCGTCGGCTACCGCGGCGCCGGGACGATCGAGGGCCTCCTCGACCGCGACGGCAACTACTTCTTCCTCGAGATGAACACGCGCATCCAGGTCGAGCACACGGTCACCGAGCTCGTGACCGGCCTCGACCTCGTGCGCGAGCAGGTGCTCGTCGCGGCGGGCGAAGCGCTCTCGTTCGCGCAGGAGGACGTTCGCCTCTCCGGCCACGCCATCGAATGCCGCATCAACGCCGAGGACCCGCGCAAGGGCTTCCTGCCGGCGCCGGGCACGATCGGTGCCTACCGCGAGCCTGCAGGCCCCGGCGTCCGCGTCGACTCGGGCGTGACCGAGGGCTCGGAGATCGTCGGGATCTACGACCCCCTCGTCGCCAAGCTCGTCGTCTGGGACGCCGACCGGGAGCGCGCCCGCAGGCGCATGCTCCGCGCGCTCGACGAGTACGTGATCGAGGGCGTGACCACGCTGATCGGTTTCCACCGCGCGCTCCTCGAGCACCCGTGCTTCGTCGGCGGGGAGACCTGCTTCGGGCTCGTCGAGCAGATCGCAGAAGACGTGCCCGAGGAGAGGCCCTCCGCCCGTACGGGAGCCTCGGGGCGCTCCCAGGAGCAGGTCGTCGGCGTCGAGCTCGACGGCCGCCGCTACGAGGTCGCCGTGCTCCGGCCCGAGCCCCCTCATGCGGAGCTGGCGCGCCGCCGGCGCGAGCGCTCGCGCGACGGCACACACCACGCGGCGGCGCGCGAGGCGGTCGTGAGCCCCATGCAGGGCACCGTCCTCGCCGTCGAGGTGCAGGACGGCGACGAGGTGCGCGAGGGCCAGGTCGTCTGCGTGGTCGAGGCGATGAAGATGGAGAACGAGATCACGGCGCACCGGCCCGGGACGGTCTCCGACCTCTCCGTCGTAGAGGGCGAGCCGGTCTCGACCGGCCAGGTCATCTGCGTGGTCGAGCAAGAGGGAGACAGGGCCGCCGACGACTCTCTGTAAGGCATGCCTTACAGATCGGCTACGCTAGGTTCGTGGCAGTGAGCGTCGAACCGAGGGCGAGCGTCGCGAACCGAGCGTTGTGCGCGGCGGTCTCGACCGCGAGCCACGAGTCCCTCGCTGCGACCGCCAGCCGGATCGACAACTGGATCGTCGTCGAGTACCGGGCGCTCTGGGACCGGGACGTGCTCGGCGCCAGTCGCTTCACGCCCGAGCTCAAGGCCCATCTCCGCGAGCAGCTCCACGTGCTCGGGCCGTCGCGGCTCCTCTTCGTCAAGAAGCCGGAGCGCCGGGCGTCCGACCGCCGGTACGTCTACTTCGGGTCGTCGAAGCCCGGCGAGGAGCGCTTCTTCAAGCTCGAGGTCGATCACCAGGAGGACCTGCTCGGGTTCGACTTCGCCGGCGCACTCGCCGGCGAAGGGCTCCCGGGGATGCCCGTCGACCACCCGCTGATGGTCGTCTGCACGCACGGCAAGCGCGATCGCTGTTGCGCGAAGAACGGGCGCCCTCTCTACGACGCCCTCCGGCACGAGACGGAGTCATCCTGGGTGTGGCAGTCCACCCATGTCGGCGGCGACCGCTTCGCAGGCAACGTCGTCGTGCTCCCGCAGGCCCTCTACTACGGCCGCGTCGAGCCGGGCGACGTGCCCGCGCTCCTCGAGGCGCACATGTCCGGTCGCATCGAGATGGAGCACTACCGCGGCCGCGCCGCCTACACGTTCCCGCTGCAGGCGGCCGAGCACGCGATCCGCGAGTCCGAGGGCCTCGTCGGCATCGGCGACCTCGATTTCGTCGGCGCGGACACGCTCGACGACGGCTGGCGCGTCCGCTTCCGGACGAAGGCCGGCGCGGTGATCGAGTCGGATGTCGTCTCCGAGCTCTCGGACGAGCCCGTCCATCTCACGTGCACCGCTCTCGAGCCGCAGCGCGCCCGTCACTACACGGCGACGGCGCTCAGGCGCCTCTGATCCGCAGGAACCCCTCGCGGACGAGCCTGCGGGCGAGCACCAGGCGTCCCTCCGCATCGAGGTCGCCGGGCAGCTCGGACAGTCGGAACGCCTCGTCGGCGTCGTAGCAGGCCGACAGCTCCGGCCCCGCGTGTGAGGGGAAGCGCAGCTCGCGCCCCTCGAAGGCGAGTGTCCAGCCCTCGCCGTTCTCCTCGAGGTCGGCGATGACGGTCTCGCGGCGCTCGAGCGGCGTCTCGGCATCGAGCTCCTCGAGCGCTCGGAGCTGAGAGAGCCCGTCGGCGCGGATCGGCCTGCGCGTCTGCACGAACCTGCGCCGTCGCCGCTGCGCCACCAGCTCGGGGTCGAGCTCGGCCTTGAGCCGCTCGGCGAGCCGGTCGGCCTCGTCACCGTCGCCGTCGCCGTCGACGCCGTGCCTGAACGCGAGCTCCTGCTCGGTCTCGGCGAGCGCCGCCTTGGCGGCGTCGAGCCACGTGTAGGCGTTGATCCCGATCGTCAGGTGAAGCGAGTCCGTGTCCGAGGTCTCCGCCTGGTGGAGCCAGCCACGCGGGAGGTAGAGCGTGTCGCCCGCGCGGAGCACGAAGTCGTCGGTCGGCTCGCCGTGCTCGCCCAGCGCCTTCGAGTACCGCTGGTGCTTGAGCGGAAGCTCGAAGAGCGGGTCGTAGAGGAGCCAGCGCTTCTCGCCGGCTACCTGGAGCACGAGGACGTCGTGCGTGTCGTGGTGCACCGCGAACCCCTGCGAGCCGCGCGGCGTGTAGTAGGAGTTCACCTGGACCGGGTGGCCGATCGCCTCCTCGAGCAGACGGCAGAACACCGCCAGCGGGTGCCAGTTCACGTGCAGCGCCTGGAGGACGATCGTGGCTCCGGCCTGCCATTCCTCGAGCACGCGCGGGACGTTCGCCGTCTTCGTGAACGCCGGCCGCCACGAGACGTCCGCCGTGTAGGAGCCGAGGTCGAGCTGCCCGCCCTCCCGCACCATGCGGAAGGCCGGGTAGCGGATCGCGGTCGAGCAGACGAGCCGCTCGACGTCCGCCTCGGAGAGCAGGTCGTCGAAGCGACCTGGCTCGTCCCTGGGGACGACGAGCGGCTTCTGCTCCCAATGCTCGGCGAAGAACGTGTTCGCGCCGACCGGGTCGAGGCAGCGCTCGAGCGCCGCCTCCGCCGCCTTACGGCGCGTCCGTGTCGTCGGCGTCCGCGTCAGTGGCGTCGGTGTCGGCGTCGGTCGAGTCCGTGTCGGTCGCGTCGCCGTCGGTCGTGTCGGTGTCGTCGCCGTCGGCGTCCGCCTGCAGCTCGAGCGGGTTGCCGTCGGTGCCGAGGGTCCGGATCTCTTCGTCGCGCAGCGTGGTCATCGTTCCTCCTCGGGCTGGTGTCGGGCCAACGCTACAACGTCCGGGGGTATACCCGGAAGCAGGTCGCGCCGAACTACGTGGAGGCGCAGGAGGGAGCGCCGAGGCGGCGGATCGCCTGGTCGAAGCGCACGTCGATCAGCTTCGTCGCGGCGAGCTTCGCCTCGTAGCCGTCCTCGTCCCGGGCGCGGAGCGCGGCGATCGC
>Ga0114129_10009989_pt1 | contig 13527 bp, 11 predicted proteins | sample RhiMetdeltSRZDD1_FD_80071 | JGI IMG/M metagenome (GOLD analysis project Ga0114129, IMG submission 80071) | Populus rhizosphere microbial communities from Tennessee, USA - Rhizosphere MetaG P. deltoides SRZDD1 (version 2) (version 2) | ecosystem: Host-associated > Plants > Roots > Rhizosphere >...
CAGCGCGTCCCCGTTCGCATCGCAATCGACGAGAAGCAGGACGCAGAACAATTGCTGCGGCCGGGTATGTCGGTGACCGCGAGGGTGTATACGCGTTGATCCATTTGCGATTTGCGATTTGCGATTCGCGATTTGAAATCACAAGTCACAAATCACAAATCAGAAATCACGAATCACCAATGACTGAACAGCGCCCCATCAACCCCTGGATCGTCGCGATCGCGGTCATGTTCGGCACCTTCATGGAGGTGCTCGACACGACGGTGGTGAACGTGTCGCTGCCGCACATCGCGGCTACGATGTCGGCGACGATCGACGAAGCGACCTGGGTGTTGACGTCCTACCTGGTGGCCAACGCGATCATCCTTCCGATGACGGGCTGGCTTGCGGCGACCTTCGGCCGCAAGCGGTTGTTGATGATGTCCGTCACTGGCTTCACGATCTCGTCGTTTCTCTGCGGCATCGCGCCAAACCTGCCGTCTCTCATCTCCTTCCGCATCCTTCAAGGTGCGACCGGCGGTGCGCTGCAGCCGCTGTCGCAGGCGGTGCTCCTCGAATCGTTCGAGCCGCACGAACGCGGCAAGGCCATGGGGTTCTGGGGTCTTGGTATCGTCGTGGCGCCGATCATCGGTCCGGTCGTCGGCGGCTGGCTGACCGACAGTTACAGCTGGCGGTGGGTGTTCTACATCAACCTGCCGGTCGGCGTCGCGTCGATCATCATGACGAAGATGTTCATCTTCGATCCGCCATACCTGCGTCGTGACGTCGCGAAGGTCGACTACTGGGGCATCGGCATGCTGGTCGTCGGCATCGGCGCGCTGCAATACGTGCTCGACCGGGGCCAGGAAGTCGACTGGTTCGCGAACCGATCGATTGTGATCCTGTCAATCGTCTCGGCGGCGACGCTGTTGACCCTCATCTATCACGAGCTGACAACCGACCATCCGATCATCGATCTGCGCGTCTTCAAGGAGCGCAGCTATGCGACGGGTGTCTTCCTCATGACGATGCTCGGCTTCGTGCTCTACGGAAGCCTTGTACTGCTGCCGGTCATGCTGCAGACATTGCTCGGCTATCCCGCTTTGCAGGCCGGCATCGCGATGGCGCCGCGTGGCATGGGGTCGCTCGTCATGATGCCGATTGTCGGGATGCTCACCGCCAAAGTCGACGTTCGCAAGCTGCTCGCGCTTGGCTTCTTCGTGGCAGGCATGACGTTGGTCTGGCTCGGTTCGCTCAACCTGAACGCCGGCTACTGGGACATCTTCTGGCCCCAGCTTCTCCAGGGCACCGGAATGGCGCTGACGTTCGTGCCGCTGACGACCGCCACGATGCAGGCGATCCCGCCGCAGCGAATGGGAAACGCGACCAGTCTCTTCAACCTGATGCGGAACATCGGCGGCAGTGTCGGCATCGCGGTCACGGGCACCATGCTGACGCGGCAACGCCAGGCCGTCGGCACGGTGCTTGGCGAGAACCTCTCCGCCTACGACGTCCAGACGCAGACGCTGCTCGCCCAGATCAAGGCAGGGTTCATGGCGAGAGGCGCGGACGCGGTGACGGCAACCGATCGCGCGTACGCGGCGCTGCACGGCATGCTGCTGCAGCAGGCGTCGATGGTGTCGTTCGTGTGGCTATTCCGATTGCTCGGTGGGATCTTTCTGATGCTGTTGCCGCTGATTCTGATTATGCGAAGGCCGAAGGGGAGGGTTGCCGCGCCGGCGCATTAATTCAAAATGCAAAAGGCAAAATGCAAACACGGTATTGCTTGCGACATCGGGGTGAACGTCGCGACGACCCTGACCCCGTTGTTGCAACCCAAGTGCTGTTTGAATTTTGCATTCTGAATTTTGAATTATGCGATCTCGACAATAGGCGGTTCTGGCTTGGCGGCGATGGGAGCCGCCGAATAGCCCCAATGGGCAAGCGATCGCTGGAAGAGCGCAGTCTCCGACGCAAGCACCTGCAGCTTCACCATCAGCCGCAGCAGGATGTAGCCCTGCGAGACGGCAACTCCCGTCCACATCCAGACACCCGCTCCGCCTGCGCCCTGATTAATAAGGGCCCATACGGCAACCACCGCGAGGAACAGCACGACGTTGATGGCATAGAGGCCCATCACCCGTGAGGGATTGCGGACGATGAAACGGAGCGCGGCGATCAAGGCACCCGCCATGCTGCGTCTGTCTTCGACGACCGCGCGGACCTTCGCGTAGTCGAACGCGACCGTCACCGCGGCGAGGAGCGCGATGAAGATCGCGTACATCAGCACCCGCCAGTAGAAGACGGTCCGCTCAATGGGAATGTCGCGGGTGACGTTCCCATACCACCTGGCGAAGAGCCATTCGTGAACGTACGCGAACAGGAACCAGTATGCGATGCTGGCAGCCACACCGAGACGAAGGAACCGGAAAAAGAAGATCACCGACGCGGCGAAAAACCCATAGGCGCCGATGCGGCGGCCGCGGGCGTATCGATCGAGAATCCCGCCCGTGATGAACACCCACGCCGCAAGGTAGATGGCGAGGGCCCACACGATCGGAGTGCTCAGCGCCCGGCGGTCGAGGAGACCGCTGACGCTGTCGAGCGTCGTGGCAAACCCGATGATCGTCGGCGTGAACGTGGTGTCGATGCCGGTTGCTTGACTAGAGAACTCCTGCCACCAGTCGTAATTCACGCCGTCCGCCGCCTCGCCAGCGGCAAGGCTCGATTCGAGGTTGCCCTGCAGCGCGTCGCGCAATGACAGCGCCAGCGGCAACGCCGCGGACAGCGTGATGAAGTAGATGCCGACTACGACCGCGGGGGCAGCGGCAACCCGCCGCAAACCGTCACGCCATGCGTTACCAACCACGAGTCACCGACCACCAAACCACGAACCACCAACCAACTAGACCAGCCACGCGTAGGTCACAAGGACGTCCTGCAGCCATGTCATCCATTTGAGACTCCATTTCAGGCTGGCTTCGTTTGCGCGCGGCTGCAACGTGCGGCTATTGTTGGTGTAGTTCACGTCGAGCATCAGCACGCGATTGGGATCGACCTGCACCGATCGTGCACGGACCTTCGTGTCGTACCGGTAAATGACCCGGCGCTCGACCCCATCCCATCGCTCTGTCTTCTTCGACCCGTCACTGAAGGTCGTCAGGACGTCTACCGGAAATGTCGCCTCCCCAAACCGCCGGACCGCGACAGTCGTGCGGAAATGTCCGGTGCCGGCCGGAGTGCTCGTCAACAGCTGAACCCCGTAATCAAACGTGTTCGATCCGCGATACACCTGATCGAAGAACGGTGTCAGATCGCGCCCTGCCGTTTGATTGAGGGTTCGAAAAAAGTCCGCGGGCTCGGGATGACGAAATTTCCAGCCGTCGAAATAAGTGGACATCGCGCGCTGCAGCGTAGGCCATCCAAGCCACTTCTCGAGCGTGTGCAGCCACAATGCGGTCTTGAAGTAGGTGATGTTTCCACCTGTTGACGGCCAGTAGCGGAATGACGGCGTCGCCTCGGCGTCCGATTCGGCCTGGGCGCGATAGCCTGCGAGTCCCTCGTCCACCTGGCGCTTCAGCGGAATATCGCGGAACACCCACGGAATGAAACCGCCGAAATAGCGGCGGGCGAGGTAGTTCTTCGTGCCGAAGGCCGCTTCGTCGGCACGCGCCTCGGAGAACTGGTTTATGCCCTCGTCCATCCACGCGTGCTCGAACTCGTTGCTGCCGACGAGTCCGTACCACCACTGATGTCCGGCTTCGTGAATGGTTACCGACTCGGGGGTCAGGACCGAAGCCGGTGCGAGCCACCGCGTGCCGGCAGTGAAGAGCGTCGGGTACTCCATCCCGCCGCTTCCGCTCTGAAATGCAGGATCGACGATCGTGATGTTTCCGTAAGGATACGCACCGAACCACTCGCCGTAGTACTTCAGCGTCGCGGCGGCTGCGTCGAAATGTCGGGCTTCCTGACCCGCGTGGTCCGGCCGAAGCAACAGACGCATCTGGACCTGCGGCAACGTCGGATGGGTGAACGTCCGTGTGAAGACGAGGAACTGCGGACTTGTCGTCCACGCAAAGTCGTGGATGTCTTCACCGTGATAGTGATGAATGACCGTTCCGTTGCTGCTGTCGGTAGACGTGACTTCGCGCCCGGAGGCGCCGACGATGTAGCCGCGGGGAACCGTCATGCGGACGTCGTAGACGCCATAGTCGGAATAGAACTCCGTGCCCGAATGGAACTGATGGGTGTTCCATCCCGCATCTTCGAGGACACCGATTTTCGGGAACCACTGGCCGAAGAAGTAGTAGTCGTCGATGTAGCCGGTGCGCGCAAAAGGCCGTGGAATCTTCGCGCTCCATTCGATATCGATATCCACCATTCCATTCGGTGGCACTGGTTGCGGCAGCGACACCGACGCAACCGTCCGGTCCGCCGTGTTCCCATCGTCAGGCGCGATGAAGCGGAGATGCGATCCCAGGTCGTAGCTTCGGTCCAGCGTGACGCGAAGCGCCCTGATGTCGGTCCAACCCCATGCATCCGGACGCGGTGTCGTGGTGTTTCCGCCAAGCCGGCGCTCACGGAGCCAGGTGGATTCCGCGTTGCGCCACGCGTTCCAGTAGAGATGGAACTGCAGCTCGCGGGTCGGATTTGCACTGATGTTGCGCCACCGGATGTGCTCGCGACCGTGCAGCATGCGGTCGCGTGGTTCGAGCCGCACATCGATCTCGTAGTTGGCGTTGCGAGGAGATCGCGCGCCCGGTGCCGGCTCATCGAACTTCTGCGAACCATCGAGTGTCGTGGACAACACGAGCGTCACCACGATCGCAGACAGTCCGGGCGTCGAACGCACCGCTGAATGTTACACTGGCGATTTGTGATTTGCGATTTGCGAGGCGCAGCAAATCACAAATCACAGATCGCAAATCACAAATTACAAATCACAGTATGACGATTCGCGTGATGCACGTCGGACTTGGACCCATTGGCGCCGCCGTTGCGCGCCAGCTCGCGACCCGCACAGGGTTTCGCATCGTTGCCGCCGTCGACATCGACCCAAGCAAGGTTGGACGCGATGCGGGCAATGTGGCGGAGCTGGGCGGTCCGATCCGGGTCAAAGTCACCAACGATTTGCGCAAGGCCGCGAAGTCGGCGAAACCGGACGTTGCGGTACTCTGCACGACGTCGTCGCTCAAGAGCGTGATGCCCCAGCTCGAGGCGCTCGTGAAGCTGCGTCTTCCGGTCGTTTCGACGACCGAGGAGCTTGCGTACCCGGCCGCGCGAAACCGCCGGCTTGCGAAGCGGCTCGATCAGATGGCGCGCAAAGCGAAAGTCGCAATCCTCGGAACCGGGGTGAATCCGGGGTTCGTGATGGATGCATTGCCCATCGCATTGACGAGCGTGTGCGAGCAGGTCGATCGAATCGAGGTGCGGCGCGTGCAGGACGCACGCGTTCGCCGTCTACCTTTCCAGCAGAAGATCGGCGCAGGCTTGACGCGTGAGCAGTTCGAGCAGCAGGTGAAAACCGGCGCCGTGCGCCACGTTGGCTTCACAGAATCGATTCAGATGATCGGCGACGCGATGGGATGGACGCTCACGCGCATCACTGACGACGTACGTCCATGGATCGCGGAGGAAGAAGTACACAGTGAACTGCTCGCGGTCGACCCGGGCTACGTCGCTGGCATCAGCCAGGAAGGGGTCGGGTACGTTGGCGACGACCCGAAAATACGCCTGCAGCTCGACGCGTATCTGGGTGCGCCGGAATCGTTCGACTCGGTGCTCATCGACGGCTCGCCGCGTCTCTACTCGAAGGTGCAAGGCGGCATCCATGGCGATATCGCGACCGCATCGATGACCGTGAACGCGATTCCGCACGTGTTGACCGCTGCGCCAGGATTGCGGACGATGCGCGATATGCCGTTGCCGTCTTTCTTCGCGGCGCGTTGAGCAAATCCCAAATCCCAAATCCCAAAGACCCAAACACGAACCACAGAGGCTCAGAGACGCAGAGAATCAAAATTCCTCTGAGTCTCTGTGTCTCTGCGGCTAGCAGCTTTTATTGGGATTTGGGTTTTGGGATTTGGGTTTTGGGTTTTTCCAATGTGCGCGCCCCGCACGATCGGCGTGCACCGAGCGCACACCTCGGCTGCTGACCCCTTAGGAACCCCAGAAGCGCTTGAACGAATTACCGCGCTCCGTCCGGCACGCTCCCTGCTCAACCAATCGTCCGGTCGAAGGACGTGTGATGCAGATTCTCATTGCCGACGACGACGCTATCAGCCGCCGCCTTGCGATGCACGCGTTGACAGGATGTGGTGCGGAGCTGACCGTCGCCGAGGACGGGCACGCAACATGGGTGCAGATCCAGGCGCGCACGGAATCGACCGTGCTGATTCTCGACCGCGAGATGCCCGGTATTGACGGCATGGATTTATGCCGTCGGGCACGGCTGCTGCCGTCGTTTTCTCCGCTCTACATCGTCATGGTGACCAGCGCGTCGGAAACCGCCGACATCACGGCGGGCCTTGACGCGGGTGCGGACGACTATGTGATCAAACCGTTCAACGCAGCGGAGCTCAAGGCGCGCGCTCAGGTTGGAATGCGCATGGTGGCGCTGCAGGAAAGCATGGCGCGGCGCCTGGCGGAGCTCGAACAGGCGCTCGCCAACGTCAAACAACTTCGCGGGTTGCTGCCGATGTGCGCGTACTGCAAAAAGATTCGCGTCGACGACAAGTACTGGCAGCAGCTCGAAGGCTATCTCTCGGACCACTCAGACGCCGAGTTCAGCCACGGCATCTGCCCTCAGTGTTTCCCGTCGGTAATTAATCAAATCCGCAACGAGATGAGTTAGACAGCGGGCAAGGCAGGCGGTGCTACCTGCTACTGGCTGCCGTCTGCACGCTGCGGCCTCCGTACGTCACGCGCCAGATCTTTTTCCCTCCGTCATCGGAAACAAGCAGGCTGCCATCCGCCAGCGTGATCACGCCGACGGGTCGTCCCCACACATCCCTGTTCGCGGGCGCAATCATCCAGCCAGTCAGAAAATCCTTCGGCGGTCCCGACGGTTTACCGTTCTGAAACGGCACGTAGACGACTTTGTATCCGGCGCGCTGTGAGCGGTTCCACGTACCGTGAAGCGTGATGAATGCGCCACCGCGATACTCGGCTGGAAACTGGGTGCCGGTATAGAACGCAAAATCGAGCGGCGAATTGTGCGCCGGCAGCGCCACATCGGGGGTAATCGTCTTCTGGACGAGTTCCGGGTGCTGGCCATTGAGCCGCGGTTCCGAATGCGGACCGAAGTACGCCCATGGCCACCCGTAGAATCCACCCGGTTGAACGTGCGTGAAGTAATCGGGCGGCAGATCGTCGCCGAGGCCGTCCCGCTCGATCACCGTCACCCAGAGCGTGTCGCTGTTCGGATACCAATGGATGCTCGACGGGTTGCGCGTGCCGCTGGCGAAGATCTCGTGTCCACTGCCGTCAGGGTTGTAGCGGTTGATCGCCGCCCGCCGTTCCTCGTCCGGTGTGATGTTGGATGACGATCCAACGCCGACGTAGAGCTTCTGACCCGGGCGGTCGAAGACAATCGCGCGCGTCCAGTGGTTTCCGCCGCCCGGGACCTGGAGAATCTCCTGACCAGCGCCGACGGTGAGCGCTTTCGCGTCGTACGGAAATCGCCTCACGCGATTCGTCTCGGCGACATACAGATAGTTCTGCCAGAGTGCGAGGCCGTACGGACGATTCAAACCCATCACGAGCGGCTTCTTGGCCTCACGTTTTCCGCCGGCGAACACGTAGACGATGCCCGCGCCGCTGTCCGACAGCAGGATTTCGCCACCCGGTGCAAGCAGCATGAACCGCGGCATATCGAACCCGCTCGCCCACGTGGATACCGAGAATCCCTGCGGAACGTGCAGCATTGCGCCAGCCGGCGGCTCGACCACTCGCGGCGCATTGGTCGCCGACGGCGTGGCGAAAGGCGCCGGCAGCTGTGGCGCCTGTTGGGCGGCCACAAACGCTCCACCGACGAGAAAAAGCATCACAGTCACAACGCGCATTTCCGCCTCCCGCTCGCGAACCTGGTCCCCGCTACGACAAAGGAACTCGAACGATAAACATACCCGCGATCAAGCTCCCGCGGTCGTCGTTTCACCGCGAAACGCAAACCACGCGGCGAGCATCCCCAGTGCGATCGATCCCGTGACGTTCACAATGAGCGTCCCTGCGGGATAATCAGGTCCGACGACCGCGAGCGTCGTCCGATTCACCCAATGACGCGCGGCTGCACCAAGACCACCTCCTAGGAACACCACAACATACCCAAGCGCCGTATTCGTCAAATCAAAAATAATAGCCGTGAGCTGCAATCGCGCGCTGATTCGCGTAAGAGGTTTCCAGCCGCGTAACCATGTTGGAACAACTTTGAGGACACTCTCGTTGTCCCGAAGCCAAGACACGCGTCGATTTCGGTCGCGTTTCTGCAGGCATACGTCTTGCTGACGCCGGGGATTTTGTTCAGCTCGGCGGGCCAGCGCTGCAGCGGTTTCAATCGTGTCGGATACAAAGGAAATCAGTCGACGAAATTTCTGTCGTCACGCCTGCCGGACAGCGTCATGTCTGGCGATTGGCTCGATCCTCGAGGCATGCGGAGGCGGAGGCGGTTCAAGTCCGAGCAACGTGCCGCAGCTTTCGACCATCAACGGCAACGTCAGTGGCAATACGGTGGTCGTGCAGATCGATTCGGCCTCGCCGCTCGCCGCGGTTGGAGGAGCGGCGATGGTGCGCAGCTCCGGAGGATCGTTTCTCGTGTCGCGCACGGCGCAGGAGACTTTTGCCGCCCTGACCTCCACGTGCACGCACGAAACGTGCACGATCACCGGTTTTGACAACACAACCTATGTCTGCCCCTGCCACGGATCGAGGTTCACCACCGCGGGGCGTGTCGTCAACGGTCCGGCGAATGCGCCGCTGCGCACATTTGCGACGCAGTTCTCCAACAACGTGCTGACGATCTCCATATGACGTACCACCTTCGCACATCACTACGCATCGTTCTGTTTCTCTCGTTGTTGACCGGCGTCAATTCGGCTGCAAGCGGGCCGTGGCGTGTCGGCCAGGGCGAAGTCAGCGTAAAGTGTCCGATGACCGTCGGCGGAAGCTTCGACGCCAGAACCTCGGCGCTCACCGGGACCCTCACCGCGAGCGCTGGGCGTCCATCGGCGTTCGAGGGCAGCCTGGCGCTCGATCTGCGCACCGTAGATACGGGGATCGACCTTCGCAACGATCATCTGAGGGAGAAATATCTCGAGGTCGATAAGGGTGCGGGTTACGACCAGGCGGTTCTTTCGGACGTCGTGCTTCAGGGGCTCAATGTCGACGCACCGGCAGGAAAAGGATCGTTCACAGGATCGCTCATGTTGCATGGAGTCAAAAAGACAGTGACCGGGCCTGTGGAAATCCGCCAGGCCGGAACGGGATGGCGTGTCCGGGCGTCATTTCCCGTGAATCTTCCCGACTACAACATCGACAAGCCTCGCTACCTTGGCGTCGGCGTCAAAGACACGGTGCAGGTCTTGGTGACTTTCACCGCCACACAATCATGACAACTACGGTTCGATGGAAAGTTTTCTCGCTCGCGCTCGTGATCGTGGCCGCCGCTGCATCTGCATCGGCGGAGCCGATGTTTCTCGCCAAGCAGTACACGCGCTGCACCGCGTGCCACTATTCGCCCGCGGGCGGAGGGTTGCTGACGCCGTACGGACGGTTGTTGTCGCACAGGGAACTTTCTACGACGGGCGGAAACGCAGCCGCAGCGCCTGAACCCGGTAACGAAGACGATCCGCACGGCGAGCAGGCCTTTCTCTATGGCGCGCTCGGCAACGCGCTCGGTCCCGTGCACCTCGGCCTGGAGCTGCGTCCGTCGCATCTGCGCGTCAGTTTTCCCGGAGGCCATCAGGATCAGAACCTGCTGATGAACCTCGATCTGATCGGCGCCGTACAGAAAAACGGATGGACGGCGTACGCGACTGCCGGACGTGAGCCGGCGGCGCACGGTGAGGACGTGCGGTTCATTTCGTACGAACACTGGATCGGTTATCAACGCGACGACGGGTTCGGGATCCGCGCGGGGCGTCTTCTGCCTGCGTATGGCGTCCGATTCGCCGATCACACCGCCTACACGCGTGGATATGAGGACTTCGATCACGATGACCAGGTGTACGGCGTCGAAGTCAGCGACACCATGGGGCCGTCGCTGGTGCAGGTGACGCTTGGTGCCGGCAAAGCGGAGGCAATCCTTCAAGACGACGGCCATCAGGCCTTCTCGATGACGGCGCGATGGCAGCTCGATCTCACACCACGTACCGCGCTGATCGGGTCGGCTGCCTATCGACACTCCACGGATCTCGACCCGAGGTCCGGTCTCATTGGCGCTGCGTTCGGATTCGCACCGACGCCTCGCGTGACCATCTGGACGCAGGTGGACGCCAGCCTGCAGACACCCGCGCGAGGCGGCCACTCGTGGATCGCGGTGAACGAGACGTCGTTTGAAGCCTACCGGGGGCTGTGGTTGAAATTTTCGCCGCAGCTGAAGACGTCAGGTGGTGTGCCGGGCTTCTCGGAGTTGCGCCGCCTGCTGTTCGAGGCAGATCTGCTGCCGCGAACGCACTGGAATGTCGGCGTGTCGTACTACCACGACCACAATCACACGTTCGAGGTCAGCACGTCCACGCTGCTGGCGCAGCTGCATCTCTATCTGTAGGTTCGTGGTTGGTGGTTAGACGCCCCCGCTGCGCTTCTGCAGGTTGGCGGCGTTTTGCGCCGCCTCGTCGCGGTGCTGCGCGTCCTCGGTCATTGCCCGCTGCTGGCGAGCGATCTGCCGCGCCTTGCCTTCGTCGGTCCCTGGGCCCGCGGTAATCCGCGCAATGGTTTCGCGCCTGAGCGTGACGCTCAGGTCGTAGCAGCGCTGCGCCAGCTCGAATGCCGCGGCGCCGGATGCCCACTGCCGGCGTTCGGCCCGGACGGCGCCGAGGAGAAACGCCGCTTCGCACTGGCCCGCATCGAGGGTGAGCGCATCCTGGAGTTCCGCCTCGCTCTCGTCGAATCGGCGTTCGTGCCACTCGATCATTCCGGATAACACCAGCACCGACGCGTTGTGCATCAACCCTTTTGCGCGATCGGTGTCGATGCGCGCCTCCTCGATGCGCGCCAGGTGATACTCGTTCCACGCTCGCCAGTAGTACGCCTCGCCGGTAAACCAGCTTCCAAGGTCGATGATCCGCGTCGCGGCGGCAACGGCCTCATCGTGACGCGCAAGATGCGACAGGGTCACCGCCCGTCCGAGCAGTGCATCCCTGTGCGTGGGTACGAGCGTCAGCGTCGCGTCGTACGCTTCGAGCGCTTCAGTCCACTCCTCGCGATCGCGGCGCAGCTCCGCGAGGCTGGCGACGATGGCTGGCGACTCGGGAAAGGCGGCGCGGGCGGCGGTGAAGCGGCGGAGCGCCTCTTCCTGATCCGGCTGACGGGGAATATCGAGCGCGTAGCGCCCGAGCGCGAAGTCGACGTCGACGAACTCCGGAACAGCATCGCGTACGGCCGTGAGCTGCGGCGCCTGCGAGGAACCGCATGCCCCGGCGCGATACTCGATGAGCGGTATGTCGGGGAACCGCTGCACGGTGGCCGCAATCGTGACGTTTCGATCGGCCACGACGTACTGACAAATCAGCGACAGTTCGAGGTATGCGCGGAGCAGCGGCGAGCCGGCTCCGGCGCCCAAATCGGTACGCCACGCGGCAACGGCTTCCGCTGATGCCCGATACTTCAGCGTCTCGACGAGGACGGCGTCACGATCGTCGGCCAGCGGATCGATTCGCAGGGCTTGGACGATCGCAAGATAATCGGACCAGTCCGGCCCCGCGGGAAGTGCGGCGCGGGCCCGCTCGAGCCATAGCCCATACGGCAGGCCGAGCTCTTTTGCGCGTGCGGTTAGGAGCAGCGCGGCCTCAAACGTCCGGGTCTGATTCGAGGCGGTAAGGGCGGCGTTATAGGCTTGCGTCAAACACCCGAAACAACCGCGTGCGAGGAGTGCGTCAATTGCCGGAGTGGACGAGGTAGTGGCCGCCGGTGCCGCAATTGCCGTCGGACGAACAGCACACGCAGCGCTTGTTGCAAGCGTAAAGAGCAGAGCCGCGAGGTGCCGACTCGGGAAACGCATCGGCTGGAGAGATTAAACTACACCATGACCCCTCACGAAAGCCTCACGCAGGTCCGCCGAACCCTCCTGGATCTTCACAAGGCTTTGATCGAGCGCGAGCGCGCCGCCTACGAAAAAGCACACGGCGCCGTGACTCCCGGTCAGATGCTGCAGTTGCTCATCCGCGATTCGGCGTTCTCATGGCTGCATCCGATTTCGGAGCTGATCGTCCGCGTCGACGAATTGATCAGCAACGCCAGCGACCGTCGGCGTCCAACGCCATCACGACCGGCAATGACGCCCGACCAGATCAGCGCCGAAGCGGAGATTCTGCTGGTCGAGACACGAGAGCTGCTAACGGCCGGCGATGCGCCGGGCGGCTTCAGGGAGAGGTACGATGCAGTGCTTCAGAGTGACCCTGGGATCGTCCTGATGCATCGAGCCGTCATGAGCGCGCTGCCGCAATCGCACCGCATGACCCACTAGTGCCTCGCTTCGTCGATCCAAAGTTGTTCAAACGCGATCGCGTGGGCACACCTTTGTAGCCGCGAAGTCGTGCCTTTGCGGGGATCTCGCACTAAGTTGTCCCCAACGCGATCAACGCTCCACAAAGCTGTGTGATTCGCGCGCGCCGATCGCGGCCGCTGACGCGCTGCGGCGCTCGCGACGCACGAAACATTCAGCAAATCGACGGATCCAACGATATGGACCGCCGCTTGCTCTCGTGCTGTGTATCCACGATTCCGCGGATCCCGATTGCGGATCCCGAATCCCGACAAGGAGCCACAGCCGTGAACAGTGGACGTGTGATCACTCGTGTGTTGTTGCTCTGCGCGCTCGTGCTCGCGCCGCGCAGCGGCCTCGCGCAGGAAGCTGCGCTCACCGGAAGCGTCGCCGACAGCAGTGGCGCCGTGCTGCCGGGCGTCACCATCACCGCGGTGCATGTCGCATCCGGAAATACCTTCCTTGCGGTGACCGACGAACGCGGCGGTTATCGCATTCCCCTGCGTATCGGCGAGTACCGTGTCACCGCGGAGCTTCCCGGATTTCAGACCGCCACCAAAACGGTCGGCGTGCAGGTGGGTCAGACCGCCGTCGTCAACCTCCAGCTGGCGGTTTCGGCGGTGCAGGAGTCGATCGTCGTGAGCGGCGAGGCGCCGCTTGTCGATACGGCTTCGTCGACCCTTGGCGGCAATATCGACAAGCGCCAGATGCAGGACCTGCCGATTAACGGCCGCAACTGGATGGACCTGGCCATGCTCGCGCCAGGCAGCCGGCAGAACGAAAGCAGCAACATTCCGCAGGCGCGGCAGGGCTACTCACAGATCAATATCGACGGCCAGCAGATCACA
>Ga0114129_10009992_pt1 | contig 13527 bp, 13 predicted proteins | sample RhiMetdeltSRZDD1_FD_80071 | JGI IMG/M metagenome (GOLD analysis project Ga0114129, IMG submission 80071) | Populus rhizosphere microbial communities from Tennessee, USA - Rhizosphere MetaG P. deltoides SRZDD1 (version 2) (version 2) | ecosystem: Host-associated > Plants > Roots > Rhizosphere >...
CTATCGCTGGATGTTCCCGGCGCTCAAGTCCGCGCGGTGCGATCAGTTCGTGTTCGAGTACGCCAACCGCGAGATGGCGGAGATCGAAGACTGGAAGGACTACGGCGTCGATCGCGAGGTCGCTTGCGGCGTGGTCGACGTCAAGTCGTTCTATCTGGAGCCGCCGGAGGAAGTGGCCGAACGCATCGCGCTCTGTGCGAAGTACATCCCCGTCGACAGGCTGTCCGCCGTCCCCGACTGCGGATTTTTCCCCGTGCCGCGGTGGCTGGCGTTCGAGAAGCTCAAGCGGCTCGCGGCCGGCGCCGCGCTCGCGCGGAAAAAGCTCGGCGTAGCGTAGGAGGCGTGATCGCGTGCTTCTACGCGTGCGGGTCGCTGCTCGTTGCCCGCCGTGGACCGGTCAGCGACTCACGCCGATCCGATGGACCCGGCGTCCGCCGGAGAGCCCACACATGAGCCCGTCGCGGTCGGAGGCGCGTCGCAGAAGTAGCTGTTGTAGTTGGCGCGCCCGGAGGGAATCGAACCCCCGACCCTCAGCTTCGAAGGCTGATGCTCTATCCAACTGAGCTACGGGCGCGTGCGGAGCAAATCGCGCCTGTGATTCTACCTGCTGCACGGCGTCTTGTGGCGTCGTTGTGGCGCGACGCGCAGGTGATCTGGAGTCCGCTCAGGTGATCTCAGATCAGGCGAGGGTAGCGCTCGGCATCCCAGATGCCGTAGCACCGCCCATGGAACCGAACCACCGGACGCGGGTCGTTGTACTGCGGCGCGTACTCGGGCTCTGTGCCGAGGATCAGCTCCCCGCATCCAGCACACGGACTGCCGCTTCCTCTGCCAGCTCGAAGCCTGACCGGGTCGTCATGAGGCAGGGTACCCACGGCAAGCTTGTTGCGGATCATCTCTGCTACTAAGGTCGGCACTGCAACAACCCCAAGCGGTCTGAAGCTTAACACACCGCGACCCATCGATCGTTACATGTCGATGTCGCGCGGTTAACGCTCCTTCACGCCGCTCGGTCAGCGTCGTGTCAGCAATACAATCGTCGCGGCGAGGTCGTCGAGATCCACGGGCTTCCTCACAAGCGCGTCGAATGCCTGCCGACTCGGATGCTCCGCGTAGTGGCCGGTGAGGCCGATGATTGGCAGTCCGTTCCGCAGCGGATTACGTCGGAGTTTCCGTGCGAGCTCCACTGCATTGATCCCGGGCATCGCAATGTCTGCAACCACGGCATCGAGCTTCCGCGCTTCATCGATGTAGGCGAGCGCGCCGCCGACGGTCACGGCCGCGAGGGCAGTTGCTCCGCAGGTCCTCAGGAAGCTGGCGAGGATCTGGACGATATCGAGATCGTCATGCACCACGAGCACGGTCAGACCCGCGAGGTCATGGGGAGCGGACATTCGGGCGCTCGTAACTCTACGGAACACCCGGAATAGATCAAGTCGATTCGACCAATGGCGAGCTTCTAGCTCCGCCTATGATTCGGGTTCAATGTGCGTGGTGTTGTTGTGGCGAACACGCGTGCCAGTCTGCCTGCCGCCGCGGCACTAACGCCTCGGCGCGGTCTCGCTCGCCCTCGATTTCTCGGCAGCTTTCGCATACCGCGCGGCTTGGCACTCAGTACGCAAGCCACGCAAGACAGCAAGCTGGGCGGAACCCCGTCTGCGCAAGAAACCAGGGCGCACGCAGCGTCTCGATTGAAAGGAGCGGCCGATGGGTGGTTCCAGGCTGATCGCCTGGGGAATCGGACTCGCGGCAATCGCGTTCGGGATTGCGGTGATCATGCGCGAAACGCCGATCGCCGATCATCTCATTCGAGTCGCTCTCGACGTGCCCAGCGCACCTTCACATCTCGCCGCGCTGGCTGAAGACATCAAACTGTACGCGTGGCAGGTGTTCTCGTTCTCGATGTTGCTCATTCTGTTGTGGACCAAGCTTCGGTAGCGAGCGCGCTCTAAAGCTTCGCGTCGCCCGCCTTCGCGTTTGCTGCGGACGTCATGGCGCTGGCTCAGCCGGCGCGGCGTCCCGTCCGCTGCGCGCGCTCGAGAGCGCCGGTCACGGCGTCGGTGAGAGCGTCGGGGTCCACCGGCTTGGCCACGTGGAGATCGAACCCCGCGGCGAGCGCCTGGCTGCGGTCGTTCAGGCTCGCATACGCCGTGAGCGCGATGGCGACCATCGGCGCGCGGCCATCTGTCCGCTCCCGCTCGCGAACCTGGGCGACCAGCCCAAAACCGTCGGCGCCCGGCATGCCGAGGTCGCTCACGAGCACGTCGACGGCAAAGTCCTCGAGGGCCGCGAGCGCTTCGCTCACCGAAGACGCGGTATGGACCTCCGCGCCGCGATCGGTGAGCGCGACACGAACGAGCTCGCGCGCATCCGGATGGTCGTCGACCGCGAGAATGCGGACGCCTTCGAGTGGGCGCGCCACGCGCGCGGCCCGCGGAATGCTGCTGGCGATCGGTCCACGCGACACGGCGCTCAGCGGCAGCGTCACCGTGAACACCGCGCCGCGCCCCGGTCCGTCGCTGTGCGCGGTGACGGTGCCGCCGTGAAGCGTCACGATATGCCGAACGATGGCGAGCCCCAGCCCGAGACCGCCCGCGCCGCGACCACCCTGGCCCTGTCGGAAGCGATCGAACACGTGCGGCAACAGCGCCGCCTCGATGCCGGCGCCGGTGTCGCGCACCGTGATGACGCCCTGGCTGTGCTCTCGTGCAAGCTCGACGGCGACGCGGCCTTCGGCCGGTGTGAATTTGATGGCGTTGGAGACGAGATTGGCCACGACCTGTGCGAGCCTCACGGGATCGCCGTTTACGATGGTCGCGCCGGGCGCGAGCTCGACGTCGAGCGCCACGCTCTTCGCGTCGGCGTCGCGTCGCAGCGCCTCCAGGGCCGCGCCGACGACGCCGCCGACATCGACCACCTGCCGCTCGAGCTGCATCTTGCCCGAGATGATGCGTGAGACGTCGAGGAGATCGTCGATGAGCTTGGCCTGCCACAGCGTGTTGCGCTCGATGGTCTCCAGCGCCCGCGTCGCCTGCTCGGGGCTCAGCCGCGCCGCGCGGAGCATGCGTACCCAGCCGAGCATGGCGGTCAGCGGCGTTCGCAGCTCGTGCGAGAGCGTCGCCAGGAAATCGTCCTTCGAGCGATTCGCCGCCTCGAAGTCGGCGCGCGCCGCCTTCTCGCGCTCGAGCAGGCGGGCATTGCGGATGGCCGATGTCGCCTGCTCCGCCAGCCTCAGCAGCAGCGCCTCATCGGCATCGCTGAACGGCCATCGCGCTCGATTCGCCACATACAACAGCCCCGCCACGCCGTCATCGACGATCGGCACGGCGAGTACCGCGAGGCCGAGATGATCGGTGCTCCGCAGCGGGCGCCCCGTCGCCATCACGAGCCCGCCGAAGCCGCGGCCGCGCTCGATCCGGTCGACGTCCGGCGGCCGACCCTCGACCGGTGAGCGCTGGCGGAACACCATCACGTCGCGTGCGTCGACATCCGGCAACGCGATCGCGGCGGAGTCCGCGCCACACACGTCTCGGGCCGTCTCGCAGACGAAGGTAAGGATGGCGTCGAGATCGAGGTGCTCGTTGATACGACGCGAAAGGTCGGCCACCGCCGTCGCCTCCCGCTCGCTGCGCCGCAAGTCCTCCTCCATCTGGCGACGCTCGGTGACATCGCGAATCACTGCGACGTGACGCCCCGGCAGCACGTCGGCGGTTGCGGACACCTCGACGTCACGCTGCGTGCCGTCGGGCCGCAGCAGGCGGAACACGCCGACGACCGCGCCTTTGGCCAGCAGATCGCGCCAGACCGCGGCGGTTTCACCCACGGCCGCGGCCTCATGCAGGCTGCGTCCGAGCAGCTGCTCGCGCGGGAGGCCGAACAGATCCTCGGCAGCCGGGTTGGCGTCGATGGTTTTACCTTCGCTGTCGAGCACGACGATGGCGTCGAGCGTCGACGAAAAGATCGCGCGCAGCTGCGCCTCGCTGTCGCGCAGCGCGCGCTCGAAGCGCTCGCGATCGCGTGCCGCGGCTTGCAGCGCGGCGGCGAGCTGATTGACCTCAGTGACCGCGCTCCCCGTCGGCGCGCTGGCGCGTCCCTGGCCCAACGCCTCCGCCACTTGTACCAGCCGCAGAATCGGACGAGCGATCCGCCGCCCGACGATCAGCGCGAGCAGCGAGCCACCCGCGAGCACCAGCAGACCGCCGGCGGTCGCCAGCAACAGCGAGTCGCGTAGCGGCGCGTCCACCGTCTTCGCGGGCACGGTGATCGCGACCGTCCATCCCGTGAACGCGGACCGGCTGTACGCGGCATACGCGGCGACGCCGTCGGCGTCGACGCCACGGATCCATCCGGCGTCACCCCCGAGGCCGCCGAGGAGCGCACCCGCCGGCCGGCCGAGCCAGGCCTGGGGAACACGGCTGCGCGCGACGACGAAGCCCTCGCGATCCACGATCGTGCCCGTCCAGTCGGACGGCAGGCTCTGCGAGGCGAGAAAGCGGCTCAGCGCGTCAGGCTCGAGATCGACGCCGAGGCCATGACGGAGGCGACCGCCACGCACTACCGGCACCACGATCGCGATGGTCGGCACGCCCGTCGTGCGATCCCGCAGCACGTCCGACAACGCCGGCCGGAGCAGCTGCGTCATCTCTCGGAAGTACGGGCGGTCGGCGAGCGACGTGCGCGCCGCGACCACGCCGACGCGCGACGTTCTGAGCGATACCTCGCCTCGCGCGTCGGTCAAGATGATGGCGCGCCACCCGGGCTGCGTAAATAGCACGCGTCCGGCGTGGCGCTCGAACATGTTGTAGTCGTCGGCATCGAGGTGCAGCGACGCAGCCAACGTCTCGAGCGCCTTGATCGAGGTCTCGATCTCACGGTCCACGGCCAGCGTGAGCGCGCGCGTCGTGCCGCGCAGCCCGCGTTCGGTCGACCAGCGCTCGCCGCGGCCGAAGACGACGACCATGATCGTCGCGTAGACGAGCACCGGCACGATCGCGGCGACCACGAGCAATAACAGGTGCCGCCGCAATGGAGAGGTCGGTGCGGCTGCTTCGACAGACATGCGCATGGAGGATATCGCGCCGCTTTTCGCGCGGCCACGAGAAGCTCGACTGTATAGGGAAAAACTTTTCCCATCGCGGGGCCGCCAGTCGGGCTCCGGTGTATAGTGTCCGTCGGCCGCGGCGCGGCCGAATCGACTCGTCGGGAGACTCGCCATGAGCGCTGTCAAAGATCTCATCGGACCGGCCGTCGACCGCCTTGCGGCCGATCTCGAAACGCTGTCGCGACAGATTCACGACAACCCGGAGCTGGCCTATCACGAGCTGAGGGCCGCTGCATGGCTGGCGGAATTCCTCGACAATCAGGGATTCTAGGTCGAGCGGAGGGTCGCCGGCGTCCAGACGGCGTTTCGGGGCACGCTCGAAACCGGAGACGGACCGACGGTCGCCATCCTGTGCGAGTACGACGCGTTGCCGGGCATCGGTCACGCCTGCGGCCACAACGTGATCGCCGCCGCCGGTGCGGGCGCGGGCGCGGCGCTGGCCGCCGTTCGAGATCGTTTGCCGAAGGGACGGATCCAGGTCATCGGGACCCCCGCCGAGGAAGGCGGCGGCGGCAAGGTGAAGCTGATCAACGGCGGCGTTTTCAAGAACGTCGACGCCGCGATGATGATCCACGGCTTCGACCGCTGGATCATGCACCAGGACCTGCTCGGAATCGTCCGGACGGGCTTCGAGTTCACGGGCAAAGCCGCCCATGCATCGGCGGACCCGTGGGAAGGCGTGAATGCCCTCGACGCGGTCATTCAGACGTTCAACAACGTGAGCATGCTGCGTCAGCAGATCCGTCCCGAGTCACGCATCCACGGCATCGTGACCAGCGGCGGCGCCGCGGCCAACATCATCCCGGAGTTCGCCTCGGCGGTGTTCTATGTGCGCGCCGCCGACCTCGACTACATGTGGGCGCTGCAGAAGCGTGTCATCGCGTGCGCCGAAGGCGCTGCCAAGGCGACCGCTTGCACGCTCAAGATCGTTCAGCATACCGACACGGTGTACGAGCCGATGAAGCGCAACGCGACCCTGCTCGAGCTGTTCCGCGCGAATGCGCGGACGCTGGGCGTCGTCGAGACGCCCGAGAGCCGCGATCGCGTGGGCTCGTCCGACGTCGGCAACGTGAGTCAGGTCATTCCCGCCATTCAGCCGATGGTGCAGATCGCGCCCGAAGGCACGCCGATCCACTCTCGCGATTTCGAGCAGGCGGCGGTGAAGCCGCTGGCGCGCGACGGAATGCTGGCCTCCGCCAAGATCATGGCCATGACCACCTGCGACCTGCTCGCCAATCCCGCGCTCGTGAAGGACGCGCGGATCGAGTTCGACGCGGCAAAGGATGCCCAGGCGGCACGGCGATGACCACCGGCGACGCCGTCAAGCCCAAGGTCACCGACGCCGTCGATCGTCTCGCCGACGATCTCGAGCGACTGTCGCACCGCATTCACGACACGCCCGAGCTCGCGTTCAAGGAAGAAAAGGCGCACGGCTGGCTGACCGAGTTCCTCGAAAAGCACGGTGCGCACGTCGAGCGAGGCGTCGGCGGCCTGCCGACGGCATTTCGCGCGACGATCGCCGGCAGCGGCGTGGGACCGACGATCGCCATCATGGCCGAGTACGACGCGCTTCCCGGCATCGGCCACGCGTGCGGCCACAACGTCATCGCGACCGCCGGCGTCGGCGCCGGCGCGGCGCTCGCCGCGCTCGGCGTGCTGCCGTTTGCCGGCCGCGTGCAGGTCATTGGCACGCCGGCCGAAGAGGGCGGCGCCGGAAAGGTGAAGTTGATGGACGCCGGCGTGTTCGACGGCGTGGACGCCGCGATGATGATCCACGGCCGCTGCGGCACGCAGGTCTGGCGCCCGAGCCTGGGCATCATCAAAGTGAAGGTCGAGTTCTTCGGCCAGGCGGCGCACGCGTCGTCGTGGCCGTGGCGCGGGATCAACGCGCTGAACGCCGTCATTTCGCTGTTCAACGCGCTGGATGCGATGCGCCAGCAGATCCGCGTCGACGCACGCATCCACGGCGTGATCACCAAGGGCGGCGACCAGGCGAACATCATCCCGGAGTACACGAGCGCCGAGTTTTATCTGCGAGCCACGACCGTGGCATATTGCCGTGAGCTCCTCCGGCGCTTCACCGGGGCCGCCGAGGGCGCCGCCGCGGCGACGGGATGCCGCGTGCAGGTCACCGCGGATCCGACCGTGCACGAGCCGCTGCGGGCGAATCCGACGATGGCCGAGGCGTTCAAGCGCAACCTCGAATACATCGACTTTCCCGAGGATCCCGACGACGGCCAGGCGGGTTTCGGCTCGACCGACTGTGGCAACGTCAGCCAGCGGATGCCGACGATCCATCCCTACATCCGCATCTCCCCGGACGGCGTGCCCGGTCACTCGCGCGAATTCGCCCAGTGGGCGCGCTCGCCGCTCGCGCGCGCCGGTATGGTGGCGGGCGCGAAGGCGCTGGCGCTCACGGCCATCGATCTGTTGGCTTCGCCCGACGCGCTCGCGCGCGCCAAGCACGACTTCACGCGCGATGGAGACAACGCATGAGGCGCGCCGGCCTTGTCCTCGTCGCGGTGATGCTGGCCGGCTGCGCCGGCATGCGGAACGGAAGCGACACCGCAGGGCTGGCCGAGCTGCGGAACGCGTCCGGTCAGCCGGTGGGCACGGCGCGCTTCACGCAGGCGGGCAACGTCGTGAGGATTCTGGTCGAGACGACGGGCCTGGCGCCGGGAGCGCACGCCGTGCACGTGCATAGCGTCGGCAAGTGCGATCCGCCGGACTTCACGAGTGCCGGCCCGCACTTCAATCCGACGGGCAAGCAGCACGGCGCCCTGAACCCGGCGGGCTCGCACGCGGGTGACCTGCCGAATCTCACCGTCGCTCCGGACGGCAACGGACGCATGGAGACCACGACGGAGCAGCTCACACTCGGATCGGGCCCCACGACGGTGTGGGACGCCGACGGAAGCGCGCTGATCATCCACGCCAGTCCCGACGACTTCAAAACCGACCCGACCGGTAACGCCGGCGCCCGCATCGCGTGCGGCGTGCTGGTCAAGACGCCGGTGCGTTAAGCCTCCCGCATCGAGGCGATGAGCCGCCGCGGCGCGACGCCGATGTAATCGGCGCGCGGCCGAATCAGCCGGTTGTCCGCGTACTGCTCCATCGCGTGGGCGCACCACCCCGCGACTCGTCCGATCGCGAAGATCGACGTGCACAAATCGGCCGGGATCCCGAGCGCGTCGTACACGACTGCGGAAAAGAAGTCGACGTTCACGGGCAGCTCGGTGCGCGCTTTCATGGCGTCGTACAGGCGTTCGGCCACCTCGAACAGCCGCGCGCGTCCGGTCGCTTCCGCCATCGTTTTCGCCATGCCGCGCAGCACGCGCGCGCGGGCGTCGTCGACCCGGTAGACGCGGTGGCCGAATCCCGGCATGCGCGCCTTGGGGTCGGCCCGCTCAGCCTTGGTGAGCGTGCCGCGCGCACCCAGGCGGGCGTCGACGAAGGCCTCCGCTTTTGCCGGGTCGCCGATCTCCTGCAGCATGCGCAGCACGTCCTCGTTGGCGCCGCCATGACGCGGGCCCTTGAGCGTGGCGATGGCGGCCACGACCGCGGCGTGCAGGTCGGCCAGCGTGGCGACCGCGACGCGGGCGGCGAACGTGGAGGCGTTGAACTCGTGGTCGGCGTGCAGCGTGAGCACCACGTCCATCACGCGTGCGACGTCCGTGCTCGGCTCGACGCCGTCGAGCAGCTGCAGCACGTACGCCGCGTGTGAGCCGCCGGACGACGCTGTCGCCGGCGCGCGACCGGTGCGGATGCGATGCCACGCGCCGACGACCTCCGGAATGCGGACCATCAGCCGAAACGACTTGCGTAGATTGGCGGCGGCGCTGTTGTCGGCGGCGACCGGATCTAGCGCGGCGTCGAACGAGATCGCCGTGCGCAGGGCGTCGAGCGGATGGCAGCTGCGCGGCAATGTCCGTAGCAGCGCCTCGATCGGGGCCGGCAGCCCACGCGAGGCCGCGAGACGGCCACGGAAGCTGGCCGCCTGCGCCGGGTCGGGACGCTCGCCGGTCCACAAGAGTGACGTGACGTCCTCGAACGGCACGGTCCCCGCGAGCTCACCGATCTCGTAGCCTCGATAGAAGAGCCGCCCCGCCGCGCCGTCGATGGCACAGACCGCCGAGCGCGCCGCGATCACGTCTTCCAGCCCCGCTTTCCAGCCGCTGTCGTCCATGGTCAGCCTCCCGGACTCTGTTTCGATCCTTAATTGATTATACATGATTTATATTGATTAGACATGATACGTATGAATCGGGGCTCGACCGGGCCAGCGGGACGCTGGTAGCGTGGGGGCCGTGGTGACGACCATCGTGGTGGACGGCGAGGAATACCTCACGGGCGATGACGCGGCACGAATGCTCGGCGTGAAGCCCGCGACCCTTTATGCGTACGTCAGCCGCGGAATTTTGAAATCGTACCGCGAGGGCACCAAGCGGCGGCGACTGTACCGCCGTGCCGAGGTCGAGGCACTGCGGCGACTCGATCGCGGCAGGCCACCGGAGATTCCTCCGGTGGACTCCTGGATCAGGGATTGAGTGCTGCGATCACCTTGCGCGCCTGGTTGAGGTGATCGATGGCGTGCAGTCGCAAGAAGACCGCGTAGGCCTTCCAGTCGATCTCGTCCTCCCACGTCAGCGGCACGATCGCGCCATCGGTCCCCTCCGCGTTCATCACGACCACGACACGCGCTTGCACGTCGGTCGGCCAGTCGTCGGGCGCCGCGCCGAGATCGGCGACGATCTCCGCGTGCACGCACGCGAGATCGTCGAGCATGGCCGGCCACGGTCGCGCGAGGGGATCCTTCGACTGCAGCGCCGCGGGAATCGGCGGACCCGCGGGGCGACGGCCGGCGAGCAGATCGCGTAGCTCGTCGCGCGAGGGCCGATGCGTTTCCACCACGTGATCGGCGAGCTCGTGCAGGCTCCACTCCGCCGGCCAGGCGCGCCGTGCCGCCCGATCAGCATCGACCGCGCGCAGACACTTCTCTAGATTGTCGAAGGCCGTCGCGACGCGGCGTCGGATGAGTGCCGTCGGCGCCTGCGTGCCGTTGTCGCGTAAGTAGTCACGCACGCGCGTGCGGAGAGCGGTCTCAGTGGCCGCCGTGACCGTGCTCATGAGCGTTCCTGGCCCCGTCGGCGCTCGGCCGCGCGCTCGGCCTCGAGGCGCTCGAGCGCCACCTCCGAATGGTCGGCAAACGTCATCGCTGCGGCGAGCGCACGATGGCCCGCCCGCTCGGCGATGAGTCGATGCATCGTCTGCGAGATGCGCCGGTATGCCGGGTGGCCCTGTGGTGCGCTGCGCAGCTCGATGAGGTGCATGGCCTCTCGCGCGTTCATGTCCATGTAGAAGCGGACCCGATAGGCCATCGCCACCGCGTAGGGCGCGACCTCGGTCAGTCCGGTGGCCGCGATCGCGTCGTGAAGCGCGGCCGACGCCTCTAGCGAGCGACGCCAGCGCTCTTCGACCCGTGCCTCGGCGACGGCCTCCGGCATGACGAAGCCATGGCGCGGCGACAGCCGCTGCCATTCGAGCGTCAGCAAGCGGTGGCGCTGAAGATCGCGGAAGGCGCCGTAATCGGCCAGCACGTCGAAGCGATAGGACGTCCGCTCGAAGGCACGGCCAGGCTTCTGACGCCGATTCGTGCGGCGCCCCACGTAGGCCTCGAGCACCGAGCGGCGCTCGGCCTCCGTCATCTTGTGCGCGATCTCCAGCAGGCGGTCGTCCGGCACGTTCGAGACCGCGTACAGCGCGGCGGCCACCACTTTCGTCTCGCCGTCCGGATCGAAGTCGGTGAGCGTCACCTCGTCACGTGAGAGCTCCGGCTCGTCAGCGACGAGCGCGGCGGCCACGCGCGACGTGGATCGGCGCGTGTCCTCCAGATAATCCGACCACGCGCCGCCACGGTCGGGCAGGTCGACGCGTCGCAGGAACGCCGGGATCACCTTGCGCAACTCCTCGAGCATCAGCCCCGCGTATCCGCGGACCTCGAGCAGCGGGTGGGCGCGCATCCTCAACAGCAGATTTTCGTAGGCCTGACCCGTGCCATAGATGCCGACGTTCGAGGTGGTCGCCGCCGGCAGGAGCCCTCGCAGTGTGTCGAGCGCCTTGGCGCGGATGCTCATTCGATACGCGCCGTCCGACGTCTGCTCGTCCTTCGGAAAACGTTCGGTGAAATGCTGACGCAGGATCGGCAGGAGCTCGCGATACGTGTCGAACATCGCGTCCAGCGTGGCGAGGTAGCGAGCACGAAGCTCGCCGTCCAGCTCGCGCGGCACGTGATACCGATAGCGGCCGCCCACCAGATCGTCGTACGGCACGTAGCGGGTCGACTGCTCCAGGTACGCGGCCAGACGGCCCCACTCGAGGACCTTGGTCAAGATATTCGACGCCCCTTCGCACGCCAGATGCACCCCGCCGAGCTGAGCGACGGAGTCGTCACCGTACTCGAAGAACATCCGCCCGTAGAGCTCCTCGGCGCGACTCGTCTTCACGAAGTTGAGCGGTTCACCCACGTTGGCGATGCGCCCGACGTCGGCTAAAAACTCATCGAGGAAAAGCCGGCGGAGCGACTTCGGCGAGCGCGAGTAACGAGCGAACAGCGCGCCCTTGACCACCTCGGGAAGACTGACGAGCGCGAACACCGGACCGTCGAGATTGGTGAAGTACGGCGAGAGGGCGGCCCGCTCCTCCGGGCTGAACTGTTCCGTCATTCGCGCCGCATTCTACGCCAGCGCGCGCAACAGCGCCACGACGGCGACGGCGATCGCGACCGACGCGAGCAGATTCACCCGCCGCGCCGCGAGGACGAACACGACGGCGGCGCCCCACAGCGCGGGGTTCGTCCATCCCAGCGCCAGTCGGCCATCACGCACGAGCACGAGCGGCACGGCGAGCGCCGGTAACACCGCAAGCGGCACCAATCGTAGCCATAGCCTCACCCGAGGGGGCAGCGGCCGCCGCGCCAGCGCCAAGAACATCGGCGCGCGCGTGAGGTAGGTCGCCGCGGCCATGCCGAGGATCACGAGCCAGACGTCGTTCCTCATGGCGCGCCGGCCGGAGCAGTATCCGCATCGTCGAGTGGCAGTGTCCACGCGGCGACGGCGCTGACGACGAGCCCCGTGAGCACGATGTGCCAGTTGCCGGGCAGGACCAGAACGAGCGCTGTCGCCAGGATGGCGGCGCCGATCGCCACCAACCAATCCGCGCGGCGCCGGAGCTGAACGGCGACGAGCGACAGGAACACCGCGGGAAAAGCGAAATCCAGACCGTATCGCTCCGGCCGCTCCACGAGGCCGCCGAGCGAGACCCCGACGACGACACCGCCGGTGAACGCTGCGAAGATCGCGAGGGCGCTCCCGAGATAGATCCACGCGTCGGGCGGACGCGAGCGCGCGACGGCGACGGCGAACGACTCGTCGTTGATCACGTGGGCAATGACGGCGAGCCACGCGCGCCGAAATCCTCCGAAGGACGGTGCCAGCGTTGCCGCCATCAGATAGTGGCGCATGTTGATGACGTAGGTCGTCACGACGATGGCGACCGCCGGCGCACCGGTCGCGAGCATGGGGACGGCGACGAACTGCGAGGCCCCAGCGAACACGAGCAGCGTCATGCCGAGCACGTGCGCCACGCTGAGCCCCGCCTGCACCGCGAGGCCGCCGAACACCGTGCCGTACACGAAGACGGAGGGCACCAGCGCAAGTGAGGCGACGAAGCCCTCACGCACTGTCCCGGCGCAGGGCGGCCGTGCGCCGGGGGCGAGACCCTGGGTCAAAAAAACGCCCGCTCGACGAACAGCACCGCGCCGACGAGCAGGATGGCCACCGACGAGCTCCAGACCATCCGCCGCTCCCAGCGCGTGCGTCGCAGCAGCGCGAGGGCCGGCAGCGCCACGGCCACGACGAGCCCCTGCCCGATCTCGACACCGGCGTTGAAACCGAACAGCGACACGAGCAGGCCGGACGAGGCGAGGCCGAGCTCACGCAGCGCCGACGAAAAGCCGAAGCCGTGGACGAGCCCGAAGCAAAAGCTGACGAGCCAGCGGCGCGCGACGACGGGTTTGCCGAAGAGGTTCTCGGCGGCGACGAAGGCAATCGAGAGCGCGATCACCGCCTCCACCAGACGATCGGGCAGCACGACGATGTCGAATGCGGCGAGCGCCAGCGTGATGCTGTGCGCGAGCGTGAACGCCGTCACGATTTTGGCGAGCGTGAACCAGCTTCCTCCGCGCAGCAACAGTCCCAGGAGAAACAACAGGTGATCCCAGCCGGTCAGGATGTGCTCGATTCCGAGCAACATGAAGCTGATGAGCCCATGGCGGCTGCCTGCGCCCGCAGCGAGCGTCACATGTGTCTCGCGCGTTTCGGGTGTGAAGGCGAACTGCGTCGTACGGTCCGGGCCGTCGATACGCGCCA
>Ga0114129_10009993_pt1 | contig 13526 bp, 5 predicted proteins | sample RhiMetdeltSRZDD1_FD_80071 | JGI IMG/M metagenome (GOLD analysis project Ga0114129, IMG submission 80071) | Populus rhizosphere microbial communities from Tennessee, USA - Rhizosphere MetaG P. deltoides SRZDD1 (version 2) (version 2) | ecosystem: Host-associated > Plants > Roots > Rhizosphere >...
AGGCGCGCAGCATCGCCGCGCTGACCCATGGAGGTGAGGATGATAATTTTGACATCTTTTACTGCGGGATCATTCTTGATAGCACGTGCCGTTTGTTCACCATCCATGCCAGGCATTTGCATATCCAGCAGTACCACATGATAGGGGTCGCCGGCACGATGTGTATTGCGCAGAGTCTCCAGTCCTTTTGCCCCACTGGATACCGCATCCACCCGTGAGCCCAGCGCCTCCACATTCTTTGTGAGAACCATCCGGTTGGTCTGATTGTCATCTATGATGAGGATGCGGGCCTTGGTGAGGTTGATCGGGCCCAGTGTGAGGGGTGCCGTGTGCGGCTTTTCACGAGGCTGCCTCTCAAACTTGAGGTCGAACCAAAACGTGCTGCCGATACCGGGTGCGCTGGTAACGCCGATCTTTCCGCCCATCGCTTCCACCAACTGTTTGCTGATCGTAAGACCTAAACCTGTGCCGCCATATTTGCGCGTGGTCGACCCGTCGGCTTGTGTAAACCGGTCGAAGATCGCGGCCTGCCGTTCCTTTGGAATACCGATGCCCGTATCCTGCACGGCAAAATGAATAACCGCATACTTCTCGGTCTCTTCGATTGGCTCAGCATGAATCACAACCTCACCTTGATGCGTAAACTTAATGGCGTTCCCAACCAGGTTGACCAGGATCTGGCGTAAACGACCGGGATCGCCGCGCAGATCAGAGCTGAGGTCAGGGTGAATCAGACAGGCCATTTCCAGGCCCTTTTCCTGTGCACGTTTGGCCAGGGTGTAAGCGACATCTTCTACCGCGTTACGCAAGCTAAAGTGAATGTTCTCAAATTCGAGCCTGCCTGACTCGATTTTCGAGAAATCCAATATGTCATTCAGCAATGTCAGCAGGGCCTCTGCGCTTTGCAGGGAGGTCTGCAAATAATCGCGTTGTTCAGAAGTAAGTGGAGTATCCAGGGCAAGTTCCAACATACCAATCACACCGTTCATCGGCGTGCGGATTTCATGACTCATATTGGCGAGAAACTCGCTTTTGGTGCGGCTGGATTCTTCGGCTTCTCGACGGGCCCGCACCAATTCGGAAATATCGTGGTAGATCGCTAGCGTGCCAACTCTTTCACCGTCGACCACGACAGGCACGCCAAAGATTTCCACTTCCACCAGCGAATTGTCCTTACGGCGGCGCTTGCCAAATACATGCACGGTGCCGCTGCCACTTCTCACCTGTTGGGTATATTCCCGGGCCTCGGCACGAGTTTCTTCGGTGGTAATCAGCGTATCCAACAGTCTGCCAAGAATCTCATCGCTGGTATAGCCATACAACTCTTCAAAGGCCGGGTTACAAGAAATGATCTTCTCTTCATTATCGAGGACCACGATCGCCGTAGGGCTATTTTGCACAAGAGATTCGAAGAATTGTTTCTGACGATGTAACTCTGTTTCCACCCGCCGGCGTTCCGTGATGTCACGGTCTATGCCTACGATGAGCTCTCGCGCGCCAACCGTGATCAGCGAGGTGGAGACTTCCACAGGAAATATATTCCCACTTCTGTGACGGTGTTCGGTTTCCAGCTTGAAATTTCCGGCGGCGCGCAATTGATCTAGATAGGTAGCGCGCTCCTCCGGGGTGCCTTCCGTTGTGTTCAACACATCAATCGAGTGACCAACTAATTCTTCACGCGGGTAGCCATTCATGATGCAGGCCGCCCTATTACAATCAATGATCGGCCACGAGATATTGGGAGCATGCGGATCGATGACCACGAAAGCATCGGGTGAGAGATCGAACAATCCACGGAAGAGAGTCTCGCTTTGCTCCAGTTTCGCCTCGACCTCCTTGCGCCGCGTGATGTCTCGCAGCATGTACAGGCTTTGTGGCGGCGAGTCTGCTACCAGGAGGGGAAACACAGATACCTCATAAATACGGCCCAACCAAGAAAAGCCCTTTGCATCGCCTTTGAAGCCTGGGTCCTGTTCCAGGGGAGCTAAAATTTCTATGATCGATTTTCCGATCACGTTCTGAAACGTTGTCTGGAGCCGGTCAATCACCGCATGGTTACAACGTTTGATTTTGTTTTGCGCATCTACGATAAAGATCAGGTCGGAAAATGCATCAAACGTGGTTTCCCATTCTTTTTTGCCGCGCGCAATCGTAGTGGAGAGGCTATATTGCGAACCCAATAAAGCTCCCATCACGCCAAAGACAACCGGGGCAAGGTCCAACATAATGACCATGTGCTCGGTTCGATGGATATATGGAAAGGCCCACCAGGCCAGTGGTAAGTGACGGTCCGTGAATGTAAGCCAGAGCCCTGCGATCAGAAATAGAAGACCCCCAAGGACCCCAAACGCAGTGAATCGCTGCACCGTGCGGTTTTTGAGCCACTCCATTGATGCCTCCAGACAGTTAAAACCAATACGATCAATAGATGTGCATTTAATAGTATAGCATACAAGAACATCTATACATCTTGCAAGTAAGTGATGGTCACATAAAAGTCGAACGATCTGTTTCGTGCAAAGCGTTCATTATTGTCATATATACAGTGATATTAATGCATTAAGATCTATTCATGACATAATCATTCTGAAAGGCAAGGAATTCAATCCACATCTGATGAAGTCCGCCTACGACCGTAATCGGATAAAGTTAGTCCGAATAATGCTATAATCTGCACAACCGTGTGGGACTCAGGGGGAGATGGTCTGGCAATTCAATCAGCTTGTGGGGTTGAGAGGAGACTATAATGGAGTTCGGAAAGCCGAGTCCCCTCTAAGACAGGACTGGCCCACATCGAAGAATGGGGGCAAGCTGCCAATCCAGAAGGTAGGTTAGTGGACAACAAGTGAAGCTACGTTTTCGTAATACACACATCATGATTTAATAGAGTGTAGCGTATGAAGCACGATTAAGCACTCGTGTTCTATCCGTATTTCATTTTAAATACGTTTCATGATATGCCACCCTGTATTAATAATGTTGTTTCGACAAAATACGAATGTCCTTTGCCGCTGAGGCCACAACATAAGAGACACGCAGAGAGGATCAAAGAATAGGAGAAAGGATTACAGGTACTGTAATGACTGTTGAAAACCTGCTAACCGTCCTTACACAAATCATTTTTTTGCTGGTAGCCGGCAGTACCTTGTTCAATTGGGCAATATTTCGCAATAGGGCCCGATTTGATATCGCGCTGGTTTTCCTCTCGCTCGCAATTGCGATCATTGCACAGCAGCTGCAAAGATATTTTCCAGCCTGGGCGCCCGTATTGACATTGGTTTTTCTTCTCGCGCTTCTTACACATCCTTATCTCCTGTTACGTCTTGTCCGCTATTTTCGTCCCATAGCAATATGGACCCAGCGGGCGGCTCTGACCGGTCTGCTTCTAATCATTACCTTATTTACTCTTGGACAGAGGACGTCCATACTGGTTTTGAGTCTGGCAATCATCTATTTTTTCGTCCTGGAAGGGTATGCCACGATCCTCCTGGCTCAGGCTGCCGGAACGATTCGCGGAGCACTGGGCAAACGATTGCGATTTGCCTCCGCTGGTTCCGGCTTGTTGGCCTGCCTGTTTTTCTTATCGCTTGCGATTGCACTAATCCGCATGGCAGCCAACCTGCCTGCTAGCTCCCCGCCCTGGGTGAGTTCCCTATTCCAGGTATTGGCTATGCTTTCCGGCTTGAGTTACTACGCAGGGTTTTCTACGCCGCGCTGGCTCAGACAGAATTGGCAATTTCGAGAGCTCTATCAGATTCTGCAAAGTACATCAAAGCAACGGGAGCGTCACCGCTTAACTGTCTTTGAGGAACTGGCATCCTCTGCGTTGCGTACTGTAGGTGGGTCAACTGCCATCATTGCCAGCTGGAATACAACAGAAAAACGTTTGATCATCGAGATTCCAGGTACTTTGCCCTGGCATGCTGAGACTTTGCAAACAGACACTGGGGCGATTGGACGGGCCTGGCATGAGAAAAAGACACGCCTGGCGCGTGTACCACTGGACACGGAGCCAGACACAAATCGCTGGGCCAGCCAACTCAGAATACGGACATTATTAATTGTTCCCATCGTTGGTTCGCTTCAACCCTGGGGACTGTTAATCATCGCACTGCGACATGAGCCGCTATTCGAGCAGGACGACCTCGATATGTTAACCCTGCTCGCCAAGGACACCGCCACCTCACTCGATAAATTTGCTTTGATCCACGAACTACAGATCACGAATCAATCGCTTGAGCAACGCGTCAGGGAACGCACCTCTGAACTGGAGGATGAGATCGCCGAGCGGAAACAGGCCGAGGAACAAATTCAGTATCAAGCCAATCTCCTGCAAAATGTTTCGGATGGCGTCATCGCCACCGACCCGGAGTTTAACATCACCCACTGGAACCACGCAGCCGAAAGCCTCTATGGCTGGCGGGCGGAGGAGGTGATCGGCAAGCAAAGCCGTGATATTTTGCGTACCGAGTATCTTGAAGAGCCAGAGGGGCCAACCCGCGAGCGCCTGCTGCGCAAAGGGGTATGGAAAGGCGAGGTGATTCACAAACATCGCGATGGAACCAGGATCAATGTCCTGACCTCCGTGTCAATACTCAAAGGTGAGGCTGGAAAGGCAATCGGTGTTGTGGCTGTGAACCGTGATATTACAGCACGCAAGCGGGCTGAGGAACAAAGTCATTTTCAGGCGAACCTGGTTGCAAACGTTTCAGATGCGATCATTGCGGTTGATATGCAGCTTAATGTCCAGAGTTGGAATCCTGCGGCCGAAGCCATGTATGGCTGGAAGGCCGAGGAAGTCATCGGGAAACCATCCAGGGAGGTCCTCGAGACTGACTTTCTGGAAACTACGCGTGAATCCGTAACGAAGCAAGTCATGGAAAGAGGAAATTGGTTAGGTGAGGTATTCCAGCAATGCCGTGACGGAACGAGAATTCCAGTCTTATCTTCGCTGTCACTTTATAAAGATTCAGAAGGGAAGCCAGCCGGGGTGATAGCGGTGAACCGCGATATCACGGAACGCAAGCAGGCGGAGGAACAGTTCCATTTGGCGGTTGAATCGGCGCCCAATGCAATCATCTTAGTGGATAAGGAGGGTAGAATCAAGCTGGCCAATTCTCAGGCAGAGAGATTTTTTGGCTATGATCGCATGGAGTTGATGGGTCTGAATGTTGACCGCCTGGTGCCAGAGAGGTTTCGAACAAATCACACAGGTTACCGGACAGGCTTTATGAATGACCCTCAGGTTCGCTCCATGGGTATGGGGCGCGATCTTCGGGCACTCCGTAAGGATGACAGCGAATTCCCGGTAGAAATTGGCTTGACGCCCATCGAACGCAGAGAGGGATTGCTGATCATGGCCACCATTGTGGACATTACGAAACGCAAACAGGCCGAGGACCGACTCCGCCAGCAAAATCAGAGACTCAAAGCCCTGCGTGAAATCGACACGGCCATCCTATCCTCTGATTCAGTGGAAAACATTGTCAATGCGGCCTTGAGCCATATCCGTGAATTGATTGACTGTCAGCGAGCCTCTCTCACATTAATTGACTCGTCAGCCAACGAAGCATTAACGTTTGGCGTGAACACGACCAACGAAACATTAATCCCCAAAGGGACACGCATCCCACTCTCATTGTTTCAGAATATGCTCCAGAGCCTCTCGCAGAATCAACCTGTGCTCATCAATGACTTGAACACTTTGGCAGACCCACCACCTCTAATTCAAAACGGCATCCAGGAAGGGTTACGTTCCGTGTGCATCTTGCCGCTGTTTTCCCAGAGCAACTTGATCGGTGCGTTCAGCCTGTCTTCTGAAATCCCGGGCTTTTTCGATGAGGACAAAATTAATCTGGGCCACGAAGTGGCCAACCAGGTGGCGATCGCGATCACGCAAAATAACCTACTTAGCGCCTTGCGAGAATTCAACGCGGAACTGGAACAACGCGTAGCAGAGCGTACGGCAGAATTATCCGAAGCCAACACCCTGCTCCAAGCTATGTTGGATAATATCCCTGACCAAATCTATTTTAAGGATCTTCAGAGTCGTTTTATCAGAAACAGCCGGTCGCAGGCTAAGTTGATGGGGGTGAACGATCCCTCTGAAGTCATCGGCAAATCGGATTTCGACTTTTTCCCACATGCCCAACGTTCCTTCGAAGAGGAGCGGGGCCTGATGGGAGCTGGTCAGCCACTGATCGATTTGGAGGAATATGTTGTTTGGCCCGATGGGCGGCCGATGTGGGTGTCCACAACGAAAGTTCCTCTGCGCGATGGGGAAGGTCGAATCATTGGAATCATGGGGATCTCTCGCAATATCACCGAACGTAAGCGGTTCGAAGAGAACATCCAAAAATTGAATGAAGAACTGAAGCAGCACGCCGCACAACTGCAAGAGTCAGAGGAGAAATTCTCAAAGGCGTTTCTCGCCAGCCCGGTGGCTATGTCTATTGCCCGGGCTGCGGATGACCACTACATTGACGTGAATGATGCCATGGCAAGAATGACAGGGTATGACCGGGACGAAATGCTGGGCCACAGCTCCGTTGAACTGGGACTGGTGGACGCCGACGCCCGCTCCAGGATTTTGCAGTTCGGTCAGGAGCATGGCTTTGTGCGGGATGTTGAAATCCAGGTACATACCCGGTCGAATCAAATCTTGGACGTATTGGTGTCGCTTGAACAAATCGTATTGAACGGGCAGGTGTGTATGTTGACGATTCAGTATGACATTACAGAACGCAAGCGCGCAGAGGCCGAAGTACAGCAACTCAATCGGGAATTGGAGAACAGCCGAAAAGATATCCAGGGAATTCTGGATAGCATGTCAACCTTGAATGCAAAAGTCGCTCTGGATGGCACGTTGTTGTTCGTCAACAAGATCGCGACGCAAGCTACCGGCCTTTCTGCGGACGAATTGATGAATACCAACTTTTTGGAAGGCCGATGGTGGGCATTTGATTCAAATGTTCAGAAACGGGTGAAGGAGGCATTCGCGAAAGCATGTTCAGGGACGGTGATCAACTACGATGAAAAGATTTTTGTGTTCGGGCGGGTGTTGACGATCAGTTTTAGCCTTACCCCGATGTTGGGAAGTAATGGCACCGTGGAATATATTCTGGCGGAAGGTCGGGATATCTCAAAATTGAAGGATACCGAGGAATCTCTGCAGATCAGGAGTTCGCAACTCGAAGCCGCCAATAAAGAACTTGAGAGTTTTTCCTATTCGGTCTCGCATGACCTGCGCGCGCCGCTGCGTGCCATTAATGGGTTTAGTCAGGCACTCTCCGGCAAATTCAAGGATTTGCTCGGAGAGCAGGGCCAACATTACTTGAATAGAATTCAATACAATACCAGCCACATGGGGCAATTGATCGATGACCTGCTGTCGCTGTCGCGTATCTCCCGCCGTGAGATGCAACAGGATGTCGTGCATCTGACAGACCTGGCGCGCGAGATCGACAAGGAACTACGCGCGCAGGAGCCTGAACGACAGGTCAGGTTCGAAGTGGAGGAGCAGCTGGAAGCCAAGGGGGATGCGGGCCTGCTCCGCATCGTATTGCAGAATTTGCTTACGAACGCCTGGAAGTTTACCTCCACGCGTCCCGAGGCACACCTCCGCCTGGGAAGCCACGCCGGAGCCTTCTTTGTGCAGGATAACGGGGTTGGGTTTGATATGGCATTTGTGAATAAACTCTTTGGCGCTTTTCAACGGCTGCATTCGACCGCAGAATTTCCAGGCACCGGGATTGGACTGGCAACTGTTCAACGCATTATTCATCGTCATGGAGGGAAGATTTGGGCTGAGGCGGAGCTGGATAAGGGCGCGACTTTCTATTTCACACTTGGAGAAAAACATGAACGCTAAAAAAATTCTGCTCGTGGAAGACAGCCCGGATGATCAGGAGTTAATTCGCATGGCAATCGCAGACGAACATATTACCAACGAGATTATTTCATTAAATGACGGAGCACAAGCTCTGGATTATCTGTTTGGCACAGGTTCGTATGCCGGGCGCGATATCTTGGATACGCCGCTGGTCATCCTGCTGGATATCAAACTGCCCAAGGTAAATGGCTTGGAGGTATTACAACAACTACGCGCTGACCCGCGGACGTCGCTGATTCCGGTAGTGATTCTTACCTCCTCCAACGAAGAGCAGGATGTTCTGACCAGCTACAAAAACCACGTCAATAGTTACGTGCGTAAACCCGTGGATTTCGAGCAATTCACCAAAGCTGTGAAGCAGCTTCAACTCTATTGGGTGATCTTGAACGAACCCCCGCCTGACAGGTAACCTGACATGAATGGTACGCTTCATATCTTAATGGCCGAAGATTCGCCTGATGATGCCCAACTGATTCTTCTGCAACTGGAGCAGGAGGGCTGGGAAGTGGAATATCGCCGGGTCGATACAGAGGCCGCTTTCATCGCGTCGCTCGATCCTTCCCCCGACCTGATCCTATCTGATTTCGCCATGCCAAAGTTCAGCGGGTTACAGGCGTTGCGCATTGTCAAAGAACGCGGGTTGAATATTCCGTTCATCCTGATCTCCGGCACGATTGGGGAGGAGATTGCTGTAGAGGCCATGAAGCTGGGTGCAGATGATTACCTCATGAAGGACCGGCTCGGTCGGCTCGGTTCTGCCATTCAAAGCATCCAGAATAAAAAACAGCTCGGCGAGGAAAAAATCCGTGCCGATATCGCACTGCGTAACAGCGAAGCGCGTTTTCGCAGCCTCATCGAAAACAGTTCGGATGAGGTTTCGATCGTCTCTGCAGATGGCTCACTGTTGTACGAGAGCCCATCTTCCAACCCTACACTCGGTTATGAGTCGGAAGAATTTCTCAACAAAAGTCTGTTTGAATTGATTCATCCAGATGACCTGGAGCGTGTGCAACATCAGTTTGCGCAACTGTTGCAAGATCCAAATCAACACCCTCGCGACCGATTCCGCCTTTTGCATCGTGACGGAACGTGGCGCTGGGTGGAGGCAGTAGGCACAAACCTGCTTAGCGAACCGGCTGTCCAAGGGATCGTTGTTAACTATCATGATGTCACGGAGCGCGTGCAAGTGGAGGCCCGGTTGCAAGCCAGTGAGTCCCGTTACCGACTGGCTACTCGCGCAACCAACGATGTGATCTGGGAATGGAATCCACAAACCAACCAGTTAACCTGGGCTGAAAATGCGCAGTTTGTGTTTGGATACCTGCCCGAGGACATTGGTCCTGACGCGGCCTGGTGGGATGATCACATCCATCCCGAGGATCGCCAACGCGTCATCTCAAGACTGGATGCGTTCGTAAATGGTGGTGAACTCGTCTGGCTGGATGAATATCGCTTTCTGATGAAGAACGGTTCATATGCGACCATAAGTGATCACGCTTACATCGATCGAGACTTGAATGGCCAGGCAACGCGCCTGATTGGCGCCATGTCTGATATCACCAACCGCAAGCAGGCAGAGGAAAGAATCAAGCACCAGATTCAGCAATTAAGCGCGCTGCGTGCTATCGATATAGCCATCAGCAGTACCTTTGATATGAAAACCAGTCTGACCGTTCTTCTGGATAAAGTCACATCGCAGCTGGGGGCCAGCGCGGCATGCATCCTGCTCTTTAATCGGCCCACCCATATGCTCGAATATATCGCCGGAAATGGATTTACCTCGCCTCTGATTCAGCAGACGCGCTTGAGAGTTGGCGATGGACTTGCCGGGCGCGCTGCGCTCGAACGACACGCGCTTCATATTCCCGATTTGGCCCAGGCCGACGATCCATCCTTGCGCACCCGTCTCCCGGTGGGAGAACCTTTTAAAGCTTACTATGCCACGCCGTTGATTGCAAAAGGCGATCTAAAGGGAGTGCTGGAAATCTTTCACCACACCGATCTCTATCTCGATGCGGAGTGGCTTGAATTTCTGGATGCGCTGACCGGGCAGGCCGCCATCGCGATCGATAATGCGCAGCTATTTGAAAACCTTCAACGCGCCAAGACAGAGCTGGAACACCGCGTGGCCGAGCGTACTGCAGAGCTACACCGAATGAACATCGAACTGGAAAGCGCCAACCGCGCCAAGGACGAATTTCTGGCAAACATGAGCCATGAATTGCGTACACCCCTCAACAGCATTATCGGTTTGTCAGAATCACTTTTGGAACAAAGAATCGATCCGCTGAGTGCACAACAACAAAGGTCCATGCAGGTGATTGCCTCCAGTGGTCATCACCTGCTGGACTTGATCACAGACATTCTGGATCTCTCCAAAATCGAAGTTGGAAAATTCGAGTATCGCCCTCAACTTGTGCTGGTGGATGACTTGTGCCGTTCTAGCCTGGCATTTATCAATAGCCAGGCCATTAAGAAATCCATTGAGGTGAGTTATGAGAATGACACCTCCATTGTCAGCCTCTCGGCCGACCCGCGACGCTTAAAGCAAATCCTGATCAATCTGCTCTCTAACGCGGTCAAATTTACCCATGAAAAAGGAAAAGTCACACTGAAAGTGAACACAAACCCCGAACAGGACCGGATCGAATTTTCGGTTATCGATACGGGCATTGGCATTGCTCAGGAGGATATTGGCCGGCTCTTTCACCCTTTCGTACAATTAGACAGCACCCTCAACCGGCAATTTGATGGCACCGGCCTCGGCCTTACGCTGGTTCAAAAGCTGGCCGACCTGCACGGCGGCAGTGTGGAAGTGGAGAGCGAGCCTGGAAGAGGGAGCCGCTTTACGATCTTCCTACCGTTGGGACTGGAATCTACACAGCAGGGCCCGGGCGATAAGCCGAAAGGCAAAAATCAACGCGCTGAGCCCCGAGAAAATGACGTTGCCACTGTACGAGAATCAGCTGCGCTGGCCAGAATCCTCATTGCGGAAGACAATGCAGCGAACATCCTCACGATTGGTGATTATCTGGTAAGCCACGGGTACGAAATTATCGTTGCCCATGATGGTGCAGAAGCGCTCGAGAAGGCAGAGTCCCTCAAGCCAGATATGATCTTGATGGATATTCAAATGCCGACGATGAATGGATTGGAGGCCATGACTCATCTACGGGCGAATCCCCGCTTCAGTACTACGCCGATCATTGCTTTGACTGCCCTGGCCATGCCCGGCGATAGGGAGCGCTGTCTTCAGGCCGGTGCCAGCGAATACATGAGCAAGCCGGTGAGCCTAAAGTTATTATTGAAAACCATCGAAACATTACTTGGCAAAAATTATCGCTAAACAACCATAGTTGGGGAACCATTGGGATAAGTGATTCGTCCACTTTTCAGGATGAAGCCTCAAACACGGTTCTGTATCACAGCAGCTGTAATTGTGGTGGTGCTTGGCGTAGCGCTTTTCGTTTTTTCTGCTCAGTTATCGGAACCCCTAACCATCTTTTCCGCCACGATCAATCGTGATTGTGCTCCGTGGGATGGCGCGGCATTCACGGTATCCATTCCCTATGATACGGTTTCAGTAATTATGATTTCGATCTGGCGTTCGCCTGATTTCAAAATCCCAAGGACGTTTTCGCTTCCCAATGAAGCAAGCCAAGTTGGGTCAGCCTATCGCGTATCGCAGCTCGACCCGCTGATTCCGTTGAAGGGTGAAGTCTCGTTCCACCGCGTCGGGGAGACAGGGCCCATCGAAGGCCGATTCCGCCTCAGGTCGGAAAGAGGCGAGACATTTGCGGGGAAATTCATCGCTGAGTGGGGCGAGCGAATGGCGCTATGCGGATGAAAAATCGATTGCCGCAGAAGTTTTGATTCCCCAGAAACACGCCGTTCGGTCATGGAGCCGGACGGCGTTCCTGATATTGTATATTGAAGGTTTCATGCAGAACTGGGAGAGTTTTAATATCCCTGCCAGCCTCAATGGGCTTCGCGCGCAATGTTTGAAGCATCTTTCTACGGTCCGATTTAGCCAGTTCCAGCGCTTGTTCCGCATCACGCAGAATCGCATCGATCGAGTGATATTCCTCCCCGCATAAAACGACACCCACATTCGCCCGCACCTGCAATTCGCTTTCCGATTTAGCCAGATATTTTCTGATCTTGTTCTGTACCCGGGAGGCAATCAGAATTGGCTTTTCATGGTTGTCAACATCTTCAACCAGGATCAGGAAGACGCCTCCAGTGAACCTTGCGATGGTATCTGTTGGCCGCAACATGGTCTTGAGCAACCCAGCTGAATCTTGAAGTACCCGCTTGTTATATTCCTTTCCAAACAGGTAATCGATTTTGTTTGATTGTCCCAAATCCAGCTGCAGTACGGCAAATTTATTGTGATGAAGTTGTTTCGCCCGTTCCAACGCATATTCCAGTCGTGTCAAAAAGAAGGCGCGGTTATAAACGCCGGTAAGCACATCCCAGGGCAGGCTGTCCATGCTCTTTTCTGTGGGGCAAATTTTCAGGATCAGATTACTCATCTGTTCGATATTTACAGGCTTTAGTAGAACGAGTTCCGGCTGTATGGGGAGCGTAGCGATCAAGGGCGCATGGGCTGTTATCACCACCACCGGGATGTCTTTGAGGCGCGGATCGGCCTCCATCATCACCAGGATTTCGCTCCCAGAAACACCAGGCAAATTTAGATCCAAAAGAACGATATCTGGAGTACTTTGGGCAAGGTATTCTGCCGCAACTTTGCCATGCAGTGCAATTTCCGTCCGGTAACCTGCCAGATCCAGGACGTGGCGGAACAACGCAACGATATCGCGGTCATCTTCGACAATCAGTGCGAATGGTTTATTCACTCAAACTCCTCATTTACTCCTATTTCGTGAAGAGCCGCACCCTGAACAGCTCTCGCAGAAAAGTGTGAACAGGCAAAGCTTGCATTTCTGTAAGTACAACAACATGACGCCCTTATGGGTAGACAGTTACAACCTGGTAGTCGTAACCAGGTTACAAACCTACATTTCCGGGTCGTAGATTGCGTCACCTGGTCGCAAAACGATGCAAATGCGTACTATTTGCCGAGCCAAGATTGGAGCGCTGGCTTCGGCTGGCGTGGAAACATGCACATGAAATTCACACATTTCTTTCACGCTTTCTTAAAGACCTCTCAGTATGATAAATCTTATTCATATTTATCCAGGAGCCTTTTATGGACAACGATGACAACCCAGTAGGGCAGATCCTCAACCGCAGAGATGCGCTCAAAGTATTAGGCATAGGAAGCGCGGCTTTTCTGGCTTCGTGCGCAGCACCCAACGCGACAAGTACCTTATCCCCAACAGCAATCCCAACTGTGGGCGTAGGATCGACACAGGTGGCACCAACAGCTGGAACGGCTCTGGACTGCGTTGTCCGCCCGGAATTGACAATCGGACCCTATTTCGTGGATGGCCAGCTCAATCGTTCCGATATTCGTTCCGATCCATCCGACAATTCCATAGTCGAGGGTCTTCCGCTCATACTCAATATCAATGTCGCCAGTGTTGGTAATAATAGCTGTGCTCCCATCGAAGGCGCACAGGTGGATATCTGGCACTGCGACGCAGAGGGTCACTACTCGGGCGTTTCC
>Ga0114129_10009995_pt1 | contig 13525 bp, 17 predicted proteins | sample RhiMetdeltSRZDD1_FD_80071 | JGI IMG/M metagenome (GOLD analysis project Ga0114129, IMG submission 80071) | Populus rhizosphere microbial communities from Tennessee, USA - Rhizosphere MetaG P. deltoides SRZDD1 (version 2) (version 2) | ecosystem: Host-associated > Plants > Roots > Rhizosphere >...
ACTTTGCGGTGCTCGCTCAGATGCGCGCTGACAAACTCGTCATCCTCGATCCCTATCCAGACGACCGTGACTTGCGGGCTTCCATTCGAGTTCAGCGTCGTCAGATGGGCAAGCGGTCCAGTCGATACCAGCGAGCGCACCGATTCCGGGATCATTCGGTCACCTCCTGATGAACGCGCCTGGTTGTCGCGGTCTCTGACCCTGCGTCGTGTGCGGGCCCGAACGCGGTCGCCAGCTCGTCAAGTCGCTGCCTCGTTCCGGTGGCGCGCCGCTTCCGCAGCCAGCGACGCCGGCCCTCGACGTCCGTGCTCAAGAACTTCACCCACTCTTCCGCTGTGGTCTGTACGACCACGTCCGCCGCTGCTTCACCGCGCTGTCGTATCCACCTGGTGCCGTTGAAGCGAATGGTGTAGCTGCGATCGTCACCGAAGCGGAAGACCCAGGCCATGCGACGCGCGCCGCGCGTTCGGCGCTGCGCGAGGTATCGCACGGTGGCGTCCATGGCGCGGCCGGGATGGATCGCTTCACCGCGACGCGGCGGTCCCAGCGCATGATCCATCCCCCAGACGAGCAGTGCGTCGAAGACCGGCTCGAGCGCCTGCCCCTTGGGCGTGAGGCGATACCAGACCTCCCGCTCGCCGGCGACTTCGCGGATGAGGATTCCATCCGCCTTGAGAGCACGGAGGCGGGCGCTGAGCCACTTGGGCGTGATCGCCGCGAGCGACCGCCTCAGATCACCGAAGCGACGCGGACCACCGAGCAGGTCGCGGACGATCAACAGCGACCACTTCTCGCCGACAGTCTCCAGGGCGCGTGCGGCAGGGCAGAAGTGCTGGTAGCTGCGCTTGGAGGGGCGCCGAACGTCTGGGGTCATTGACGCCATGATATACGAAGTATACTATCCGGTATCCAAAAGATACTGTAGTCGCACACACCAAGCGAGCACGACGACGCGATTGGCCAGCGCTAAACACACACCATGTGGCTGCCGGTCTTGCGATGTCCACAGTAACCCAGTCCTAGGCCACTGTGGTTACAGTACGCCACGCACTGACCGTTGCAGCAGCCAAAGGCGTTGTCACCAAACGTCCATAGCGTCGGGATGGCGCGCCCTATCTCGTGCGGGAGCCGTGGCAATACGTGCACGACAGAGGAGCGATCCTTGTGTAGCGTCTCTTCGAGAAACACGCTCGTCGCCTTGCCCATCGTTCCGGTCCTCACGTAGATTCCCAATCCCAGCATCGACGAAACGCCGCGCTGGTCAAAATAGAGGCCAATCTCACGTGCGAGTTGTGCGTTGGCCGAGAAGCGACGATACATCGCCATTACCGTTGCGTCGGTCGTGAACTCCAGCGCCTGCACCTTGCCATCGGACGCGACCGCAAACCGATGCGGCGCGATCCGGGTTCCGGTTCCAGCCGCAGGCTCGCCCTTGGTCACCAGAACCGATGCGTGCCCCTTGCGTGGGGTATAGCGCCGTTCAACGAACAGCGATCCCGTCAAGCACCGGAAATGCCGATGCAACAGGAACAGACCCAGATAATCATTCGCGTTGTAATCCTTGATGATGCGCAACGCACCGCGAATCGTCTCGATGTGTTCGGGGTCACGCTCCAGCCTCTCGTGAGCAGCCTCGACATCGTCGATCAAATGGTTATAAGCGGTCCGATAGACCTGTAGCTTTGCTTTGGTCAGGACCATAAGACCTCCTTACAACGCCGCTGCGACTGTGCTGCTTGCTCCATCCTAGCGCGGAGAAGAAGTACACGGCCGGCGGCGGGATCGTACCCTCCAAAAGGAGGGTCTGACGACCAACGCGCCGCCCGCGTCGTCTCAAGGGCGTGAGTGACTCGAATACGCAGACCCAGCGGCTCCTGGAAGCGGAGCTCGATCAGATCGCCGAGCGGCTGCATAGCGGCGCGGGCGACCTCACGGCCGGGCCGGCAGGCGGTGATTTTTTCGACGTCGCACAGGAGCTCGAGCATCAGGAGATGGCGCGCCTCGGCGCGTCGCGCCTGAACGAACGTGCGCATCGGCTGCGCATCGCGCTGCGGCGCGTGCTCAGCGGGGAGTACGGGGTCTGCGCGGAATGCGGTACGGCGATCTCACCCATCCGCCTGCGCGCCATTCCCGACACCACCACGTGCGTGGCGTGTCAGGACCGGCTCGAGCACGGCGCGAGGCGCAAGTCATGAGAGATCTGGAGACGCATCAGTGGCTCGCTTTCTTCACGGGAGATATCAGCCATGAAGGATTCCTCGAACGCGGTTCGAGTGCCGTCGGGCGACGAAGTCATCGCCCCCGTCACGATTCTCGATGCGCAGGGGCAGGTGGTGCGGGTGCTGGCGGCCGACGAGTTTCGGCGCACTCACCCGCGGGATCCGACGGCACGATTTCCCATGGCGGCGATGCGGCGACGGCGTCGCGACGACGCCTAGCCTTCCTTCGCAGGGGTCGAGCCGCCGCCGGCTGGGGTGATCCCGAGCCGCGAGGCGAAGCGCACGAGCTCGGCCACCGAGCCCGCCTGCATCTTCGCCATGACGTGCGCCCGCTGCTCCTTCACGGTGGCCTCGCTCGTGCCCAGCTCGCCGGCGATCTGCTTGTTGAGCAGACCCGCGACGATGCGCGTCAGCACGTCTCGCTCACGCGGGGTGAGTGACGCGTAGCGGCTTCGAAGCTCCGTCCGCTCCCGGCGATCGATACGCATCGCTCGATCGCGCTCGGTGGCGCTCCGAATGGCGTCCAGCAGATCCTGCTCGCGGAACGGCTTCGTCAGAAACTCGACCGCGCCGGCCTTCATGGCGCGCACCGACATCGGAATGTCGCCGTGCCCGGTGAGGAAGATGATCGGCAGCGCACCGTCGGTGTCGGCCAGCTCCCGCTGGAGATCGAGGCCGCTGAGCCCGGGCAGGCGGACATCGAGCACGAGGCATCCGGGCACGTCGGGTCGGCGCGCCTTGAGGAAGGCCTGTGCGCTTGGAAAGACCTCGACGCCGAATCCGACCGAGCTGATGAGTCGGCGCAGGCTGTCGCGAACCGACGAGTCGTCGTCGACGACGAACACGACCGGAGCGGTCGGCGTCACGGCATCCTCGGCAGCGCGAATTGGAACGTGGCGCCGTGCGTTGGATTCGGCGTGGCCCACAGGCGACCGCCGTGCGCTTCGATGATCGAGCGGCTGATCGAGAGCCCCATGCCCATGCCGCCCTCCTTCGTGGTGAAGAAGGCCGTGAACAGCCGGCTCACATTGTCGGGATCGATTCCGACGCCCGCATCTTGCACCGCCACCAGCACCTGGTCGTTGTCGTGCGGACGCGAGCGTATCACGAGCTCGCGCGGTCGGTCGGCGACGGTCGCCATCGCCTCGATGCCGTTCATCACGAGATTGATGAGGACTTGCTGCAGCTGAACCCGATCGCCGACGACCGACGGGTTGGTTGAGCCTAGATCCAGTCGCAGCGAGACGCCATGGTCGCGTACTTCGCTGCGCACGAGCGGCAGCATGTCGCGGATGACGTCGTTGACGTCCACCCGCGCGCGCTGGGGATCGCTCTTCGTCACCAGCTGTCGGATGCGCTGGATCACGTTGCCGGCCCGATGGCCATCACTCACCACGGCGGTCAGCGCCTCACGGATCATGTCGAGATTCGGAGGCGTCGTCGCCAGCCAGTTGAGCGATGCATTGGCATCGGCCACGATCGCCGCCAGCGGCTGGTTGATCTCGTGGGCGATCGAGGCCGCCAGCTCACCGAGGGTCGTGACGCGCGTGACGTGCGCGAGCTCCGCCTGGGTCTGGCTGAGAGCTTCGGCGGCGAGCATGTGCGGCGTGAGGTCGCGACTGATGACCAGCGCGGCCTCGACGCGCTTGGCATCCGGCCGCAGTGGCGAATAGGTTGCCGACAGGTACCGGCGGCCGGCCGGGGTCGGAAACCAGCCGACGAAGCTCACCTCTTCTCCCGCGAAGCACCGATCGAAATTCGGCTTGTATGCTTCCTCGAAGGGCTCCGTTCCCGCGAGCTCGTCGACGCGCATGCCGACGATGCGCTCCGCGGGCAGCCGCCACCGTCGCTCGAAGGTCGGGTTGACGCGCTGATATCGGTAGTCTCTGCCGACGATGTACACCGCATCCGGCGCGATCTCGAACACGTGTCCCGTGAGGTATTCGGCGCGCTTGCGCTCGGTGATGTCCTGCACGGTGCCGAAAATGCGTCGCGGCCGGCCGGACTCGCCCCTCACGAGGTCGCCCTGAGAATGGATGTGGCGCACGTCGCCGCTGGGACGGACCACTCGATACTGGACGTCGTAGCGCTCGCCGCTTCGCAGCGCCGTCGCGGCCTCGACGACGAATTGTCGATCATCGGGATGAATCAGTGTGAAAAACTCGTCCGGCGTGAACGTCCGTGCCTGTGGCAGCAGACCGAAGATACGGTAGGTCTCGTCGGACCATGTGACGACGCCCGTTTCGAAGTCGCGCTCCCAGTGGCCGACGTGCGCGAGGCGTTGGGCCTCGGCCAGCCGGCCCTCACTCTCCCGGAGGCTGCGCAGCGTCAGGAGACTGGTCAGAGCGTCGGTGAGGCGGCGGCCGATGGCCTGGAAGAGCAGCCTCTCCTGCGACGTCCAGACACGCGGATACGAGCATTGACTGAGCCCGAACATGTACGGTTGATCGCCCTTCGGGTACAGAGGCATGAGCAGTCTCGACTGCACGCCGAGGTCCTTGGCAATCCGATCGGGCAGCGGATGATCAGAGCCCGGTCCGAACGCCACCGGGCCCGGCGATGCTCTGACGATTCGCAGCACCGCCGCCGCGTCGTCGTCCATGGGCACATCGTCGCCGATACCGAAGAGTCCGGGAAATTCCGGGCGCGTGCGCTGCATCCTCACACCGTGCGCGGGCGCTTCGGGATCGCAGGGATAGACCAGCCACGCGCGATCGCAGTCGAAGATCGCCAGCGCGGCGTCGAGGACCTCGCTCATCATCTGCTCGGGATCGTTCGTGCCCTGAATCGCGAGATTGACGCGGTCCATGCTGTCCGCGATCCAACGACGCGCCTGACGGTCCTCCTCCGCGCGCTTCAGCTCCGTGATGTCGACCATGACGCCACGCCGCCGGGTGGGACGGTCACCGTCGAGCCCCGCACTGATGTGGTCGCGGATCCACACGACCCGACCATCCGCAGCGATCATGCGGTACTCGAGGTCGTGGTCCCGCTTGTCACGCAGCACCCACGCGCGGTCCTCCGGATGAAGGTGATCCTCCCAAAAGGTCGGATCGGAGAGCCAGCGCTCGCTCGGATAGCCCAGGATGCGCTCGGCCTGGCGGTTCACGAACGAGAACTGAAGGGTCGTGGCGTCCGCCTCCCAGACGATCCCGTCGACGGAATCGACGAGATCCCTGAATCGGTGCTCCGCCGACACGGCGTCGGCGACCGCGCGGTGTAACCGTTCGTTGCTGCGCTCGACCTCTGCCGTTCGCTCGCGAACTCGCGCCTCGAGCTCTTCACGCGCACGTTTCAGCGCGTCCTCCGCACGACGTCGTGCAGCGCTGATCGCCGCCAGCAACGCCGCCAGGACGCTGAAGATCGCCAGGCGGGGAAGCTCCGGGGTGTGCATCTTCAGTGAATCGAACGGGGCCGTGAAGAAGTAATCGAAGGCCAGCGTGGCCAACGCCCCAGCCAGGAGCGCCGGCCGCAGCCCGCTGATCAAGCCGGTGACGAGCACCGCCAACAGCAAAAGCTGCGCGCCCGCCAGCACGACCGGTCGCAGCCACAGGCCGACGCCCACGGTGACCGCCACGCAGAACACCGCGACGCCGTATCGGACGAGCGCGTACCGCGCGACGTGGCGCTGCATCAGACACCCCGTGATCGCGACCGCCGGCCCTGGATCACGCCGATGTGAGCGCCCTCCGCACGGCATCGAGGAGCGCAGCGCTTCGAACCGGCTTTTCCAAAAACGCCACCGCCCCGGCCTCGAGCGATCGGCGGCGCGTCTCCTCGTCAGCGTGAGCGGTCAGTATGATGACCGGGATGCGCGAGCCTGCGGAGGCGAGGTGTCGGAGCAGATCGAGACCGCTCATGCCGGCCATGCGCACATCGAGGACCATGCAGCCGATGCTATCCCCTGGCGAACCGTCCAGAAATGCTTCGGCCGAATCGAAGGTCTGGACGGGAAAGCCCACGGACATCAACAAGTTTCGGAGCGAGCGGCGCAGCGATGCGTCGTCGTCTACGATGCAGATCAGCCGCCCGTCGTGCGTACCCATCAGCCGCCGGCCTTCTCTAACGGTGAGAGTCGATTCCGCAGATGCTAGTGGCGAAGAGCGCCAGTGTCTACCCTACCTTCGTTCGGGTGCCGCCACGATTCGCGGCGCGTCGCCCCCTTCAGTGCTCGATTTCGCTCCCTGCCGCCTCGCCGCCAGGATCTCCTTGGCTTTCGATGCCTCAGATGAAACGGTGGTGACGTGGCCACCGCGATCCAGGCAGTGCTGCGAGCGTTGCGGCTTCGGGGGAAGGTACTACACCTCCGAGGAGACGTTTTGACGTCAGGCGACGGAGAGCTCGGTCATCGTCACCGACTGATCAAGTCGCTTGCGCAGGAACAACCGCGCGCGGTGCGCACGCGTCTTCACGACCGGGGTGCTGAGCCCGAGGATCTCCGCGATCTCCGCATTCGATCGTCCCTCGATATCGCGCAGCACCAGCACGGCCCGGTAGGGAGCGGGCAGCTCGTCGATCGCCGCGCTGAGCGCCGTCCGCAGCTCCGCCTGGATGGCGGGATCGCTCGCGGCCTGCGACCAATCGGCCACCGGCTCGGCGTGGCAACCGCGCTCGTCGAACAACGGAAGGACTTCGTCCAGGGAGATCTCGTTCCGGCGGCCCTGCCGGCTGCGAAGCTTCTGGTAGGCGGCATTGGCCACGATACGGTAGAGCCATGACCCGAATGCGGACTCGCCGCGAAACGTGTCGATCTTGCGCACCACGGCCCAGAACGCATCCTGCACGACTTCTTGCGCGTCCTCGCCGTTGCCGGTGATTCGGCTGGCAAGACGATAGGCACGCTCGCCGTACGTGTTCATCAGTCGCTCGGCGGCCATGGGCTCGCGACGTCTGAGCGCCTCCAGCAGATCGTGATCGCGGTCGATGCTCCTCGGGAAAGCCTGAAGAGTCATGTCAGCTCCTCGCCGTTTCCGTGAATGTCCGATTTCGATCTACGGCGAAGATACTGTTCGAGTGCGCGCGCTTCTACCCGACTTTGGTTGGGTTGGGATCCACCCTACTTTGGTAGGGTTACTCGGCGAACGGTTCTCCTTGACCAACCACCTGTTCGGGCCGATTCTCGGCAATCATGACAGCCGCGCTCCGGAATACGGGGATCGAGCCCGTCGGTGAGATGCCGTGGGGGACTCACTTTTGTCACTTCTACGAGACCCCGGACGATCTCCTGGAAACCCTGCTGCCCTTTTTCAGGGCCGGCCTCGAATCCAACGAGTTCTGTGCCTGGGTCGTTTCCGAGCCCTTGATCGAGAGCGAGGTCTGGCAGGCACTCGAGCGGGCGGTTCCACGGTTCGAGCGGTACGTGTCCGAGCGCAGCATCGAGGTGCTGAACGCTCGCGACGTATACCTGGCGGCGGGCGAAATCGATCTCCATCGGATCATCGGCAACTGGAATGACAAGCTCAAGGCGGCGCTGGGCAGAGGCTATCAGGGCATTCGGGTAAGCGGGAATACCGCCTGGCTCGAGCAGAAGCAATGGCCGGACTTCATGGAGTACGAAGCCCAGCTGAACCGCGGCATCAGCGATCAACCGATGCTCGTGCTGTGCACGTATCCGCTCGCAACGGCTGCGGCCACCGAGTTCCTCGACGTCACGGCCACGCATCAGTTCGCCGTCGCGAAGCGTCGTGGCCGCTGGGAAGTGGTCGAGACGCCCCAGCTCGCGCAAGCAAAGGCCGAGATCGCTCGGCTCAACCGCGAGCTCGAGCAGCGGGTGGTCGAGCGGACGATGCAGCTCGAGACCGCCATCCTGGACCAGCGGCAGGCCTGGTCGGCGCTGCAGGAGACACAGAAGGCGCTTGCGCACGTGACGCGGCTCACTACCATCAGCGAGCTGACCGCATCGCTCGCGCATCAGGTGAATCAGCCGCTCAGCGCGATCGCCGCAAACGCGACCGCGAGCCTGCACTGGCTCGCGCGCACTCCGCCCGCCATCGACGAGGCCACGGAAGCAATGCAGCTCGTGATTCGGGATGCCGAGCGGGCCGGTGACATCATCACGCATACGCGCGCGCTCGTAAAGAAGTCGAACGACGACAAAAGCCTCGTGAAGGTCGACGAGATGATCCGTGAGGTGCTCCGCTTCATTCAGCCCGAGCTGGCGAAGCACGACGTGGTCGTCGAGCAGGCGCTGGCCGAGGGGCTTGTCCCGGTGCTGGCAGATCGGGTCGAGCTACAGCAGCTCGTCTTGAACCTCATCATGAACAGCATCGACGCGATGGCCGCGGTGATGGCCCACCCGCGCCGTCTGGTCATCTCGTGCGACCCTGCGCAGGTCGAGGGCGGCCGCGGCGTCCTCGTCGCGGTGCAGGATGCGGGGATCGGGGCCGGCACGCATGACCTGGAAAAGCTCTTCGATCCCTTCTTCACGACGAAGCGTGATGGTTTGGGGATGGGCTTGTCGATCGGCCGTTCCATCGCCGAGGCTCACGGAGGACGGCTCTGGGCCCGCCGCAATGCGGACTACGGGCTGACGTTCTATTTGCAGCTACCGGAAACGGACCGCCGATCCACGCCCTGACCGTCTACTTCGCGGGCGGGTTCCCTGGAGCAGTCGTCGGCTGGTTTGCGGGCGCCGTCGTAGGAACGGGTGCGGTCGTCGGCGCGAACATACCGCTCGGAACCGGGATCTGATTACCCTTGGCGTACATGCACTGCAGATACGTCATGTCGTACCGCCACTGTTTCGTCGTCTCCGCATCGGTCGCGGCGGTTTGTCGGCACGCCGCGTCGTCGGAGCGAAAGTCGTCGGCATTCTTCGCGGAGCCCGGAAGCGCCATGACTGTCGGCCCACTCAGCACGCTCGCGCAGCCCGCCAGCAACAATCCGGCAACGAGCGCGATCGGCCAGCGTCTCATCGCCGTCATCCCGCGTGCGGAGTGACGTGCAACCACGGCTGCCCACACGACTGCACGCCGGCGTAGTTCGCCTGTCCGCTCGGGCAGTAGCCGGCCTGAGGTTTTTCGATGTATACGGGCGGCGCCTGAACCGTCGGCGCCGACGGCGCGTACGCGTAGGCGCCGTACGGCCAGTACGCCCAGTATGGATCCCAGCCCCAGTAGGGCCCGACCCCGATGAACGCACCGCCATGGAATCTGTCGTGATGCCCATCGAAGCCGTGGTGTCCGTCGAAGTGGTGCCCCGCGAATCCGTGTTCGCCGCTGAATCCCCCGCGCGGGCCACCGAAGGCGTGCCCGCCGCCGAAAGTGTGCCCACCGCCGACGGCAGCGCCACCACCGAAATGCCCACCACCACCGCCGCCGCCGCGCGCGTACGCCGGCGCGCCGCTGGCGAGGATCAAGATTCCGATCAATGCGGTCAGCCGAACTAACTTGCTCATTTCACACGTACCTCATTCTTATGACGTGCCCGCCGCGACTCCGGATGCCCGACCGAGGACATCACAGGAGCTTATTGCCGCAGCTGGTGCGCCGGCGTGAGATCACGCCGCGCTGAGGGCGCTCCGCACGGCGCCGAGGAGCGCGGAGCCCTGAACCGGCTTCTCTAGAAACTTCTCCCCATTTTTACGAAATCTGCGTAGCCCGTAACGGCCGCCTTGTCGTCAGCATCGAAAGCAAAAGATATCGGCGCCCAATGTGCCTCGGACGTCGTCGTAAGGACGGTACCAATTCACCGGAGGAACGGCATGCCGCACCGGGAACGATTCGAGATTCTCATCCTTGGAAGTGGCGCGGGCGGCAAGCTCCTGGCGTGGCACATGGCGCGAGCGGGTCGACGGACAGCCGTCGTGGAGCGCCGGTGGATCGGCGGCTCCTGCCCCAACGTCAACTGTCTGCCCAGCAAGAATGAGATCCAGAGCGCGAAGGTCGCCGCGCTCGTGCGCCACGGCGCCGAGTACGGCGCCAAGACCGGTCGTGTCGCCATCGACATGGCGACGGTTCGTGATCGCAAGCGCAAGATGGTCGACGACCAGATCGCGGCGCACCTGAAGAACTACAAGGAGAGCGGCACCGAGCTGATCATGGGCTCTGGCCGATTCGTGGCCCCGAAGACGCTCGAGGTGGAGCTGAACGACGGCGGCACACGGGCGCTGGCCGGCGATCGAGTGTTCATCAACGTCGGCACGCACGCGGCCATTCCGAGCGTGTCCGGGCTCGAGGACGCCCGCCCGCTCACCAACATCGAGGCGCTCGAGCTCGATTATCTGCCACCGCATCTGATCGTGCTCGGAGGCGGCTACGTGGGGCTCGAATTCGCCCAGGCCTATCGGCGCTTCGGCAGCAGCGTGACCGTGATCGAGCACGGGCCTCAGCTCATGGGCCGCGAGGATCCCGACGTCTCGGAGGAGCTGCAGCAGATTCTCGCCGACGAAGGGATCCAATTCCTGGTGGGCGCCGAGATCGTGCGTGTGCACGGTCGATCCGGCAAGGAAGTCACGCTTGTCGTGCGCACGATCGCCGGCGAGCAAAAGCTCGAGGGCAGTGACATCCTGGTCGCGGCCGGACGTATACCGAACACCACCGATCTCGGTCTGGACAAGGCCGGCGTCGAGCTGGGTGCTCATGGCTTCGTTCGCGTCAACGAGCGGCTGGAGACGAGCGCCGCCGACGTCTGGGCCATCGGCGAATGCGCGGGAAGCCCGCAGTTCACGCACGTCTCGGAAGACGACTTTCGGGTCATCCGGGACAACCTGGCCGGCGGCAGCCGCAGCACGCGTGATCGCCTGGTGCCGTACTGCATGTTCACGGACCCACCGCTGGCCCGCGTGGGACTGAGCGAAACCGACGCGCAGCGCCTGGGCGTCGACGTGCGCGTTGCGCGGCTACCGATCAGCTCCGTGCTCCGGGCGCAGACGACCGGCGAGAAGCAAGGCTTCATGAAGGCGCTGATCGGTGCTCGCGACGACCGCATTGTCGGCTTCACGATGATCGGCGCCGAGGCCGGCGAGGTCGTGGCCACCGTCCAAGCGGCGATGCTGGCCGAGCTGCCGTACTCGAGGCTGCGTGACGCGGTGATTGCGCACCCGACGATGGCGGAGGGGCTCGGCCTGCTCTTGTCGAAGGTGCCGCCGCCTGGCGCATGAGGCGTTCACATCGCACCATCCTCGGCGATCAATTCGAACGAGACGACAGTGACGCGATAGTCGACTGCTCCGGGAATCGTTTCTGCGAAGTACGACGTCGTGCCGCCTGGAACGATATCATCGTCCGCCCAGACGAGCCGCTCGCCCATGCGGTGGTTTGCGGCATCTACTCCTTCGATGTGCAACCGCACGTCGATCGCACGGAACGGCGACGTATTGTCGACGTGCCCCTCGATGGTCGACGGCAACACACCCGGCTGCCAGCTCACACGAAACCAGTTGCTCTGCGAGTCACCCTGATCCTCGCCCCACCCGGCCTTCGGAGCGAGGGCGATGACGAGCGCCAGCGCCAGCACGGTCGCGATGCGAACACTCGAGCGACTCCGACGATCGGGACGAACGATCGGTGTAGTCATGGCTGATCCCCCGAACACGGCGATGCCGACGCGCTCGCCGTCGATACTGCGGCCGGTGACATGTCGACCGCGATGTTGCTGCCGGCTCGGCTGCGTCGATACGCGGTCGGCGTCACGCCAGTGACGCGCCGAAACGTCGTGGCGAAGTGGCTCGCCGTCGTGAAGCCAACTGTCCGAGCGACCGATCTGATCGAGGACGTCGAATCCGCGAGCAGGGCCGTCGCGGCGGCGATCCTTCGGCGCAGGATGAAACGATGCGGCGACAGCCCCGTGGCCCTCTTGAACAGCCGTGCGAAGTGATACGGGCTCATGTGGACGACCGCCCCGAGGTCGGCCAGCCGGAGCTCGCGCTGCAGGTTGTTGTCGATGTGCGCCTGCACTCGGCGGAGGCGGCTTTCGGGCAGCGCCCCGACGACACCCCGCGTTCCGGTGTCGCGCGGTGCGTTGTCAAGTTCCGTCGTCGCGTCCGGGCCTTCGTTGCTCACCGGCGGGAACGAACGCTATTCCGACGAGTCGACCGCGCAGTCCGAATTGGTCGGCATCGTCCTGGCCGGCGCGATCGCTGAACACCAGACTCTTCATGCCGCCTTTCTCCGCGCGCGCGATGCCGGCTCGTCCCGACACGTCGAACGCGGATGACGCACGCGAAGGCGCCACGCCTCGAAGCGGTCGAGCACAACCATTGCGACGACGATGAGCAGCATGTCCAGGAGGAGGACACCTGTGCTCGAGTGACTCACGGCCATGGCCCCGGGCCCCAGAGTCGAAAATCCGAAGCGTCCTGGGTGACGACCGCCGCCTCGTCAGCCGCTGTCCGTTGGCGGACCAGCGCCCGATACTTCTCGTACTGCGGTTGGCCGCCGGCGTAGAGGCATCTGCATCCGGTAGGATCGGCGAAGACGAAGTACGGTTCGCCATTCCGCTCGTGACGAAGGATTTTCCCGGTCGTCAGCGTCTGGAGGTGTGCCAGCTTCTCGGGGGTGTCCGCCGGCTTGATCTCGAATCCCGCTTCGGCGAGCAGGCGCTCGGTCGCCGGCGTGTCGTGCGCCTGCAGGCCCGCACATCCGGCCGCGGTCAGTACTAGGCCGGCGATCATCCATGCTCGTCTCATCGTTGACCCCTCATGCGTCGCCCGACGTCAGAGCCGAGGCAGGGCCTCGGCGATCGACGCCGGGATATGGAGCTCGACGGCCTGACAGGCGAACCAGCCCACGCTCAGCAGCACCGCGATCGCGACCGTCTTGACGATCCGATTCAGGCGCAGACCCGGGCGCTGAGTCTCGGGGGCCGCGGTGGGCGCAGAGCGGCGCGTGATTCTGTCGTTGCACGTCCGCTGCCGCGCGATGAAGATCCGCCGACGCTCCTCGAGTGTGAGCTGACCCATCATCTACCTCCTCCTCCGAGCAATCGTTGTCGCGTACGATCTTGGGATGGCGCGACCCGCCGCGGCGTTACGGCGCGTGCGCGAAGGTCGAACGGGCCTGGGGGCGTCGCCGGCGCGTAACCTCGCTCTCCTCTCCGGCCGTCTCAATGACAAATTCAACCGAAGCCGAGGAGCATGATGGACAGACCGATCACGCGACGTGGGACCCCCCGATGAGCTTGTGCGTGTTGTGTGCGCAGCCCACGCTCGGCCCCGGCGACCTCTGCCCCTATCACATCGCCGGCCAGAGTGATGACTGGGCGGCGGGGAACCGGGTCATGTGTGACTTCCTTCATCGCGGCATCGTCGGGACCACGCGGCACGACGTCGCCGATCCGTCCATCGAGCTGTTCGACGATTCGCTCGA
>Ga0114129_10009997_pt1 | contig 13522 bp, 13 predicted proteins | sample RhiMetdeltSRZDD1_FD_80071 | JGI IMG/M metagenome (GOLD analysis project Ga0114129, IMG submission 80071) | Populus rhizosphere microbial communities from Tennessee, USA - Rhizosphere MetaG P. deltoides SRZDD1 (version 2) (version 2) | ecosystem: Host-associated > Plants > Roots > Rhizosphere >...
GACAAGCCGAAGCTCAGCGAGCTGAAGCTGCTCATGGTCACTCCCGAGGAGCTGGAGAAGCGCAACGAGGAGATCAAGAAGCGCTTCGTGGAGTTCTTCGGGGCTTAGCGCGTGGACCGCTCGATCGCCGTCTGGGTCAGCGCCGCGCTCGCGCTCGTCGTGCTCATCGCTCTGCCGCTCGGCTGGCTCGGGTGGCTCAGCATCAGCGGCGAGCAGGGGCCGACGCTCGCGCACTATCGTGACGCGTTCACCGACCCCGCACTACAGAAAGCCCTCTGGAACACCGTCGTGCTCGCGTTCTGGGTCGGGGTCGTGTCCGTCGTCATCGGCGCGCCGTTGGCGTGGCTCACCGCCCGCACCGACGTGCCCGCGCGAGGGCTGATCCGCGGGCTGGTGCTCGCGTCGTTCGTGACTCCGCCGTTCCTCGGCGCCTTCGCATGGGTCATGCTCGCGGGGCCGAACGCCGGCATCCTGAACACCGCGTGGCGCTCGGTGACGGGCGCGGACGCGCCGCTGCTGAACATCTTCACGATGCCCGGCCTGATCTTCGTCGTGTCGATCTACACGTTTCCCTACGTCTACATCATGGTCTCCAACATCCTCGCGCTCATCGCCTCCGACCTGGAAGAGGCGGCGGCCATCCTCGGCGCCGGCCGCCTCACGGTGGCGCGCACAGTCACGCTGCCGATGGTGCTGCCGGCGCTCGCGAGCGGGTTCATCCTGGCGGTGCTGCAGGCGCTCGCGCTGTTCGGCTCGCCGGCGATTCTGGCGCTGCCGGCCGGCTTTCACACCGTCACCACCCAGATCTGGTCGCTGTTTCAATTTCCGCCCAAGGTCGAGCAGGCGGCGGCGTTCTCCGTGCCGTTGCTGCTCGCGACGGCGCTGCTGTTGGACGTGCAGAAGCGGCTGCTCGGCCGCCGCGGCTATGCCGCCGTCGGCGGCAAGGGCGGACAGCGTCGAACGATCGCGCTGGGACGCTGGCGGTGGCCGGCGCTGGGGGCGTGCCTCGTCGTGATGTCGGGCGCGATCTTTCTGCCCTACGCCGTGCTCGCCAAGGGCGCGTTCTCGCGCGCGTGGGCCCAGCCGCTCAGCCGCGACAACTTCACGCTGGGCAACTTCGCGTTCACGTTTTTCGAGTACGGCGCCACGCGCGCCGCCATCGTCAACACGCTGGAGCTGGCCGTGCTGACCGCGTGCATCGGCGCGGCGATGGTGGCCCTGCTTTCCTATGTCACCAATCGCCGGCTCGTGGTCGGTCACCAGCTCGTCGCCTTCCTGGTGCTGGCGCCTGTCGTGGTGCCTGGCGTCGTGCTCGCCGTCGGACTGTTCATCGCGTACACGCGGCCGCCGTTCGTGCTGTATGGGACATTGTGGATCCTGTTCCTCGCCTATCTCACGAAAGAGATGCCCGTGGGTTACGCGCAGGCGGATGCCACCTTCCGCGCGATTCCTGCTGACCTCGAGGATGCCGGGCGGGTGCTGGGCGCCGGCCGTCTGCGCATTCTGAAAGAAGTGACGGCGCCGCTGGCCAAGAGCGGCATCATCGCCGCGTGGTGCTTCATCTTCATCGGCGTCATCCGGGAGCTGTCGGCCTCGATTCTGTTGTTCACGCCGAGCACGAAGGTGATGTCGGTCGTCATCTTCGATCTCAAGGAAGAAGGTCAGTTCGGTGCCATCAGCGTGCTGGGCCTCGTCATGCTGGCGCTGACGTTCGCCACGGTGGCGCTCGTCCAAGCCGCGCTGGGCCGGGACGTGCTCGGCGCGCGCCGATGACGGAGTCGCGATGCCGGGCGTAATTCTCAAGGGCCTGTCCAAGCGCTACGGTGACGTCGGTGCCGTGGACGACCTTTCGCTGGAGATCAAGCCCGGTGAACTGCTCGCGCTGCTCGGGCCTTCCGGCTGCGGCAAGACGACCACGCTGCGGCTGATGGCAGGCTTTCTCGCCCCAGAGGCGGGCGAGATCTGGGTCGGGGACCGGTGTCTGTCGTCCCCGACGAGCGTCGTGCCGCCCGAGCGCCGCCGCATGGCGATGATCTTTCAGAGCTACGCGCTGTGGCCGCACATGACCGTCGCGCAAAACGTCGGTTACGGCCTGCGCTTCAAGCCGGGCATCAGGCGCAGCGACCGGGACGCGCGCGTGCGTGAGATGTTGCGCGTCGTCCAGCTAGGCGGATACGAAGCGCGCTATCCCGGTGAGCTGTCGGGCGGCCAGCAGCAGCGGGTGGCGGTAGCCCGGGCGCTCGTCGTCGAGCCCGAGATCCTGCTGCTCGACGAGCCGCTCTCGAATCTCGATGCCAATCTCCGTGAGGAGATGCGCTTCGAGATTCGGCGGCTGCACGAGACGTTCGGCATCACGACGCTCTACGTCACGCACGACCAGGCGGAGGCGATGGTGATCTCCGATCGCATCGCCGTCCTGAGGGCCGGAAAGGTCGCGCAGGTCGGTACCGCCGATGACCTGTACCATCGCCCACGAACGCGCTTCGTGGCCGAATTCATCGGGCGCACGAACGTTCTCGAGGGGATCGCGACGTCGTTCGACGTCGTGGCTCACGGCGGGCTGAGACTGCACATCGCCCCGGGCGCCTTGCAGCCCGGCACGCGCGTCGTGCTGTCGATCCGGCCGCACCAGGTTCAGCTGACCGTTCCCGTCGACGGGACGGAGGGCGCGAACACGTTTCGCGGGACGGTGCAGCGAGCGGCGTTCCTCGGGGACACGGTCGACTACGAGGTCAAGCTCGCCGGCAGCGATCTCGTGGTGCGCGCGGCCGCCGCGCCGAGTCCTCGCTACGAGGTCGGCGCCGGCGTGATGCTTCGGATCGCGCCCGACGCCTGCGTGCCGCTGGCCGAAGCCGAATAGGCGGTCCGGCAGCTCGCGCCGGCGTACACGAAGGTCACACGATGCACGGCGCCGAGCTGATTCTGGCTCTCCTCATTGCCGTCGCGGGGCTCGTCACCATCGCGCGCCGCCTCGGCGTGACCTATCCCATTTTTCTCGTGATCGGCGGCCTGGCGCTCGGCGTGGTGCCGGGCGTGCCGCGAATGGAGATCGATCCCGACGTAATCTTCCTCATCGTCTTGCCGCCACTGCTGTACATCGCCGGCTACTTCACGCCAATTCGAAGCCTGCGCGAGAACGTGACGACGATCAGCTCGCTGGCGATCGGGCTCGTGATTGCGTCGGCCTGTGCGGTGGCGGCGGTGGCTCACGCGCTCGTCCCCGGAATGCCGTGGTCCGTCGCCATGGTGCTCGGCGCGATCGTCGCGCCGCCCGACGCGGTTGCGGCCATTGCGATCACCAGGCCGCTCGCGGTCCCGCGACAGATCGTGACGATCCTCGAAGGCGAGAGCCTCCTGAACGACGCGACGGCGCTGACGATGTACACGATTGCCCTCGCCGTGGCCGGCGGACACGCGTTCTCCGCGGGGAGCGCGGCGGTGACGTTCGCGGGCGCAATCGTCGGCGGGTGCGTCATCGGCGTCGTGGTCGGATGGGTCATCGCCCACGTTCGCGCCCGGCTCGAAGACACCCCGGTGGAGATGACGATCTCTTTGCTCACACCGTATGCGGCGTTTCTTCCTGCCGATCGTCTCGAGAGCTCGGGCGTGATCGCGACCGTGGCCGCGGGCCTCTTTCTGGGGCATCGCGGGTCTCAGATCATGGGCGCCGACGCGCGGCTGACAGGGCGAGCCTTGTGGGACACCATCACGTTCCTGCTCAACGGCTTCGTCTTCATCGTCATGGGGCTCGAGGTGCCGCTGCTGCTGCGCACGCTGACGCCGTCGGCCACGATTCGCATGGTCGGCATCGGGGTCGCCGTGACCGTGGCGCTCGTCATCGTTCGGGCGCTGTGGATCTTCGCCACCGTCTTCGTGCCGTCGGCACGCCGGGGACGGCGCGATGCGTCGGCGTGCTCGCTGATTCTGGCGTGGGCGGGCATGCGGGGCGTCGTTTCCCTCGCGGCCGCGCTCGCGCTGCCCTTGACACTTCCGGGCGGATCGTCGTTGCCGCTGCGCGACACCTTGATCGTCGTGACCCTCACGGTCATCGTGCTGACGCTGCTCGGTCAGGGCCTCACGCTGCCACCGCTCATTCGAGCGCTCGGTCTTGGTCGTGACGCCGGGCTGCGTGAAGAGGAGGCGCGAGCGCGACAGCGTCTCCTCGACGCCGCGGGCCGCCGGATCGACGAGCTGTATCCCGTGTGGCCGACACACCATCCGCTGCTCGATCAGCTCCGCCAGACGTATCGGCACCGGTCAGAGCACGTCGAACGCCAGCGGGAGACGTCCGCCGGGAGTGAGGAAGATCGCGAGCTGATCGAGCACCGTGAGATCCGCCGAACCGTTCTCGATGCGGAGCGCGAGGCGCTGCTGCGGCTTCGCACCGAAGGCGAGGTCGACGACGGGGTGCTGCGCGATCTCGAGCGCGAGCTGGATCTGGAGGAGCGGCGGATGGATGCGTGACGACCAGCCAAAACGAAAGCGCCCCGGGGGAACACTCCGGGGCGCTTTGGAATGTGCAGGGCCTTGAGTCTATCGATGCCAGCGATGGTCCCAGCGTGCATGCCGGTAGACCGGCACGGCGCGATAGACGATCACCGGCCGCGGGGCCACGACGACGGGCGCAGGCGCGTAATACACCGGGGCCGGCGGAGCCACGTACACGGGAGGGGGACCATACACAACCGGAGGCGGCGGCGTCACGACCACAGGGGCCGGTGCAACGGCGACCGGCCGGGGTACACCACCGAAAATTCCGACTCCACCGAGAATCTGGTTGAAGACCGCGAAGGCACCGAGGCCAAGGGCGGCGTCGGTCGAAGAGCTGGCGAACGCTGCGCCGGGAAGCAGGACCACGGTCAGCAGGGCAACGGCAGCCAGGGATTTCATGGTTTCCTCCTCTCGCTACGGTAACTTTGACGCCGGGCACGCCCGTGCTATTCGGCCCACACCGGTCAGGGCGCCCTATATAAAGGAGGCATTCCATGGCGGGGGTTCGGGCGGCGATGGCGGTCTTGGCGGTGAATGGTGCTGGCCACAGTCGCGGCGGCGCAGACCGCCTCGGTAGACGAGATCGTGTCGAAGCTGCGCGGCGGAGGCTATGTGATCGTGCTGCGCCACGGCGCGACACACAACGATCAGGCCGACACCGATCCGCTGAACTTCGACAACATCGCCAAGCAACGTCAGTTGAACGACAAGGGACGCGCGGACGCGCGCGCGCTCGGCGACGTGTTCCGCCGAGCGAGCGTCCCGCTGGGTCGAGTGTACTCGAGCCGCTTTCAGCGCGCGGTCGAAACGGCGCGGCTGGTTGCCGGCAGGGAGCCCGAAGCGACAGCCGACATCTCCGAGGGCGGTCTCGTGGTGAGCCCCAACGAGAACAATCGCCGGACCCAGGCGCTGCGCGCGCTCATCGCCGCCGCGCCCGACGCGGGGACCAACACGCTGGTCGTGACGCACCGACCGAACATCCTGGACGCGCTGGGGCGAGACTGGTTCGATATCCGCGAGGGCGAGGCCTCCATCTTCAAACCCGACGGCGCCGGTGGGTACACGCCGGTGGGCCGCGTCCAGATCGGGCAGTGGGCGACGGCGAAGTAGCGGTATGATCGCCTGCGGCCATGCCGTTCCGAAGTGACGTCGTCGGCAGCCTCCTGCGTCCCGCCTATTTGCTCGAAGCGCGGGCGGCAGTCGAGTCGGGGCGTCTCAGCGCGCCTGACTTCAAGCGTCTCGAGGACCGCGCGGTGGACGAGGCCGTGCGGCTGCAGGAGGGCGCCGGGCTCGACGTGGTGAGCGACGGCGAGATGCGCCGCTATGCGTTCTTCGGCCACATGATCGAGGCCCTCGCCGGCTTCGACAAGCACGGTGGCTGGGCGATCCCGTTCCGCGACGAGCGCGGCGAAGAGCTCGTTTTCAAGCGCCCGGTCGTCGTCGAGAAGCTGGCGTGGCGCCGCAGCATGTGCGGCGAAGAATTCGCGTACCTCCGCGCGCGCGCCAACCGCCCGACCAAGGTGACGCTGATCAGCGCCCAGCAAGCGGCGGCGTACTACGACCCCAAGCAGTCGGGCGGCGCGTATGCGACACGCGACGCGTTTTTGGCCGACATCGTCGACGTCAACCGCCGCGAGGTCGAGGAGCTGGTGCGGTTGGGCTGCACGTACATCCAGATCGATGCGCCACAGTATGCGGCGCTCCTCGATCCCGAGCTGCGCGCCGGGTACGTTAAGCGAGGCAGCGATCCGGATCGACTCATCGACGCCTGCATCGAGATGGACAACGCCGTCATCGGCCGCCATCCGGGCGTGCTGTTCGGGCTGCACATCTGTCGAGGCAACAATCAGTCGAAGTTCTACGCCAGCGGCGGCTACGAGCCGATCAAGCGCGTGTTCGAGAAGAGCCGGTTTCAGCGGTTTCTGCTCGAATACGACGACGAGCGGTCGGGCGACTTCGATCCGCTGCGCGCCGTGCCGCCTGATCGCGACGTCGTGCTGGGGCTCGTCACCACCAAGAAACCGCACCTGGAATCGATCGACGAGCTGCGGCGCCGCATCGACGCGGCGGCCAAGCACGTGCCGCTCGAGCGCCTGGCGCTGAGCCCGCAGTGCGGTTTTGCGTCCACCATGGAAGGCAACCGCGTCACTCCGGAGGACCAGCGTCGGAAGCTCGAGCGCGTGGCCGAGGTCGCGCGGTTGGTTTGGGGCGGCTGAGGCGACCGCCAGTCATGTCGGCGCGCACGTGGGTCGTTCTCGCGGTGTTCTCGTGCCTCGTCGGTCTCGTCACGCCGGCGGCGCGCGCCGATTCCGTCGACGACTACATCAAGACGGAAATGGAACGACGTCATATTCCGGGCGCCGCGGTGGCCGTCGCGCGCGAGGGCAAGCTGGTGAAGGCCAGAGGCTACGGCATGGCCAACGTCGAGAACGACGTCTCGGTCACCCCCGACACGGTCTTCGAGCTCGCGTCGGTCACGAAACAGTTCACGGCGACGGCCATCATGCTCCTGGTCGAGGAAGGCAAGCTGCAGCTGGACGATCCGATCACGTCGCATCTGCCGCCGGGACCCGAGGCGTGGAAGTCCATCACCGTGCGTCAGCTGTTGACGCACACCGCCGGGTTCCCTGGCCTGGCCACTGGATTCCAGGCGCTGCGCACCGGCGGCCCACGCCTGAACTACAGCACTGCGGAGATGTTCGACGCGGCCGCCAAGGACGCGCTGAGCTTCGCCCCGGGCGAAGCGTGGCAGTACAGCGACGTCGGCTACTTCCTGCTCGGCATGATCATCGAGCGCACGAGCGGCCGGCGCTACCGTGAGTTCCTCGAGGAGCGCTTCTTCAAGCCGCTCGGCATGACGGCGACGTCGCTCGTCGATCACACGCGCATCGTCAAGCATCGGGCGGCGGGTTACACGATCAGGAACAACGAGCTCGTCAACATCCGCCGCGTCAGTCAGGCCGAGCTGCCGTCGTACGGTGGTGTGTTGTCCACGGTCAAGGACCTCGTGGCGTGGGAAGCCGCGCTCGCGGCCGGCAAGGTCGTGAAACCCGCGACGCTCGCTCAGATGTGGACGCCCGTGCGCCTGAACTCGGGCGTGAGCTATCCGTACGGGTTCGGCTGGGTCGTCGACGCACGCCGCGGCCACCGCTGGATCTACCACACCGGCATCACCGGAACGGAGCTGTCGTATTTTCCCGACGACGAGATCACAGTCGTCGTGCTCACGAACCTCGGTCGAACGCTGGAGCCCAGCAACCGCGTGAACTCGTGGGGACTGACGTACGGGGTGGCGGGTCGCTACATCAAGGGTTTGCTCGTGGGACGCGAGAAGACGCAGAAGGACACCGACCCGGCGCGAACGGCGGCACTCCGTGGCATTCTCGAGGCCTACGCGCGCGGCGAAGAGCCGTTGTCCGTCTTGCCGCTGAGGCGGAGTTATTTCACCGCGCTCGGCCGGGCGTTCATGAGCGAGCAGCTCAAGGGTCTGCGCGAATTCAAGTTCGTGACGTGCGACGATTTCGGGACGCGCCAGCCGGAGCGGCATGGCGAGCGCGTCGCCCGCGTATGCCACTACCGTCTCGAAAAGCCCGACGAGACACGCTACGTCTCGTTCTGGCTGAGGGCCGACGGCGTCGTTGTTGACTTCTGGTTGTCGCCTGAATGATCCCCACTCCCCCACGGAGAACTCGGATGAAGGTGTTGGTTGGGCTCGTGCTGGCGTCGTTCGCCCTCTCGCCGTCGCTCGGGGCGGCGCAGGCGGTCAAGGTCGGCGCCGTTGTCCCCGTGACGGGGCGCTACGGCGCCGGGGGTGCACAGGTCCGCGCCGGCTACGAGATCGCGGTCGAGCACATCAATGCTGCTGGTGGCGTCGCCATCGGTGGCAACAAGATGCCGCTCGAGTTGATACTCCTCGACGACGAGTCGGACGCGACGAAAACCGTCGCGCGGCTAGAGAGCCTCGCCTCGCAGGGCGTGGTCGCATACCTCGGCGGGTTCGGCTCCGATCTGCACGCCGCCGCCGCTTCGGTCGCGGAGAAGAACAAGATTCCGTACCTCGGCGTTGCGTTCGCACTGTACAAAATCCACCAGCAAGGGTTCCGCTACCTGTTCTCGCCATTCTGGAAGTCGCCCGACATTAGCGAGGCGCTTCCGCCCATGCTCAACGCTCTTCCCCCCGCCGAACGGCCGAAGACCGTCGCGATCTTCCAGGAGAGAACGGACTGGGGGCGAGAGATGGCCGCGGCGTGGACAGAGGCGGGCAAGGCGGCCGGTTACCGAGTGGTCGTCAACGCCGAATACGCGCCGGGCGCCAAGGACTTCGCCGACTTGATTCTCAAGGCGAAGTCGGCCCAGGCGGACGCCGTGTTCGCTCTGCCAACTCCTCCGGACGGGATGACGCTCATCAAACAGATGAAGGAGCTCGGCTACGCGCCAAAGCTGACGTTCTTCATTCGTGCGCCCGATCCACCGATCTGGACGAAAAATCTCGGCAAGGATGGCGACTACGTCATGCTCGCGCCGGGGTGGCACCACGCAGTGAAGGCGCCGGGCGTGAAGGAGCTGAACGAGGCGCACGAGAAGAAGTTTGGCCGTCCGGCTGATCCGATCACGGGCCCGGGCTATGCGTGCGTGCAAATCCTGGCCGCTGCGCTCACGCGCTCAGGCGCCGCCGACCGTGAAAAGGTGCGCGATGCCATCGCCTCGACGGACATGACGACGGTGATCGGCACGGTGAAGTTTCGGCCCGATGGGACCGGCATCGTCAAAGCCGGTCTGTTCGCTCAGTGGATCAACGGCAAGCAAGAGCTCGTATGGCCCAAGGAGTACGCCACGATGCCGCTCGCATACCCGGCGCCGCCGTACGCCAAGCGTTGATCGCGCCGCGACCGGATCGACGAGGGAGAACTCGATGACATGGAAGGCGATGTTCGTCCTGCTTGTGCTTGGCTTGTGGCCCTCGTTCGCGGCGGCCGAAGCCATCAAGGTCGGCGCCGTGGTTCCGCTGACCGGCCGCTACGGCCCGGGCGGCGCTCAGGTGCGCGCGGGCTACGACATCGCGGTCGAGCAGATCAACGCCGTCGGTGGTGTGAGCGTCGCCGGCAAGAAGGTGGCCCTCGAGCTGACCGTGCTCGACGACGAGTCGGACGCGACGAAGACGGTCGCGCGGCTGGAGAGCCTCGCCTCGCAGAGCGTGGTCGCATACCTCGGCGGGTTCGGCTCCGATCTGCACGCGGCGGCTGCCTCCGTCGCGGAGAAGAACAAGATCCCGTATCTCGGGATCGCGTTCGCGCTTCACCGGATCCACCAGCAGGGCTTCAAGTATCTCTTTTCGCCGTTCTGGAAGTCGCCCGACATCGGCAAGCACACGCAGGGCCTTCTCGCGCTGATCCCTGCCGCCGAGCGGCCGAAGACCGTCGCGATCTTCCAGGAGAAAACCGACTGGGGGCAGGAGATGAGCGCGGCGTGGACGGAAGCGGGCAAGGCCGCCGGTTATCAGGTCGTCGTGCTCGGCGAATACGCGCCCGGCGCAAAGGACTTCTCCGATCTGATCCTCAAAGCCAAGGCCGCGAATGCCGACGCCGTGTTCGGCATTCCGACGCCGCCCGACGGCATGACGATCATCAAGCAGATGAAGGAGCTCGGCTACACGCCGAAGCTGACCGTGCTGATCCGCGCGTCCGATTCCCCGCCGTGGACGAAGAACCTCGGCAAGGATGGCGATTACACCGTGCTGGCGGCGGGCTGGCATCACGCGATGCGCGCGCCGAGCGTGAAGGAGCTGAACGACGCACACGAGAAGAAGTTTGGCCGCCCGGCGGATCCGATCGTCGGGCCGGCGTATGCGTGCGTGCAGATCCTCGCGGCGGCGATCTCGAAGGCCGGCTCTACCGATCACGCGAAGATCCGTGACGCCATCGCCGCCACCGACATTACTACGGTCATCGGCCCGGTGAAGTTCCGGCCCGACGGCACCGGGATCGTGCAGGCGGCGTTCGCGCAGTGGCAGAACGGAAAGCAGGAGCTGGTCTATCCCAAAGAGTTCGCGACGGCTCCTCTCGCATACCCGGCGCCGCCGTTCGCCAAGCGTTGATCGGCTCGCGACCGTAGCGGCCGCATGCCTTTGCTCGAGGTGGAGCGGCTGTCCAAGCGCTTCGGCGGTGTCCGCGCGGTGCACGAGGTCAGCTTCGTCCTCGAAGAAGGCGAGCTGCTCGGGATCATGGGCCCGAACGGTTCGGGCAAGACCACGCTCTTCAACCTCATCGCGGGCGCTTTGCGCCCCGACGACGGCCGCATCCGATTCGACGGCCGCGAGATCGGCGGCTTGCCGGCGCATCGCGTCTGCGCGGCCGGCGTCGCGCGCACCTTCCAGCTCGTGCGCCCGTTCGCGGGCCTCACCGTGCTCGAAAACGTGCTCGTCGGCCGCCTCTATGGCCGCGCGCACACGACGGGCGCGGAAGCGCTGACCGAGGCGCGACGGCTGCTGGGCGTGCTCGGGCTCGCCGGGCGCGCCCACGAGCCGGCCGCGCGGCTCACGCTGATCGACCGCAAGCGGCTGGAGCTGGCGCGCGCGCTGGCCACGTCGCCGCGATTGTTGCTACTCGACGAGTTCATGGCCGGGCTCAATCCCTCGGAGACGGCGACGGCGATGGAACTCGTCCGCGATCTCGTCGCTGCGGGCGTGAGCGTCTTGATGGTCGAGCACATCGTGTGGGCGCTCATGGATCTCGCGCGCCGTATCGTGGTCCTGAGCGCAGGCGAGAAGATCGCCGACGGCCCGCCGGCGACGGTCGCAGCGGATCCGAACGTCGTGGACGTCTACCTCGGCGGCGATCTCGGACGTCCCGCGCGTGCTTGAGATCACGGGGCTCGAGGCCGGCTACGGCGACGTGCGTGCCGTGTCGGGCGTGACGCTTTCGATCGCCGCCGGCGAGATCGTCGCCCTGCTCGGACCGAACGGCGCCGGCAAGAGCACGCTGCTGAACTGCGTCGCCGGCCTCGTGCGGCCGTGGGCGGGCGCGATTCACTGGGACGGCGAGGATCTCCGCGCGCTCGACACCCATCTCGTGATCGAGCGCGGTGTCGCGCTCGTCCCCGAAGGCCGCCGGCTCTTCGGCGGGATGACCGTTCAGGAGAATCTGGAGCTCGGCGCGTTCGCGGCGCGTGTCTGGGCCGATCGTCGCGCCGCTCTCGACCGCGTCTTCGCGCTGTTTCCCGTCCTCGCTGAGCGCCGGCGCACGCCGGTGCAGGCGCTGTCCGGCGGTCAACAGCAGATGGTCGCAGTCGGCCGAGCGCTCATGGCCAGCCCGCGACTTCTGATGCTCGACGAGCCCTCGCTCGGCCTGGCGCCGCGGCTGGTCGACACGATTCTGAAAGCCCTCGACGCGATCAATCGCGCCGGCGTGGCGGTGTTCCTCGTCGAGCAAAACGTCCCGGCCGCGCTGAGCCTGGCGCATCGCGGCTACCTGCTCGAAGGCGGACGGATCGTGGGCGAGGGCAGCGGTGCCGCGCTGTTGGCGGACGCGCACGTGCGTCGCGCGTATCTCGGACCGCTCGCCGTCCGAACCGAGAATGCGCCATGACGATCATCGCGCAGCAGCTGATCCTGGGCGTGCTGATCGGAGGGCTCTACGGCCTCGCGGCGGCAGGCCTCTCGCTGGTGTTCGGCGTGATGCGCGTACTGAACGTCGCGCACGGCGAGCTGATCATGCTGGGCGGGTACGGCGCGTTCTGGCTCGCCACGCTGCTCGGCGTCGATCCGTTCGCGTCGCTCCTGCTGGTCATCCCCGGCTCACTGCTGCTTGGTGCGCTCCTCTATTGGGGTCTGTTCGGCTTCGTCGTGCGCGCGCACGAGGAAACGCGAGTCAAGAACTCGCTGCTCATTGGGTTTGGTCTGGCCCTGGCGCTCCATGCCCTCGCGGTACGGCTGTGGACCGCGGACGAGCGCTCCATTCCGACCTCCTATTCCGGTGCCGTTCTTACCGTCGGCGACCTCGCCATCCCGCTCGTGCGGCTCGCCACGCTGGCGTTCGCGCTGCTGCTGATCGGAGCCCTTCAGCTGCTGCTGTCGCGGTGGCGCTGGGGCAAGGCCATCCGCGCGACCGCGGAGGACTGGCAGGCTGCGCTGCTCACCGGCATCGACATCCGTCGCGCGTATCTCCTGGCGTTCGCGCTGGGCACCGCGCTGGCGGGCGCCGCAGGAACGCTGGTGACCGTCGCGTATTCGGTCAGCCCGTCGATCGGCCTCGAGTGGACGCTCAAGGCGTTGATCGTGGTCGTGCTCGCGGGGCTCGGCTCGATGATCGGGACCTTCATCGGCGGCCTCGTTCTGGGCGTCGCGGAAGCGGCGAGCGCGGCGACGTTCGGCGGTCCGTATCGCGAGATCATCGGGCTCGTCATCTTCGTCGTCGTTCTCGCCGTGCGCCCGCGGGGATTGTTCGGCCGATGAGCACACGGGTGACCGCGGAGGGCCCCGGGTTGCCCGGGGCCCTCCGAGTGTTGGCCGGGGAGTCCGAGGGGGCGTTAGCCCCTTCGCTTAAAAACTTGGGGGGCCATATCGGGGCCCCCCACGAAAACCGATGAGCACAGCGGGCCACGAGCGCCGCTGGGCCCTCGCGATCCTCGCCGCCCTCGGGCTCCTGGCGCTGCTGCCGCTGGCACGACCGCGTGACGACGTGCTGAACTTCGTCTTCCTGATCTTGCTGTCGATCACGCTGGCCGAGTCGTGGAACGTCGTGGCCGGCTACGCCGGGCAAGTGAATCTGGGCCACGCGGCGTTCTTCGGCCTCGGCGCGCTGCTCACACGATCGTTGTGGATCGGCGGCACACCCGTGCCGCTCGCGATGGCGGCGGGCGCAGTCACGGCGACGATGTTCGCCCTGATCATCGGTGTCGCGGCGTTCCGGCTGCGTGGCGCGTACTTCGCCATCGGCACGCTGGCGCTCGGCGAGATCTTGAGGACGACCGTCGGCAACGTGCTGCCTGAGATCTCCACGCTGCCGGCGAAGACGATCGCCGGCTATCAGCTGAC
>Ga0114129_10009998_pt1 | contig 13521 bp, 11 predicted proteins | sample RhiMetdeltSRZDD1_FD_80071 | JGI IMG/M metagenome (GOLD analysis project Ga0114129, IMG submission 80071) | Populus rhizosphere microbial communities from Tennessee, USA - Rhizosphere MetaG P. deltoides SRZDD1 (version 2) (version 2) | ecosystem: Host-associated > Plants > Roots > Rhizosphere >...
ATCGTGCTGATCGCGTTGTGGAAGTCGGTCCCGATGCTCGCCGGGGGCGGCGACATCGGCAAGGCGTACGAGACGGCGAATCGCGCGATGGCTCCGCTCGGGCTCGAGCTCACCGAGCGCCTTCAGGTCACGATCGAGCCGAAGAGCGTCGCGCCCTTCCGCATGGGCCCCGGCGTCCACGGCGCGACGGAGTTCGCCGGCGAGCGCCATGGGAGGAAGGTCACGGTCCGCATGCCGGCGGACGAGAGCACGCGGGCGCTCTGCCGAGTGCGCGTCGACGTCGCCTCGCCCGCGTTCGAGTTCCGCACGCGCGACGGCCGCCTCAAGGCCGAGGACGGCGCGCCGGCGGCGGTCGCCGAAGCGCTCAAGGCCGTCCCGAACTCACCGCGCTGGAACGGGGTGCGCGGAGCGGCGGGCCCGGACGGGATCGAGGTCGAGCACAAGGGCGTCGGCCACGGGGACTGGCTGCTCGACCTCTGGCTCGCCGAGCGGCTGGCAGCGGCCGTCTAGCGGCGCGAGATCGCCGAGATCGGCACGGTTGAGACCGCGCCACGCTTCAGCCAGAACACGGTCGCCGTGCCGGCCTTCGCGTCCAGCGCCTTGAGCTTGCCGATCTCACCCGTGGTCTTCTTGCGGACGTGGCCGGCGGGGAGCGGGGCGCTCCACTTGGCCGGCTCAGCCGTGTCGGGCTTTACCGCGGGCACGCGCCTGGGCGGGCGCGAGGGCGTCGTGCGCTCCTTGTCCGCGAGCTTCTTCTCGAGCGGCACCATGTTCGCGCCGGTGCCCTTCGTCTCGGTATCCAGTACCCATGTCTTGCGTGCCATGACTGCGTTCGATGGTAGAGCGCGCGTAGCATCGGCCCAATGCGTGTTCGCTTCGCACCGTCGCCCACCGGGAACCTCCACATCGGGGGTGCGCGCACCGCGCTGTACAACTGGTTGCTCGCGCGCGGGTCCGGCGGAGCGTTCGTCCTGCGCATCGAGGACACCGACCGGGAGCGCTCGACGCCGGAGAACGTCGAGCAGATCATCGACGCGCTGACGTGGCTCGGGCTCGACTGGGACGAGGGCCCGCACAGCCAGGCGGCGCGCGCGGCCGAGCACCGCGCCGCGATCGACCAGATGCTCGCGAGCGGGCACGCGTACGAGGACGACGGGGCCGTGCGCATCAAGGTGCCCGACGAGGGCGAGGCCGTCGTCAGGGACGTCATTCGCGGCGACGTGACGTTTCCGCTCTCGGCGATCGACGACTTCGTCGTCGCGCGCTCGGACGGAAGCGCGCTCTACAACCTCGCGGTCGCAGTGGACGACCGCGACATGGGCATCACGCACGTGGTCCGTGGGGAGGACCACCTGTCGAACACCCCGCGCCAGATCCTGATCCTGCAGGCGCTCGGCGCCGAGCCGCCCGTCTATGCGCACCTGCCGCTGCTGCACGGGCCCGATGGGAAGAAGCTCTCGAAGCGCCACGGGGCAGCCTCCGTGCAGGAGCTGCGCGCGAACGGGTACCTGCCGGATGCGGTGCGCAACTACCTGGCCCTGCTCGGCTGGGGCTACGACGAGAGCACGACTTTCTTCACCACCGACGAGCTGGTCGAGCGCTTCAGCCTGGAGCGCGTGTCGAAGAACCCCGCGGTCTTCGACGAGCAGAAGCTCGCGTGGATGAACGCGAACTACCTGCGCGGCCTCGAGATCGACGAGCTCGTGCGGCTGCTCGAAGAGCGCTACGGGCGCGACGACCTGCGCGAGGCCGCCGAGATCGCCCAGGAGAAGCTCCGCACGATCGAGGACTTCTGGCCGTTCGCCGGCTTCCTGTTCGAGCGCCGCGAGATCGACCCGGCGGCGTGGGACAAGGTGATGAAGGACGGGGCGGCGGAGAACCTGGAGCAGGCCCGCGCCGCGCTCGCCGAGGTCCCCGACTGGGACAAGGAAGCGATCGAGGCCGCGCTGCGCGGGGTCGTCGCCGCGCGGGGGGTCAAGCCCAAGGAGGTCTTCCAGCCCGTGCGGGTCGCGATCTCGGGCACGACGGTGTCGCCGGGAATCTTCGAGTCGCTGGCGGTCCTGGGGCGCGAGGAAGCGCTCGTCCGGATCGATGCTGCACTGGATTTGGCCCGAAAAACGGCTTAATAGAGCCAAATCCAAATTCGGACTCAACCATTTGTCGAGTTGTGCCGATAGGGGCACCGTATGGCACCCTCCGCCGCCCCCACCAAGGCCAAGTCCAAGGCCGCCCCGAAGGCCGCCGCCAAGGCTCCCGCGAAGCGCTCCAACGGGCGTATCGCGTCCTCGAGCAGCCGTCGCCACAACGAGGGCCACGGCCGCCGGCTCACCGCCGCTTTCGAGGCGCTCGAGGCTTTCCCGGCGCTCGCCGAGTCGCGTAACCGCCTGCTGACCACGGTCCGCGAGGACGGCAACTCGGTCTCGGACGTCGTCGAGGTCGTCGAGTCGGACGTCGCGCTCGTGATCGCGGTGCTGCGGATCGCCAACCGCGCCCGCTCGCCGAAGCGCGGCAAGATCGCCGCGATCCCCAAGGCGGTCGAGATTCTGACCCCGGGCGGCGTCGAGGCGCTCGCCACGCGTACCGCCACCTTCGACTTCTTCGAGCGCACCCCGGTCTGGGATGCGCTCCCCGAGCGCTTCCGGCTCCACGCCGTCGCCACGCAGCGCGCCGCCGAGCGGATCGCGCGCGAGATCGGCTACGAGCAGCGCGACGAACTACTTGTCTCGGCCCTCCTCCACGACATCGGCAAGCTCGTGCTCGTCCACGCCTACCCGGGCTATCCGGGGCACATCCATGGGGATGCCCGGACGCCCGAGGAGCGGGTCGCGCGTGAGCGTCGCGAGCTCGGCGTCGACCACGGTGTGGTCGGTGGCGTGCTCGCTCGCCGGTGGGGGCTCCCCAACCGGCTCGCGACGGCGATCGAGCGTCATCACTCCGATGACGGCGGCGACGAGGCCACCATCGTCCGCCTCGGCGACATGCTCGCCCACTACGGCCAGGGCCGTCCGGTCGATCCGAACGAGATGGTCAAGGTCGGCAAGTCGATCGGCCTCAGCCCCGAGGCGCTGCGCGGCGTCATGTACGAGCTTCCCTACGCCGGCCAGGGCTCGCCGCGCCAGATCGAGCCCTGCCCGCTCTCGACCCGCGAGATCGAGGTGCTGAAGCGCCTCGCGGAGGGCAAGGTCTACAAGCAGATCGCGCTCGAGCTCAACCTTTCGACGAGCACCGTGCGCACGCACCTCCACAACACGTACGGCAAGCTCGGCGCAGTCGACCGCGCCCAGGCCGTCCTTGTTGCAACCGAGCGCGGCTGGCTGTAGTCCACCCACCTCGCGCTCGGTGACACGCCGTTCCATCTTCCGCCTGGTTATGACGCTGCTCGCGGCGCAGGTCTGTCTAGCTGCGCCTGCACTCGCGGCGACCGCGGGGATCGACTCGGAGCATTACGCCATGTACTTCGACGCTGCGCCGGGGGAACGCAATTCGGTCAGCGTTGCCGTGACTTCGGGAGATTCGTCCCTGATGACGGTCCGAGACACCAGGGCGCCGCTCACCGCCGCAGAGGGCTGCGACCAGGTAGATGTCCACACCGTCCAATGTTGGATCGGTTTGATCGTCATTAGGCTCGATGACGGTGATGACACCCTTGACGCATCGGTCGACACCGAAGTCGACGCAGGGCCGGGAAACGACGTGATCAACGTCACGGGTAACGACAATCGCGTGTCCGGGGGCGACGGCGACGACCGCCTCCTCGGCAAGACCGAGCTGAACCGGCTGGGCGAGGGTGACGTCCCCGAGTACCTCAACATGGATCGCCTCGACGGCGGCGCGGGCAGGGACTTCGTGTCCGGCGGCGCCGGCCGGGACTATCTGAGCGGGGGCGACGGAGGCGACGCGGTGCGCGGCGGGAACGGCGACGACAACCTCTATGACGACCAGGGCAATGACGACGTCCAGGGCGAGGGCGGAGACGACACCCTCTACGTCGGCCTCGGCACCGATGGATTGAGCGGAGGCGAGGGCTACGACACGGTCTCCTACACGGTTAGGGAATTCGAGTCCAGCCCACGAATTTGTTGCGATCCGCCGCAAATCTTCGGGCGGACGGCGCCCGTCTTCGTGGACCCGAACGTGCCGGGCGGCGACGGAGAGGTCGGCGAGGCCGACAACGTCAACCCGGACGTCGAGGCCATCGTCGGTAGCACGGGGGACGACCGACTGACGGTCTCGGCGATGGCACGCTACGAACGCTACGAGGACGCGAACAACTCCTTCGATCGGCTCCCGCGTTTGATGGGCCTCCAGGGCGACGACATTCTCGTGGGAGGCGCCGACCGGGACGAGCTCCTGGACGGCTCCGGCAGCGACATCCTCTTTGGAGGCGACGGCGGCGACGAGCTCGAGGCCGACCATATGTATGGCGAGTTCGGTGATCTCGCGATGGGAGGTCCGGGCTGGATCCCGCTGTGGGAGTCGGACACGATCATCGCGGGACCGGGAGACGACAGGATCTCAACCCCGGAAGGACGCGACGTGGTCGATGCCGGCGACGGCAACGATCTGATCTCTTCAGATGATCTGTCGAACGTCCCGGCCGTCAACGGGGTGCCCGTCGGAGCGGACGATGAGTTGACGTGCGGCGGCGGCGACGATCTCGTCGCGACCCAGACAACCGAAGCCGGCTACTTCATCGACGGAATTGGCGCCGACTGCGAACGCGTGATGAACTACAGCGATCACCTGGTGCCGTTCCCCATCACCAGGGAAGCAGCGAATATGCGCGTCCCGATGGGCTGCGACACAGACACGAGAATCGGCTGCACCGGTGTCGCTCGGATCGAGAAGACATCGCGGACGCGTGGGAGGGTCGTGGTTGCCCGTAGGGAATTCGCGCTCGCGCGCGGTACCGAGCAGCGCCTGAAGCTGAAGATCACGAGGCGGGGCGAGAAGGTCCTGCGCAAGCGCTCGAAGCTTCGCGCGCGGCTCGTGATCGTGCGGATCGCGGGCAAGGGGCTCGTCAAGACCGCGACGCCCCTGCAGCTGACGGTCGAGCAGCGCTGACGGCGTAGACTGCCCCCGTGGCAGTCGAGCAGAAGGTCACCTTCTGCAGGATCTGTGAGGCCCACTGCGGGATGGTGGCGACGGTCGAGGACGACCGGATCACGAAGCTCCGGCCCGATCCCGACCACCCGCTCTCGAAGGGCTATGCGTGTCCCAAGGGGATCGCGATGCTCGACGTCCAGAACGACCCGGACCGGGTCCTCCATCCGCTGAAGAAGGGCCCGGATGGCGAGTTCCATCGGGTCAGCTGGGAGGAGGCCTACGACGACATCGGCGAGCGGCTGCGGGCGATCATCGGCCGGCACGGCAAGAAGTCCGTCGGCTGGTACATGGGCAACCCGGGCGCGTTCTCCTACTCACACCCGCTGTGGAGCAAGGGCTTCGTCGACGGGCTCGGCTCGCCGCATTACTACACCGCCGGCTCGCAGGACGTGAACAACCGTTTCGCGGCTAGCGCGCTGCTCTACGGTACCCCGCTGCTCGTCCCGATCCCCGACCTCAACCGCACGCGCTTCCTGTTCATGGTCGGGGCGAACCCGATGGTGTCGCACGGGTCGGTCCTGACCGCACCGCGCATTCGCGAGCAGCTGCTCGAGATCACTGGCCGGGGCGGGCGCGTCGTCGTGGTCGATCCGCGCCGGTCAGAGACGGCGCGCCAGTTCGAGCACATCGCCATCACTCCGGACACCGACGCCTGGCTCCTGCTCTCGATGCTGAACGTGATCTTCGCCGAGGGTCTTGCCAACCGCGACTTCCTCGCGGAGCACACCGAGGGCGCTGACGCTCTCGCCGAGATGGCGCGGCCGTTCGCGCCCGAGGACACGGAGGCGCGCACCGGCGTGCCCGCAGACATGGTTCGGGATCTCGCGCGCGCGATGGCCGAGCCGGGCTCGGCGGCGTACGGTCGCACGGGCTCGTGCCTGGGGCGGTTCGGGACGCTGGTCGCGTTCCTGATCGACGCGCTGAACGCGGTTACCGGCAACCTCGACAGCCCCGGCGGCGCGGTGTTCGGCCGCCCGGCGATCGCGCTCGACGACGTGGGGGAGAAGGCGGGGCTCGCGAGCTACGGCAAGGTGCGTTCGCGCTTCGGCGGCTTCCCGGACGTGATCGGGAACCTGCCCGCCTCGCTCCTGCCGCGCGAGATCACGACGCCCGGCGAGCTCCAGATCCGCGCGCTCTTCGTGTCGGCGGGCAACCCCGTGCTCTCCGTGCCCGACGGCGACGCGCTGGAGGAGGCCCTCGACGACCTCGAGCTGTGCGTCTCGCTCGACTTCTACGTCAACGAGACGAATCGCCACGCCGACTACATCCTCCCGAGCCCGACGTTCTACGAGCGCGACGACTTGCCGCTCGCGTTCCTCGGCTTCTACACGACGCCCTTCATCCAGTACACGGACGCGGTCGTGCCGCCCGCCGGGGAGTCGCGCGAGGAGTGGGAGGTGATCGACGAGATCGCGAAGCGGATCGGTGTCGTGCCGTTCTCGATCAAGCTGGTGAGGATGCTCGGCCGCATCCCCGGCATGCGGCCGAAGCCGCGCCGGATCGCCGAGCTCCTCCTGCGCACCGGGCCCGAGGGCGACCTGTTCGGGCTGCGGCGCAAGGGGCTGAACATCGACAAGGTCGCGAACGAGCCGCATGGCATCGTGCTCGCGGACGAGATCCCGACGGGCGTGCTGGGCGAGAAGGTGCGCCACAAGAGCTCGCGCGTGCAGCTCGCACCGGGGGCCATCGCGTCCGAGGTCGCGCGCCTGTCGTCCGCGAACGGCGCCGACCCGAGCTTCCCGCTGCGCCTGATCGGGCTCCGCGAGCTCCGCTCGCACAACTCCTGGATGCACAACTCGCCGCTGCTCATGCGCGGCGGCCGCGTGCACGCGCTGCGGGTCAACCCGCGCGATGCCGAAGAGCACGGGCTCGTTGACGGTGGGGAGGCGAGGCTCGCATCCAAGTCCGGTTCGGTCGTCGTGCCCGTCAAGGTCACCGACGAGATGACGCCGGGCGTCGTCGCCCTGCCGCACGGATGGGGCCACAAGGGCGGATGGAACGTCGCCAACGACGCGGGCGGCGTGAACGTGAACCTCCTCGCCAGCTCGGATCCGGACGACCTCGAGCCGCTGGCGGGCATGGCATTCCTGAACGGGATCCCGGTCAGGCTCGAGCCGGTCGCGAGCTCAGCCGGGCACGCGGACGCGGACGCACGTCCCGCGGCCGTCGCTCTCGATACCTAGCTCACCGCCCAGCATCTCGGCCCGCTCGCGCATGCTGGCGAGGCCGATGTGACCAGGCTCGACGGCGCCTAGCGGGTCGACGGCGCCGAACCCGCCGCCGTCGTCCTCGATCTCGAGCGTCACAAGCTTCACATCCCGTCGCAGCCGGACCGTGATGGTCGACGCGCCGGCGTGCTTGCCCGCGTTGGCGACAGCCTCCTGCGTGATCCGGAAGAGCGGCCCCGCGAGCTCCGGCTCGAGGTCGGTGGTGATCTCGCGGTTGACAAAGATGCCGTACCGGCGCTCCCAAAGCTCGATGCAGTCGGCGACGGCCTGCTCGAAGGACAGCTCCTCGAACGCGTGCGGCCCGAGGTCGACGATCTCGTCGCGCAGGAAGTTGATGTTGGCTCGCGTCAGCGACCGGGCTTCCGCCAGCGCCTCGCGACCGCGGTCGTCGTCCCCGTGGTCAAGTGCCTGCGTCGCGGAGGCGAGCATCATCTCGACGCTCGTCAGCTCCTGGATCGGACCGTCGTGAATCGCCTCCGCCAGCCGGCGCCGGAAGGTCGACTCCGTGTCGATCGTGCGGCGTGAGAGCGCCCGCGCGCGGAGCCGTGCGCTCGACTCCGCTTCGCGCAGTGCCCCGACGACGATGGCGGTCGCCAGGCACGCGACGGCGAAGACGACCTCGTACGCGTCCAAGAGGCCGTCGCGGATCGGCACGTCGCTCGCGAGCGTGATCGGGATGAGAACGAGCGGGGGGACAGCTCCGACCACCAGGCTCCAACCGGAGCCCTGGAAGTGCGCATGCGCCGCGACGAGGAAGAGCGCGATCAAGTGGGCGGGCAAGTACATCTCGGGCTCGACTGCGACGAGAAGCCCGAGCACCGCCATGTCGCCGAGTGCGATCAGCGGGTTCAGCCCGGCCTGGATCGAGTGCCGCGTGATCGCGAGCACGAGGATCGACCACGGCAGCGCGGCGGCGACGATCACCGCCGTGACGTCGCCGTGGTAGGGGAAGCCGAGGATCACGAGCGCGGCCACGGCGGCGATCGCCATCGACGCCCTGATGACCGCGAACCCGACGATCGGCTCGCGCGACTCCAGTGGAGTCCGGGTGGGGGCGACGGGCAGCCTCATTCGTGGCGCCTTCGTATCCAGACGCAAGCCGCAGCGATGCCGACCGAGTCGATGACGACGTCCACCGGCGTGCCGTGGCGGCCCTCGATGAACGTCTGGTGGAACTCGTCCGTCATCGCGTAGGCGAGCGATACCGCCGCAGCAGCCGCCAGCGCCCCGGCCGGGGTCGCGACACCGGCGAACGCACGCCACCAGAGGAAGCAGAGGAGCGCGTACTCGGCCGCGTGGAAGATCTTCCGGCCGATCGTGTCCCATACCCCGAGGCCGGACGACAGGTCGGGCTGATGCGAGAAGAAAAAGATCAGCGCCATCAGCGCTAGCGGGGGCGCCCAGGGATCGAGCCTCGATACGAGTGCCACGAGCCTTAAGGTTGTCACGCTTGCTTGCGATCACCTCCAAGTCGCCGTATGCGGTGCGGGCGCTTTGTGAGCTCGCCCTGTGTGGTGCCTCGGTGCCGATCCCGATCGGCGAGCTGGCCCGCCGGCGGGACATCCCGCAGCAGTTCCTCGAGGGCCTCTTCGCGACCCTTCGCCGCGCGGGCATCCTCAAAAGTCAGCGCGGGGTGAAGGGCGGCTACCTCTTTGCCCGCTCCCCGTCCGAGGTCACCGTGCTCGAGGTGGTCGAGCTCCTCGAGGGCGAGCTGTCCGCACGCGACGGCGGCGACGACGAGATCTGGCAGAAGGCCGTGGCGGCCCTGCGCGACGTGCTCGGCAACACGACGATCGCCGAGCTTGCCGAACGCGAGGCCCAGGCCAAGGGCCAGTCGATGTACTACATCTGAGCCGCCTATCGGTGGCGTGCGGGTTTCCGCTCTAGCCCGCGGCTTTCATTCCCCGCGTCATCCCGCCACATCCCGCCTGCGGGGCATGGTTTGCCCCGCGTTTTTGCCCCGCACGTCGTCGCCCGTCCTTTAGTGGCCTGGCCGCCGAGACCACACTGAAGATCGAAGCGAAAACTCGGACGAGCCGGCGCGGCCTAGTACCAGTCACAGGCGAGCCGCTCGGGCCAAGCGATGCGCGTCCTCGTTCGCGACATGCCAAACACCTGGCGGCGTTCAAACGCCACGCGGTAGACGTCCCAGCAGGTGCGCAGGCCGTCGCCCCACTCGACGCGACAACGCCACTTGGCAGCCCTGTTCCGCTTGCCAGCCTCTATGGACGCACAGCGGGAGCCGAACACGGTGCGCTTGTCTGCGACCTGCCGCGCTGCCGCGCTTGCGGCGCGGTGACGAGTCACTCGACGGCTGTGCCAATCCGTACACGCCTCGACCCGAAAGCTGCCCTCGCGAACCGGACGCTCAACGTCGTACTCAGAAACCTTCTTGCCACCGGCGTCATATACGCCGAAGTGATCTGTTTGCTCAAGACGCCAGTGGTGAATCCCGGTCCGGCTGCAGCTCCACGAGTACCGAAGCGGGGGCGGCGTGTCTACGACGCCGTCGAGAGGAGTGTCCGCGGGTACGTCGACTTCCACCGGGACGAGTTCGCCGCTCTCGAGTTGAACCATGATCGTCTGAGTGCCGCCAGAGTCGTCCGGTGGCCGCAATGTCCATTGCTTGTCCCGAACGACTGCTCCTCGGTGGCGCACGGTGAGCGTCGCGGTTGTGGATTCCAGCAGCGCATCACCGTCGGGCGAGGGCCGGGGGGAGGTCACCGAGAATGTGCTGAGTCCGCGGCCACGGTCGTGGCTCCAGCCAGCCGTTGCACCGCTCGGGGCAGCGAGCGCTGCGACGAGAGCGAGGCAGGCGGCCACGGCCCCCCGATTGATCCGGCACCTTCCCACAATTTTCTTATCGGCTGCGAAAAACCTGACTTGAGCGGCCGGGTTAGCAGCGCCCGCCGTGGACGGGTCTCGGGGTCTGTCAGCCGCCGGCGACGTCTAGGCGTCGTTCGGCGGTTCAGGCTCGAAAGAGCGTGGCCACCAGCGCGCATGAACTCGCGCTGGATGCTGTCGAGCACCTGGGGATCGGGCGGCTGGTCGAGCACGATCTCGCGCCTGAGTTGCGCGCCGCCGACGCCGCGATGTACTACATATAGGGCCGTGAGCGGGATTTCTCGTACGGTGCGCAGGGGCGCAACACTCGCCGCGTTTCTCGCGGTCGCGCTCGCCGCGCCGGCACACGCGGCCGAGTTCAGCGACTTCGCGGAGGTCGAGCAGCCGGTCCATGTAGCTTCGCCTCCGGGCTCCTCTCTGACGTTCATCGTCGAGATCGAGGGGCGGATTCGGGTCGTCGACGACGGGCAGCTGCTCGAGCGTCCGTTCCTCGACCTGTCGGCGGACGTACGCCATGACCCGGAGAGCCTGTACGGGATGTTCTCGGTCGCCTTCGCGCCTGACTACAAGCAGAGCCGGCGCTTCTACGTGTTCTACAGCGACCGGGAGAACAACACGCGGATCGTGGAGTTCCGTCGCTCGCGTTCAGACCCGACCGTCGCCAATCCTTCCAGCCGGCGTGACGTGCTCACGCTCGACCTGCCGAAGCTCTACAACACGGGACAGCCGCATCTCGGTGGGCAGCTCGCCTTCGGGCCCGACGGCTTCCTCTACATCGGGACGGGTGACGGCTCGCGCGGCTACGTCGACGAGGAAGTGGTTCAGAACGGCCAGCGCCTCCGGAACCTGTTCGGGAAGCTGCTGCGCATCGACCCCGTGGCGAAACGGCGTCCGTACCGGATACCGCGTAGCAACCCGTTCGTCGGGAGGCGCGGGCGCGACGAGATCTACGCATACGGCTTGCGAAATCCTTGGCGGTTCTCGTTCGATCGCGGCCGTCTTGCGCTCGCGGATGCTGGTGAGCAGGATCGCGAGGAGATCGACATCTTGCCGGTTGCCGACGCGCGGGGCGCGAACTTCGGGTGGCCGATGTTCGAGGGATCGCTCAGACAGAAGCGAGGCGTCTCCCGGCGCGGCATCACGTTCCCGGTGTTCGAGTACAAGCACCGCCGCCACACCGCGCTTGAGGAGCGCGCCGGCAGCGAGTGCGGAGGCGCGGTCATCGGCGGGTACTTCGCGAGAGACAAGTCCGTTCCGAGCCTGTACGGACGCTACGTCTACGCCGACTTCTGTTTCGCAGAGGTCCGCAGTTTCCGACTGCGCGACCCATATGGCACAGATCGGCTCGAGTTCGAGAGCCTCGACCGAGGACTAGTGCCGAACTCCTTCGGCGTCGATGCCGAAAAGCATCTCTACGGGGCGTTCGGAGCCTTCGAGGGCGGAGCTACCGTCTTGCGCGCGATACGCGGCTAGCCCTGGAGTGCGACGCGGGCGGCGTGCCTGTCCGCGTAAGTCGCGATGTCCGCGACACCACTGGCCTCGAGCGCCTCGGCGCAGGGACCGTCCGGGTCGGCGACCACTGCGAATCCCCAGCCCGCTTCGTCCGCCCGAGCCTTCGCGGCCTCGAGCGTTCCGACACCCTCGGCATCGCACATCGACACGTCCCACAGGTCCACGACGACGTCGTTGTCGAGCTGGACGCGGCGCAGATAGGAGGCGAGTAGCTCGGCGCCCTCGGCGTTCAGATCGCCGGCGGCGACGACAACTACGAGCACGCCCCAGTAGTGAGATCGGAGTGCGAGTCGGCTCACCCTAGGCGTCCTGCCGGTGGGGGCAGCGGCTTGGGCCACAAAAAGCAAAACGCTGTCGCCCGCCTGAGGTTGGGCAGTTTGCCCACAAACGTAGAAGGGCCCCCAGCCCGGGGGGCTGGAGGCCCATTGGTGTCGAGCGAAGTTGGGAGGCTAGGCTCGACACCATCGTTCATGCGGGGGCAGGGGAGCCCTCTGAACGACTTCTCGGCAGGTTCCCCGGTTCGCAGGACCTAAACCTGCCTGCGAAAATCTCTCCAAGTGGAACAGTCAACCCCCCCGAGGGTCCCAACGAACCCCGCCGAGCTGGTCGGCGGTACCCCGCTCGTGCAGCTGACCCGCGCGGCGGGTACGGCCGGTGCCGAGCTGCTCGCAAAGCTCGAGGCGTACAACCCCGCGGGCAGCGTCAAGGACAGGATCGGGGTGGCGATGATCGAGGCCGCGGAGCGCGAGGGGAAGATCGAGCCCGGCCGCACGACCATCGTCGAGGCGACGTCGGGGAACACCGGCATCGCGCTCGCCTTCGTCTGCGCCGCGAAGGGCTACGAGCTCGTCCTCACGCTGCCGCAGGGCATGAGCCGCGAGCGCGAGGGCATGCTGCGGCTGTTCGGCGCGCGCGTCGAGATCACCGAGTCGCTCGGCGGGATGGACGAGGCCGTCGGGGCAGCCGAGGCGATCGCGCGCGAGCGCGGCGACTGCTTCATCCCGGACCAGTTCTCGAATCCGGCCAACCCGGAGATCCACCGGCGGACCACGGCCGAGGAGATCTGGCGCGACACCGGCGGTGCCGTCGACGTGCTGGTCGCCGGAGTTGGCACCGGTGGCACGATCACCGGCACGGGTGAGGTGCTGAAGGAGCGCAACCCGGACCTGCTCGTGGTCGCCGTCGAGCCGGCCGCGTCAGCGGTCCTGTCCGGCGGGACCGCGGGGCCGCACAAGATCCAGGGCATCGGCGCGGGGTTCGTCCCGTCGGTGCTGAACCGCGACATCCTCGACGAGGTGATCGGCGTGGACGACGAGGATGCGCTCGAGACCGCTCGGCTCGTTGCTCGCACCGAGGGCGTGCTGCCGGGCATCTCGGGTGGCGCCGCGCTGTGGGCGGCGATGAGTGTCGGCAACCGGCCCGAGATGAAGGGCAAGCGGATCGTCGTGATCGTGCCCGACTCCGGCGAGCGCTACGTATCGACCCCGTTCTTCGCGCCCTGATGCTCGGCCTCGGGACACTCACGCGCGTCACGCGCGAGCTCCGCCAGGACCTGACGGCGGCGCAGGAGCGCGACCCCGCTGCCCGCGGCATCGGCCGGCTCGAGATCCTCCTCACCTACGGCGGCGTCCAGGCTCTGCTTGCGCACCGCGTCGCGCACGCGCTGCACGAGGCAGGCATGCCGATGGTCCCGCACGCGCTGGCGAACGCCAGCCGAGTCCTGACCGGCGTCGAGATCCACCCGGCCGCGCGCATCGGCGACGCACTCTTCATCGACCACGGTGCGGGTGTGGTGATCGGCGAGACCGCCGAGATCGGCGACAACGTGACG